>ERZ773079.1207-NODE-1207-length-15836-cov-14.741018_pt1 | contig 15836 bp, 12 predicted proteins | sample MGYA00511355_ERZ773079 | MGnify/ENA primary metagenome ERZ773079 (study PRJEB29015, sample SAMEA2737979) | human oral metagenome | biome: human oral; feature: human-associated habitat; material: dental | place: China | collected 2117 ... | reverse complement strand
AAGGGACTGCTCCTGTACGGTCCGCCCGGCTGCGGCAAGACGCTGATCGCCAAGGCCGTGGCCACATCCCTGGCCAGTTCATTCGCCCCGGACAGCAGCCCGGATGGGCGCAGGACCTCCGCCGCATTCTTGAACATCAAGGGCCCTGAGCTGCTCAGCAAGTTCGTCGGGGAAACCGAGCGCCAGATACGTGCCATCTTCGATCAGGCTCGCAAGGTCGCGGCCGAGGACCGGCCCGTCGTCATCTTCTTCGATGAGATGGAGGCTCTTTTCCGCACTCGTGGCACCGGGGTGTCGTCGGATGTTGAAACCATGATCGTCCCGCAAGTCCTGGCAGAGATCGACGGCGTGGAGTCCTTGCGCAACGTTGTCATCATCGGAGCATCCAACCGGGAGGACATGATCGACCCCGCCATCCTGCGGCCTGGGCGACTCGACATGAAGATCCGGATCGGCCGCCCCGATGCCACTAGTGCTCTGGAGATCCTGGCCAAGCACCTCACTGCCGGTCTGCCGCTTGACCCGGTCGAGCTCGCCGCTGCCGATGGCGATCGGGAGGCCGCTGCCCTGTCCATGCGTCGGAATACCATCCACGCCCTGTACGACCGTGGTTCTGCCAACGAGGTCATCGAGATCACCTATGCCTCTGGAGCGCAGGAGACTCTTCACCTCGCCGACCTTGTCAGCGGTGCGATGCTCGCCGCTGTTGTCGCGCGGGCCAAGACCTCCGCCATCAAAGATGAACTGAGCGGCGGAAGCGGCGGCATGTCCAGCCAACGGCTCCTGGAGGCCGTCGCCGCCGAAGCCCGCCAGAACGAGGAGATCACCGGCGCCACTGGTCCGGACGACTGGGCTCGGCTCATCGGCCGGCGCGGTGAGCAGATCCGTTCAGTGCACCGCATAGGTCGCATAGGTCTCGCAGGTCGCGTAGGTGCGGTACCGGCAGAGGAATCGAGGGAAGGGCTATGAGTCAGTCGGCGCCGATTTTCTCCCCTGTCATTCGGCCGGTCGGCATCGAGACCGAGTTCGGGGTGCTCCAGCCGGGCGACCCCTACGCCAACGCCGTCGCTATGGCCAGCCGAGTAGTGGAGGCCTACGGCGCGGTTTCGCGTCCTGGAGTCATGGGACCGGATGGTTCCCGGGCGCGGGCAGTGCGCTGGGACTATGAGGCGGAGGATCCTCTTGCCGATCTGCGGGGCGGGCACCTCGACCGTGCCGCAGCCCATCCCAGTCTGCTCACAGACGATCCCGCCCATCCTGCTCCCTCCGGAGACGCTCCCGCTGATCAGCCCGACGCCTATGCCGATCCCAACTCGGCGAACAGTTCACCGGCAGTCTCTGCAGGTGCCATGACGCAGTCGACGTCCCGACGCCCTGAGCACAATGGCGGCGGCGGAGAGCAGAGGACGAAGCCGCCGCCCGCTCCCTGGGGGACCCGCCTGCGTCCCGATGCAGCCGAGGCCGCCCTCCCGCGCGCCTCGGCCGTCGTCCTGACCAACGGCGCGCGGCTGTACGTCGATCATGCGCATCCCGAGTACTCCTCACCAGAGGTTCTCACGCCGCACGACGCCGTCGTGTGGGACCTCGCCGGCGAGCTGATCGCACGCCGGGCCATGACGGCCCTGGCAGAGGGCGCCGAGGGGATCTCTCCCGGCAAGGTCGTCCTGTACAAGAACAACGTCGACGGCAAGGGCGCGACCTACGGCTCCCACGAGAACTACCTTGTGCGCCGGGACCTGGCCTTCAGCGACCTCGCCCCGGCGCTCATCCCCTTCCTCGTCACCCGTCCCGTCATCGCGGGGGCCGGGCGGGTCGGCATCGGTCAGCGCTCCCAGCGACCCGGCTTCCAGATGAGCCAGCGCGCCGACTACGTGGAGAGCGACGTCGGCCTGCAGACCACCTTCAACCGACCGATCGTCAACACCCGTGACGAGCCGCACGCGGATACGGCTCGCTTCCGCCGCCTTCACATCATCAACGGCGACGCCAACCGCTTCGACGTCCCCATCTACCTCAAGATCGCCACGACGGATCTTCTCCTGTGGTACCTCGAGCGCGCCTCGGCGCGCGGGGAGCGGCTGGGGGCCCTGGCCCCCCTGCGCCTGGTCCGGGACCCGGTGGAGGACCACTGGGCGACCTCCCACGACACCACCCTGACCCGCGCCCTGATCACGGTCTCAGGTCCCATGACGGCTCTGGAGATCCAACGGGCGCACCTGGGAGCGGTCGTGGACGCCCTGAGGGAGGACTACGGCGGCACGGGCCGCGACCACGTCGGCGAGGAGACGGCCGCCGCCGTCGCCCTCTGGGGCGAGACCCTGACGGCCCTGGAGGACTACGCCGCGGCACGGGGCTCCTGCCGGGAGGCCGAGGCCACCACGCGCGCCGCCGCGCTCGTGGAGTGGGTCGCCAAGAAGCAGCTGTGCGACGCCATGCGCGCACGGACCGGTGCGGAGTGGGAGGACCCGCGTCTGGCGGCCCTCGACATCCAGTGGGCCGATCTGCGCATCGGCCACGGCGTCGCGGACAGGCTCATCGCGGCCGGTCGCACCCGTCGGCTGACCACCGATGCGGAGATCGAGGCGGCCGTCGATACCGCGCCGTCCGGGACGCGCGCCGCCATCCGGGGACTGGCCGTGGCCCGATACGGCGCCGTCGTGGCCGCCTCCTGGACGAGCCTCGTGCTGGACCTGCCCGGCCACGAGCACCTGCTGCGAGTCGCCCTGCCGGATGATGTGCGGGCCGACTCGCAGCGGGTCGCCGATGTGCTCGATCAGATCCGGATAACGATTGGGCCACATCGAGGCATGGGGGCAGACTGAGCCCACGAGGAGCGACGGGCAGCGCCCCGACCGTCAGGCAGGAGGCACCATGAGCACTCACGAGCAGATCCGCCCCACCGGGGGCCGTGGCGACGACGAGGCCCCCGACGCGGCCGGTCAGGCCCGGGCGGCCGGTGTCGATGAGATCCTCGACGAGATCGACTCCGTCCTGGAGACCAATGCGGCGGCCTTCGTGGAGGGCTTCGTCCAGAAGGGCGGAGAGTGAGGATGCCGCGCTCGCGCAAGCCCGCGCGGCGGATCATCGGTGTGGAGACCGAGTACGGCATCACCTGCGCATCGACGACCGGCGGTGCGCCGCCCCTGGACGCCGATCATGCGGCGCGCGAGCTCTTCGAGCCCGTTGTGCGCCTCAACCGCTCCTCCAACGTCTTCACCCGCGGCGGGGCGCGCCTCTACCTCGACGTCGGCAGCCACCCCGAGTTCGCCACCGCCGAGTGCGACCGGCTCGCCGACCTCCTGGCACAGGACCGGGCGGGGGAGATCACCATGGCCGATCTCGCCGAGCGGGCCAGCACCCGTCTGGCGGAGCGGGGCGTGCCCGGCCGCATCCACCTGCTCAAGAACAACCTCGACGCCGAGGGCTCCGGCTTCGGCTGCCACGAGAACTACCTCGTGCGCCGTCGCGGCGACTTCTGGAACGATGCCCGTGCCCTCGTGCCCCACCTGGTCACCCGTCAGATCCTCATCGGCGCCGGTCGCGTTCTGCCCGGCGGTCACGGCGCCGCCCCCCGGTACGTCTTCTCCCAGCGCGCCGACCAGATGGAGGACGCCGTCTCCTCGGCCACCACTCGCTCGCGCCCCCTGATCAACACTCGTGACGAGCCTCATGCCGACGCCGATCTCTACCGGCGCATGCATGTGATCGTCGGCGATTCCAACATCGCCCAGGGATCGACCCTCCTCAAGGTCGGAGCCATGGACCTGCTGCTGGACTACCTCGAGGAGGGCGGCGGTCTCGCGGACCTTCGGCTCGCCCGTCCCATGAAGGCCATCCGCGATACCTGCCACGACCTGACGGGCGCAGCGGTCCTGGAGCTCGCGGATGGGCGCACCATGACGCCGGTGGACCTGCAGACCGAGCATCTGGCCAGGGTGAGCGAGCACGTCCGGAACCTGGACCTGACCGAGCTCCACCGTCAGGTCCTCGACCTGTGGGAGCGGGGCCTGGACGCCGTGCGCTCGGGCAGGCCCCAGGACGTGGCCACGGACCTGGACTGGGCGGCCAAGCATCAGCTCCTGACCCGTTACGCCGAGCGCGTCGGCGCCGAGCTGGATGATCCGCGCCTGTCGCGGCTCGCTCTGGCCTATCACGACGTGAGCCCGAGGGCCGGACTGCGTCTGAGGATGGAGCGGGCCGGACTGCTGCGGCGTCTCGTCGACGAGAAGACGTGCCGCGCCGCCGTCGACACCCCGCCGGCCACGACTCGTGCGCACCTGCGCGGAGCCGCGGTCGGACGGGCGCAGGATCTGCGCCGGGATCTGTCGGCCGACTGGGTGAATCTGCGTCTTGATGATGACCGCTCCCGGCCCGTCGCCCTGCGCGATCCCTTCAGCGCCGTCGATGAGCGCGTCGACACCCTCATGGAGGCCATGGAGGCGTCCACAGGGTCTCCCACCCTCGATCTGCCCGCCGGCGTCTGAGACGCCGTTACCGACGTGCGTCGACAATCTGGCACACTGGAAAGTCCGATGACTGCCTTCTCGCCCTCCTCCCACGAAACGACGCGGCTGCCCCAGGTCGGGCAGGACGGTCGGCCGTTGACGCGTCGCCAGAGGCGTGAGCTGGAGCGCGCCCGTGAGGGCGTCGATTCCCAGCCCGCCGCGCCGCCCGCGCCTGACTGGACTCAGCCCGCCCCGCGGACGCGCGCCGGGATGCCGGTCCCGGCCGAGCCGCTCCGCGCGGAGGAGGCCGAGGAGACCGAGGCGCCCGTATCGGTCTTCGCGCCATCCGAGTCCGCTGCGCCGGCGACGCCGTCCTTGCCGTCACCGTCAGCGACATCAGCGCTGTCGGCGGCGGGGCCGTCCTCCACGGCCGAGCCTCCGACCTCCACGGGGGCCCAGCGGGCGATCGGCGCAGCACTGGGACGCCCACGACCACGAGGGCGCGTCGCCGTCATCCTGGCGGTCGTGGCGGCGGTGGCCATCGTCGCCGCACCTCTGGTCGCGGCCCGCGTGTGGGGCGGAGGAGCGGGGTCCCCCGGTTCCTCGGGTGCCGCCTCCGGCGGGACCGTCAGCGCCGACGGGCCGCTCGACACGGTGCTGGAGGTCGCCGGACGCGTCGGAGCCGTCCCCGTCGTCTCATTGAAGGGGAGTCTCGCACCCGCCACCGCCATGACCACCGACCAGATCGTCGCGGGGCAGGGGCGCACCTTGAGCGCCGGCGACGCCGTCGTGCTGTCCGTGGCCGTCTTCGATGGTGATGACGGCACGAATGTCACCGGCACCAAGGCGGGCACGCGCCTGTACCGCGGCACACTCGACGCCGACAAGATCGGAGCCGACCTCGCCAACGCGGTCATGGGGGTCTCCGAGGGATCGCGGCTCGTCGTGCGCGCTCCGCGGACGAAGGATGACCAGACCAGGAGCACCGAGATCACAGTGATCGACGTCCTGCCCACCACCGCGACCGGGACGACCCAGTCGCCGGCTGAGGGCACGCCCGCGGTCACCGTGAACGACGACGGCACGGCGACGCTGTCCGTTCAAGGGCTCCCGATGCCCACGCGCTCCACCGCCGCCGTGCTCGTCCAGGGCGACGGCCCACAGGTAGGGGCCGACAGCGTCGTCCTGGCCCGGTACGCCACGGTGAACTGGGCCGACGGCAACCAGCACGCCACCACGTACGGCATGACGACGCCGCCGGGCACGATCGACATGCGCAACGCCCTCGCCGGCGTCAAGGAGCACCTGGTCGACGCCCAGGTGGGCAGCCGGATCGTCATCTCGATCCCGGCCGATCAGGCGGCCGGCGAGGGAGCGGTTGCCGTGGTCGTCGACGTCCTGGCGATCGCGGACGACAGGCTCACCGACGGCGCTAGCGCCACTGGTGCCGCCGCGCCCCCGACCCCGGACCCCGATAACGGCCCGGGTATTGTGCACGTGACCCCGAGCGCCAACCAGTAGCGGGGCGCGCCGCTCGCCGAGCCGCGCGAGCATGCCGAGGCCCGCGCAGGAAGGCGCGTCGGGCCCGCGTTATCCTGAGCCGGCCCGCACCCCCGATCCGTTCAGGAGCCGCCATGAGCGTCGCCGTCCGTGTCATCCCATGCCTCGACGTCAAGGACGGGCGCGTCGTCAAAGGCGTGAACTTCGTGGGCCTGCGGGATGCCGGCGACCCGGTGGAGCTCGCCGGGCGCTACGACCGCCAGGGAGCCGATGAGATCACCTTCCTGGACGTCTCCGCCTCAGCCGAGGGGCGCGCCACCATGCTGGATGTCGTCTCGGCCACTGCGGAGCAGGTCTTCGTGCCGCTGACCGTGGGCGGGGGCGTGCGCAACGTCGAGGACGTCGACCTCCTCCTGCGCGCCGGGGCGGACAAGGTCAGCATCAACACCGCCGCCATCGACCGCCCTGGGCTCTTGTCCGAGGTCGCCGAGCGCTTCGGCAGCCAGGTGCTGGTCCTGTCGGTCGACGCACGGCGCTGCCCGGAGGGTGTGAGCACTCCGTCGGGGTACGAGGTCACGACCCACGGCGGGCGGCGCTCGACCGCCATCGACGCCGTCCAGTGGGCGGTGCGGGCCGTGGACCTGGGGGCGGGGGAGATCCTGCTCAACTCCATGGACGCCGACGGCGCGACCAGCGGCTTCGACCTGCGGATGCTCGACGACGTCCGACGCGAGGTGAGCGTCCCGCTCATCGCCTCCGGCGGTGCGGGTCGGGCAGAGGACTTCTCCGCGGCGGCGGATCACGGCGCGGACGCCGTGCTGGCGGCGAGCGTCTTCCACTACGGCGCGATGACCGTCGGCGCCGCGAAGAACGCCCTGCGGGTCGCCGGGCATCCGGTACGGTGATCTCATCCCCGCCCGGAGCGCGCACCCCTGCGGTCGGTCGACGGAGGGGAGCAGCCCGGGTGGCCGGGCTCCGGGGCTGGGGATCGCCGCGGCGGGTCTCCGGCTGCTGAGGAGAGTTCCCGTCATCATCCGCGGTGCGATGGGCGCCAGCGCGGCCAACCGGGGCGGGGCTGGCAACAGGGGCCGTGGCCGCGGCCGGGCTTCCCTGGGGATCATCTTCATCCGTGCTCGACACGGTGCCGGCCATCATCCTGCTCTTCCTCGTGGCCGTCTAGGGCGCCTCGGGCCGGAAATCCGGTGGCCACCACCGTACCGCTCAGGGCTGGTCAGGACGTTCAGGGCGGATTGGGGCCGAGCCGTTCATGCCGGCCGGACTCCCGAGGCGGACCGCGCAGGACCGGGGCCCCGCGGGGCGCGCCACCGTGCGACAATCCGCCTGTGAACGATCCCCGCAGCCTCGATGCCTCCGACGGCCCGCTGCCCGCCGTACTCGCCTCCCGCCTCAAGCGCGACGCGTCAGGACTCGTCGTTGCCGTGGTCCAGCAGCACGACACCCGTGAGGTGCTCATGGTCGGATGGATGGACGACGAGGCGCTGCGCCGCACGTTGACCGAGGGCCGCGTCACGTTCTGGTCCCGCTCCCGTCGAGAGTACTGGCGCAAGGGCGATACCTCGGGCCACCGCCAGTACGTCAAGTCCGTTCGCATCGACTGCGATGGCGACGCCCTGCTGGTCGAGGTGGACCAGGTCGGAGCCGCGTGCCACACCGGTGAGCGCACCTGCTTCCAGGCGGGTGGCGATCTCGGCGCGGTCGCGGGGGAGCGTCCCGTCGGCTGAGCGGATTTGCCTAAGTCGCCCGCCCCCGGGGACGATGACCTCGATGAGCGCCGCCGGCACGTCCGCTGCGCGCGCCTCGCAGTTCGCCGGAATCACGCGTGCAGGAGGTGGTGACCCGTGATGGCCTTCGACGACCTGGTCGCCGCCACGCGCTCCGCCGTCGCCTCCCGGCAGCGCTCCGCTCCGCTGAGGGAGCTGCGCGAGAGGACCCGTTCCGTCCCCACCGCGCGCAATGTCGCCTCGGTGCTGCGCGCACCCGGGCGGGTCGTCTCCGTGATCGCCGAGGTCAAGCGCGCCACCGCGACCTTCGCCGATCTGTCCGGGGTGGGGGATGTCGCCGTTCTCGCTCGCTTCTACGAGGCCGGAGGGGCCGCCTGCGTCTCGGTGGTCACCGAGCCGGTCCGCTCGCACGGGCGCCTGTCGGACCTGGACGCGGTGCGCGGAGCCGTGGAGGTGCCGGTGCTGGCCAATGATGTCATCGTCACCCCCTATCAGGTCCACGAGGCGCGCGCTCACGGGGCCGACATGCTCGTCCTGGACGCCCGCCTCGAGCCGCTCGTCCTGGAGTCGCTCATCGAGCGCACCCACTCCCTGGGCATGGCGGCGGTCGTCGAGGCCCATTCCCGGAGCGAGGCCCTGACCGCGGTGGCTGCGGGCGCGCGCTACGTGTCGGTCGATGCCCGTGATCCGGACACCCTGGCTGTGGACCGCTCCCGCTTCGAGCAGGTGGCGGAGGTGCTGCCCGCCTCAGTGACCCGCATGGCCACCGGCGGCGTGTCCGGGCCGTACGACGTCATGAGCTATGCGCGCGCGGGTGCCGATATCGTCGTCGTGGGGGAGGCGGTCATCCGCTCAGCCGACCCCCAGCAGTTCGTCGCCGAGCTGGTCGCCGCGGGCAGTCATCCCGCGCTCATTCCCGCCGCCCACCGAGAGGTTCTCTGAGTGCTTACCGCTTCCATCCCGAGCCCCGCCCGGGGCGTGTGGTACATCGGCCCGTTCCCGCTGCGCGCCTACGCCCTGTGCATCCTCGCCGGGGTCTTCGTCGCCGTATGGTGGTCCGATCGCCGTTACCGGGCGCTGGGCGGCTCCCGTGACACCGCCCTGGACGTCGCTCTGATCGCGGTGCCGATCGGCATCGTCGGCGCGCGGCTCTACCACGTGGTGACCTCGCCGGACGCCTTCTTCGGGCCGGGCGGGAACCCGGCTCTCATCCTGCAGACCTGGCACGGGGGGCTGGGCATCTGGGGGGGCGTCGCCTTCGGGGCCGTCGCCGGGGTCTGGCTGCTTCGTCGACGCGGGCTGCGGCTGGGGCCCTTCTACGACGCCGCGGCCCCGACGATCCTGGTCGCCCAGGCCATGGGGCGGTTCGGAAACTACTTCAACCAGGAGCTGTTCGGCGGGCCCACCACCCTGCCGTGGGGCCTGGAGATCGATCGCGCCCACCTGCCGGCGGGATACGCCCCGGGCACCCTGTTCCATCCCGCCTTCCTCTACGAGGCCCTGTGGAACGTCGCCGGCGCCCTCTTCCTCGTCTGGCTCGGACGGCACCTGATGCGTCGCGACGGGGCGATGGGAGGACGTCTCCTGTGGGCCTACCTCATGGTCTACACGTCCGGACGCGTGTGGATCGAGATGCTGCGCGTCGACGAGGCCCACCATGTTCTCGGACTGCGTCTCAACGTGTGGACCTCGGTCCTCGTCTTCCTTCTCGGCCTGGTCGGCTACGTCATGACCTCGCGCCGTCATCTCGATGACGCGATCATCCGCGGCGACGCGCCCGCGCAGGCGGATGCCCGGGACCTGGACGAGGGTGCTGGGGGAACGGGGGACGCGTCGGCCGGGGAGACCGGTGCACGACCCCGGAGCCAGGATGCTCGTGATGAGGATGAGGAGGAGGAGAGGGGAGCGGCAGCAGCATCGGCGGAGGAGTAACGAGCTTCGGCGACCCGGTCCGGCCGAGCCGGGTCGGATTCGGCCGAATCCGATCGGGTCCCGCCCGGGATATGACATGCGAGGCGTGTAGGCTTGCCTCATGCGCAGAGCAAAGATCGTATGCACCCTGGGGCCGGCCACCGATTCTCCCGAGAACGTGCAGGCGCTCGTGGACGCCGGCATGAATGTCGCACGCATCAACCGGTCCCACGGACGTGCCGAGGACCAGGAGGACGTCATCGCTCGCGTGCGAGCCGCCGCCGAGACCTCCGGGAACCCTGTGGCCATCCTGGTCGACCTCCAGGGGCCCAAGATCCGCCTGGGCACCTTCGTGAACGACCAGAAGGTCATGCTCAACAAGGGCGACGAGTTCACGATCACCACCGACGACATTCTGGGCACCGTCAAGCGCGTCTCGACGACCTTCAAGGGCCTGCCGGGGGACTGCCGGCCCGGCGACCGCCTCCTCATCGATGACGGCAATGTCGCCGTGCGCGTCACCGCGGTCACCGACACCGACGTCATCACCAAGGTCGAGGTGCCCGGCTACGTCTCCAACCACAAGGGCCTCAACCTCCCCGGCGTCGCCGTGTCCGTGCCGGCCCTGAGCGAGAAGGACCGGGACGATCTGCGCTGGGCCATCAAGATCGGCGCCGACCTCATCGCCCTGTCCTTCGTCCGCAACGCGGACGACATCAAGGACGTTCACGACATCATGGACGAGGCGGGGGTGCGCATCCCCGTCATCGCCAAGATCGAGAAGCCGCAGGCGGTGGACAACCTCTTCGACATCGTCTCCGCGTTCGACGGCATCATGGTCGCCCGCGGCGACCTGGGCGTCGAGATGCCGCTGGAGGCCGTGCCCCTGGTTCAGAAGCGGGCCATCGAGCTGGCCCGTCGTCAGGCCAAGCCGGTCATCGTCGCGACTCAGGTGCTGGAGTCCATGATCCAGAACCCGCGTCCCACGCGTGCCGAGGCCTCGGACTGCGCCAATGCGATCCTCGACGGCGCCGACGCCGTCATGCTCTCCGGCGAGACCAGCGTCGGGGCCTACCCGATCGAGGCCGTGCGCACCATGGCCAACATCATCGAGAACGTCGAGGCTCACGGCGGCGAGCGCATCGCTCCGCTGGGCTCCTACCCCCAGACCCGCGCCGGCGCCCTGACTCGCGCGGCCGCCGAGATGGGCGAGCAGCTCGACGTCACCCACCTGGTGACCTTCACCCAGTCCGGTGACACGGCTCGGCGCCTGTCGCGCCTGCGCTCGCCCCTCCCGCTGCTGGCCTTCACCCCGCTGCGCTGCACGCGCAACCAGCTGGCGGTGTCCTGGGGCGTGCAGTGCTACGAGGTGCCCGAGGTCCGGCACACCGACGAGATGGTGGCACAGGTGGATGATCTCCTCCAGCGCAAGCACTTCGCCCAGGCCGGCGACACCGTCATCATCGTGGCGGGCATGCCTCCGGGCACGGCCGGATCGACCAACTCGATCCGAGTCCACACGGTCGGGGAGTTCGACTGACGGCGCATGGATGACGCGGCCCGCTCTCGGCGGACCGCGGTCGCAGGGCCCGCACCGGGAGGAGGCGCGGGCCCGTTGCGGTTCCGGTCCCGCGCCTCCGACAGCCGGGTCGGCTCGGCCGCCCGGCTGGGCGCGCCCCGCACCCGACGCGGCTCCGATGAGAAGCGGATGCGGGCGCGCGCAACCCGACGGACACCCGATGGGCTGCGGTGCCTCCGTACCTCCAGTGGGATTCGAACCCACAACACTCCGATTTTGAGTCGGATGCCTCTGCCAGTTGGGCTATGGAGGCGTGGTCGCACTCACAGGCCGGGGCGCTGCTCGCGCGGCGACGTGGTTCACCATACTAGGATCAGCCCGTGAGCAACCAGTCAACCACCTCCCGAACCCGCAGGGTCATCGTCGCCGAGGACGAGACCCTGATCCGTCTGGACATCGTCGAGACCCTCACCGAGGCCGGCTACGAGGTCGTCGCCGAGGCCGCCGACGGCGAGGAGGCCGTCCGTCTGGCTGACGAGCATGAACCCGATCTGTGCGTCATGGACGTCAAGATGCCGGTCCTGGACGGCATCACCGCCGCCGAGCGCATTCTGGACAAGCACAACTGCGCTGTGGTCATGCTCACCGCGTTCTCGCAGACCGAGCTCGTCGAGCGCGCCTCCGCGGCCGGTGCCATGGCCTACGTCGTCAAGCCCTTCACACCGGCCGACCTGATTCCCGCTCTGGAGATCGCGCTGTCCCGCTACGAGGAGATCCAGTCCCTGGAGAGCGAGATCTCCGACCTCCAGGAGCGTTTCGAGACTCGCAAGCGCGTCGACCGTGCCAAGGGACTACTCATGGAGAAGATGGGGCTGAGCGAGCCCGAGGCCTTCCGCTGGCTGCAGAAGACCTCGATGAATCGCCGCTTGACCATGCGAGAGGTGGCCGACGCCGTTATCGAGCAGGTCGGCGCGAAGAAGAGCGAGGACTGACAGTTGACAGTCCGGAGTGCGCCGGAGTCGGAGAGCCAGAGCCTCAGGGCGACCCTCAGATCTCCTCGGTGTCGGTGTAGAGACTGCGCAGCACTCCACGGGCCACCGGGCGGCCGTCCTCGTCGCTGATCCTCACCTCGTAGACCGCGGTGCGCCGGCCTCGATGAACGGGCGTCGCCACCGCCGTCACCCAGCCGCGTCGGGCGAGGTGCAGGTGGCTGACCTGGAGTTCGGTCCCCACGGGAGCGGCCCCGTCCGGGGCGGCTTCGCGCGCCGCCACCGACGCCGCCGTCTCGACGAGGGCCGCACTCGCGCCGCCGTGCAGGATCCCGAGGGCCTGGCGGGCTCCGTCAACGGGCATGCGCACGACTGTCCGCTCCGCGGAGCGCTCCAGCACCTCCATGCGCAGCGTCGCCATGAGGGTTCCGCGCTCCGAGTCCGCCATGCCCGACGCGCCCACGGCGCTGACGGCGCTGACGGCCGAGCCCGCGGGGCGCGGGTCGGGGAACGGGCGCACCGCCTTGGCGGGGAAGGCTACGGGGACGTCGGCGGAACGGGGGGTCGGGAACTCGTCGCTGCTCATACCCGTAGGCTGGCACGGTGAGCATCACCGCGACCAGTCCCGCCCCCGAGCCCGCCGGACGCCTTCTTCTCATCGACGGCCACTCCATGGCCTTCCGGGCCTTCTACGCCCTGCCCGTGGACAGCTTCACGACGTCCACGGGGCAGACCACCAATGCGGTCCACGGCTTCGTCTCCATGTTCCTGTCGCTGCTCGAGCAGGAGGAGCCGACCCACGTCGCCGTCGCCTTCGACCTGCCCGGCGGCACCTTCCGCACGCAGGAGTACGCCGACTACAAGGGCACTCGGGACGAGACCCCGGCGCCCTTCATCGGGCAGGTGGACCTCATCGAGGAGGTGCTGACGGCGATGAACGTGCGGGCCCTGACCGCCGCCGGCTATGAGGCGGATGACATCCTCGCCACTCTGGCGGCCTCGGCCCAGGCCGAGGGCATGGAGGTCCTCGTGTGCTCCGGGGATCGCGACTCCTTCCAGACGGTGACGGATCGCTGCACGGTGCTCTACCCCGTCAAGGGCGTGTCCACCCTGCGGCGCATGACGCCCGCGGAGGTCGAGGACCGTTACGGAGTCCCGCCGCGGCGCTACCCCCAGCTGGCCGCCCTGGTGGGCGAGCCCAGCGACAACCTGCCGGGCGTTCCGGGGGTCGGCCCCAAGACCGCCGCGAAGTGGATCAACCTCTACGACGGGCTCGACGGCGTGATCGCCCATGCCGATCGGATCAAGGGCAAGGCCGGGCAGTCCCTGCGCGACCACATGTCCGACGTCATGCGCAACCGGCACCTGAACCATCTGGTGACGGACCTCGACCTGGGCGTGGCGCCCGCCGCCGACCTGACCCTGCGGCCCGCCGATCGCATCGAGCTGACCCGCATCATGGACGCACTGGAGTTCCGCACCCTGCAGCAGCGGGCTCAGCGGATCCTGACCTTCTCCGACACCGTCGGCCGTGCGGACGACGCCGCGACGGGCGGGGGGACGGGAGGAGACTCCCCGGCGGCCCGGCTCGACGCCCTCCGGGTCGCCGTGCTCGGCCGCGACCTCGCTCCCGGAGAGCTGGGGGAGTGGCTCGCGAATCACCTGACGACCGGCAGTGGCGCGGGGACCGGAACCCGCGGACTGGGGCTCGACGTCATCGGCTCACCGCGACCGGGGCGGGCCGATGCCACCGCGATCGCGCTGTCCGACGGCCACGACGCCGTCGTCGTCGATCCCGTCCTGGTTGCGCCCGAGGACGAGACGGCACTACTCGACCTGCTCGGCGACACCGGGACCCCCCTGGTCGTCACCGACGCCAAGGGCGCCTGGCACGCCCTGCGCGCCCGCGGCCTGACACTCGACGGCGTCATCTTCGACCCTGCGCTGGCCGGCTACCTGTGCCGCCCCGAGCAGCGCAGCTACGATGTCGACTCCCTGGCGCAGCGCTGGCTGGGCATCGACCTGGGAGCCCTGGGGACCGACGACGCGGATGGTCAGGAGCAGACCTCCTTCGACCTGGAGGCGCTCACCACGGCCGAGGGCCCGGGCGCCGCCCCGGCCCAGGCGTTGGTGGCCGCCCGCCGCGCCGCCCTCCAGGGCGACCTCGCCGCGGTCCTGGAGCGCGAGCTCGAGCAGCGGGAGGCGGATGTGCTCTTCACCGAGCTGGAGATGCCCGTGGCCGCCGCCCTGGCCGAGATGGAGGAGGCCGGCATCGCCGTCGACGAGGCCGTGCTCGCCGCGCGCGAGACCGAGCTCGACGCCCGTGTCACCCACGCCGCCGAGGCCGCCTACGCCGCCGCCGGTCACGAGCTGAACCTTTCCAGCCCCAAGCAGCTCCAGACGGTCCTGTTCGACGAGCTCGACATGCCCAGGACCCGCAGGACCAAGACCGGCTACACCACCGATGCCGGCGCCCTCGCCGAGCTGTACGCCAAGACCGGTCACCCCTTCCTGGAGAACCTGCTGGAGCACAGGGACGCCATCAAGCTGCGCCAGACCGTCGAGGGCCTGCGCAAGGCCATTCAGCCCGATGGGCGCATCCGCACCACCTTCCAGCAGACGATCACCACCACCGGGCGCCTGTCCTCGACGGATCCGAACCTGCAGAACATCCCCGCACGCACGAGGGAGGGCATGCGCATTCGCGAGGCCTTCATCGTGGGCCGGGGTCACGAGTGCCTCATGACGGCCGACTACTCCCAGATCGAGATGCGCATCATGGCGCACCTGTCGGGGGATGAGGCGCTCATCGAGGCCTTCCGCAGCGGAGAGGATCTGCACCGCTACGTGGCCGCCCTGGTCCACGACATCGACGTGGCGGACGTCACCGTCGAGCAGCGCGGTCGCGTCAAGGCCATGAGCTACGGACTCGCCTACGGGCTGTCCACCTACGGGCTGGCCAAGCAGCTGGGGATCGCCAGTGCGGAGGCCGCGGGCCTGAGAGACGCGTACTTCGCCCGCTTCGGTCGTGTCCACGACTACCTCGAAGGCGTCGTCGAGCGGGCTCGGCGCGATGGCTACACCCAGACCATGTTCGGCCGGCGCCGCTACCTGCCGGACTTGTCCAGCGACAGCCGGCAGCGCCGGGAGATGGCGGAGCGGGCCGCGCTCAACGCCCCGATCCAGGGCAGCGCGGCCGACATCGTCAAGAAGGCGATGATCGATGTGGCCCAGTCCCTGGACGCCGCGGAGCTGGACTCCCGGCTGCTCCTGCAGATCCACGACGAGCTGCTCGTGGAGATCGCGCCGGGCGAGTCGGAGGCCGTCGAGCGCATCCTGCGCGAGCGGATGGGGGCGGCCGCCGAGCTGTCGGTGCCCCTGGACGTCTCGGTCGGCCGGGGCGCGAGCTGGCGGGACGCCGCGCACTGAGAGGGCGGGGAAGGGCACTGCGGGGCCGCCGGGTGGGAGGTGCGCGGCGCCAGGGGGCTCCGAGGAGTGCGGGGGACCGGACGGAGGTGAGGGATCGCACGGGGATCACGATCCTCTTTAGTGATCTCGAACAGGTCACGTGCTGGGCATCTCCTGATAGAGTCCGAGTTGTGTGCCCCTGGGTGTCGCACCGACACGCCACCGTGCCGTGAGTTCAGTCCGGGCTGGCTCGGGGACCGGGGGGCTCATGGTTCCTATCAACCCGACCTATCTGTCCGTATTCGGAGCAACCACTCAATGA
>ERZ773079.1204-NODE-1204-length-15861-cov-13.306846_pt1 | contig 15861 bp, 14 predicted proteins | sample MGYA00511355_ERZ773079 | MGnify/ENA primary metagenome ERZ773079 (study PRJEB29015, sample SAMEA2737979) | human oral metagenome | biome: human oral; feature: human-associated habitat; material: dental | place: China | collected 2117 ... | reverse complement strand
TCACACCCACCGACCACCAATGGATCCTCCACACCACCCTCCCCCTCACACCCAAGGACACCCCATGACCCACCAGAACCCGACCGGCACCATCCGCGTCATCGTCGTCGATGACGACGCCATCGTCCGCGAGACGCTGTCCTCGATCCTCGACTCGGAGCCGGACATCGACGTCATCGCCACCGCGGCCGACGGCGCCGAGGCCGTCGGCCTCGTCCACGAGCGCACCGTCGACGTCGCCCTCATGGACATCCAGATGCCCGTGCTCAACGGCGTGGAGGCGACCTCCCGGATTCTGGAGACCAGCGAGAGGACACGGGTCCTCCTGCTCACCACCTTCGACGACGACACCTTCCTCGACGGCGGGATCGCCGCAGGCGCCTCCGGCTTCCTGCTCAAGACCACGCGCCCGACGGAGATCGCGGGGGTGATCCGCACCATCCACGCCGGCGGCAAGGTCCTCTCGCCCGAGCCGACGAGCCGGATCCTGGACCGATACCTCCACGGTCAGTCCCCCAATGCCGGCACCATCACGGACCTGGACCTGTCCGACCGCGAGCAGCAGGTGCTCCACCTCCTGTGCCAGGCCCGAACGAACCATCAGATCGCGCGCCAGATGAACGTCGCGGAGACCACCGTCAAGACCCACGTCTCCTCCATCATGCGGAAGATGGACGTCGGCAGCCGCCTCGAGATCGTCGTCGAGGCGCACAAGAGGGGCATCGGAGGCTGACGGGCCGCTGGCTGCGCCCGCCCACCGAATCACCTCCTCCGACGAAGGGAGGAGACCCCGAGGACCCAAGTGAGGAACCGCATATCCGAGCGGATCGACCAGGGTGGATGCCATCCCACCGGGATGACAAGCAGCCCACCGACAAGGAAGTCACTCAGATGCGCCGTTCCCTCCGCGCCCTCTCCGCCCTCGCCCTGACCGCCTCGCTCCTGGGGCTCGCCGCCCCCGCGGTGGCCGCCCCGTCGTCGCCGACGCCGTTCCCGCAGGGCGCATCGCACTCGGCGCCCGCGGCGAGTTGGAATTGCCTCATTTTCTGGAATAATTGCCGCAGTTAAACAGCGGAATCAGTTATTCGCTCGTTCTTGACCCCCTCACCACCGTGCGGGCCCGTCCCATCCTGACGGGCCCGCACAGGACGTTCCCGGCGGGCGTCGCCAGGACGAGGACGTAGCCGAGGACCGCGACGGCCATCACCCAGCCGCCCTCGACCCAGCCGGCGCGCCACTGCCCCTGCGCCGTGAGGGCCGCCGCCAGGCCGACGGCCGCCCACGAGACGGGGACCAGGAGGAGATCCGCCCTCCGGCGCGCCCAGACCAGGAAGGTCGTCAGGTGGATGGAGACCGAGCAGAGCACGAGCGGGAGCCACCATCGAATATGCCCCGTCATCATCAGGGGGATGAAGCCGGTGGTGGTGACGACCCCCTCCGCGATCGCGGTTGCCTGGACCCAGGCCGCGCCCCGGCGCCCCAGCCGGGTGGGGGGCGGGGTCGGGCGGGTCCTGGTCCAGCACCAGAGGGTCGCGAGCGCGATGAGGACGGTGACCAGGAGCCCGGGCGGGCCCGCGAGCACCGCTCCCGGGAGGGACATGGCGATCGCGCTGCAGGTCAGGATGACGAGGGCGCCGGGGGAGGCGGCGCTCGGGCGGGCGGTTGTCTCGTTCACGGGTCTTCCTCTCAGGAGAAGGGGTGGGGGCGGTCCCGCAGGCGGTCGGGCGCGACGACGCCGACGTGCCGGCAGTAGTCGAAGGGTCTGCGCATGGTCAGGACGCGCTGGCGGTGCCATCCGAAGTCGAGGGGGGCGAGCCCCGGCGCCAGGACCGACCAGGTCTCCAGCCCGAGCGCGGACTCGACCGGTGCGGTGCAGCGCACCGCGAGCGGCTCGACGCCGATCGTCCCCAGGGACCCCACCAGCGCCGACAGGAGCCCGGCCGCCCCGGTGCGGGCCAGGGGGCCGGCGGTCACGACCTCGTCGAGCGGCAGGGCGGGGCCGTCGCCGAGGTAGTCGTCGAGGTCCTCGGCGCCCTCGGGAAGCAGGCACTGGAGCGGGTGGTCGTCGATCTCCCTGACCAGCGAGGGGTCCCGCCGCAGCTCCAGGCAGCGAGCGCGGTCGGCCTCCACGGCCCTCGTGCGCTCGGGCAGGTAGGTCCACGCCTCCTCGACGGCGCCCCGCGCCGCGCGGGCGGGCTCCGGGTGGGCGGCGGCGCCGACGGCGGCGGCGCTCGTGGCGCGGGCGACGGCGACCATGATGGGAAGGCCGGTCTCGGAGGGCAGGGAGAGCAGCTCGATCCGGTGGCCCAGGAGCGAGGCCCGGGTCAGGAGCGGGCGCAGTCCCGGAACGGACTCGACGTCGATCCGCCGACCGGGCACCCGCGCGTACCAGCTGTTGACGAAGGCGTCGCGCTCGATGAGCTCCATGAGGCCGAAGACGATCGCCTCCTCCCGGGTCGAGCCGGTGGCGACGCCGGAGGAGCACACCATCGCCCAGCGGGACGTGGACAGCGACTGGCCGAAGAAGGCGAGGTCCCGCGGCACGAGGACGGCGCGACCATCGCGCAGCGACTCGGAGGCGACCCACTCGTGCGGGTCGTGCGGGGAGAAGGGGACCATGATGTCCCGGTAGGCGGCGGGCCCGTAGTCCCCGAAGTCCCCGGGCACCCGGTGCTCCCTGCCGGAGGCGGCGAGGTCGGCCTGGGCGGCCAGGACGGTGGTGCCCGTGTGCTGGCGGGAGCCGACGAGCCTCTCCAGGCTCTCCAGCATGGCCGCCGTGCGGCTGCGGGCGTAGGAGGCGGCCTGACCGCTCCAGGTCAGGGGGCGCACGCGGCCGTCGTTCCACACGGGGGTCTGGCCCGCGACGGGGGCCGTGGTCTCCCAGTCGAGCCGTTGGTCGGCGTCGGCCGCGACCATGCCGCACACGGGGTTGATGAGGACCTCGGGGTCCAGGGGGAGGTCGTCGAGCCCGCGACGGCGCAGCGGGCCGGAGCCGTCGGAGCGCGTCGGTCCGGTCTCCCCGACGAGGACGGCGAGCTCGCCCCGACGGATGCGGCTCGTCACGATGTCGAGCTCCCAGACGGGAACCCGCCAGCCCGTGCCGAGGCGGACGGGGCTCGGGCTCAGGACGTCCGCCAGCGCCTGGAGGCCCTCCGCGTCCGCGCGGCGACGCGGCACGAGGTCCCGGCGCCCCAGGAGCGGGACGCCCAGGCTGTACTGGCCCTGGACGATGGGCGATCGGGTCGCGGCCCAGCGGGTGCGCAGCAGCGCGTAGGCGCCCTCGATCCCGGTGGCCCACGCGGGCCAGACGAGCAGGGTCCGCTCGCTGCGGAAGACCCTGGTGCCCGGGGGCGGGTCCTCCTCGTTCTCCAGGTCCCAGACGGCCGGCGGCGCCCCGAGGGCGGTGGTCGGGCCGAACCGGCGCCCGCGCGCCGTCGGGGCGGCGAGTGTCCCGCGCGTCATGACGTGTGCTCCTTTCCGGTCAGCTCGATGAACGCGTCCTCCAGCGTCGGGCCGTGCACCTGCGCGCCCTCGACCGGCACACCCGCCGCACCGAAGGCCGCGAACGCCTCACCCACATCACGCACACGCACCACCAACCCATCAGCACCCGACTCAACACCCACAACCGGACCCAGCCCCACGACCACATCCGCACAACCACCAGCACCCGGCAACAGCACCGACGCACCACCACCAGCACCAGCCACCAACGACGACGGAGAACCCGTGGCCACCACCCGACCACCATCGAGAACACTGACCACATCGCACAAGCGCTCAGCCTCCTCCAAATAATGAGTCGTGTACACCACCGTCGTCCCCTCCTCGCGCACCGACCCCAGCAGACCCACCAGATCATGCCGCGCCGTCGCATCCAGAGCCGCCGTCGGCTCATCCAGGAACAACACCTCCGGACGATGCACCATCGCCGACGCCACCGCCAGCTTCTGACGCTCACCCCCCGAGAGCCTCTCCACACGGGAGCCGAGCACGTGGTTCAGGCCCATGAGCTCGACGAGCTGCTCGGCGCGGGCGGCCGAGGCCCCGAAGATCGCGGCCACCGTCGACAAGTGCTCCCACACCGTGGCCCGCGAGAAGAACGCCGTGGCCTGCGGCTGAATACCCACCCGAGCCAACAGACCCGGATCCCTGGGCACCGGCGCCCGACCCAGCAGCTCCACACCACCGGCCTCGCACCGACGAACACCCTGAACAATCTCCACCAGAGTCGTCTTACCCGCACCATTAGGACCGATCACACCATGGAACGAACCCCGCTCCACAACAAGATCCACCCCCCGCAGCACCTCACGACCCCCATACGACTGACGCACACCACGCACAACCACCGGTTGCATGCGATCTCCTTTCATGATCGTGCTCGTTCGTTCCGGTCGACCCGCCCGCGCGGGCGACGGCCTCCGGGTGCGCCCACCGGGGTGGCGCGCGCCCGGGAGACCGTCGATCGCCGAGACCGCATCCCGGCGTGCGCCCCGCATCATGGTCAGGCGGTCGCGCAGGACGACGTCGAGGAGCAGGACGAGCAGCTGGATGTGGACGAGGAGCAGGTCGATCCGAACACCGTGTCCGAGTAGTCCAGGTAGTCCTTGACCTCGAAGGTCTCGACGTCGAGCTCACCGAGCTCACCGGCGATCGCGGCGGCGGAGGCGGCGGCGGAAGCGGCGTTGCTGGTCATCATTGATTTCCTTTCACAAGTCCGGTCGGCGACCGGGGTTGGGTGACGGGCGGCGGCTGCCGTCCGCCTGGTCCGGACGGGCGTCCGGAAGTCTTCGGTTCAGGTCGGTTTCGGGTCGGTTCAGATCAGCGACATCAGCAGGCAGGTGGCCCAGGCCAGGACCGCGGACACGGCCGGGACCAGGAGCAGCGGGTAGGTCCGCACCGCCAGGCGCGTCGCCGTGGGCAGGGAGTCGGGCACGCGCCCTCCCCGCCGGAAGCGGGCCGAGGCGATGGGCAGCTGCCGGGTCGCGGTGAGGATCTCCAGTCCCCGCGTCATGTCGGTGTTGGGGAAGGGCGCCAGGCTCAGGATCACGATCGTGAGGTCGATGAGGAGGCTGATCGCCCCCCAGGCCGCGACGGCGTCGCCCGCCGGGGCCCGCACGGCCACGGTCGCCGGGATCGCCGCGAGCGCGAGGGTGAACAGCGGTCCCGCGGCGACGACGACCAGGCCGCGCCACCTGGCCGGCACGAGTCCCAGGCCGTCCAGGCGGGTGGAGGGCACCGGGATCGGGCCCAGCGACGTCAGGGACAGGGTCGGCCGGCGCCCGCCGCCGAGGCGGACGAAGGCCATGCCGTGGCTCAGCTCGTGCCCCAGCTGGGAGACCATGTGCCAGACGACGACGCCGAGCAGCACCAGGAGGATCCGCGGGAGGGGCAGGGCCGTCAGGCCGCCCGCCGCCGCCGACACCTCGGTCCAGCGGGTCGCAGCCCGCACGAGGGCGAGACCGGCCAGCGGGAGGCCCATGACGGCGAGCACCGGCAGCACGGGGGTCCGCGCCACCGCCCACGCGACCCTCGACACGCCCGTCAGGGGGCCGGATCCCGGGGACGGGGAGGGGACCGGTGACGGCTTCGTCGCCGTTGAGCTTGTGGGGCCGGAGCCCGGGGACGGGAGGGGATCCCCGGCCCGTGCGCCGGCGGACCGGTCCCCGGCACGCGGCCGCGGGACGGCCGGGCGGCTGCGACGCCGCGCCGGGTCGCCCGCCCGCTCGTCCGCGCGTGGTCTCGGGGCGATCCCGACCGAATCGCGTATTCCCCACGTCGCCCCCCGCTCATCCGCGCGCGGTCGCGGGGAGGTCTCCTGGAGCGGGCTCTCGACGAGCCCGCGAAGGGTGAAGGCGTCGATGAGTCCGCCCACGGTCGCCAGGGGGACGCGCACGCCGGATCCATCCTGGACGCGGTCCTGGACCTGCTCGGCGGTTCCCGGCCGGCGCAGCGCGTCGAGGACGAGGGTCTCCAGGGGGCCGAGGCGGTAGATGCTCCCGTTCTCCCCGGCCGCGGCCTCGGCCACGAGGGTCCTGCCGTCCCAGCCCGCCGGTCCGATGCGCAGGTCGGGCGCGGCGACGGAGTGCACGGTCGGCGCTGCGGTGCTCATGCCGCCGCCTCCGTCGTCCCCGCCTCCATGGCCTGGAGGATCTCGAAGGCGAGGTAGGCCTCGTCCTCGATGGACACCATGAGCCGGTTGTTGGTCATGTGGATGAAGGACATGCCGAGCCGCCACGCGGCGTTGGAGGGGTGGTCGGGCCGGGTCTCGTCGCCGTTCTCGTCGAGGAAGACGATGGCCCGCTCGGCCACGGCGTCCTCGATGCGCCTGCGATAGCCGGCACAGGTTCGGGCCCAGTCGCCGAGGAACCCGGGGAGCCGGTCGCCGGTGCCGGCCAGCACGGACTCGATCACGGGGACGACCGCCTCCCGGAGGGAGTCGACGATCCGCCGGTACCGCGGTTGGTCGGCGTCCTCGGCGTAGGTCGACTCGACTCCGTAGCTCCCGGCCCACCGCGAGTGGTAGGCGCGCAGGAAGGACATGACGACGTCGCGGTCCTCCAGGAGCGCGGCCGCCGTGACCGCCATGGCCTCGGCTCCGATCCCGAGCAGGATCGTGCGCGTGCCGGTGTTGCCCAGGTCGATGACCTCACGCGCGAGCCGGGTGGAGTCGGCGAAGAAGTCCTCCGAGATGACCATGCCGACGCGGCCCCCGTAGCGCTCCAGCTCGGGCTCGTAGTCCCGGGGCTCCACGGTGTTGTTCGGCCTCAGCAGGGGCCGGCCCTCGGCGTCGAAGTAGCGGGGGCGCAGCTCGTCGCCGTACTCCAGGGCGAAGAGGTCGTCGTAGTAGGAGCGGGACTCGATCCGGGCCATGGGGTGCATGGAGGGGCGGCGCTCCAGGTACCGGCCGATGACGGGCATCACCCGCCCGTGGATCTCGCCCCGGGCAGTCTCGTCCGCGGGGAGCAGGCGCAGGCGCACGTGCCCTCCCTCGAGCCAGTAGTTGATGTAGAAGGACAGGCGTACCAGGCCCTCCTCCTCCAGGCGCGCCGCCAGGGGCAGGAGGCACTCCTGGAGCAGGACCTCCGGGTTACCGCCGTAGAACACGTGGTAGGCCATCCAGCGCCGGTCGACGGCGGCGGCGCGGATATCCGGGTTGGTGGTCATGAGACCGCTCCTTCGGTGACGGGGTTCGTGAGGTCGAATCCGAGGACCATCTCGTGAATCCGGTGGTCGTCCTCGCGGTTGATGACGGTCTCGGAGAGATCGGGCAGCGCCTCGGAGACGTTGAGCCAGCCGTCCTGGCCGCGCCACTCGTGGCTGGAGGCGGCGAGGTTGACCAGGCCGGAGACCTCGAGGTAACGGGGCTTGCCGGGGGGCATGCCGTCCCGATCGGCCAGGGAGACGTAGCAGCGCTCGGGGAGGCCGGCGTCCCGCCACCACCGCACCCACTCCGGGTAGCCCTCCGGCGTCGCGGGATCGGGCTCGGGCAGCAGCGCGGTGGGGACCTGCACCGTGCGGCGGCGCACGACGAGGGAGCCGATGCGCACCCGCGGCAGGGTCCGGGGACCGCACCCCTCCGGGAGGTCGGGCACGAAGGAGGTCGTGACGTTGGAGGCCGGCGCCAGCAGCGCGAGCAGCTGGGTGGGCAGGGGCGTGGCCGACAGGACGAGGTAGCCGAGATAGGCGGGCTGCACCTCCTCGCCGTCGGGGGACACCAGGGCGAGCCGACTCTCCCCGGGGCGGTCCTCCAGGACGAGGCCGTCGAGGTCCATCCGGTTCGGCGCGCTCGATCCGCCGGGGTCGCCGGGCTGGATGATCTCGGTGCCGAGCAGCGGGCCGTGCAGGTTGAGGTTCGTGAAGGCGGCGCCCCCCGAGACCTCGGCGAGGCGGACGCCCGAGAGCCGGGCGCGCTCCTCCTGGTCGCGGGCGACTCGAGCCCCCTCCGGGCCGTGCATGTAGGCGAATCGCGACAGCCCGAAGCCGGCGTGCCCGAAGATCCGGTTGACGACCAGCGATCCCGCGGAGCCCTCGGGCAGCACCTGGGCGAAGAGGAAGAGGTGCCGGTAGCGGTACCGGGGCAGGTCCAGGCCCCGCAGGAGCTCCGAGTCGCCGGTGAGCACCGGCAGCAGGTCGAGCTCGTCCTCCCCGGCCTCGATGAGCGACGTCAGCGCCCTGCGGGCCTCCTCCCACCGCCAGGCCTCCCCCCACCTGAGCCAGGGGTCCTCGCTCGTCGCGGCCCGCGGGTCCAGCGTCCGCGTCTTGTGCGAGTCGTAGAGGTCGGCGTCGAAGGACCGCAGGAAGCCCGGCACGTCGGCGCAGCGGCCGCCCTCCCCCACGGACTGGACGAAGTAGCCCCTCATGAGGGCGCGGTCCGTCTGCGCGGGATCCAGCAGGGTCGCGAGCACCCCGAGGGCGCGGCACTCCTCCTCGCTCCACCGCAGCGCCGGCCCCCGGTAGACCCCGCGCCCCAGGGCGCAGTCCTCGTACACGACGGTGCGCGGCGGCCGAGCCTCCAGGCCGGCGATCTCGTAGAGGTCCTCCACCGCGTCGCGCACCCGGGCCACCGCCCGCTCCCGCTCGGCGCCGGTCGTGCCGCCGACCGCCGAGGCGGACTCCTCGTAGCGGTCCAGCGCCCGGGCCAGCCCGGCGGCGGCGTCGTCGCCGGCGGCGCACAGGATCCGGCGGGCGGTGCCCGCCCGGTGCGCGGTGTGGGGGTGGAGGTCCAGGCCATCGACCTCGACGAGACCGAGCCTGACGAGCCGGGCGAGCGCCTCGCCGGCCCGCTCGCGCGTCAGGCCGGCCCGCTCGGCGAGCCCGGCGACGACCGTCTCGAAGACGAGCGTCCCCTCCCCGAGCAGGTCGGTCACGATCCGGCAGACCTCGGACTGCCGGAGCCTGACGACGGACTGCTCGCAGGTGGCGTAGTCCTCCCCCCGGTGGCTGTCCTTGTACTCGTAGACCGACCGCACGACGTCGAGCCCGCCGTCCGAGCGGGGCTGGACCGTCCGGGACAGGCGCAGGGGCAGGCCCTGGAGCCGACGACGGTCCTCGCGCAGCCCGCCCAGCGCACGGGCCACGGGGTAGATGCTCCACCGCGAGTGGCGCCGGGGACGGGACGGCAGGCGCTCCCAGCCGGGCGCGCCGGCCGTGAAGCTCGTCAGCGCCGTCGGCGTGAAGGTCGAGAACGGCGAGGCCTTGGCGGCCGCCCGCATGGCGTAGGACATGAGGGAGCGCTCGCACTTGCGCATCTGCTTGTTCGGCACGGCCACCACGCCCTTGCGGGGGTAGGCGCGCAGCGAGCGCCCGGCGCCGGGGACGGCGACCGCGAGCCCGTCGGAGAAGTCCTCGTCCTCCAGCAGCGAGGCGAGACGGCGGCGCTCGCCGACGAGCCAGTCGGGGAAGCTCGTCCGGCCCGCGGCCTCCAGCTCGGCCAGCTCCGCCTCGGCGCGCCGCACCGGCTCGACGACGGCGGCCACGACCTCGGCGAGCCCGGTGGGCAGGGCGGCGATCGCCCGGTCCGCGCGCCGGCCGTTGAAGACGGCGCGACGGATCTGGACGAGCTCCTTGCGCAGGCCGTCGGGCGCGCCCCTCACGTGCCCGGCCAGCTGGTCGGAGGCTCCTTCGCGCAGCTCCGCGACCCGCGCCCGGGCGCCAAGGACCCGCTCGGCCCACTCCAGGGCCCCGGGGGACGCGAGGTCCCGTGCGGTCTCGACGGGGAGCCCGCCGACCCGCAGCTGGACGATCTCGTCAACGGTGACAGTCATCAGTTCCTCTCCAGGGTGTTGAGGCGGCCGCACCAGGCGCCGGAGGTCCCGGTGTCGTGGCCGGCCAGGAGCATGAGCATGGGCTTCTGGGGGACGTCGGCCAGGCCGATGCCCGTCACGTGCCGGGCGGCGTCGAAGCCCAGGGCCGCCCCGAGGCCGACGCCCAGGCGCGAGGCCTCCAGGCTGAGGACCTGGCAGACGGCGCCGGCGGCGGCGTTGATGATCCGGTAGCCCCGCACCCCGAGCTCCTCGGACAGTCCCAGGACGTCGCCGGCGAGGACGATCGTCGCGGCGGCCCTCCGCCCGTCGTAGTTGTGCAGGAAGTAGGACGAGGCCAGCAGCTCCGCGTGGCTCCCCGCATCGACGAGCCTGAGCCCGCCCTCGCGCCGGTCCACCTCGTAGAGCCCGGGCTCCAGGCCGGTGACGTCCTCGACGAAGACATACTGGCGCACGCAGTCCTCGGCGATCGCTCCGAGATCCGCGGCGACGAGCTCGCCGGCCCCGGCCGCGGCGACGATCATCGTGAGCAGGTCGTCGCGCGCGATGGGGGCGCCGTCGAAGCGGCCGAAGGACGTCTCCCGGCCGACGACGGCGCGGACCCCGTCCTCGACCGTCACCGGGGCCCCGGGGGAGACGGACTCGTCCGTCAGCTCGATGCCCGTGGCGGCCCCGGGGTCGCGCGCGACCGCCTCGGCGACGGCGGCCGGCGGGGGCGGCAGCTCGCCCCCGTGGGGGAAGTGGGTGCCCTCGACCTGGGTCTTGGCCAGCGCCGGGGGCAACGGCCTGACCGGGCCGGGGACGAAGGCGCGAGCCGCAGCGGGCCCCCAGCCGGCCGGACCCTCCTGCTCGACGGTGATGCCCGGCAGGTCCTGGACCTCCTCCCAGCGCCGCCCGCGGGCACGGCGCACGAGCTTGCGGATGCGCCCGCTCCTCCAGTGCTCGACCGCATCGTGCCAGTCCCCGCCCGGAGCGGTCCGCGGCGAGGCGAGCAGGGCGACGACGGCGCGGGCCGCGGCCTCGGCGACGTCGATGCGGCGCGGCGGGCGGACCTTGTCGTAGCGGACGGCGATCTGCATGCCCCAGGGGATCTCGTGGTCGGTCACGCCCCGACCCTACTCAGTCGCCCGGCCGACGGTCCCGACGGCGGCCCGGCCCGTCGCGGACCCGTCCCCGGGGAACGCTCTCCTTCGCGGATGTCGCCGGCGTCGATGAGGAGAGCCCGCCTCGTCCCCGGGGGACGCCCCACGAGCGATGCCGGCACCCGAGCCGATCGCGGGCCCCGCCGCATCCCCGGCGGGACGCTCCCCGGCGGCACGCTCTAGGGTCGTGGGCATGACGCTCCCCTCCCCCGCTCCGGTGCCGCCCACCGCCCCCGGCCGCCCCCGACCGCTCAACGGCGCCACTGTCCACGGGCCGCACGGCATTCGCCGTCTGCGCCACCGCGCCGAGATGCCGCTGCTGTGGGCGAGCGCGGTCATCAGCGCCATGGCGGTCGCGGCCTGGCTAGCACTGGTGATCTGGCTCGCGGCCGTGCCCGACCCGACCGGACCGGCCGGGGAGGTACGCCGCCTCATCCTCGAGAACGCCACGTCGACGGGGGGCCAGGTCCTCCTGGCCGTCCCGCTCCTGCCGCTGGTGGTCTGGGGCGCGCGTGCGCTCCTGTACGCGAAGATGCGCGCCTCCTCGGTGCAGATGAGCCCGACCCAGTTCCCCGAGGGATACCGGATGGTGGTGGAGGCCGCGGAGCACGTCGGGCTGCGCCGCGTCCCCGACGCCTACGTGGTTCTGGGCAACGGCAGAATCAACGCCTTCGCCGCGGGGCACGGCTTCCGCCGCTTCGTCGCGGTCTACTCCGACTTGTTCGAGACGGGGGGATCCGCACGCGATCCCGAGGCGCTGCGCTTCATCATCTCCCACGAGGTCGGCCACCTCGCCGCCGGCCACACCTCCTTCTGGCGAGTCCTCGTCCTCCAGATCGTGTACTCCGTGCCGATCCTCGGCAATGCGCTGTCGCGGGCGCAGGAGTACACGGCGGACAACCACGGCTACGACGTCGCCCCCGCCGGCGCGCCCGGCGCCATAGGGCTGCTCGGAGCGGGCAAGTACCTGGGCGCGCAGGTCAATCTGCACGCGGTGGCGGATCGCGCCGTGTACGAGAGGGGCCTCTGGGTGCATCTCGTGCAGTGGTCCTCGACCCACCCGGTCCTGACCTGGAGGGCCCACGCGCTGCGGGACCGCAGCCGCCCCGGACGGCTCATGGTGCGCCCCGGGCACGCGCTGTACCCACCGGTGAGCCCGATCGGCAGGGAGCGCAGCCGGAACTGGCCGACTCCAGCCGAGGTGCTGGCCGGCATGCGCGACGACGAACCGCGGGTGCCCGGAGCCGAGGAGCAGTTCGGCCGGTACCCGGGCCTGTCCTACTCCGCGAGTCGCGACGAGTTGCACCTGGCCGATCCGACTCCCCTCCGACCGTCTCGCACCGACCCCAGCCACGGCGGGACCGGGTGACCGCCGACGGCCGACCGCCGGCGAGGCCCGGGGCTCCGCGCCCCGGCTCCCGCCTCACCCGGTTCGACGCAGCAGGACGCCCTGCCCTCCCTCGAAGGTGACGGCGCCGAACCCCTCCAGCCGCGCGAGCCTCTCGAAGCCGACCACCAGGTGCAGGCCGACGGAGGCGTGGTTGGTGGCGTTGACGACGCTGTACAGGGCGGCGGCGGGCTCCAGAGCGCGCACGGCATCGGCGATGGCGGTCAGGAGCACCCGGCCGACGCCGCGTCGGCGCGCCACGGGATCGACGACGAGGCCCGAGACCATCCAGGCGTCGGAATCGGCGCTCGCCTCGGGCAACGAGGCGCGCATGCGCTCGGGCAGCGGGAAGGCTCCCGACAGCGCGACGGGTGCGAGCAGGGCATCGTCGGGAGCCGCCGCCGTCTCATCGTCGGCGCCCCCGGACCCGTCGTCGCCGATCGCCGCCTCCGCGGCGGACAGGAGGGCCAGGAGGAGCACCGGGAGGGCATCGATCATGCGGGGCGCCTGCTCGCGGGCCTCCTCCGCCGAGATCCCCCGCAGCGTCAGGAGCCTGGCGACGCGGGAGACGTCGTCGGGTCCGGCTGGACGGACGATGACGCCGCCGACCGACGTGCCGTGCAGCATGGGTTCGAAGGGCGCGAAGTCGTTCATCGGCACAGTCTCCCGCTCATGCGCGGGCGCCCGCGAGTACTGCCGCGCTATGCGCCCTACCGATCGGCCGGCAGCGTACGGAGGATCCCGCCCTGTGTGCGCGCCCGACCGACTCGTGCACGACGGCCAACGGGACGAGGACCTCCACGACGCGCAGTTGCTGGGCCCGTTCGGGGGCGCGAATCAACGACGCCGACGCAGGCCGAGCAGCACCCCTCCGACCACGACGGCCACGAGGGCGACCAGTCCGCCGATCAGGCTCGCCCCGGTGACCGGCAGGGACAGCGAGGCCTGCCCGGCGTTGGCGGAAGGCTGGGTCGTCGCCGCAGCGGACGGGTCCCCGGCGGCAGGAGTCGCGCTCGCACCCGCGGCGACGACGGTGGGTGTCCCGGTCGAGGCCTCAACGGGAGCGGCCTCGGACGGCGATGCCGAGGTGGCGGCGGACGCGGAGTCGGCCGGAGACTCGGAGGCGGGGGCCTCGGTGGCGGCGGGTACCGCAGCGGGCGCGCTGCTCGAGTCGGTCGATGCGGGCGCGGGCGCCGCAGGCGCCTCGGAGCCGGGCTGCGTGGACTGGGACGAATTCGACTGGTCCGCCGCCGTCGGGGTCAGACCGGCGGCACTCGGATCGGAGTAGGAGGAGAAGTTCTGGGCCGCGTACCAGGAGTCCGTCGACGGATCGTAGGCGACGCCGATGCCCACGGCATTGGCGGCGGGCGCCACCATGTTGGCGTAGTGCCCCGGGGAGTTGCGCCACTGCTCGAACAGCTGCGTCCCGACGTCGACGCCCCGGGCGCCGGACAGCGTGGCGACGTTCTCCGAGGCGACCGACCATCCGCCCGGGTACTGATCGGCGAAGCCGGGGTTATGGCTCATGGACTGCTGCGCCACCATCTGCTCGGACCAGCCCTGAGCCACCGAGTCCAGCTGGGTGTAGCGCGTTACGGGTCCCAGGCCCTGCTGGGCCCGCAGCTCATTGACCTTGCTGAGAATCGTGTCGGCGTAGCCGGCTCCTTCCGCTGTGACTGCAGCCGGCTCCGCGGCGGTGGAGACCTGCTGGGCGGACGGCCCGGCCACCGCGACGGCCTGCGCAGCCGGTACAGCGGCCAAGGAGACGGTGGCGATGAGCGCGAGGACGGAGGTGCGTGAGATCTTCATGGGCTGTCTCCTGTCAGTCAGAGGCGCGGCGACGGGCCCCACCTCATCACGGCACCCGAGATCACGGCTATGTCACCGCCCGCTTGTTCACTGAGAGCATGGTCCCGCGAATCCTCCGTTATCCTGAATACTTATCCGGCGGCCGGGCGAGCCGCGTGAGCCGGGCGAATCAGGCGATCGGACACGGGCGCGTCGGGGACTCGCGGGCGTCGCCGAAGAGACAAAATCGTTACTTTCGAAGTTCTCGCGGTACGCTCCAGTCGTGACGACCGCGGCTCGGGGGGAGGCGCGAGAGCCCGGCAGCGCCCCGGCCCCGATCGGATCGCCGGCGGCCCGATTCTCGAGCGGCGCGCCGTCGCAGCACAGCCTTGGTGCCCCTGAGCCCAGTCAATATCACGCGCTCGCCCAAAGCGCTCGCTACGAAGGACATGCACATGAGCACCGCAACAGAGTGGCCTCGAGCCGAGGTCTTGCTGAGCGCCGAGGGCCACGCGCACGTCATTTTCGAAGGCATCGAGGCGGACCTGAGCAAGCCGACCCCGAAGGAGGCCCGTGCCGCCGTCGTCACCCATCTGTCCCACCGCGCCAGGTCGCTCGGGCACCCGATCTCCACGACCATCACCGAACCCGCGGGGAGCTGGCGCATCGCCGTCTACCCGGACGGCACCATCATCACCGAGGGAGCCCTGACGCCGAGCACATCGAGTAAGTCGAGCAGGCTGAGCAGGCCGGGCACGACTCGCGGCACAACTCGCGGCACTGCAACGCCCCGCATGCGGACCAGGCCGTCATTACCGACACAGCAAACCCAGCCGACACACCCAACGCAACCAGCACAGCCACCGCAGCCAGCACAGCCGACGCGCTCCACACCCCTGGCTCAGGCCCGCCGCCGGCAGCGAACCGCGCCCGCCCCGAACTCCGATACCCCCCAGACCGCCGGCATCCGACTGCCACCGGGCCTTCTGCCCCGAACCGACGCCGCCGAGGGCCGCACCGCACCGCGGAGGCATCGCGCAGAGCCGGCGCCGGCGCCGGCACCATCGCCCGCCTCAGCAGCATCGCCCGCAGCCCCGGCTCCGCCGTACGCCTCATCAGCCGCACCGCACTCAGCGCCATCGGCTCCAGCACCAGCACCAGCCGCACCGCAAGTACGGCGTTCCTCACTGATCGCGCCGCGCTCGGCGTCGTCGGCAGCAGCGGCCGAAGCACCATCGGCACCGACATCACCAATATCACAGCCATCACCACCATCGCCGGCGTCACCGGCATCGCCAACATCACCAACAAGGCCGGCGGCACAGGCAGGGCAGGCAGCACAGACAGCAGCGCCCGACGCACCCGGGGCATCGCCCGCGATGCTGGACACGTCGTATTCCCCGTCAGACGGAGCGCATCCTCCGACGGCCGCGCCGGCTTCGCCGGCGTCCGCCCAGCCGGCGACGTCGGCACTCTCACCGGCGGCGCTGGCCACGCCGTACTCGCCTTCGCCCAAGCAGCCCCCGACGGCGTCCACCCCGCCCTCTCCGGGGAATGTGCCGCCGGACCCGCGCGAGCAGGCGCGCTCCACATCGCTGCTCACGGAGATCACCAACGAAGCACCCGCGGCCACCGGCCTGCGCGGGGCCCTGAACCAGTTCGGCCTGCACCTGGGGCCCACCGAGCGGGAGCGCGCCGAACGGGCCGACGCCGCCGCCGTCTCCCAGCACTGGGCGGGGCCGCGCACCATCGCCGTCGTCAATGGCAAGGGCGGCGC
>ERZ773079.1201-NODE-1201-length-15894-cov-3.908138_pt1 | contig 15894 bp, 15 predicted proteins | sample MGYA00511355_ERZ773079 | MGnify/ENA primary metagenome ERZ773079 (study PRJEB29015, sample SAMEA2737979) | human oral metagenome | biome: human oral; feature: human-associated habitat; material: dental | place: China | collected 2117 ... | reverse complement strand
TTTGAAAAAGGCTGCGCGAAGGCGCTTTTACGCTACACGGGTACCGCGTATCGCGCGCTGGGCTATGCGTCGCTAAGCCCCGGCGCACAGGAGTTTGCGGAGCGAAATACGATAATTTTTTCAAATCTTTTCGGCCCCGTGCTGGGCGGCGACGCGCTGCCGAACTACAAGCTAAAACAGGGCGAGAAATTCGGCGGCATAGACGCGGCAAAATTTTATCGAGATAGCTTCTCCGCCGCGCTGGATCGGTATCTGGCGGATGAGTGCGTCGTGGATCTGCGCGCGGGATTTTACGAAAAATTTTATGAGATGAAGCGCGAATATCTGAGTTTTAGTTTCATCAAAGGCGGCAAGGTGCTGAGCCACTACGCCAAGGCTTGGCGCGGTAAGGTGTTGCGCGAAATAGCCCTAGCAGGCGCTTGCAGCGAGGCGGAGGTGCTTGCGCTGCGCTTGGGCGGCGCCTCCGTGCTAGAGATCAAACAGATCGGGCTAAAAAAGGAGATCGTGCTGGAAATTTCATAAGGCGCAAAATCCGCTCGGAGAAATTTACGATCAAGTTTGCAGGTCTAATGCGGATTTTGCATAAAATTTAGCCCGAACAATTTGCCGCGAGTTCAAATCCCACGCCATATCCAAAGCAATTTTACCCCGAGAAATTTGCGGGCGGAATTTTATCGCGAGGATTTTGCGGCGGCTTTTTAGTCTTTTTGCACTCTTTTGGCGAGCTTTGAACGGGCTTTTGGCGGCGAAATTTCGTCGTAAATTTTGCAAAAAATTCGCGCTCTTTGCGCCTGCCCGCTCCGCATAAAATTTTACGGCGATCTTGTCGTGGCTTTGCACCGATTTTGCGGCGATTTTTATAATACGGAGTGCGGAAATTTTGCCGTAGAATTTTGACTGAAATTTTACCGTGCGGAATTTTACCGTATGAGATTTCGTCGCGATAAAATCCTGTCGAAAATTTAATCGCGGCAAAAAATACTGCGTTGCGATTAAAACGTGAAATTTTATCTAAAATTTACGCTAAACCGCCGCAGTCTGGGCGCAGAATTTTAAAATCCGCTGCCAAGCCGCAATACGAACAAGAACAGGCGGGCTGATTTGCATAAAATTTCAAGCCGAAATTCTACGCCTTAAAATCCCATAAATTTTAAAATTTTGCAAATTGCGCGCTGAAATTTCGAGCTAAAATCTCAGTTGCAAACTTTCAAGCCAAGCCGACTCCAGATAAAATTTCAAACCGAAATCCCGCAAATCCCCGCTCTTAAATCCAAAATTCCGCAAATTTAGCAAGCTTTAAATTTTAAAGCTATAAACTTCGCTTCAAATTTTAAGGATCAAAAATGCTAGAACTCCCCTTTGTCGGCGTCGTCGTGGGCTTCATATCGGGCTTTTTCGGTATCGGTGGCGGCACGGTCGTAATGCCCGTGATGATGGCTCTGGGATACGACGTCAAGACCGCCGCGGGCATCTCGGTGATGCAGATGTTCATCGTCTCGCTTTTCGGCTCATATCTGAACTACCGCGCGGGCAGACTCCGCCTAGATAGCGGTATCGCGGTGGGGCTCGGAGGGCTGTGCGGTGCGAGCATATCGGGATTCATCGTAAAATACTCGCCAGAAATCGTGCTTGAGATCGGTCTTCTGCTGACGCTTGCCATCTCCTTTCTCAAGCTCTTTAGCACGAACGTAACAAGCGGCGGCAACGCCAATCCCCACGGCGCGGTGCTGTTTTTCATCGGCTTTGCTATCGGCGCGATCGCGCTTAGCATGGGCGTGGGCGGCGCGGTATTTCTAACGCCCGTATTGGTCGGATTTTTGGGCGTAGATATCAAAAGAGCGGTCTGCATGGGGCTATTTTTCATCGTTTTCGGCTCATTTAGCGCGCTTTTGAGCCTTTCGTACAACGGCCACGTAGATTACGAGCGCGGCGCGCTGCTAGCCGTGGGCGGGCTTTTGGGCGTGTATTTCGGCACCTCTCAGGCTCGCCGTGCAAAGCGCGAAACGCAGAAAAAATGGCTGCTCGTCTTATACGTCGTGCTATTTGCGCTGGCATTAAAAAAGGTGCTGCAGTAGCGCCCGCTGTAGTAGCGCTGCAGCGATTGCCGAGCTATAGTTTTACCCCTTGCCTCGGTTTTGCTACAAGCGCGGTTTAAGCGTTCGCGCTGTTTTGCTACGTCGCCCTTTTGCGTCTCGTAGTTTTTGCTTTGCCGTCCTCTTACACTGCGCGCGTTTGATCGCCGTTTTGCGGCGGCGCGTAAAACGTCGCGTTTCGTCGCGCTAGTTAAAATTTTAAAACGAAATTTCAAAAAGCGCGAGCAAATTTTAAAAGCTGAATTTTAACGTGCCGCGTTAAAATAGCGAAGTCGCACATCTTTCGTCCTATGGAGGCTAGATGGCGAAATAAAATTTACGAATTTTAAAAGGACTTGGATTGACGAACTTGATTTTAGCGGGGCTAGGCGGCTGTGTAGGCGCGATGGCGCGAGTAGGCTTAAGCGGAGCGATCGCGCGCGCAATGGATCGCGCCGGATTTTGGAGTGCGTTTCCGATCGCTACTTTTTGCGTGAATGCACTGGGAAGCTTGCTGATAGGGTTTTTACTCGCACTAAATTTAACGCAGAGCCTGCGGGTATTTTTTGTAGCAGGCGCACTGGGCGGCTTTACGACATTTTCTACGTTCAGCTACGATACGCTGCAATTATTGCTGGCGCGAGAATTTGCTATCGGTGTGCTAAACGCGGTCTTAAGCGTATGCGCCTGTATGCTTTTTTGCTACGCTGGGCTGCTCGCGGGCAGAGCGCTTGCAGGCTAGCCGTGGAGCACGTGAGCTTTAAATTTAAATCGCCTCTATGTTTGCGCTTTTAAATCAAAATTTATTGAAAGTGCCTGCGCTACGGAATTTTATCGCGCGCATATGCTGCAAAATCTGCGAGCGATAGGCACAATCCCACATGCCGTGCAGCTTTGTAAAATTTCGCTATCTTGCGCCTAGTTATCGCGACGCCCTAAAAATTTCGCTGTCTTGGCGCGGATAAAATAAACCTAAGCCGCGCGATAAATTTTAAAAGCTCCGCGGGCAAATTTTAAAGCCTGAAGCTTAGAATTTTAAAATTCTCGCATAAATTTTAAAAGCTAAATTAAAGCGCGCCGAAATCACGACATTATGTGTCAAATCCTGCAGTGCTATCTTAGATTTATCGCAAGCGGCTGCGAGCCCTTTTAATTTCATTTCTGCAGATTTCATTGACCTGCTCACCCTCGCTATTTCGCAAGACAACCTCGTAGTCCGTGATCTCGCGATCTTTGTTATACCCCTTGATATATCTGAATCTTGATAAAACTATTTTAAAGGATTCCACATCGTCTAAAGTGTATTTATCGCCGAGCTTGACGTAGTTAAAATTACTACTAGTAAGCATATGAAAATTGCTAAATTTTTGCTTTAAATTTAGCGTATAAATTGCCGTATGAGGCGTATCGTTATCGCAACGATTAAATTCGCTTTCATCGAAGGCAAGCGCAAGGCAAATTTCATCTCCGCAGATAACCTTGATATCCTTGGCGCGGCTGTTTATACGGATGGTCTGTCGCCACCCATCGCCCTCTATCTCAAAGACGTTGCGAGCGAGCTTTTTGGCTATTTCATCTCCGACATAGCCTCTGGCTTCTGGTTTATCAGCCCAACCAAGCGCAGAGTAGTTCGGTTTTTGCGGAAAATCCGCAAGCGGAGTTTGAAGCTCGCTTATAGCGTTTAAATTTTCCTCGGTGCCTTGCGGAGCTGCAAAAGATGTGCCCCTCATAGAGTGTAGATTAAAGAAACCGATAAATTTCCTCACGACCTTATGCGCCGTTTGAGAAAATATCTTGGCTTCATTTTCAAAAAGCGAAATATTGTAGATGCCGTAGCTATAATATCCAAGCTCTCCACTTACCCACCTTTCGTCCGGCGAGCGGTCGATCTCGTCGTATCCATAGTAGAGCTCTGGCATATCTTTTTGTAGCAAAAAGTTATCGCTGTCATTATCTTTGTATCTAAGCCAAACTCCGAATTCGTCCTTGATATATAGGTAATCAAACTCCGCTCCCTTTGCAAAATCGCCTTTGCCTAGCCAAAACACAGGCCTTTTGTCTAAGGACGGCAGAGCGGCGACCGGGGGCAAATTTTGCAGCTCTTTTTCAAATTTTTCATCGATATAATCGCAAGCGCTAGTGGGCATACTAGGATCGCAACCCTCGGGCGTATCGGATGAAAAAAGCAAATTTAAAATCACAAATATATACAGCACAAAAAGCACGCATGCAACGCTCACGACCAAGGCGGTAATTTTTAAAATTTTTATAAAAGTTTTCATATCTAAATTTTACCTCATTACACCTAAAAAGCGTAAAATTTTGCTTTAAATTTGAAACCCTCCTCGCATTATCTGTACGCTTCGCCTATTGCTTCCCTAAGGCTTTTTAGTAGCTCGTCCGCGGCTTTCGCTTTATCGCGCGCGCCGCGATTTTTGCCGTTTGAAGCGCCGGGTCCCGCCCCGCTTACGCAGTCTTGCACGAAATACCACCAAAAATACCCGCCCACGTAGTTTTGCACGTAGCGCGGCATCGTATAATACCGCCCCATCATCGCCTTTTTGCTCGCTTGCGTAGCGTCCGCCGCCGTGTTTCCGCACTCGCCGATGCCGAGCTTCGAAGCGGGAAAGGCGCTTTGCAGATCGGTAAAAATTTCGCTCCAATCAGGCGCAAAGCCCTCGTTGTCGTCCTCGTAGTAGCTTACGAAAAGATAATCCAGCCCCTCTTTCATATCCTGCGGCACGAATTTTCGCAGCCACTCGCGCATTTCTATTTTTTGTACTCCGCTCGGCGTATAATACGCCGTAAGCGCCGTTTTGGCGCCTTTTTTGTGGATGAGCTCGAATGCCGCGATCATCTTAGCGGCGATGAAATTCGCATCGTTCCCGAGCCAGCCCTCGCCGTTTATTTCGTTGCCGATCTCCCAGATCGCGACGTAGGGCGCGAGCGCGGCGAAGGCGTCCGCGAACCTCTTTTCGTAGCTTTTCACGCTTTTGTACGAGCTCATCTCGTAGGAGTCCACGGGGCAGGCCATCACATATGAGACCTCGCTAAGCCGCCTAAAAAGAGGCTCGTACTCGCGCGGAGCGATATCTTTTGACATCACGACGCGCACGGTGGGCTTTGCGGGTAGGGCTTGCAGGGCGCGCACGATGCTTTGCAGCTTCGCGCCCGAGGCGTCTTGCGCGTCATCGTACCAGCCGTCGTCGATCGTAACGCCCCAGATGAAGTCAGATTTAAAATTTTGTTTTGAAATTTTATTTGGATTTTCGCCGTAAAGTACGCTGCAAAATAGCGCCCCGCAAAACAGCGCGAGAAATATGTGTTTGAAATAGACCATGGCTTGCTCCTTGATTTGAAATTTTAAAAATTAGCTCTTTGCTGGTCTTTTCACAACCGATCAAGCAATCAAAATTTATCTCTTGCCTCTAAGATCATAAGAATAATACGAACGAGAAAAGCCCTCTACGCTGAATATAGCAAAAGCGTTAAGCGCAAGAGCCGCTAAGCTGAGCAGCACCGTAGCAGGCAGCGAAAAACGCGCCAAAAACGCATTTGCAATAGCTGCAAGTACAAGCGCGATAAAGCAATATGAAAATATCGCAACTCCGCTAGTATCGGCAAGCTCCTGATAAAATCTATAAAAAAACAGAAACGATGCGATGAATCCCAATGCAAGTAGTATTTGAGCGATGATGCCGCCCGCTAAAAATATAAATAACAATACGCCTATAAATATTGCCGCAAAGGCAATGGCTACGTTGCGCAAAAGGCTGCGGCTTGCGGTAAGCTTAGAGATATTATAAATGCTAAAGATAAAAAGCACGAATGCCGCTGCGCTTAGTAGCACTCCCAATCCGCCGTAAATTCCTAATAGCAATAGCACCAGTTCGGCTATAGCTTTTAAGGCGCAGGCCGCGATGAAGGTATATTTGATGAGTGCTACTTCTTTTTCTTGCGGGTTTGAGGGTTGCTGGTCTTGAGTGTGCAGGTAGTCGTTTAAATCCATATTCGCTCCTTGAAATTTATGCAGAAGTATATCTAAAAAACGAATAGGTAAAAATAAATTTCAAAATTTAGCGGCGCGAGGGAGTCGTGCAAAGCGGACGCCGCACGGAGGCGCGTAAATTTAAGAGGTAAATTTTAAAATTTAGAGCGGAATTTAGCCTTAGCGGAGTGGGTAAAATTTTAAGCGGGCTGTAAATTTAAAAAAGATGTGAGATAAAATTTCGCGCAGATCTGCAAATTTAAAATTTACAAATCCGCGCAAACTGCTACAAGCGGGACTCGTAGCGACGTAGCGTGTAAAGACGTTTAAGCATCTTTTTGCGAGCTGAAATTTTTTGCTTTTTGCGGACTTCCGTCATCGGCTCAAAAAATCGTCTCGCGCGAACCTCGGTAACGACTAGGTTACGATCGGTCTGCTTCTTAAAGCGTCTGTAAGCTTCGTCAAATGATTCGTTCGGATATACCTTTACTCCAGGCACTTTCCTCACCGCCTTTCAAAAAAATGAGTCGTGAGTTTAGCGAAAAATTCCTTAAATTTGCTTTTGAAGCGCTTTTTTATATTTCCACACGCTTTTGTTGTTGCGAGTATCTATCATCGAAAGCTCCAAAAATAGGCTCTCGCTTGCTTGTACGGTAGAATTTTTAGCTGTATAATTTAAATTTTTTGATTTTTTAGATCCTGCCTTACCGTCGTTTGCCACAGCGGGGCTTTGCGGTAAAATTTTACCTACCAAGATGTAATCCGGCGCGTAGATCGAGCCGCTTTCTACGGCGTGATAGCCACGGCTTACGCCATCGTTGCTAAATACGAGTTCGTCTTTGCTTGGAGCGTCCGTGACGACTGCTTTGCCTGAATGCAGCAGTGAAATTCTAATTTTTTTACTCAAAAATTCCGCATCCACGCCGTGCGCGTTCGTCCCGTCCAGCGGTTCGATGCCGACGACGCTGAATCTACCGCCTTTCTTACCGACGATACGCTTTGAGAGTAGATCGGCGATGCTTTCGCCTGCGATGCGCTCCAGATACGCGTTTGGATATCCTGCGTGGTCGATGCCTCCTGCAAGTGCCGAATTATCCGTGCTTTTAGAGCCTTTAAGCGCAGCGCAGCCCGCTAAAAAGGCACACAGCAAGATCACGAAAAAACTTATTTTAAAATTTTTCATAGCATTTCCAAATTTTATAAAATAAACTCCGCGATTATAGCGAGATTTGGTTAAATTTCGTTTTTTATAAGCAAAATTTGTAACGAATATTCCGCTCGTTCCTTTAATTTTGAGTTAAAGATTCCTTGATATACTTTCTGCCAATTTATTCAGAAAATTCTCGGGGTGCTTATGAAAAAAATCATTAAAAGAGACGGAAGTTTTCAAGAATTTCAATCCTACAAAATAAAAGATGCTATCAAAAAAGCCTACAAAAGCGCGGGTAGCGAGTTTGACGAAAAAGTCTTCGATAACGTAATGGGCGCGATCGTTTTCAAGGATAAATTGAGTGTCGAAGATATTCAGGATCTCATCGAGAAAAAACTCTTCGAAGCGGGCGATTTCGACGTTTTGAAAAGCTTCATGATCTACCGCCACACGCATAAGATGCAGCGTGAGCATATTTTGGGGCTTGAGGAGGATACGACCTATATCAACTGCACCCAGACGGTCAATGAATACATCAGCAAGCAGGATTGGCGAATTTTAGCAAATTCCAATACCAGCTACTCAAACGCAGGCCTTATCAATAATACCGCCGGCAAGGTCATCGCAAACTACTGGCTAGATAAAATTTACTCTCGCGAGGAGGGCGCGGCTCACAGAAACGGCGACTATCATATCCACGATCTGGACTGCCTTACGGCGTATTGCGCGGGCTGGAGCTTGCGCGTGCTTCTAAACGAGGGTTTTAACGGCGTGCGCGGCAGAGTCGAGAGCAAGGCGCCGAAGCATTTCCGCGAAGCGCTGTATCAAATGGCAAATTTCCTTGGAATTTTACAAAGCGAATGGGCGGGCGCGCAGGCGTTTAGCAGCTTTGACACGTATTTGGCGCCATACGTTTTCCGCGATAAATTAAGCGACGATGAGGTCAAAAAGGCGATCACGAGCTTTGTGTTTAACCTAAACGTCCCGGCGCGCTGGGGTCAGAGCCCGTTTACCAACGTCACCATCGATATGACCTGCCCTGATGATCTAAAAACGCAGATCCCTACGCATAACAACGAGCATCTATTTAAAAATTTACACGACGAGGAGCTTTTGGCGGAGGCTAAAAGGCGCGGTAAGGACTCGCTCGAGGCTTTGACTTACGGCGATTTCGAGCCTGAGATGAACCGCATCGTGATCGCGTTTTACGAGGTTTTAACGACGGGCGATAAGTGCGGTCAGCCGTTTACCTTCCCGATTCCTACGGTAAATTTAACGGAGGAGTTTGATTGGGATACTCCTGCGGCCGACGCGGTATTTGAAAACACCGCCAAAGTAGGCTCAAGCTATTTTCAAAATTTTATCGGCTCGCAATATATCACGAATGAAAAGGGCGAGCGCATACCCAATCCAAAGGCGTATAAGCCGGGCGCCGTGCGCTCAATGTGCTGCCGCTTGCAGCTTGATCTGCGCGAGCTTCTTAAGCGTGGCGGAGGACTTTTCGGAAGCGCGGAGATGACGGGAAGTATCGGCGTCGTAACGATAAATTTAGCCCGCCTAGGCTATCTGTATAAAAATAACGAAGAGGCGCTGTATGCGAGGCTGGATGAGCTTTTGGAGCTTGCTAAATCGACGCTTGAGAAGAAGCGAAAATTTGTTACCGAGATGTTCGAGCGCGGCTTGTATCCATATACGAAGCGCTATCTACCGGGCTTTAATAACCATTTCAGCACCATCGGTATTAACGGCGCAAACGAGATGATCCGAAATTTTAGTGGAAATAAAGAGGATATTACGACGGAATTTGGACGTAAATTTGCCCTTAAAATGGTTGAGTATCTGCGCGAGAAGATCCGCTCGTTTCAGGAGCGCACGGGCAATCTATACAATCTCGAAGCCACGCCTGCCGAGGGCACGACGTATCGCTTCGCCAAAGAGGATAAGAAGCGCTACGCAGATATCATCCAAGCGGGATTTGATAAAAACATATACTACACCAATTCGACTCAGCTTCCGGCAAATTTCGGAAGCGATCCGTTCGAGGCGCTGGCGATGCAAGACGAGCTACAAAGCTCCTATACCGGCGGCACGGTGCTGCATCTGTATATGAAGGAGCGCATCAGCTCGGCTCAAGCGTGTAAGCAGCTCGTAAAAAGCGTAGTGCAAAACTACAAGCTTCCTTATATCACGATCACGCCGATTTTTAGCGTCTGTCATAAGCACGGCTACATCAGCGGCGAGCATGAATACTGCCCGAAATGCGACGAGGAGCTGCTCGCAGAATACAAGGCCAAGCAGAGCAAGGGCGCCTAAATAGCGATTTAAATTTTAATCTTAATGAAAGGATGGAGAATGGAATTTCCAAAAGAGTTAGAAGCAAAACGCACAAAATGCGTCGTTTACACAAGAGTAATGGGCTATTTGCGCCCAGTAGAGAGCTTTAATATCGGAAAGAAGGGCGAACACAAAGAGCGCGTCTTTTTTGAAGAGAAAAAAGACAAAAAGCAGATCGCCTAGTCGCCGCTACCGGCCAAATGCAACAAACGCATACGAAGCCGCCGCAAGCCTTAAACCTGCGTAACGCGCAGATTTACGAGATCACGCCGTTTACGATGCTTGATTTTGCTGATCACATCGCCGCGATCGCATGGTTTTGCGGCTGCAATATGCGCTGCAATTACTGCTATAACCCCCAAATCGTTACTTCCCAGGGTAAAATTTCAAACGAAGAGTTTCTGCGCTTTTTGGATGCGCGCGCGGGCAAGCTTCAGGGCATCGTATTTAGCGGCGGCGAATGCACCTGTGCGAGCGATTTTATCCCGCTGGCGCACGAAGTTAAGCGGCGCGGCTTTTTGCTCAAGGTTGATACCAACGGCTCAAATCCGCAAAAGATCGAAGAGGCGCTAAGCTTAGGGCTGATCGATTATATCGCGCTTGATTTTAAGGCGCCGCGGCAGGATTTTGAGCTCATCACGAAGTCAAGTTTATACGATAAATTTTTGCAAACTCTTAGGCTTTTGCTGCGGCAAAATTTTAAATTTGAGGTGCGAACGACCGTGCATGCCGATTTTTTAAACGAAGCGAAGGTCGAGCAGATGGCGCAAATTTTATGGAGCGAGGGCTACCGCGGCGTTTATTATCTGCAAAACTTCCTGCCCACCGGCGATAATTTCGGCAATTTAAGCGCGCCGCTTGCGAGCTTTGATCCGAGCAAAATCCATACCGAGCTAAAGATAGAACTTCGAAATTTTGATTAAATTTACGCCACCGCGCGCGTCTTGCCGCAATGAAGGCGATGAAATTTTATCTAGCGCATTTATCTAGCTCGCAGTGTCCGTGCATATTGTGCCGCGATAAATTTCGCCTTACGGGAAGCTTTAAAATTTAACCTTGCCGCCGCTTGCTATATTTAAATTTTACTCCGTCCTCGACGTAAAATTCTATGTTTATCAAGAGCTTTATTTTATACCGCGTAAATTTAACTTCGCGCCAAATTTCACGCCGTGTAGCCATTGCCGCTTCAAAACAAAAGGTAAATTTAGCTTGCTTTGGCTAAAATACGCCGAAATTTTTAAAAAGGCAAAAAATGGATAGGAAAAAAATCTACAACCCCTTCTCCGACGAGACCCTTACCGATCGCAAGGTCTTCGGCGGCAATCCGCAGGGTATTTTAAATTTTACCAAGGCGAAATATCAATGGGCGCTGAAGCTTTGGGATCTGATGGAGGCTAACACCTGGTTTCCTAAAGAGGTCGATACCACCGACGACGTGCGCGATTATAACTTCAATCTCACAAGCGCCGAGAAGCGGATGTATGATCTCGTGTGGAGCCAGCTGATATCGATGGATAGCTTTCAGACCAACAATCTCGCCGATAATATCAACCCCTACATCACGGCTCCGGAGATCAACGCCGTGCTCGCTCGCCAAGCCTACGAGGAGGCCAACCACAGCAAATCCTACGCCGTCATGGTCGAGGCGATCTGCGAAAACACCGATCTGATCTACGAGATGGAGAAGCACGACGATATGCTCCGCAGAAAAAACGACTACATCTCAAGCGTCTATGAGGAGCTTGCGGGCGAGGTTAGCGACGATAAGCTGCTGCTAGCGATGGTGGCGAATCAAATTTTAGAGGGGATCTACTTCTACAGCGGCTTTACGTCGATCTATGCGCTTGCTCGCGCGGGCAAGATGCTAGGCAGCGCGCAGATGATCCGCTTCATACAGCGCGACGAGATCACGCATCTGCTACTCTTTCAAAACATGATAAATTCCGTCCGCAAGGAGCGCGCCGATCTGTTTAATAAGCGCAACGTGGATAAAATTTACGAGATGTTCGAGACGGCGGGAAACTTAGAGATCGATTGGGGCAAATACATCACGGATAATCAAATCATGGGCTTTACGGACGACATCATCGAAGAATACATCCACTATCTGGTCGATCAGCGCTTGCTTGCCATCGGGCTTGAGAAGCGATACGACGCGAAACATCCGATAAAATGGGTCGATGATTTTTCTAAATTTAACGATCAGAAGAGCAACTTTTTCGAGAGCAAGGTCACGAACTATAGCAAAGGAAGTTTGAGTTTCGATGATTTTTAGCGGATTTTGCGATTTGAAATTTTGCTCCGCCGTATCGCGGTACGGATACTTTGCAGATACTTGTCCTGCGCCGCACGGACGTGCGATGAGCGCAGAAAGCGTATTACCTGCAAAATTTTTAAAATTTAGCCGTGCTATGTATCTAAAAAACGCAGCTCATGCTCTTTTGGCGCGGAATGGGCACTTTGGCGGTATTTTTAAAAACTCTATCGGTTTGGAATTTAGACGGGGCGGAAACTTTCGCGGCTTTAAATTTGACGCCGGGCGGGGCGGGAGCGCGCCATGGTCTCGCTAGAGCGGCTTCGCTGTGAAAAGATGGCGAACGACATCGCCGAGCAGGTGAGTTTAAATCCGGCGCTTTTTGAGGCGTTTTGCAGCGTCGCTAGAAGCGAGTTTGCTCCGCTCGGCGCGCACGCTTTCAGCCTTAACGCGCAGCCCATTTTAGCCAGTCAGTGGATCAGCTCGCCGCTGACGGTAGCGCGCATGACGATGGCGCTAAGCGTCGATCCGAAGGTCGAGAAAATTTTAGAGATCGGCTGCGGCAGCGGCTATCAAGCGGCGATTTTAAGCAGGATGGTTCACCGCGTCTTTGCCGTCGAGCGCGTCGAGCGGCTGGTGGGCGAGGCGAAAAGGCACTTTGCGAATCTTGGGATTTCAAATATCAGCCTGCGCCACGACGACGGCAATGCCGGGTGGAAAAATTTCGCCCCTTTCGATAGGATTTTGCTCTCCGCATGCGCCGAGCGGATCGACGAGCGGCTGTTTGCGCAGCTGGCAATCGGCGGAATTTTGGTCGCTCCGATGAATAGAGGCGGCTCGCAAAAGATCGTTAGATTTAGTAAAATTTCTCCAAGCGAGATCAAAGAAGAGGAGCTTGGCGCCTGCGAATTCGTCCCGCTGGTGCAGGGTCGCGGATAGATCTAGCGCGCAGTAAATTTTAAAATTTCCTACCGCCGCGGGCGCGTAAATTTAATAAAATTTTGCTTTCGGCTCCACTGCGAGATCAGAGTTTTATTAATTATTTATTTAAATTCAAGTACAATACACAATTTTAATCTTACAAGGATAAGTCATGCAAGATTTTAGCAAGGAAAAGATAGAGTCGCTGGTCGTTAGCTGGAAAAATCACAACAAAAACCAATTCTGGCTTAAAAAACAAACCTCGATTTCAAAGTATTTAGGCGAGATCAAACGCTGCCTCGCAAGCTTTGATGAGACCGAGAGCGAGTTTTTGCAAACTTTATATATAAATCTCAGCGACGGCAATCTTAGAAGCTGCAAAATTTTATCTTTGGGCGAGAAGTTCGCGCACGCCGAGTATTTCTTTATGGATCAGTTTTTTGATTCCAATATCAGCGCGTTTTATTACGATTTCGCTTTCAAAGACCGCATCGTCGGCAAAAAGGAGCTGTTTCCTAAAAATGCCGTAAAAAGCGTAGATAGCGTGCTTAGCGGCGAGGATAAAAACATCGTCTCGCTTTATGTTTTTATCGAAAATATCGTCAAAAATTTCAATAGCTATTCGCAGGAGCGCACCGCGCGCGATATTTTCAAACAAAAGCTAGTCAATTTCTACGACGAGCTTTACAGGCTTCTTACGGCGGTAGATAGCGCTTTGGCGATCGATTTTTTCGACGTCGCGCTACATAATCAGCCCTTCGTGCTGATGGAATTTTTAAAATCCGCGATAAATGCCGATAATTTCTATCTGATCGACAGCTACCTAAGCGACGACGGGATGCTAAATTTAGGGCTTGCCGAGGACGGCGATTTTGCGCAAATTTCGCGCGAGAAGCTCTATCTGCTAGCCAGCATATTTGCGCAGTGCAACGATGAGTTTCCGACGCTCGTTTATCGCGATGAAACCGCGCAAATTTTATCCTTGCTCTACGACGAAAAGGTTGAAATTTTTGAAGAATTTTACGAAGTAAGCTCGCGATTTATCGCGGAATTTACCCCGTATCCGCAGGACGTCGTGGGCGCGGCTAGGATCGTGTACTCCTCGCTATTTTTCGAATACGTGAAAAACTACAAAAGCGAAGAGGTCGCAAAAAATACGATATTTTACGGCGCGATCGGTACCGGCAAAACCCGCAGACTGCGATCTTTGATCACCGAAAAGAAACTTGCGGCGAAAAATTTTCGCTACGTTTGCCTGCACGAAGGCTTTGAATACCGCGATTTCATCGACGGATTTTACGGCGAAAGCTTCATTAGCGGCGAGTTTAAGGCGCTGTGCAAAGAGGCGCTAAACGATTCGAAGGGCGAGTATTATTTTTTGATCGACAATGCAAGCGCTGCGAGCTTGGATAAAATTTTTGGCGAGGCGGCGGTACTTTTGGATCGTCGCTACGACAAGGAAGACGAGCTTTCGCTTATCCGCACGAAAAACTCCCACGTAATCGACGGCTTTGAAGAGGGCGAAAAAGAGCGCGCCAGCGTCGTTTTAAAGGACGGCCGCTCATATTTTGCGGTGCCTAAAAATTTATACGTCCTATGCACTCTAAGTGAGCACAAATGCGTTTCGCCGTCGATCGCAAAGGCGTTTAGATGGATCAGATGCGAGTGCGATTACGGCGCGCTTGAGGATTATTTAAGAGATCGCGAGATCGTAAATGCAAGCGCGGTCGTTGCGGTTTGCAAGGCGCTGAATAAGTTTATCGCCGATGAGGCAAGCGGCCTCGGCGCGATCGGACACGGCGTATTTATGGGGCTAGCGCGCTATCAAAACAACGCTCAGATCATGCAAGAAGGGCTAAACGGCTTTTTTGTCGAGGTGCTAGAGCCGATCTTTAGGTGCGCAGCAAGCAGCGAAGATACCGCTGTAAGCCTTAGCGAGCGCATCGCAGAAGCTAAGGGTGTGTTTAAATTTTAGTATTTTCATTTACATATATTTTAAAGTAAATTTTGCAATAACAGAATTTTATATTAGAGGAAAAATTCCATGACCGACAGCATTGTAAATAATTATAAATATGACGCAGAATATATTAGTTATATTAGAAATGGTAATTCCGCCGCAGTTCTTATTACTAGAGATTTGGTGAAAAGCGTAAACACAATTGGTAAGTGGATTGATATCATTGAGAGCAATATTCGCGGCAGAATCGACGGAAGAATCAATTTTAACTATTTCATTGTTGAAATTTTTCCCAGAAAGACTAAGCCCGATTATTCCAATGCAGTGTCAGAACATGATAAAAAATATATTACCTGGCAAACAGCTTGCAAAGATATAAAGAATGCAAGGAGTGTTGGTTATAAAGGCATCCGATATAAGATATGGTGTAGCTTGTATAATGATAGGAAGAAAAAAATAGTACAGAGGTATTATAATAAAAAGTTTGGTAAGTGGATGCCTGATGGATGGCTATCTACGGATTCATGTATTTTAAAAGATAAAGTAGAATTTATCGATAACTGGAAATATAGGATAAAGTCCATAAAAAAATTATAAAACAACTTAAACTAGACTTCGCTAGTTTTGAATTAAGAATCAAATAGTAAATTTAGCCCAAAAGTCCCGCGCCTTTTACTCTCTGCGAGCGATCCGCCGCGTAGATCCTCTTCCCGCCTACTACCTTGCCGCCCTCGATTTTGCCGCCCTTTACGTCATATTTCCAGATCGGCGCGGCCGCCTTGAAATCCTCCACAAACTCGTTTATGAGCGCCAGAGCGACCTTGCGCTGCGGGCTTACGACGCCTGCGACGTAGGAGCTTTCGTGGATCGGCACATCGCCTTTTGAATGTGCAAAAAGCACGAATGCGCCCTGTGCCGCGGCCTTTTGCTGCCACGCTTCAAACCAAGTCCGCAAAATCGGCTCGTAGATATCGAAGCTCAATGCGCAGATGCCGCCCTCTTCGCGCACGATGCCCACGAAGGTGATAAACGCGCCGCAATTTGCGTCTTTAAATTTAGCATACCAGCGCGATAAAATCGCATCTACGTCCAAGCTGCCCTCATAAATTTCAGGCTCGATCCCGCTTAAAATTTCCGGATTAAATTTAGCTTCGCTCATCGCCGCCTCCTAAGCTTAGCCGCCGCAAACGGGAGGCAGAAGGCTCACGCGATCGC
>ERZ773079.1200-NODE-1200-length-15898-cov-14.421827_pt1 | contig 15898 bp, 14 predicted proteins | sample MGYA00511355_ERZ773079 | MGnify/ENA primary metagenome ERZ773079 (study PRJEB29015, sample SAMEA2737979) | human oral metagenome | biome: human oral; feature: human-associated habitat; material: dental | place: China | collected 2117 ... | reverse complement strand
ACCGTCACCGCCGTGCCCCGCGACGCCGTCTGGGACCACTACCGTCGCACCTACGCCGCGGACACCCTGGTCGTGGCGGCGGCCGGCGCGGTGGACCACGAGGAGATCTGCGAGCAGGTGAGGGCCGGGTTGGAGCGGGCCGGCTGGGACACCACCGGCGCCGTCGCACCCCGCCGCCCGTGAGCGCACGAACCATTCTCACCGCGCTGCGCCCCCGCCCCACGCAGCCGATCCTGGGTCGCCTGGGCGACGAGGAGGCCTTCCTGCTGCGGGTGGTCGAGCTCGACGAGAGGATCCTGGTCACCGTCATGGACGGGCGCGTGCCCCGCGACCTGGTCGCCACGCCCTGCGGTCGCGCGGTCGCGCTGGTGGACTACGTGCCGCCCTACGCCGTGCTCACCGACGACGGCGCCCTGTGGGTGCACGCCGGCGGCCCGGCGCCGCGGCACCTGACCGTCAATCTGCCGGGCCGCGTCGGGGTTCGCCCCGATGTCTCGGTGCGCCGCGGACGCCTGCCGCGCTGGGACGTGGTGACCATCGCCGGGATGCGCTGCACGAGCCTGGAGCGCACCGCCGTCGATCTGGCCCGCACGGCCCCGCCCGTCCAGGCCGTCCAGGCGGTCCTGACGGCCCGGGCCCACGGCGCCACGCGCCAGTCCCTGTGCCTGGCGCTCCAGCACTGCCGGGGCGGCTGCGCCGTCGGACGGCCCCGGGCCCAGCGGATCATCGACGCCCTGCTGCCGCCCGGCGCGCCCTGAGGGAGGCGCAGTCGGGGAGCCCGGGAGAGCCCCGCCCCGATGCCGGCGCGCCGTGAGGGCGGGCGCGGCTCAGGTCTGGCGGCGGGCCGAGCCGGAGGTCGTGCGGTGGGCCTCGAAGACCCCGTCGATGCGGCGCAGCGAGGCCAGGGTGTCGTCCAGGTGGCCCACCGCCGCCAGCTCGACGACGAAGCGGCCGGTGACCACCCGGTCCCGGCTGGTGCCGATGTTCGCGCTCATGAGGTTGACGTGGTTGTCGGCCAGGACCCGGGTGATGTCCGCCAGCAGGCCGCCGCGGTCCAGGGCCTCGACGTCGATCTGGACCCGGTAGGCGGTGTGGGCGTTGGCGGCCCAGCTCACCGGGACGATCCGTTCGGGCTCGCGCTGGAGCTGCTCGACGTTCTGGCAGTCGCGCCGGTGCACGGAGATGCCCGAGCCGCGGGTGACGAACCCCACGATCGGGTCTCCGGGCATGGGCGTGCAGCAGCGGGCGAGCTTGATGTACACGTCGCCGGCGTCCATGCCCTCGACGACGACGCCGGCGTCCGTGGGCCGCGGGCGCCGGTGCGAGGAGGCGGCCCGGGTGGGCAGCACGCCCTCGGCGAGGGTCTCCTCCGTCCCGGCCTCCCCGCCCAGGGCGGCCACGAGCGTGTCCACCACGTGCTGGGCGGAGACGTGCCCCTCGCCGACGGCGGCGTACAGGCCGTCCACGTCGCCCTTGTCGAGGGTCGTGGCGACGTCGGTCAGCGAGTCGTGGCTCATGAGCCGCTGGATCGGCAGGTTCTTCTTGCGCATGGCGCGGGCGATGGCGGCCTTGCCCTCCTCGATGGCCTCCTCGCGCCTCTCCTTGGAGAACCAGGAGCGGATCTTGTTGCGCGCGCGGGTCGAGCCCACGAAGGTCAGCCAGTCGCGGCTGGGCCCGGCCCCCTGCGCCTTGGAGGTGAAGACCTCCACGGAGTCGCCGTTCTCCAGGCGCGTGTCCAGCGGCACGAGACGGCCGTTGACGCGGGCGCCGACGGTGCGGTGGCCCACCTCGGTGTGCACGGCGTAGGCGAAGTCCACCGGCGTCGCCCCGCCCGGCAGGGTCAGGACGTCCCCCTTGGGCGTGAAGACGTAGACCTGGGCGCCGGCCATCTCGTAGCGCAGGGAGTCGAGGAACTCGGCCGGGTCCTGGGTCTCCTTCTGCCAGTCCACGAGCTGGCGCAGCCAGGCCATGTCCCCGCCGTCGACGACCTCGCCGCCGCGCCCGGGGCTGGGCCCGGTGGCGTTGGGGTCCTCCTTGTACTTCCAGTGGGCGGCCACCCCGTACTCGGCCATCCGGTGCATCTCGTGGGTGCGGATCTGGATCTCCACCGGCTTGCCGTCGGGCCCGATGACGGTGGTGTGCAGCGACTGGTAGAGGTTGAATTTGGGGACGGCGATGTAGTCCTTGAAGCGCCCGGACATGGGCGTCCAGCGCGAGTGCAGCGAGCCGAGGACGGCGTAGCAGTCCTGCACGGTGTCGACGATGACGCGCACGGCCACCAGGTCGTAGATGTCGTCGAACTCCTTGCCGCGCACGATCATCTTCTGGTAGATCGAGTAGTAGTGCTTGGGGCGGCCGGTGACCGTGCCCTTGATCCGGTTGACCCGCAGGTCCTCCTCGATCTGGAGGCGCACCTGGCGCAGGTACTCCTCGCGGGCGGGCGCCCGCTCGGCCACCATGTGCTCGATCTCCTCGTAGACGCCGGGGTACAGGGCCTTGAAGGAGCGGTCCTCCAGCTCCCACTTGATGGCGTTCAGGCCCAGGCGGTGGGCCAGGGGCGCGTAGATCTCCAGGGTCTCCTTGGCCTTGCGGGAGGCGTTCTCCGCCGAGACGTACTTCCAGGTGCGCGCGTTGTGGAGGCGGTCGCCGAGCTTGATGAGCAGGACGCGGATGTCCTTGGACATGGCCACGATCATCTTGCGGACCGTCTCGGCCTGGGCGGCCTGGCCGTACTGGAGCTTGTCGAGCTTGGTGACGCCGTCGACCAGCAGGGCGATCTCGTCGCCGAAGTCGGCCCGCAGGCGGTCCAGGGTGTAGTCGGTGTCCTCCACGGTGTCGTGCAGGAGGGCGGCGGCGAGCGTCTGGGGGGTCATGCCGATCTCGGCGAGGATGGTCGCCACCGCCACCGGGTGGGTGATGTAGGGGCCGCCGGACTTGCGGCGCTGCCCGGCGTGGGCCTTCTCGGCGACCTCGTAGGCGCGCACGATCAGGCGGGTGTCCGCCTTGGGGTGGTTGGCGCGCAGGGCGCGCATGAGCGGCTCGATCGCCGGCGGGGTCGAGTGCCCGCGGGAACCGAACCAGGCCAGACGGCTGCGGACGCGCGAACCCGGGACGACGGTCTGGCTGCCGGCGTCGTGGATGGTCTTCGTCTCCGTCATGACCGGATCATAGCCGCGCCGGGCGGCGCGTTCTCGCCGGGATCCGCCCGGTCCGCGGTCCGACGGCGGGCCGGACGTCAGACGTTGGGGAAGACGACGACGGAGTCGATGCTCCGGCCGGGCAGCTTCGCGCGCCCGCCCAGGCCCGCCAGCTCCAGCAGCATGCACACGGCCTCGATCTTCGCCCCGGCCCGCTCGAGCAGGTTGATGGAGGCCGAGGCGGTGCCGCCGGTGGCCAGGACGTCGTCGATGACCAGGACCCTCTGGCCGGGCACGACCGTCTCCGGGCGCAGCTCCATGCGGGCCGTGCCGTACTCCAGGTCGTAGTCGACGCCCACGACCGGGCCGGGGAGCTTGCCCCCCTTGCGCACGGTGAGCATGCCGATGCCCAGGCGCACGGCCAGCGGCGCGGCCAGGATGAAGCCGCGCGACTCCAGCCCGGCGACGGCGTCGATGCGGCCGCGGTAGTGGCCGGCCAGCCCGTCGATGAGGGTGGCGAAGGCCTCGCCGTTGGCCAGCAGCGGGGTGATGTCGCGGAACAGGACGCCGGGCTCGGGGAAGTCGGGGATCTCGCGCAGGTTGTCCAGGACGAGCTCGGTCAGCTCGGCCGGCAGGGGCAGGGCGGTCATGAGCGCCTCCTTCTCTTGGTCAGGTTCTTGGGCTGGGCGCTCACGCCCAGGTGGTGGCCGGGCACGAGGGGCGAGGCGGCCGGGGCGGCGGCCAGGGCCTCGCGCTCGTCGTCGTCGGCGGCCTGCTCCAGGCGCCGGCCGCGGGCGACGGCGACCCGCTCGGCCTGCTCGCGCACGCCCCTCTCCCGGCTGCGCATGTCCACCAGCAGGGGGGTGGCCAGGAAGACCGAGGACAGGGTCCCGGCGATCATGCCGATGAACAGGGTCAGGGCGATGTCGCGCAGGGTGCCCGCGCCCAGGATGAAGGCGCCCACGACGAGCAGCGAGGCGACGGGCAGGACCCCGACCACGGAGGTGTTGATGGACCGGATGAAGGTCTGGTTGACCGCCAGGTTGGCCAGCTCGGCGTAGGTCGAGCGGGTCTGGGCCTCGAAGGCCTCCGTGTTCTCGCGGATCTTGTCGAAGACGACGACCGTGTCGTACAGGGAGTAGCCGAGGATGGTGAGCACGCCGATGATGGTGGCGGGGGTGACCTCGAAGCGGGAGGCGGCGTAGACGCCCACGGTGATGATGATGTCGTGGGTCAGGGCCAGCAGCGCCGCCGCCGCCATCTTCCAGGTGCGGAAGTAGGCCCAGATGAGGGCGCCGACCAGCAGGAAGAAGATGACCAGGCCGCGCACGGCCTTGCCGGTCACGTCCGAGGACCAGGTCGGGCCGATCGTCGTGGCGGACACGTTGGCGGCGTCCACCCCGTAGGCCTGGGCCAGGGCGGCGCTCAGGGAGTCGGAGGCGGCCTTGCTCAGCTCATTGGTCTGCACCCGCACCGAGGACGAGCCCATGGTCGTCACCGCGGAGCTGGCGGACAGCCCCTGAGCGCTCAGGACGTCGTTGGCGGGGCCCTCGGAGGGGGAGGGCACGCCGGTCACGGTCACCTCGGTGCCGCCCTTGAAGTCGATGCCGGGGTTGAGGCCGGGCCTGACCACGAGGATCGCGGAGACGGCGATGACGACGGCGGCGATGGTGTACCAGATGCGCCGCCTGGCGATGAAGGGGATGGAGGTGCGGCCCGAGTAGAGCTCGTTGCCGAGGGTGGCGAGGCTCTTCACTTGCCCTCACCGTCCTTTCCGCTGGTGGCCGCCTCGACGGCGTCGGCGTCGTCGGGCCCGGTCGATTCGGGCGGTCCGGGGTCGACTCCGGCCCCGGAGTCCGCGGTGCGCTCGGCGGCCCGGGCCTTGCGCCGGGCCAGGGAGCCCACGACGGCGTCGGCGGCCGCCTGGCGGCCCCTGCCGTAGGCGGCCAGGGACCGGGCGCCCAGGTGCTCGGGGTCCAGGCCGGACAGGCGGTGGCCCTCGCCGAAGAAGCGGATGCGCAGGATCTGCACCATCATCGGGTGGGTGAAGAGGATGATGATGGCCAGGTCGACGACGGTGGTCACGCCCAGGGTGAAGGCGAAGCCCTGCACTCCGCCCACGGCCAGGAAGTACAGCACGACGGCGGCCACGAGGTTGACGGCGTCGGAGACGATGATGGTGCGCCGGGCGTGCGTCCACCCCTCGTCGACGGCGGCCACCAGGGTCCTGCCGTGGCGGACCTCGTCGCGGACCCTCTCGAAGTAGATGATGAAGGAGTCCATGGTGATGCCGATGGAGATGATGAGCCCGGCCACGCCCGCCAGGGAGAGCCGGTAGCCCATCGACCAGGACAGCAGGGCGATGACCAGGTAGGTCGATGCGGCGGCCGCGATCAGGGAGGCCACGGCGACCACCGCCAGGCCCCGGTACTGCCACAGCAGGTAGACGATGATGAGCAGGAAGCCCACGAGCCCGGCGATGAGCCCGTTGCGCAGCTGCTCGGTGCCCAGGGTCGCGGAGATCTGCTGCTCGGACTGGACGGTGAAGCTCAGGGGAAGCGACCCGAAGGACAACTGATTGGCCAAGGTGTTGGCCTGCGCCTGAGTGAAGTCGCCGGTGATCTGGACACGGCCATCGGTGATGGCGCCGGTGACGTCGTTGTTGAATCCCGAGGACATGATGGTCAACCCGTCCAGCACGATGGCGAACTGGGCCTTCTGCGAGTCCGTGGACTGCCCGTTGGCCTGGCCGCCCGCGGCCGCCGCCTTGTCGCGGTAGGCGATGAGACGCTCCGAGACCGCGGAGAACTGCTCGGTGCCCTCGGCGTCGAACTCGAGGGACACGACCCACTTGTTGGTCGTCGTGCCCTGGCTGGTGGTCTCCAGGCCGGAGGCGGCGTTGGCGATATCGGTGCCGGCGATGTCCGCGGGGCCGAGGATGTAGGCCCGGCCCGTCCCGTTCTTGTCGCAGGAGATGACGGCCCTGGTCGGATCCTGCGTCTCACCGGTCAGGTTGTCCTGCGCCTTGCAGTCCGTCATGTAGGCGTCGTAGATCATCTTCTCGCTGATCCACGAGTCCGAGGAGTTGTCCTCCGAGGTCGCCGGCAACGGGTCATCACTGATGGTCCCATCGCGATTGACGTCCGCGACGGTCGTGGCCACCTGCTCGGGGGTGACGGAGGTCGGCTGGTCGCCGGGGGCCTCAGTGGCACCGTCGGCGGGCGCCTCGCTCGGCTCGGCCCCGTCCTCGGCCGGCGCTTGAGAGGACTCCGCCCCGTTGTCGGCGGGGGTCTCGCTCTGCTCGGCCCCGCCCTGGGTGGACGCCTCGCCCTCGGAGCCGCTCGGAGTCGGCGAGGCGCCGGAGGACTGGGCGGCGCGCTGATTCTGGGCCTCCGCGAGCTCACTCGCACTGCCCGGGAGGATCCTGATGACCGGGCGGAAGTAGAGCACTGCGGAGGTGCGCACCAGCTCGAGCGTGTCCTGGCTGGGGGTCCCCGGCAGCGAGACCACGATGTTCTGCCCACCCTGTCGCGAGATCTGCGCCTCGGCGACGCCGGAGGCGTCCACGCGCTGGCGAATGATCTCGATGGCCTGGTTGACGTCCTCGTCGGTGATCTCGGAACCGTCGGACGTCGTGGGCGTCAAGATGATCTGGGTGCCGCCCTCCAGGTCCAGCGCCAGTCCCGGAATCATGGACGTGCGGCCGGTGGCGGAACCGGCGTAGAGCCCGGCGAAGCCGATCACGATGATGAGAAGCAGCACCAGGAGGCGACGCCCCGGATGCTTCGTCTGCTTGGTGGACACGCGGTCCCTTCCTCAGGATCAGGATATGACGCGGCTCATGCCGCTCAGGTATGTCTGGTGAGATGCGTTCAGGCCTGAGAGGCCCCTGTGCGGGGACTCTCTTCAGCATCGGCCGCCTCGACGCCCTTCTCATCGGTCTCATCGGTCTCATCGGTCTCATCGCCGGCCTCGCCCCCCTCCCGGGGACCCGACTCGGCGGCGGACGAGCCGTCGGGCGCGTCGGCCGCCTCGGTGACGGCATCCTCCCCGGAGTCGTCGGACTCGGTCGCGAAGGGCGGCTCCTCCGCGTCGACGATCGCGGACCTGGCCCACAGCGACTCGTCGCCCAGCGGCGTGGCGAGCGTCACGACGTCGCCGCTGACCTCGACCACGGTGCCGTAGAAGCCGGCGCGTGTGCGCACCCAGTTCCCGGGCACGAGCGCCTCGTCGGTGCGACGCTCCTGCTCGGCCTGCATCTTCCTCTGCTGCGAGCGCGACAAGCGCGACACGCCCCAGAACAGGAGCAGCATGAAGGCGAGCATGAAGAGCATTCGAGGATCCATGGAGGTGACTTTCGTTTGTTTCGAGAGATCCTCTTGCCAAGAGGAACGACCGTGCAGAGTCTAGGCCACCGGCCGACACGGTCGGGTGTGAGACATGACCGCTACGATCACGGGACAGCGTCACCATACGGGATGCGCGGCCCGATCGACGCGCCGCCCGGCCCGACCGGGTGAGCCGATCAGGTGAACAGGACCCCGTGATCGTCATCGGGTCCCGTCGGAGCGCTCATGCCCATGTGCTCGTAGGCGGCCGGTGTGGCCATGCGCCCCCGGGGCGTGCGCACGATCAGTCCCTCGCGGAAGAGGTACGGCTCGGCCACGGTCTCGATGGTCTCGGGCTCCTCCCCCACGCTGACCGCCAGCGTCGTCAGTCCCACCGGGCTGCCCGAGAAGCGGGAGCACAGGGCCCGGAGCACGGAGCGATCCAGCCGATCCAGACCCAGGGCGTCCACTTCGAAGACCCTCAACGCGCCGCGGGCGGCCTCCAGGTCGAGGTGGCCCGGCGTGCCGCGGATCTCCGCCCAGTCCTGAACGCGACGCAGCAGGCGATTGGCGATACGGGGCGTTCCGCGGGAGCGGCGCGCCAACTCCTCGGCCGCATCGGTGTCGATCGTCACACCGAGCAAGCCGGCGGAGCGGGAGACGATGCGGGCCAGGTCGTCCGAGTCGTAGTACTCCAGGTGGCCGGTGAAGCCGAAGCGGTCGCGCAGCGGCGCGGGGAGCAGCCCCGCGCGAGTCGTCGCACCGACCACGGTGAAGACGGGAAGGGTCAACGGGATGGAGGTCGCGCCCGGGCCCTTGCCCACGACGATATCGACCCGGTAGTCCTCCATGGCCAGGTAGAGCATCTCCTCAGCGGTGCGGGCCAGGCGGTGGATCTCGTCGATGAACAGGACGTCGCCCTCCTCCAGGGAGGACAGGATGGCCGCCAGGTCCCCGGCATGCTGGATGGCGGGACCGGAGGTCAGACGCAGGGAGCCTCCGACCTCGGCGGCGATGATCATGGCCAGAGTCGTCTTCCCCAGGCCGGGGGGCCCCGATAGCAGGACGTGATCGGGAGTGGTGCCGCGCGCCAGAGCGGCGCGCAGAACCACCGAGAGCTGGCCGCGCACGACCTTCTGCCCCACGAAGTCCTCCAGGCGCTTGGGACGCAGGGCGGCCTCGGCGGCGCGCTCGGTGTCGTCCGCACCACCCGCCACCAGCCGATTCGAGGGTTCCGACCCCGATGCGGGACGCGCCTCAGCCACGGCCCCCGCCTCCCAGCCGGCGCAGCGACGCGCGCAGCAGCTCGGGCACGCTCGGCTCGGATCCCTCCGCCGAGCCGTCCGACTCGACGGCGGCCACGGTCCGGCTGGCGATCGCCTCGTTCCAACCGAGCTGGACCAGGGCGGCGACGACATCCGAGTTCGGCGGCGCCGCACCCGGCGCCGGGGCCGCGGCGGGCGTCGGTTCCTCGCCGGCCGGCGCACCGAGCTTGTCGCCGACGTCGATGATGACGCGCTGCGCCCCCTTGGGGCCCAGGCCGGGCACGCGCGTGAGCGCGGCGACGTCACGGCTCGCGATCGCCCGGCGCAGGGCATCGGGGGTGTGGACCGCGAGCACGGCCAACGCCAGCTTGGCGCCCACGCCCTTGGCCCCCAGCAGCACTCGGAAGCAGTGGCGCTCGTCTGCGTCGGCGAAGCCGAACAGAGTCAGGGAGTCCTCGCGGACGACGAGCTCGGTGTGGACGAAGCCCTCCTCGCCGGCGCGCAGCCCGGCCAGGGTGGCGGGCGCGGCCTGGAAGGCCACGCCGACGCCGCCGACCTCGATGACCGCTCCGGTCAGCGAGACCTCGAGAACGGTTCCGCGCAGTGAGGCGATCATGCGGGCGAGCTCCTTGGGTAGAGGCGGGTCGAACACCCGTTCACAGGTTAGCAGCAGTCGGGTGCCGAGTCGGCCGTCCGCGCGTCGGCGCGCGCAGGTCGCCGTGTCATGCCGGACCCCGCCGGTACCGGGGGTCGACGGCGCCGGTGCGCCTGGCTGAGGCCTGCGCGGCGGCCCACCGCTGCTGGGCGAGTGTGCGCGCCGAGGCCCGCACCGAGCCGCCGGCCGAGACCATCTCGGTCGCCCCGTCCACGCCGGTGCCTCCCCCGCGCCACCCGTGGCAGATCGCCTGGGCGACGGCGTCGGCGGCATCGGCGGGCCTGGGCGCTTCGGCAAGCCCCAGGATCCGCTGCACCATGGTCTGGACCTGAGACTTGGACGCGGTGCCCGAACCGGTCACCGCCGCCTTCGCCTCACTGGGGGTGTGCTGGGCGACCTCGAGATCGGCTCGGGCGCCGGCGACCATGACCACGCCCATCACCTGGGCCACGCCGATGACCGACCGCAGGTTGTCCTGGGCGAAAACGCGCTCAACGGACACGGCTGTCGGCCCCAGACGAGCGATCCAGTCCTCGATCGCCTCCGCGATCGCGAGCAGGCGCAGCTCAGGGCTCTGCGATGGCGGCGTGCGCACCACCCCCGCCTCTACGAGTCTGGCCCGACGGCGCGGATCGATGTCGACGCAGCCGAGTCCGCAGCGGGTCAGACCGGGATCCACCCCGAGCACACGCTGCTGCGCGACGGCAATGCGGGCGGAGGCGGTAGCGGTATAGGCGGTATGGCCTGGGGAGTTCAGGACGGGCTCACTCGTCGTCAAGCTGGGCGGCGACCTCTGGGGAGATGTCCACCGACGTGAAAACGTTCTGGACGTCGTCGAGATCCTCAAGAGCATCGATCAGCCGCATCACCTTGCGAGCACCATCGAGATCGACCTCCACCTTGGTACCGGCCAGGAACTGGGACTCGGCGGAGTCGTACTCCATGCCCGCCTCGGTCACGGCGCTGCGCACGGCGACGAGGTCCGAGGGGTCGCTGATGACCTCGAAGGACTCCGGGCCCTCGAGGACCTCCTCGGCGCCCGCGTCCAGGACGGCCATGAGGATCGTGTCCTCGTCGACGCCGTCGGCCTTGCCGATCTCGACCACGCCCTTGCGCGAGAAGTTGTAGGCCACGGACCCGGGATCGGCCAGGCTGCCGCCGGTGCGGGTGAAGGCGACACGCACGTCGGAGGCGGCGCGGTTGCGGTTGTCAGTGAGGCACTCGACCAGGAAGGCCACGCCGGCGGGCCCGTAGCCCTCGTACATGATGGTCTGCCAGTCGGCGCCGCCGGCCTCCTCGCCGGACCCGCGCTTGACGGCGCGGGTGATGTTGTCGGCGGGCACGGAGTTCTTCTTCGCCTTCTGGATGGCGTCGAACAGGGTCGGGTTGCCGGCGGGGTCGCCGCCGCCGGTGCGGGCCGCGACCTCGATGTTCTTGATGAGGCGGGCGAATAGCTTGCCGCGCTTGGCGTCGATGGCGGCCTTCTTGTGCTTCGTGGTCGCCCACTTGGAGTGTCCGGACATGTGTCCTCCTCGGATTCGTTGGGTCCGACGCCGCGGCCGGCGGGCCGCGCGCGGAGCCGGAGATCGTCTGCGGGCCGCCGGGGGACGGCGCCCCGGGCCCGCGCGAACCTGGGCAAGCCTAACGCCGTCGGCCCGGGGCGCCGATCCGCGGGCGCCGGGCGCGTGGCGAGGATCTCGCCGCCCCCCACCGACGGGCCCCGGCCCCGCCCCTCAATCCTCCTCGCACAGGACGCGCACGACCCCGTCCCAGCCGGACAGGAGCTCGCGGGCCAGGGCCGGCAGGGCGGCCGGGTAGACGGTCATCCCGGCGGCCACGGCGGCGTCGAGCTCGTCCAGGGGCCACCAGCGCAGGGAGTCGAGGAGCTCGCGCTCCAGCTCGGTCCACCCCGACCGGTCCAGGCCGTCGTCGGCGCCGCCGGCCCCGTCGCCGTCGAGGTGCAGCAGGTAGAACAGCTCGTCCTGGCGGCAGGTGACCAGGTTGAAGGGGAAGCGGGAGCTGCGGTCGACCACCGGGCCGATGAGCGATGCCGCGTCCACCATGATCCCCGTCTCCTCGGCGAGCTCGCGCGCGGCGCCCTCCGGCGGGCTCTCCCCCGCCATGATGCCGCCGCCGGGCGTGAAGCCCCAGGAGCGGTCGGCGGCGGAGAAGTCGTGCCCGATCACGAGCAGGATGGCGGGGACGGGCCGGCGGCGCAGCGCGATGACGCGGGCGGCGCGGCGGGCCGGCAGGCCCTCGTCGTTGAGGCGCCACTCGTCGGGGTCGATCAGCTCGGCCCAGTCGGCGGGCACGCGGCTCGCATCGCGCCCGTCGCGCGTCAGGACGGGCGGCACCAGGCCGGGCGCCGCCGGGGCCGATGACGTCGGAGGCGAGCCGGGCGCCGGCTCCGGCGTCGTCACGGGCCTCACCACCCCACGAGGACCCGCTTGGAGCGGCGCACCGTCTCCAGGAGCTCCCTCTCCTGGGCGGCGTGGTCGGCCTCGGCGTGGCCGTCGAGGGCCTGCTGGCGCAGGGCGGCCAGCGAGGAGGCGGCCCTGAGCAGGTCCCGCATGGCCTCCACCGCCTGCGGGCCGCGGGCCCTGGCCCAGTGGCGCGCGGCGGAGCGCCCGGATCCGGTGGTGATCATGGTGACCTCGGCGGGATCGAGCCAGCCGGCGCGGGCGTAGTCGGCCAGGCGCCTGCGCATGGTCATGCGCTCGCGCCACCGCAGCCAGATGACCAGTCCGACGCAGGCCAGGAAGAAGGGGATCACGACGACGAAGTACAGGGCCGGGGCGGCGCCCAGGACGCCGTTCCAGAAGGCGTGCAGGGCGATGGCCCCGGCCAGTCCGATGGGCGTCATCCACACCCAGGCCGACCGCGAGCGCATGCGCGCGCTGGCGCCGATGGCCAGGCCCGTGCAGGCCGTGAAGGTGACGTGGGCGAAGGGCGAGGCGATCGCGCGCATGACGAAGGTCCGCACGATCTCGTCGAAGTAGCGCACGAAGTACAGGATGTTCTCGGCGAAGGCGAAGCCGGCGGCGACGACGGCGGCGTAGACGATGCCGTCGACGGCGCCGTTGAAGCAGCGGCGCCACACGAGGAAGATGATGAGGACGCCCAGCCCCTTGGTCGTCTCCTCGATGATGGGGGCGGACACGACGGTGGAGACGAGTTCGCCGGAGTCGATCAGTCCGGTCGCGTTGGCCACGGCGATGCTCGCCGTCGTGTTGACCACGAGGGAGACGACGGTGGAGACTCCGGCGCCCCACAGGAAGGCGGTCAGGAGCACCGAGGGCGGCTCGGGCTCCCAGCGGTCGATCCACCACACCGTCAGCAGCACCACGAGCAGGGGGATGAGGGCCAGGAGCACGGCCGCGGTGAAGCTGGCGCCCTCGTCCGCGGTGGCGGAGATCAGCCGCAGCAGTCCCGCCAGCCCCAGCGCGCCCAGCGCCGTGAGCGCGTACTTGGCGATGTCGTCGCGGCGCCGGCGGCGCACGGTGGTCGGCCCGGTCCGCGCGGGGGCGACCGGTCCGACCGGGGCCGGCGGTCCGAACGGGGCGGCCTGGGGGTACAGGGCGGCCTGGGGGCGGCGGAGACGGGGGTCCCGGGCTTCGGGGCCCATGTACTGCGGGCCGCTCACGGCGTGTCCTCCTCGGAGGGCTCGGGGGTGATGTCGTCGTCCATGTCGAAGGTGGCGGGCTGGGGGGCGCGCCCAGCCAGGTGGAGCATGCGCACGGGCCAGGTCGCGCGCAGCCGGCGGGTCTCGGCGACGTGGATGTTGTGGAAGCGCCGCGCCAGGACCATCCGGTGGGCGGTCTTGTCCAGGCGCGCCAGGGCGGCCCCGCTCAGGGGGTCGGCGCTCAGTTCGGCGCGCGTGCGCGCGGTCAGGACCGTGCGCAGCACGCGGGTGAGGTCGGATTCGATCGCGGCGCGCGAGCGGTCCGTATTGCCGGGGTCCTCGCGCAGCGAGGCCGAGTCGAGGCGGTCGTCGACCAGTGGGCCCTCGGCCTCGAGGGCCTCGTGGGCGGCGCGGGAGACCAGAAGGGCCGAGGCCGGGTCGAGGCGGCTGGAGGCGGCCAGTTCGACGGCCGCCTGGGCGCGATGGACCAGCTGGGTCTCCAGGGTCGCCCGCGAGCCCAGGACCTGGCGGTGGAGCCGGTCGACGCGCACCGCCAGGGCGGAGGCCGCCCACCCGGCCAGGCACAGGGCGAAGAGCACGGCGATGGCGATGATCACCGGGCCCATCCACCCGGCGGCGGGGTCCGGGCCCGGGGGCACGGCGTCGGGCAGCGGCGGGAGCGGTGCGAAGGCGGGGGCGAGCGGCTCAGTCACGGTCGCGCTCCTCCAGGACCCCGCGCAGGCGTCCGACAATGGTGGGCTTGGCCCAGGCGGGGTTCACGCGCGTGTGGGCGGTGGACAGCGCCATGTCGTAGACGTCGAGGATCTCGTCGGTCACCACCGACCAGTCGTATCGGCCCACGACGGCGTCGGCGGCCTCCCGGCGCCGCTGCGCGCCGGCCTCGTCGGTGAGGGTGTCGATCATGACGCGGGCCAGGTCCGCCCCGTCCCCGGTGCGGAACAGGGCGCCGTAGCGCCCGGCCCCCAGGACGTCGGAGAAGGCCGCCAGGTCGGAGGCGATGATGCGGGTGCCCGCGGCCATGGCCTCGACGAGCACGATCCCGAAGGACTCCCCCCCGGTCTGCGGGGCGACGTAGCAGGTCACCGAGGCCAGCATGGCGGCCTTGTCCTCGTCGCTGATCCCCCCCAGGAAGGCGACGCGCCCGCCGTGGGGGGCCAGGTCCCGGCGCACCTCCCCGGCCTGGCCGCGCCCGGCGATGAGGAAGCGCGCCCCGGGCACGGCCTTCAGGACGCGCGGCACGGCGTCGGCCAGGACGGCCAGCCCCTTGCGGGGCTCGTCGAGGCGGCCGAGGAAGCCGATCGTGGGCGCCTGGGGGGTCCCGGCGAAGCGCGGGTCGTCCCGGGGGGCGCGGGCGAAGGCGGCGACGTCGACGCCGTTGGGGATGACGACGGCGTCGCCGCCGTGGAAGTGGACGAGGGTGCGCCGGGCCTCCTCGGACACGGCGATGCGCGCCGTGATGCGCTCCATGAGCGGGCCGGCGGCGCCGGCGAGCAGCTCGCGCGCCAGGGAGCGGTCCATGGCGGCGTGGAAGGTGGCCACGACGGGCCCGGTGGCCGCCTGGAGGACCAGCAGGCCCACGTTGGGGGCGATGGGCTCGTGGACGTGGATCAGGTCGAAGTCGCCGGCCTCGAGCCAGCGGCGCGCGCGGCGCGCCACCACGGCCCCGAAGTTGAGGCGGGCGACGGAGCCGTTGTAGGGGATGGGCACGGAGTCCCCGGAGCTGGTGACCCAGGGGGGCAGCGCCAGGGTCTGCGAGGCGGGGGCCAGCACCCGGACCTCGTGGCCGCGGCGCATGAGCTCGGCGGCCAGCTCCATGACGTGCGCCTGGACGCCGCCGGGCACGTCCAGGGAGAAGGGGCAGACCAGTCCGACTCTCATGCCCGCCCCTCCCGCTCCCGGGCCCGGGACCGGGCCAGGCGCTCGGGGTCGAGGTCGTCGTCGAAGACGGCCTGGAGCATGTGCCAGTCGACGGCGTGGGCGGCCAGCTCGGGGCCGATCCGCTCGACCCAGGCGCGGGTCCGCTCGGCGACCGCCTCCCGTCCGGTCAGGCCCGGGGGGGCGGGGACCCGGTGCAGGGCGATGACGACGCCCCAGGGCCCGCCGGCGGCCCGGCGCCGGGCCCCGGTCAGGCGCTCGTAGTGGACGGTGGCGGCGTACAGGGGCAGTCCGAGGCGCTCGGCGACGGCGGCCGGCCCGGCGGCCACGTGCGCCGCGCGCCCGCACAGGGGCGCCTCGACGCCGGAGGAGGACAGGTCGCGGTCGGCCAGCAGGGCGATGACGTAGTGCCCCTCGCCCGCCGCCTCCACGAGGGGCTCGAAGACCCTCTCCCCGCGGGCCTGGCCGATGATGCGCATGCCCAGGCCCCGGCGGAAGGCGACGAATTGCTCGAACAGGTCCGGCGGCTCGAGCCGTTCGGCGACCGTGAGCACCTGGGCCAGCTCGGTGCAGGCCCAGGCCCCCACCATGTCCCAGTTGCCCATGTGGGGCAGGGCGATGACGATGGAGCCCCGGCGCACGTCGCGGCGGATCTCGGGGTCCATGACGGAGCGGACCCGGGCGGCGCGCTGGTCGGGGGTCAGGCCGGGCAGGGCGAAGGCCTCGTAGAAGTAGCGCATGTAGGAGCGCATGGCCGCCCTGGTGGCGCGCGACAGCTCGCGCCGGTCGGCGTCCGGCAGGAGCCTGGACAGGTTGCGCTCCAGCCGGCCCACGCCGCCCCGGCCGGCGCGCAGGCGGTGGGCGAGCCAGGCCGCGTCCCCGGCCAGGTGGAACAGGGCGTAGCCCAGTCCGCTCGGCAGGCGCCGCACGTGGCGCCAGGCGAAGCGGTAGACGCTCTCGATACCGGGCGTCCTCATGCGTTCACCGCTGCGTCG
>ERZ773079.1194-NODE-1194-length-15926-cov-2.635436_pt1 | contig 15926 bp, 15 predicted proteins | sample MGYA00511355_ERZ773079 | MGnify/ENA primary metagenome ERZ773079 (study PRJEB29015, sample SAMEA2737979) | human oral metagenome | biome: human oral; feature: human-associated habitat; material: dental | place: China | collected 2117 ... | reverse complement strand
TGTTTATCTGAATACTGCGCATCGTATTATCTCCGCAAAGACCTTGTTTGTAGGAACCATCAACGCAAGTGCAGTATATCCCCGTGAAATCTTTAAAGAAGCACTACTCATTGGTAGTACGGATATTCTGCTGGCACACAATCATCCTAGCGGTGTATTAACACCAAGTACTCAGGATTTGGTCGTAACTGGAAAGTTGATGGAATGTGGCAAACTCATGGGTGTAAGAGTGCTAGATCATCTCATTGTTTCTCAAACAAGTTTTCTAAGTTTTGCTAGAGAAGAACTCTTTGAAACTTGTATGGAGGCTTACCAATGTGCACATGGAATCACAACCTAATACATGGTAAAATAATAAGGATAATTTTAAGGGTAAACGAGAGTCATATTGCGGTATGAAAGCCAAAATAGACTATAATAAAAGAAAGTCTTTTACGACGATTGATAAGAAGAAATAAACCTGTGTTTTTAGACAGATGGGAGAATATGAAATGAAGAAATTATTACTGACAGATGGTAACTCGATGTTATTTAGAGCGTATTACGCTACAGCATACGGTAGACCGATGACTACTTCAGATGGAACACCGACAAACGCTGTATTTGGTTTTGCATCTATGATTCAAAAAGCCATTGATATCATTCAACCAGATGCAGTGTTAGTTGCCTTTGATGCAGGAAAACATACTTTCCGTCATGAACTATACGCAGACTACAAGGGTGGTCGTAAGCCAGCACCAGATGATTTGGTGCCACAGTTTAAACTCGTTCGAGATTTCTTAGATGCCTTTGCGATTGCTTGGGTGGAGATGCAGAATATTGAAGCCGATGACTTAATTGGAACAATCTCCAAAAAAGCAAAGGACTATCAAACCTATGTATTAACAAGTGATCACGATATGTTACAGCTAATAGATGAGACGACTTCTGTATTACTGATGAAAAAAGGGATTACAGATATGGATGTCGTGACACCTGAAAGTCTAAAGGAACAGATGGGAATTGAACCACTTCAGATTATTGATATGAAGGGCTTAATGGGTGATAAGTCAGATAATATCCCAGGTATTCCTGGTATTGGCGAAAAGACAGCACTCAAGCTCTTAGAAGAATATGGTACAGTTGAAAATGTCATCGCAAATGAAGATAAACTCAAGGGTGCTTTACAGAAGAAGGTAATGGAGGGGCATGATTCCGCATTACTTTCTAAAAAGCTTGCGACAATTCGGCGTGATATAGATGTAGAGATGAGTGAGAAGGAGTTATCCTTTACACCAAACTACCCACAACTTGTAAAGTTTTTACAGATGCTAGAGATGAACACACTCGCAAGACGCTTCTCTGATAAGATCACTATTGAAGAGAATACAACAGAAGAAATAGTAGTGACTCCAAGTGAAGATAAACGAGTTACAAAAGTACCTGTAGAGATGTTGAAGGATGCTTGTGCTGTGTTTGTGGATGATGATCATGGTGCATTCATGCATGCGACAATCAATGGCTTTGCGCTATATAATGGCAAGCAAGCAGTATACATTTCCTTAGTAGATGCGAAGAAAGATAGTGATTTACTTGCATATTTTTCTAGTGACATGCCACATAAGTATGGATTTGATGTAAAACGCAATTTACATCTAGCAGAAAACGAAGGATTAACACTCAATTTCCATGATGATATGATGCTTGCGGCATCACTTGTAGACTCATCTTTGACAACAACTGCAAAGATTATTGAGCGTTATGGCTTTGAAAATACAGTAAGTTATGAAGATGTATATGGAAAACCTACAAAGCCAAATTTAATTATTGATGAAGAAAAACAATGCATGTATGCATGCGCATTTGCGAGAAATATCTTTCGCTTGTATGCAGAGATCACACCAAAGCTACAAGAATACAAAATGAAAAAACTCTACTATGAAATGGAGATGCCACTAACGACAGTTCTCTATCATATGGAAAGAGAAGGCATTCGTTGTGATATCGATATTCTTGATCGCATTGCGACAGAAACGATGGCGAAGATTAGCGAAGCACAAAAAGAAATCTATGCGATTGCAGGAAAAGAGTTTAATATCAATTCTCCAAAGCAACTAGCAGAAGTGTTATTCGATGATTTAGGGCTTCCTACAGGTAAAAAGAGAAGTACTGCAGCTGGTGAATTAGAAAAGCTACAAGGCAAATCACCGATCATCGATTATATTCTCGAATATCGTAAGCTATCTAAGATTTATAGTACTTACGCTGAAGGCTTGAAGAAGTATATTCAACAGGATGGAAAGATTCATACAATCTATAACCAATCCGCAACCCAAACAGGAAGACTATCTTCTAGCGAACCAAACTTACAGAATATCAGTGTTCGTGATGAACAGGGTAAAGTGATTCGTAAGGCATTCTTGCCAGAGAATGGTTGTGTATTAATTTCGAGTGACTATCATCAGATTGAGTTACGTATGTTAGCACATATGGCAAATGAAACGAGTCTGATTGAGGCGTTTAAGGAAGGAATCGACATTCATACAAAGACAGCGATGGATGTCTTCCATAAACCACAGGATGAGATTACAGCGCAAGATAGACGTAGTGCTAAGACGGTTAACTTCGGTATTGTGTATGGCATCAGTGACTTTGGCTTAAGTGAGCAGCTTGGTGTAAGTCGTTATGAGGCGCATGACTTTATTGAACGCTACTATGCGGCATATCCAAAGATTCGCATCTACATGGACCAAATTGTGAAAGATTGCGAAGAGAAGGGCTATGTAGAGACCCTCTGTGGTAGACGTAGAGAGATTCCTGAGATTCACGATAAGAATCACGCAACGCGTGAATTCGGCAAACGTGCAGCGATGAACGCACCAATTCAGGGCTCTGCCGCAGACCTTATCAAACTAGCGATGATTCATATCGACCAGATGATGAAGGATGCGAAGGTAAAGAGTAAGATGATTCTACAGGTACACGATGAATTAATCTTTAATGTACCAAAGGAAGAAGTAGATGTCATGACGAAGCTTATCAATGATGGCATGGTCAATGCGATGCACCTACAAGTACCTTTAACAGCAGAATGTTCTATCGGTAGCGATTGGTACGAGGCAAAGTAATATGCCTGAATTACCAGAAGTAGAAACTGTCCTACGCACACTAGAACATCAGATTCAAGGAAGAAAAATCTTGGATGTGGATGTACGTTATTCAAAGATGATTGAAAATGATATAGAACGGTTTAAGCAACAATTAAAGAATCAAACATTTAATACATTCATGCGTCGTGGTAAGTACTTACTATTTGGTTTAGATGATTGTATCCTCATGAGTCATTTACGCATGGAAGGAAGATATTATATTCAAGATCCAACAGAACCAACAAATCGTCATATGCATGTGATATTCCATCTGGATAACGGTAAAGAGTTACGCTATATGGATACACGTAAATTTGGACGTATGGAAATCCTTCCGTTGGATACGGATTTTAGCCATTACCATGGCTTAGGACCTGAACCTTTTGATGAAGCGTTCAATGCGTCCTACATTCATGCATATCGTAAGGGAAAACGTACACCACTCAAAAGCCTGCTATTAGACCAAAGCTTTGTTGCAGGAATTGGAAATATCTACGCAGATGAAATTCTTGCGTCCTGCAATCTAAGACCGGGTAGGTCTTGTGCACGTATCACCCGTAAGGATGAAGAAAATCTTGTAATGCATACAAGACGAATCTTGAAGGCTGCGATTGCGGCTGGTGGTACGACGATCAGAACCTATACTTCTAGTTTAGGTGTCACCGGTAGATTTCAAACGGAGTGTACCGTACATATGCAGAAAATATGTCCTCGTTGTAAAGGACAAATTCACGTAAAATATATCGGTGGACGGTCAAGTTATTATTGCCCACATTGTCAGAAATAGGAGTTTTATGAAGATTGCAATTACAGGAACGATTGCGGCAGGGAAAACAACTGTTGCGATTCTATTTAGAAGAAGAGGAATACCAGTATTTAATGCCGATCAATACGCAAAGCGTTCCTTGTATCAAGGTTCTGTTTGTTATGAAAAAATTAGAGAAGTATTTGGCGAAAATGTTATTGGCATTAGTGGGGATATCGAGCCAAAGAAGCTTGCAGGAATTATCTTTCAAGATAACAACAAACGCAAACAACTAAATGCAATTGTGCATCCCTTCGTATTAGAAGGAATGCAGAAATTCTTCGCAACAAACTACCAACAACCAATTATCTGTGCAGAGATTCCACTGTTGTTTGAAACAGGTTGGGATCAATACTTTGACCGTACTGTAGTTGTGACTTGTAGTGAAGAAATTGCCATCCAAAGAATGATGGAAGAAAGAAACTACACACGTCAAGAAGCGAAGGCAAGACTATCAATGCAGATACCTGCAGAAGAACAGATTGCTAGAGCGGATAAAGTGATTTATAACGAAGGTGATTTAAAAGAACTAGATTCACAAATCAACCGATGGTTAGGAGAACTTAGAAAGGACATCAGAAATGGAAAGAATGCCAATTAGTACATATCGCGTTGATTTTAGCAATGGTATCTCTGAGGAAACTTTACTTTCTTTGATGATGTTATACCAACCATTAATTGGTAAAGATGCGACAGTGCTATACTTAACACTCATTGCGGAAGGCAAAACCCAAAAGGGTTTTGAAAAACACCAACGTTTACTTGTGCTAACTGACTTAGATATCAATGCACTAGATAAAGCATGTACAAAATTAGAAGAGTACATGCTGATGAGAACATATGTAAAAACTACAGAACTATGTAATCAATATATCTATGTATTAAATAGTCCGATACATACAAAGGATTTCTTGAAATCTAATGTATTTATGAATCGCTATGAACGTGTTGTAGGAAAAGATGAGACAACTACTACAATGACGCATTTAAACGCAAATAATGTATCCTTGCGTGGCTATAAAGAAATCACAAAGGCAGTTAAGTTCTTACCACAAGATCTCTTAGACCGACATATTGAGTTTGATGCACTACAGCCACGTTATCAATTCGCAATGGAAGATCAAACGATTAACTTTGATTATGAGAAGTTTATTGCGACGACAAGTACACTGGTATTCCCTGCTGAACTTCGTACCCAGGATAACTTAAGCCTCATCGGGAAGCTTGCGACAATCTATGGTATATCTGTTGATAAGATGCGTATCTTAGTCAATCGTTGTATTAATTTACAAACGATGACATTCGATGGTGCAATGCTAAAGATTTACGCATCACGCGCAGAATCGGATGTAAAACCGGGACTCCTTACCACCTGTATCTTTCTTACAGGCAAAGCAAGGTGGTGCAAAGGTTACCCAATTAGAAAAGAGTATCTTAGAACATCTAGCAATCGACATGCATTTCAGCAATGAAGTTATCAACGTGATGATTGAACATATCCTAAAGATTTCTCAAAATCGTTTGAATCGTAACTTTGTGGATATGGTTGCGGCAGAGTGGGCTAGAGATGGTGTAACTACCAAACAACAAGCGCTACAACAGCGTAAGAAAATTGTTCGCCAAACCCCACAGGTTAATAGCGGTGTTAAGATTGGCATGCCAGACTATATACGCCAACAAGAAGATGGCACTCTACCAGAAGGTACAGTCGCATCGGCAGAACTATTAGAACGATTACAAAAACTACAGAAGGGAGAGGAGTAATTCATGGAAGCCTTAAATATCAAAGAGATTCCGATGACGGATCAGCAGAAACAAGAAACTCAATCGCTCCAAGATGAATTACGTAAAGACCCTGTAGTTGTCGAGCTGTTTCAAAGAAACAAACTCAATGAAAGATATTTGAACACATCTCCATGGAAGATTCATGCATGGAGAAAAGGCTTTGAACCATGCCTGCACTGTACAGGCTTAAATCAATGCAAGCAGAGAGTGAAGGGTTACTATGATGACTTAGAGGACAATGGTATCTTACAAAATGTACAAACACCATGTAAATTCCAACGGGCATATATGGAAAAGACAGCACATCTAGAGAAGTTTAGTGTAAATGATATGCCATCTAATATGTACACAGTATCTTTTGATAAAATCAACTTAATCAAAGAGATGGAAGAATACTTACTTGTTTGGGAAGCTTGTAGAAGTGCTAGCATTCATAATCAAGGACTTTATCTACATGGTACAATGGGAAGTGGGAAAACATATCTTTCCGCTTGTGCCACAAATGATCATGCTCGCAAAAACGAAACGGTAGCTTTTGTGCATTATCCAACATATTGTACAAGAGCCATCGCAACGATGAAGACTTCAGAATACAAAATCGAACTTGGTCGATTGATGCGTGCAAAGTTTCTTGTTTTAGATGATATTGGGGCAGAGAGTGTGAATGAATGGAATCGCGATCAATTATTGTTGCCGCTATTAGAGAAGCGATATACAGAAGGATTACCAACTTGGTTTACATCTAACTGTGATATTGAATCACTCAAAGAACACTTCCGTTATGTTGGAAAAGGCAAGGATGATGAACTGAAAGCAGCCCGTATCGTGGAGAGAATTACGAGTATGGCAAAGATAAAAACGCTTACAGGAAAAGATAGGCGAAAAACATTGTAAAATACTTTAATAATACACTTTAATGGTATAAAATAATTGAGATTTGGAGGGCCTTTACATGGTTAGAAAAATTGGCGTTTTGACATCAGGTGGTGATGCGCCGGGAATGAATTCCGCAATTCGTGCCGTAACCAGAATTGCACTCAGTAATGGAATTGAAGTTGTCGGTATTCGCGATGGATATCGAGGTCTTCTAGAAGAGAAGTTTCAAGTATTAGAACGTACAGATGTATCGGATATTTTAAACCGCGGTGGTACGACACTTGGATCGGCTCGTTTACCTGAATTTAAAGAAGAAGAGGTTCAAGATCAGTGTGTTTCAAACTTGCGTAAAGCAGGCATTGATGCACTGGTGGTCATTGGTGGTGATGGTTCCTATCGTGGAGCACTCGCACTTACAAATAAGGGAATTAATTGTATTGGGTTACCTGGTACAATTGATAACGATATCTCTGGCACTGATTTCACAATCGGTTTTGATACAGCGTTACAGACTTGTGTAGAAAACGTAGATAAACTACGTGATACATCTAGTTCACATCACCGTTGTTCCATCGTCGAAGTAATGGGAAATCACTGTGGAGACCTTGCGCTATATACAGCGATTGCGTGTGGTGCAGAAATCGTCATCACACCAGAAACAGGTTATGATGAAACAGAAATTCTAGAAAAGCTACGCTATCTTGGAGATGCAGTGAAGAAGAATCACGCAATCGTTATTATCTCTGAAAAGATTTGTGACGTGGATGGTTTAGCAAAGAAGGTTTCATTACATACAAACTTCAGTGGTCGTGCAACGATTTTGGGACACATCCAGCGTGGTGGTTCCCCAACGCCAGTTGACCGTATGCTTTCAAGCAGAATGGGTGAAAAGGCTATTGATTTATTGATGGAAGGTATTGGTGGACATTGTGTTGGTATTATCGACAACGAAATTTGTTCAATGCCAATTCAAGAAGCACTAGAGAAACCACGCAAGAGTAGAAAGAAACTATATCGATTATTTGATCGTTTAGTATAAGAAGGAGATGATTGCTTTGGAAAACAAACATTTATTTAAGAAAACAAAGGTAGTATGTACGATTGGCCCAGCTTCAGAAAATGAGAAGACACTTACAGAACTTGTGGGTGCAGGTATGAACATCGCTCGTTTAAACTTCAGCCATGGATCACATGAAGAACACTTAGAAAGAATCAACTTAGTTCGTTCCGTAAGTGCAAAGACAGGTGTAAATTTAGCGATTGCGTTAGATACAAAGGGTCCTGAAATCCGTTTAGGTACTTTCAAGAACGATGTAGAAAACTACGAAATCGGTGAAATCGTTTACTTAACAAAGGCAGAGATTGAAGGAACACATGAACGTTTCCATATTCAATGTCCAGAGCTATTCGATGACTTAAAGCAAGGAAATTATATCTTAATCAACGATGGTAAGATGAAGCTTACTGTACTCGAAAACAATGGTCACGAATTAAAGTGCCGTGTTGAAGTTGCGGGTCCTATCAGTTCCCGTAAGGGTTGTAACGTACCAGGTGTTAAGCTAAGTATGCCATTCTTATCTGCTAAGGATGAGGCTGATATTCGTTTCGGTTGCCGTAATGACGTTGACTTTATCTTCGCTTCCTTTACAAGAAGACCAGAAGATGTAAATGCAATTCGTGCAATTTGTGTTGAAGAAGGTAAACCACATATTAACATTATTCCTAAGATTGAAAACCAAGAAGGTTATGATAACATCGATGCAATTCTTGAAGCAGCTGATGGTGTTATGGTTGCTCGTGGTGACTTAGGCGTAGAAATCCCTACAATGTTAGTTCCTATCTATCAGAAGCACATTATTCGTCAAGCAAACATTATTGGTAAGCCAGTAATTACTGCTACACATATGTTGGATTCTATGACACACAACCCACGTTGTACACGTGCCGAAGCATCTGACGTATGCAACGCTGTATTAGATGGTTCTGATGGTGTTATGTTATCTGCTGAATCTGCTGCTGGTGACTATCCAGTAGAAGCTTGCGAAACAATGTCAGAAATCGCTGAAGAAGCAGAGAAGATTATCAACTACCGTACGAAGTTAGATTGGTTAAAGCAATCTACGCGTAAGACAGTACAGGATGCAGTTTCTATTGCTATCAGTGATGCTACACTAACATTAGACAATATTGGTGCTATTGTTGTATTCACACAGGGTGGTACAACAGCTCGTCGTATTTCTAAGTTCCGTCCAAGCGTACCTGTATTAGCAGTTACATTCACAAAGGATATTCAACGTAAGTTATTGAGCTACTGGGGAGTATTACCAGTTTACTCTGAAGTACAAAACCAGTTAACAAACGATGACGAACTCGCATCAACAGTTGCTAAGAACTTTGGTGTGAAGAAGGGTCAATTAATCATCATCTCAGCAGGTTATCCAACAGGTGAAGGATCTGCGAACATGATGAAGATCGTAGAAGTTAAGTAATCATTTAGAAAAGACGGTTAAACGTCTTTTCTTTTTTTGTATGCATGCATAAAGAAAAGAGTCCGATTAGGACTCTTGTGTTTTCTTGGTTGTTCTTGGACCGCGTGCTGCGTTAGCTTTTATCTTGGCTTGAATCTCTGCAATCGCTGCTTTCTGATTCAAGATAACCGGAATAACAATCGGATTACGATTTGTCTTCTGGAAGAGGAAAGGCTCTAGGCAAGACCGGATACAGTTCTTTAATTCACCAAAGGTTGTACGCTGTTGCATCTTCTTCTTAAGGGAATCATATACAAGTAACTCTGCTTCTTTCAGAAGTGTTTGAGAATCTTTGATGTATACAAAGCCCCGAGACACGATAGATGGACGGCAGAGAATCTTATTGTAGCGAGAATCGATTGTGACGATAACTGCCACAAGTCCATTTTCTGCTAAGATCTTACGGTCTTTAATAACGGATGTACTTAGACCGGAAATGTCATTACCATCAACGTAGATATCGTCTGTCTGTACGCGCTCATTTGCGATAAAGCACTTACCATCTCGTAATACAACGACATCCCCATTAGAACAAATCAAGCAATGATCTTCCGGTATGCCTGTTTCCTGTGCGGTAGCAGAGTGTTGTTTTAACATCTTGTATTCACCATGATTTGGCATAAACCAAACGGGTTTAATCAGATTTAACATCAGTTTCTGTTCTTCTTGCGGAGCATGTCCGGTCGTATGGAATGATGTCAATGGAGAATTTGTAATAACGTTAGCACCGACACGTGTTAATTGGTTAATAACACTACCAACGGAGGTACCATTACCTGGAATAGGATTGGATGAGAATAGTACTGTATCACCAGGAATAATCTTGATGAAACGGTGTGTACCGTTGGCGATTCTGCTTAAGGCAGCCATTGGTTCACCCTGAGAACCTGTACATACGATACAGATACGATTTGATGGTAGGGTATTTAGCTCATTACCAGAGATGAAGCTACTATCAGGAATCTGGATAACCCCCATCTTCTTACCGATTTCGCATACATTCTCCATTGAGCGTCCAAACACCGCAACCTTACGATTACATGCGACAGCTGCTTCTAGAATCTGATTTAAACGTAATACGTTAGATGCGAAAGTAGAAACGATCATACGTCCTGGCGTCTTACGCATCTGTTCCATGATGGCACGTGCTACAGTCTTTTCAGATATAGAAGAACCTGGAACAGAGGAGTTTGTAGAATCACTCATGAGAAGAGAAACACCAACTTGTCCGATGTAAGCCATCTTCTGGAAGTCAGCGTTTGTGCCAACTGGGGTCATATCAAACTTAAAGTCACCAGTTTCAACGATACGCCCGTTTGGTGTATTAATTAGTACACCAAGTGCATCTGGTATTGAATGAACTACATTGAAGAAACCAATTGAGAAATGCTTTGTTTTAATACTGGATTCTGAATTGATTTCCGTAATCTTACATACACGTGTTAGACGATGCTCTTCTAATTTCTTTTCGATTAACGCTTTCGCAAAACGAGGAGCGTAAATCTGTTTTAATCGAATTGTCTTTAAAAAGAATGGAATACCACCAATATGGTCTTCGTGACCATGAGTGATAACCATTGCGGCTATTTTGTTTTGGTTTTTTACCAGATAGGAATAATCTGGGATAACATAATCGACACCGAGTAAGGCATCTTCCGGAAAGAGTACACCACAGTCGACAATGATGATTTCATCATCATGTTCAACGCAGTACATATTCTTTCCGACTTCACCTAAGCCACCAAGTGCATAGACCATCGTATCTGTCTTATGATTAATCGCTAAGTCGCTTAAATCAGGTTCAGTAATACGAGTACGACGAAGTGGGCGAGTCGTTCTTTTACTGCTATTATTTTCAGTCATTATAAAAATTCCTTTCATTTATTTAATTATTGGTGAAGGTAGTAGTTTTATTCGCCTATATTATATCATTCTTCAATGAAAAAGGAAGAAGTCTCCTTATAAAACAAGGGCACCTTTAATTGGTTTGTTTGGTTCTTTTTTATTGATGTGATCATAGAATAAAATGCCATCCATATGATCTAATTCGTGTTGTAATACGATAGCGATATAACCACGTGCACGGATTTCTACATCTTGGTTTTGAACTAGGTCAAACGCTCTAATTGTTACACGTGCATTACGTACAACATAGCCTCGATGTTCATTCTCAACAGAGAGGCAACCCTCGCCACTTTCTAAATACGCAGGTTGTACGGAACGAGAAACAATTTTAGGGTTTACTAGCATAAATTCATATTTCACCATATTGCCATCTTTATCAGTTTCATCAAATGCAACGGCACACATTCTCTTCTTTATGCCAACTTGGATTGCACTGATACCAACAGCTGGTCTGAGGTTAAGCTTTGCGGCTTTTTCTTCATCAGTGGAATCTTTTACGTATTGCAACATATCACGTAATAAAGTTTCATCTTCCTTTGATAGGGGTAATGAAACAAGCTCAGATTTTTCTCGAATTAAAGGATTGGTATCTTTAATGATTGTGTCATTATTTATTAACATAATTTTTACCTCAGCATACATTTTAACATTCTAAAAGCGGAATTCAACTAACACGCATCGATGTAAGCGTTTAGCATAAAAAATTTATGAAAATTGATGATATTTGTGATGTTCGATGTGTGGATTTCGTACAGTATGTTAGAATAATACTTGTATGCAAACAAAGAAAAAGAAAACGAAAAAAGCAGAGCCAATTCAGGTAAATGCACCAGTGAAAAAGAGGAAGTTCCTGAATCTACGTATGCCAAAATCATCCGACCACTTCTTACATGCAGCGATGATTATTTTGATGTTGTTTGGCATTATTATGGTTGGTAGTGCATCCATGGGTGTTGCTGGTGGTAATAATCGTTTTCTAGTGATTACAATTGTTAAACAGGTTGTCTATGCAGTAGCGGGTTATACTGCCATGACATTTTTAGCAAATCGTTTCCAACTCAAGAAATTGAAGTCATCAACGACTTTCCTAGTGATACTCGGGACAATCGCAAGCTTGTTATTGTGCTTATTGTTTGCGGAAACCAATGGTGCTAGAGCTTGGATTCGTATTCCACTTGGTGTAACAGAAGTAACTCTACAGCCTTCGGAGTTTGCAAAGATTATTGCGATTTTGGTGGTTGCCTTGTATTTAGGTGATAATGTACATAACTACAGTAAGAGATTTGATTTGATCAAACGACCACTCTTTATTGATGGTGTGATTTTGTTTATTGTATGGATTTTACAGTCTGACTTTGGATCGATGGCAGTTATCTTTGTGATTATCTGCGTTTGTTTCTTGGTTCCAAATCATCCTCAATTAAGAGGGTATCAAAGAGTATTAACAATCTTATTCTATGGTGTAGTTCTCTTAGGATTCTATATCTTATCTCCATCGGGAGAACATCTCATTATGAAGATGACATTCCTAAAGACATATCAGATCAAACGCTTCGTATCTGCGATTAATCCATTTATGGATCAATATGGTACTGGTTATCAGTTAATTAGTGGTTTGATTTCCTTTGCGACTGGAGGATGGTTTGGTAAGGGCCTCGGTAACTCTGTACGTAAGTATACAAACTTCCCTGCTGCTAGTACGGACTATATCCTTGCGATTGTAGTTGAAGAGCTTGGCTTTGTAGGCTTTATTGGCTTACTTACAGTATATGGATTTATTATCTTTGTTTTATTACGCTATGCGATGAAAATGCGCAGCGAGAAGGGACGTATCATCCTTGTTGGTACAGCGATGTATTTCTTGGTACATATATTCTTTAATATCGGTGGTGTTACTGGATTAATTCCTCTAACAGGTGTACCACTTTTGATGGTATCTGCTGGTGGCTCTTCTACGATGTCTATTATGGCTTTCGTTGGTATTTCACAAGCGGTGATTGCCTCCTATAAACGAGGTGAGATTCGATGAGAATTATCGCTGGTGAATATCGTTCACGCAAGATAGAAACACGTTCTGGCAATCAGACAAGACCTACATTAGATAAGGTTAGAGAAGCTGTTTTTTCATCCCTAGGAGGGATGTTTGATGGTGGCACAGTATTAGATTTATATGCAGGTAGCGGTGCTAATGGCTTAGAAGCACTATCTCGTGGATATAATTATGCGGTATTTGCGGATATCTCTAAAGATGCAATTCATGTCATCCGTAAAAATATAGAGTCATTACGTTGTATAGGGAAGACAAAAGTCTTACATATGCCAGATAAAAAAGCATTATCACTTTTAAAGGCAGAAGGACTACGTTTTGAATTAGTATATCTAGATCCACCATACGCAGGACAACGCAATAATGAAATTCTAGAATACTTACAAGAGAACAACATGCTTACGGATCATGCTGTAGTTGTGATTGAATCCGCAAAAGAAGATGAATTTAAAAAAGAGTTTGGTTCTTTAAAACCATATAAAGAAGCAATCTACGGTATTACACGTATTACCTATTATCGAAATGAGGTGGAAGGATGAAAGCTTGCTATCCAGGAACATTTGATCCAATTACTAACGGTCATTTGGATATTATTGAGCGTGCATCACGTTTATTTGATGAGGTTGTGGTATTGATTATGTTCAATCCACGTAAGACTTGTTTATTCAATAGTGAAGAAAGAAAACAGATGGTTATTGATAGTTTAAAATCTATTGGTAACCCACAGAATGTAACTGTGATGATTGGCTCTGGTCTAACAGTAGAGTTTGCCCGTAAGATTGGTGCTGCTGTCATTATTCGTGGTATTCGTGCCGTCAGTGATTATGAATATGAACTCGGACAAGCAACTGCGAATATGATGTTGGCACATGAGATTGAAACAGCATTCTTAATTGCGAAACCGCAATATTCATTCCTATCTTCCTCTGTATGTAAAGAGATTGCCCTCAATGGAGGAGATTTGTTAAATCTAGTACCTTCACAGGTAGAAGGACCTCTTAAAGAAAAGATGGCCGTAGTAGCTGAAAACTTAAAGAGTGTACAGGGGCAGATATGATACGTTGGGGAATTATTGGCGCTGGGAAAATTGCCCAGCGTTTTGTAAAGAGTCTAGCATATGAAAAAAATAGTCAGCTCTATGCCGTTAGTTGTCGTACGCTTTCGAAAGCACAACAGTTTGCGGATACATATCATGCGCTAAAAGCGTATGGATCCTATGAGAAAGTCTTACAAGATCCAAACGTAGATGCAGTATATATTACCTTGCCACATGGCTATCATTATCTGTGGTCTATTCAAGCTATCAAAGCAGGTAAGGCAGTACTGGTTGAAAAACCAGCTGGTATAAATGCATTTGAAATTGAGGGGATTATGGAAGTGTTAAAACAACATCCAGTATTATGGATGGAAGCTATGAAACCTCGTTTTACACCTCTCTATCAAAAGATACAGAAGATAATCCAAGAAGGTATACTTGGAGATATCCAAGAAATTCATACAGTACTCAACTCAAAACAATCAGATAAAGTGATTCAAAATAGTTATCTAAGTGATCCAGTCTATGGAGGAGCACTGTTAGATTGTGGTTGTTATTGTGCAACATGGATTACAGAATATACCAAAGGTAAGTTACGCATCGACTACATCAACGTAGACTTGCAGGATGGATATGACTTACATACAAAGGTACAGATGCATGTAGGGGATACGCTAGCAACTCTAGAAACCGCAATCAATCAACCAGAAAAGAAAGAAGTATTGATTAAGGGTACAAGGGGGGAAATCCGAATTCAAGATTTGCATAGACCTACAAGTGCAGAACTAAAGACTGAAGATAAAGTAGAAATCATAGACTGTCCATATGAAGTAGATGACTTCTATGGAGAGATATCTCACTTTGCAAGCTTGCTGGAAAATGGAAAACAAAGTTCTCCAATTATGCCTATCCAAAGTAGTTTAGAAACTGCTATGTTACTAGATCGTATCAAGGATGCGATGACCCCTAATCCAATCGAAATATAAGAGGTGTTAAAAATGGCAAAAATTATGTGGGAAGGAAATCAAGAGTGGGATAAAGTTTTTCCGGAAGTTACCGTCCCATCAAAAGCAAAAAAATTAGAAATGCCTAGTGATATACTAAAAGCTTCTCTTCCATATGGAATACTACCCATGTTATTATGCTTCGCATGTGTTTTTTATAAGAGAACAATCAGTTCAGAATTTCTTTTAGATTTGTGCATGATACCGTTCAGTTTATTCATTGAATTTCTGTTATTATTTAACAGATAGTGTTTGATTGAAAGCAATACGAAAAGGGTCTTTCAGAACACTCAGAATATCAAATATAGCTGTAAGAATCAATGTTTAGCTTGATAAATTAGGAGTTCTAAGGATGATTATGAGTAAAAAATTGGAGAAAATGAGCTTGCATGAACTTTGGCAGTTGTTCCCGATATTTTTGGTTGAACATAATACCGCTTGGAAACAATGGTATGAAGAAGAAAGAGACATCATTCTATCGGTAGTGCCAAGTGAAAGTATAATGAGGATATCCCATATTGGTAGCACCGCAATTTTAGGAATATGGGCAAAAAATATTGTAGATATATTGATTGAAGTAAATAACAAGTTAGATTTAGATGCAGTTAAGGAGACTCTTGTAAATAATGGCTGGTTATGTATGAATATGACGGAAAACCGAATAACACTCAATAAGGGATATACAGAACAAGGTTTTGCGGAAAAAGTATTTCATCTTCATATTAGAATTATGGGAGATAATGATGAACTGTTTTTTAGAGATTATCTTAACGAACAAGAGGAAATAGCTAAAGAATATGAAGTATTAAAAC
>ERZ773079.1191-NODE-1191-length-15953-cov-13.253491_pt1 | contig 15953 bp, 17 predicted proteins | sample MGYA00511355_ERZ773079 | MGnify/ENA primary metagenome ERZ773079 (study PRJEB29015, sample SAMEA2737979) | human oral metagenome | biome: human oral; feature: human-associated habitat; material: dental | place: China | collected 2117 ... | reverse complement strand
CGCGCACCGTCCTCATGGCCGTGGTGGCCCTGGTGGCGGTGTGGACGCTGCTGGCGCAGCTGGACTTCCAGCAGGTCTCCACCGCCGTCTCGCAGGCCAATGGCTGGTGGATGCTGGCGGCCCTGGTCTTCTCGGTGGCGACCTACGTGGGCGCGGGGCTGACGCTGGTGGCCTTCAGTCCCGAGCGACTCTCCCTGTGGCGCTCCACCGAGGTGCACCTGGCCAGCGCCGTCGTCTCACTGGTGGCCCCGGCCGGCGTGGGCGGGGCGGCCATCAACCTGCGCTTCCTCAACCGCAAGGGGGTGCCCACCGCGGTCGGCGTGGCCACGGTGGCCCTGGTCCAGGTGGTCCAGTTCATCGTCACCGTGGTGCTGCTCGTGGTGCTGGCGGCCATGACCGGCCAGTCCACGGGGCTGACCCTGCCCTCGGGCTGGGTCCTGGTCGCCGCGGGCGCCGTCGTCGTAGTGGCGGCGGTGGTCCTGACCATCCCCAGGGCGCGCACCTGGGCGTGGGCCAAGATCGAGCCCACCTACCGCCAGGTGTGGCCGCGGCTCGTGTGGGTCATGTCCAACCCGGTGCGCCTGGCCCTGGGCGTGGGCGGCGCCCTCATGCTGAGCCTGTCCTACATCCTGTCCTTCAGCGCGAGCCTGTGGGCCTTCGGCTACACGGTGCCCTTCGCGGTCCTGGCCATCACCTACCTGGCCTCCAACACCGTGGGCTCGATCGTGCCCTCCCCCGGTGGTATCGGGCCGGTCGAGCTCGCCCTGACCGCGGGGCTCGTCGCCGCCGGCGTTCCCTACGGGGTGGCGCTGTCCACGGCGGTCGTCTACCGCCTGGTCACCTTCTGGATCCCGATCCCGGTGGGCTGGCTCAGCCTCCAGCGCCTCCAGAAGGTCGGGGACCTGTAGTGCGCGTGCACGGACAGGGCCCTGTCATGAAGGTGCCTTCGGTGCGGGCCGGTCACGCCCGGGCGGAGGCGCCCACGCGGTAGAAAGTCCGCAGGTACGACGCGTCGATGGGCTCGTCGACGATGCGATCGTCGGCCTCGATCCAGGCGTGGGCGGCGAAGGGGGGCGTGGCGACGACGCCGACGCACCACGTCGGCGCGTAGCCGCGCTGCCTGCACAGGAGCATCGCGGCCACCGACCTGATGAGGCACGCCCTGTCCCCGCGGCACACGGCGCTGGCGGAGAGGATGTCATCCCTGGCGTCGCGGGCGATGCTGTAGTCGGCGGGCTGCGCGCCCCGCACGACGAAGGACATGAGGCGCTGGAGACGGTGGGGCTTGAGATGGCGCAGGAGGCGGGACAGGCCGACCAGCACGGCGATGTTCGTGCGCTGGACCAGGCTGATCGAGTGGCGGGTGGTGGGGAGCATCTGGCTCATGAGAGGACACCTTTCTGAATGTGAGCCGGCTTTGCTGCCGATGCCCTGGTGGTGGCGATGGGCGGTCAGTGACGGGTGGGAGGGACTCAGGCGTGCGTGTCCGTCCGATTGAAGTAGCGCGCTGTGGCAAGAACGCAGAGCGCGGTCAGCGCGACGGACAGAACAACGGTGAGGGTGGCCGACTGGATCGTGAGCGCCGACGCGTCCGCCCCAGAGCCTGATCCGAGCTGAGTGGTATGAGCCAGGAGGCAGTAGGCGTAGATCAGGGCCGCCCTGACCTTGATGGCGAGGAGAACGGCACCGACGCACGTGAGCACGAACCCGATCACGACGGGAAGGACGAACGAGCGGGACCTCGCTGACAGAGCGGACTGCGCCGCGCAGACGGGCACGCTGGCCACGACCACGAGGGTACTGACGGCGTAGTAGCGAGCCGGGAGCCAAGCGGGCAGGTGGAACACCACCTTTCCCAGGAAGAGCACGGTCAGGAGGAGGACTGCCTGCATGAAGGTCGCGAGGAGGGCGAGCGCGAGGACCTTGGCGGAGGCCAGCCTCCAGGCGGCCACCGGTTGGGCGGCCATGGCGTTCCAGTTGTTCCCGGTGTGCTCCGCGCGCCAGACGAGGGACGCCAGGACGGATAGTCCGACGCCGAGCAGCAGCATCCCGTAGAGGCCGATTGATCGGATCCACAAGGAGTTCCAGCCATCCTCGAAGCCGCCAGAGGTCCAGGCTCCCATGGCGCTGGCCACGGCAGTGACGGAAGGGACGAGTGCGGCGAGAATCCACGCCGCTGAGCGCCGGATCTTGATCAGTTCCGCAATGAAGACTCCCATGTCCTACACCTCTTTGCGGTCGAGACGAGTGGTGATGACGGTGAAGGCGACGGCGCCCGCGATGGCGAGCACCAGCGCCCCGGGGAAGGACGCGTCCAGGTACACGGGATCGGATCCCGTGAACGTCATGGGCGCAACGAGGGAGTAATAGGTCCAGGGGGTGAGGTATTGCGCCCAGGTGGGCGCCATCACGCCGATCAAGCTCAGGAGCACCCCCAGCATTCCGGCTCCTACTGCCAGCAGCTGGTTGTCCGATGCCAAGGAGATGAGGAGCTGGAGCGCGAGAATGACAAGACTGATGACGCACACCGAGGCGGTGTACGCGACGATCCTGCCGGTGGGCACTGGGGCGGGGACGCCAAGCAGTGCCCCCCATACCGGCACACACAGTCCCCACAGCACGCAGACGGCTGCCAGCGGCGCACCGAGGGCGAGGAACTTCGCACGGCACAGCTGCCCAGGCGTTGTTCCCGACGCCGCAAAGAGAAGCCATCCATTGCCCGCACGCTCGATCTCCGTCACCCTGCTGGCGATGACCGCGATGAGGAGCGGGGCGAGGAGGCACACCCCGGCGTGAAGGCCACCGAGCAGCACCTTCCAGCCATCCCCGTCAGGAGACTTGAGATCCACCGAAACGCCGGCGCCGAGGGCGAAGAGCGCTGCGATGCCCACCGCACCGAGGAGCAGGAAGAGCAGAAGGGGGAGGATCCTCAGATTCCTCATCTTGGAGTACTCAGCACGCAGGACGCGTAATGAGCGGGGCCTGGTCGAGGTCCGGGTTGCCGCAGTCACCGGATGCCACCCCCTTGCGTCATCCGCATGAACGCGCTTTCCAGCGTCTGCTCCTCCGGGACGGCGCTGTAGATGTCGATGCCTCGGCCGACCAGGCTGGAGATGGCCTGCGCAGTTGTCTCCCGTGTGATCCCGCGCAGCCTGATGAGAGCGCGGTCTGATCTCTGCTCGAGGATCGGGGAGAGGGAGGAGAGGGATTCGCAGGCGCGCGACGGGGCCGCGCAGTCGATCAGGATGTCCGGCGCGGTGACGTCGAGCATCTCCGAGCGGTTCCCCTGGAAGACCAGTCGCCCCTGGGCCAGGACGCCCAGCACGGTGGCCGTCTTGTCGATCTCACCGAGCAGGTGCGAGGAGACCATGACGGTTGTCCCGCTCTCGGCGAGCCGCTGGAGAAGGTCTCGTATCTCCTCGATCCCCGCGGGGTCGAGGCCGTTGGTTGGCTCATCGAGGATGAGCAGACGGGGCCGACGGACCAGCGCCATGGCAATGCCGAGGCGCTGCTTCATGCCGAGGGAGTAGGCGCGAACCTTCTTGTCAATGTGCCTCTCGAGATGGACGGTCCGCACGGCGTCACGCACGTCGTCGTCATTCAGTCCGAGGAGGTGCTGCACGATGCGCATGTTCTCCGCGCCGGTGAGATGCCCGTACCCCGGAGGGGACTCGATGAGCGAGCCGATCCGGCCCAGGAGCCTGTGACGGTTCTCGCGCGTCATCGGCTCACCGAGGATCCGGATGCTCCCGCTGCTCGGGCGGATGAGGGACAGGAGCATCTTCATCGTGGTCGATTTGCCAGCGCCGTTGGGTCCCAGGAACCCGTACACGACGCCCTCGGGAATCCGCAGGTCCACGTCGTGAACGACCTGTCGGTCGCCGTAGCACTTGCTGAGATGATGGGTGGTGACGATGTCGCTCATCGGGCGATACTCCTCTGTCTTGTCTGCGTCGTGGATCGGCGTCTGCGCCTCGTGGCGGCTTGATGGCGCGCCCGAGCACCGGCGCGTGGGTTCTGTGGGCTCGTCCTGCGTGCGCGCCGGCCGCCCTCGCACGCCTTGTGCCGGGCCGAGCCTCGTCGACCGCCGGAGCACCTGGAGGCGCGGCGCAGGGCTCTGCGAGCCAGCGAAATCCCGATGACCAGCCAGATGAGGGGAACGATGAGGCCCCCGAGCAGCACCGTGAGGTCGCTGGGATCACCTGGGTGGGAGGACTCGGGCAGGAGGGCGTTGCGCAGGCTCGCACTCACCCAGAAGGTCGGCAGCGTCATCGCACCCGCCTGCGTGAGCCCTCCCGATCCTGCGATCGGATGGAACGCCCCCGAGGCTGCTCCGATGAGCATGACGCTGATGGAGGCAAGGCTGAGCTGGCGCGGACTCCTGAGCATCGCGCCGACGACGACGGCCAGCGGGAGCAGTGAGAGGAGCCCGGCAGGAGCGACGACGAGGAGGGCCGCGGTGCTCACGGGGGATAGTGCCGTGCGGCCCGTGACCAGCCATAGGAGCGGGAGCGCCACCGCGAATGCGGTGAGGGCGAGTTGGAAGTGGCTGAGGACCTTGCTGATGGCGTACGCCGTCGTGCCGTGGGGAAGACAGCTCGACCTGAGCAGGGTGCCGTCCATCCTCTCCTGCATGACGGTCGAGGCGGCGCCCATGACGCCTGACAGCAGCGTGTTGATGAGCAGGATGCCGATGAGGGCGTAGTTCCCGAAGGAGGCGCCCCGGCCGGCGAGCGCGTCGCTGTGACGGGCGATGGAGATCGTGACCACCGCGATGACTGGGAACATGAGATGACCTGGCAGAGAGCCGAGGTTGTTCCTCAGCTCGATGAGGCTGCGCCGGTATCCAAGGGCGACGATTCCGCTGGGGCTTCCGGCCACCATCATGATGCGGCCCTCCGGGAGGGTGCGGCCTCGTTGGTGATGCGCAGGTAGAGCTGCTCCAGCGTGGCGCGTCGGACCTCGAGATTCTCGAGGGACTCGCCTGCGGTGTTGACGAGCGTCTTGAGAGTGGGGACGGTGGCATCGGGAGGTGTTTCCAGCACGTGGAACTCACCCCGGTCCGTATAGCTGATGCGGTCCTTGACCTGCACCCGCTGTCCGAACTCCTCCACCGTGCCCTGGAACCTCACCGTCCCCTCGGCCAGGACGATGACGTGACTGGCAAGCTCCTCGGCCTCCCTGAGGTCGTGGGTGGTCAGGACAATGGTCAGGGTCTTCCGCGCGACCAGAGCATGGATGAGTGCGTGGAACTCGTTGCGGGCCTCGGTGTCGAAACCGGTGGTCGGCTCGTCGAGGAAGAGGATGTCGGGGTTGCCGACAAGCCCGATGGCGACGTCGAGCCGCCGCCTCTGGCCACCGGAGAGCGTGCGGATGCGCTTCGCAGCGACTGAGGACAGACCGACGACGCGCAGGAGCTCATCGGGGTCCCATCCCGCCTCAGAGGAGGAATAAGCGCCGTAGTACTGGCTGAGGTGATGCAGGAGGTCGCCGACTCGCCAGCGCTCGTGATCACGCCAGGACTGACGTACCACGCCCACTCGCGCTCGCCACGCCTCGTCGGCGTGGGCAGGATCGATCCCCAGGACCCGCACATATCCCGAGGAGCGGCGCTTGAGCCCGCACAGGATATCGATGGTCGTGCTCTTGCCTGCGCCATTGGGTCCCAGGAGCGCGAGGACGGAGCCGCGCGGGATGGTGAAGGAGGTTCCGGCCAGCACGGTCTTGTCGCCGTACGACATGGTGAGCTGTGAGGCCTGGACTGCAGGGGCTTCAGTCATCTGCGGCATGGTTCTCCTCCTTTGGCGCGGGTGCGTTCGATGGTTGTTGTCAGCGCGCGGCTGCATCTGAGAAGGGGCGGGGGCGGGTGCAGGACCCGCCCCCACTTCCTTCCCGGGGTTACGGGGGATCAGCCCTCGTAGGAGAAGTCCCAGAACGGGAGGACGTACTCGGTGTATGGACCGATCCACTCACCTGTACGGGTCTGGAAGTCTCCCAGCTCCTGGACGGTCGGAGTTGCGTATGCGGTCATTGTCATGACCTCCTTTCTTGTGTCAGTGATCTGTGCTGTGATTGTTTCTGAATGTGATCAGAACGGGGACGGACCGTAGATGTCTGCGATGATCCACCAGCCCTCCTGGGCGCCGCCGATGCCGAAGCCGGTCTCCTTGGCGAATCCACCGAGCTCGTGAATCTCGGGTGCGATGTAGTTGCGCACAGTGCTCACCTCCTTTCGAGTTCTTTCTTCTGTCATCCGATCAGTGAAGTGACGTCGTGGTCAGCTGGGACGGTTCAGGGCCGCTGGCCCCGCAGTTCGGAGCGAGCCTTGAACAGAGGCGGGGTGGCGGGGCCATCCCTGACCCGGTGACTCACCGGGTGGACTGGGAGGAGGATCATCAGACGAGACCCTCACGGTGAAGTGATGCGATGGTCGAAACGACATCACGTGAGGCCTGCTCGGCACTGATCCCGTATGTGGCCACAAGAGCATCCGTAGCGCTCCTGGCGTCGCCCCCGTTCTGGAGCTCATCGAGTATCTGTGCCGCTGTGGAATTAAGGTGCCAGTACTTCCCGCTCTTCGGGGCCAGCGCTACCTCACCATAATCGGTCTGCACCCGCAGAGGGGCGGCTTTCTTGTTTGCCATATGTCTTCCTTTGGTCAGTTGACGTGGGGGATCAGGAAGCGGTCGTCACCGAGGGTGCGTTCCTGAGGAAAAGAGCGGTGTTGATGAGCTGGGAAATCAGAGTGGGTGGCATACTGGTTTCCGACGGTCGAATCGACTCCTCCAGGACGTGACGGTCAATAATCCCGAGATCCATGAGGCTGGACTCGTCCAGCAGATCCTTCACTGTCGAGAAGTTCTGTGCGTATCCACGAACGGCCTGTGGCGATCCCCCCACCTTGGTGGTTCGGAGCAGGTATTCGTCGGGGAGAATCCCGCGCATGACTGCTTTCATGAGGGGCTTCCACTCGATGGGACTGTCCCGATCTGTGTAGGCGACACTGAGAACTGCCTCGACGACATGGTCATCCATGAGTGGCGACTCATATCCAATACCTTTGTGGAGGCCGACCTGAGACATTCCTCGAGTCACTCGCGAGGCGTCGATTATGCTCGCCAGATCGAAATGCTCGCCAGATCGAAATGCTCGCCACGTTCAGGGGAGAGCGGCTTGGCATGCTCGGCCGAGGCGACCATGGAGACGATGAGCTCCTCTCGCGCCTCCTGGGCGATCCAGGCAGGGATGCGGGGCGGTGTGTACCAGTCGCTTGCTCTGAGGGAGAAGGTCTCCGCAGAGGGACGCACCGACTCGTACGCCATGTCCTTCAACCAGCGCGAGTATGATCGCCGGTCGATGAGGTGCCGGAGCGCTGTGAGGCTGCTCTGCTTCATCGCGGCGGCCTCCGCCCGGGCCCGGTTCCAGCCGAGAACGGGGTGGCGCCGGGCAATGCTGTGGTCCCATGCAGGGACACCGCGGAAGAGATGGTCACCGCCGGCGCCATGAAGGTGCATGGTGATGCCCTGGTCGCGATCACGGTCGAGCGCGTAGAGGATACGGGGCGCGGTGAGTGGCACCTGCGTGGGCTCATCGACGGGAATGTCCATCTCGCCGATTCCCTCGTAGAACGACGGCGCATCGCCCAGCCAGAGTGCTTCATGCCTGACTCGAGGCATCGCCTGAGCGGCGATCTCAGCCCAGTGGAGGTCCTCACGGCCGCCAGGATCATCGCTGTAGAACGTGAGAGCCGTGACTCCCTGAGGCGCGGTGGAGGCGTAGTAGCACACCGGAGTGGAGTCGAGTCCTCCAGAAAGATCGCATGCCAGGTCGCGATGCTGCTGGGAGCGCGCGGCTACTGCCGCCTGGAGCCTTTCTCGAAGTAATGCCGCACCCTCGGAGCGGCTCAACCGCGGACTCGGCCGACGCCACCAGGCATGGGTCGATGTCGAGGCGCTGGCGTCCACGGTGAGACAGTGACCGCCGTAGACCGGGGTAATGCCCTTCCACATGGGCTGCTGGGCGTCGTCGAAGTTGGGCTGGCTGCCCAGGAGGGAGCGAGCCACGGCCGCCGTGTCCAGCGGGAGCCTGCCCAGGGCCGCGAGGGTATCGGCGCGATCCGAGACGATGGTGGTGCCGAAGATGCGGGCGTGGAAGACGCGTTGCGTCTGCATCGCCGGCCCGCAGGCGAGGATCGTCGCATCCCGCAGCGCGTGGACGGTGAAGCTTCCGTCGAACCGCATGACCTCGGCGGCTGTCTCCGAGAGCGAGGCACCGCGTCGCGCGATTCTGTTGAGATCCTCGACTGAGGCGGAGCATGTTCCTACTGCCACGATCCTGGTGCCGGGAGCTGTAGAGGCCGTGACGTACGCCTGCGGCATGCGCACCATGAGCCAGGGCCTGCCCGAGGCGTGCCTGGCGATCATCGTGGCCTGCGGGGCGGCGATGCTGATGACGTTGTCAGCCTCGGCCGTGTCCGGTACTGCGATGGCGAATGCCTGAGGCAGGATGATGGAGTTATCTTGTTGATCGACGGACTGGGCGGTGATCGACTGGTGAATCGTCGGGTTATCCGTGTGATCCGATTCCGTCATCTCCGGGGCGGTGATCGTCATGGCGCTCGCCTCCTTCCTCACTGATCTCGTTGGTGTCTCGTTGTCGATGACTTAATACTGCCGGTTCCGGACAGCCATGTAATCCGCCATTCGGGTTATCCTGTCGATTGATATCTGGTCACCCATTCGTCCAACGGGTGGGAGCACCACTCGGGAAATGACGGATTCGCTATTTCCCGCAGCTCGACACCACCACCCACCACACACTTCGACCGAATCTTCATAAACGACCCGGAGCCGCGTCGTTTATGAAGATTCGGTCGAAGTGTTGCGCCTGTCGGTACCAGAACGAACGCTGCGTATGGCCGTAGACGCGTCGGGGCGCCAACACCCCGCAGGATGTCGGCGCCCCGGCCTACGCGCCCCTGAGGCGTATCCTCCCGAGGCGTGCGCCCCTTAAGCGTCTCGCGTGAGGAAGATTGCCGCCGCGATGGGCAGAGGAAGCACAGTCCAGGCAAGGAATACCAGAGCGGTCTGCGCCTGGGAGAGGAAGGTCGCCGTGCCCTCAACGCCCCAGGTGTTCGCCACGGCGAAGGGATCCGTGATGGCGGCGTCGGCGGAGGTGGGGAGCAGACCCACGAGCTCTTTGGCCCACTCCCACTGCGAGGCCATCATCTGCAGCGGCACCATGATGACGAAGAGCACCACGACGACGGTCGTGATGGCGCCGGCCGTGGAGCGCAGGAGGAAGCCGTAGGCAAGACCCATCAGCGCGATGGCGGCGAAAGCGAGTCCGGAGCCCCAGAAGAAACCCAGGTACTCGCTGTCGGTGATACTCCCTGCGTCATCCTTGAGGAAGGGGACGGTGACGGCCCACGTCGCCATGGTTGACAGTAGTCCCAGGAAGAAGCCGAAGACTGCGACGACCGCGGCCTTGGCCATGAGGAGTCGGCCCCGGTGGGGGGTCGCAGTGAGGCTGGAGCGGATCTGACCGGAGGCGTACTCCCCGGTGACTTGGAGTGCGCCGAGGACGGCGACGATGATATAGCCGAAGGGCGCGGCGGACGTGATCTGGTACTTGGCCTGATCCACCTGCTCCGGGATGCCGTGGTAGCCGATGGCGGTGGCCGCCCCGAAGAGGACCATGACGCCCATGGCGACGGCAGAGGTAACCCAGGTGGAGCGCAGAGAGCGGATCTTGATCCACTCGGAGCGCAGAGCGCGGCCGAAGGTCTGGTGGCCGTTGATGCGGGGGGCACGTAGCTTTGTGCCGGATGCGGTGATCGCGGTCATGGGGTTCTCCTTGAGGTCTGCGGGGTCAGGCTCAGCGCAACGCGTGCTGCTGGGTGACGGGCTGGTCAGCCTGGCCCCTGGGGATGGTGGTGTTGTACTCGGTGTTGCCGCCGGTGAGCTCGAGGTAGGCGTCCTCGAGGCTGGCCTTGATAGTGGTCAGCTCATGCAGGACGATGCCGTGGGCGGCGGCGAGCTCGCCGATGCGAGCGGCAGGGGCGGCGGTCAGGGTGAGCACGCCACGCTCCGGGGTCTCGACGGCGATCCTCTGGGAGGCCAGGAGGTCGGCGAGGTCGGTGGCCTGGGGGGAGGCGACGCGCACGGTGTCGCAGGTGGCCGAGGCGATGACGTCGGCCACGGGACCGGTGCTGAGGATGCGGCCGCGGCCGATGACGATGAGGCGATCGGCTGTTTGGGCCATCTCGCCCATGAGGTGGGAGGAGATGAAGACGATGCGACCCTCGGCCGCCAGGGAGCGGCAGATCTGGCGAACCCAGATGACGCCTTCGGGGTCCAGACCGTTGACGGGCTCATCGAAGATGAGGATGTCGGGGTCTCCCAGGAGGGCGGCGGCGATACCCAGACGCTGCCCCATCCCGAGGCTGAACCCCTTGACCCGCTTCTTGGCCACCGAGGTGAGTCCGGTCATGTCCAGGACCTTGTCAACCCGGTTGACGGGGATGCCGTTGGACACGGCCAGCTGCGTCAGGTGGGTGCGGGCCGTTTGCGATCCGTGCAGGCCCTTGGCGTCCAGCAGGGCGCCGACGGTGCACAGCGGGGCGTTGAGGTCCTTGTACTTCTTGCCGGCCACGGTCACGGTGCCGGTCGTGGGCTTGTCCAGGCCCATGATCATGCGCATGGTGGTGGACTTGCCTGCGCCGTTGGGGCCCAGGAAGCCGGTAACGGTGCCTGGCTCGACGGTGAAAGAGATGTTGTCTACAGCGACCTTGTCGCCGTAGCGCTTCGTTAATCCACGTGCCTCGATCATGAGGCGCTCCTTTCTCGCGTGAAGAAGAGGAGGTGCGGGCGAAGGCAGCCCTCTTCTGCTCCGTGTTTGTCCCGTGAACCTTAGGCAGGGCCAGGAACGGCGCGGATCGCCCATGTGGGGTACCCGATGGGGGGAGACAGCCCTCCGCCCGTCGGCATGAAGAGTTCCTGGCCTTTGAGGACACCTCAACGGGCGAGGCGACGAATCACCTATCGAGGCGGCCTCAAGACCTCAAGGCCTCACAGCATGCTCGATCTGTTGCGATGAACGGATCGGACTCGCACCCCACCCGACCAGGGTTCCCCCACAGCCTCCCTCGGCGCGTCCGCCGGTCGACCCATCCGATCGACCGATGCCCAAGAGAGCTCACCATCGTTGAATGGTGAGATCGAAAGAACTCCGCTCCTCCAACGGGAAGGAGCCACTGATGCCCACCACAGAGTTCCGGAGGTGATAGCCCGTGCTTAACGAACGAGAAGCGAACCATACGCCCAACCTTTACGCCGACGACGACGCTCACCGACGCTGGGAGCTCGCACGCCGGGACAACACCGAGATCACCTCGATCCTCAGCTTTCTCGACACCCTGCCCGATCCAGCACTGGCCGGTTTGCGAGTCCTCGAGCTCGCGTGCGGCTCAGGACGCACCACTGTGCCCATGGCAGCCGCAGGACACCACGTGCTCGCCACAGACATCATCATCGACGTGCTCGACCTCCTCGCCGAACGACTGAAAGAACGGCAGGCCATCCAGTCGGGAGCCGCAGACCGGATCGAGCTCCGGCAGGCGGACATGGTCTCCTTCGACATCAAAGAGTTGTTCAAGGCGGTCTGCCTCCCCATGGCGTCCATCAGTCTGTTGAATCCTGAGCAGCGACGAGCAGCCATACGATGCATGACCGCCCACATGGCAATCGGCGGAACCCTCATCACCTCCATCGATCACGTACTCCCAGAGGCGGCTGAAACCAGCACCATCCAGCTCCAGCCAGATACGTACCTCACCGAAGAGATCGACCAGGTGGGTCGCCGGCGACGCACCATCCTGCACTGCCGCGACCAGGAGCACGTCTCCGAGCACCACCTCGTCACGCCCGAAGACCTCGTCAACGATCTCAAGGGAGCCGGCCTCTTCCTGGCCGCCCAACGATCCACCCCAGACCCGGTCCTGCCCCACCACATCAGCGTCACCCTCGGCGCCGTCAATCGACGGTGACACACCTGGGCGCGAGCACCCCCCCGACCCCGCGCCTTCACAGTGGGTGAGGCAACCGATCTTGTCCGAACACCGGCAGCCCAGTTCCTCGTCGGGAGTGCTGACAGCTTGCAGGGTTCGGAGAGTGGCACCGCAGGCTGGTCAGGTACCATCCTCACCCACCCCATCCCAGCGCCTACCACCAGCAACGGACGACAACCGGTATCGCCCCAAATTCACGTTCATAAATAGCACTTGACATACCAATAATTTATCCGGTATTAAAGTATGGTGAGTAACTTCCTAGATGCCATCAGACCCCCCTTCCAATGGTGGCCGAACACGCATCTACGGAGCGCCAGCGCCACTCGGACTCAGCGGCGATATGCCGCCATCGGCGCCATGGTTGGTATCATCAACACGACACTCATGCTCACCCTCTTCAAATCACCCACCCCAGAGCGCTTCTTTTTTCTTCTCTTAACAGTTGTTACTCTATCACTGGTCCCCATATTCCCCATATGGGGTTCTCTCGGTTATCTGACCCTATGGATCGCACTCCTTCAGGCGCCACATGTTCCCCCCGGAGACATGACCATCACCAACGCCGCCTTCTATTTCTTCTTGGCGACATTTCTTCCATTGCGGGTGGCACTCATTCTCGCGTTAATCGTTCCAGCGGCGCTTATCATACCAACAGGACCCCTTCCGGATGCAGTTTCTCAGTTGTTCCTCGCAGCCTGCACCCTTCTTCCCGGATCCATACTGCGTCACACGGAGACGTCGTTAAGAGAAGAAGTATCAACCGCCACGGAGAAGCTGAAGTCCATCCGCTCCGAAATTGCACGAGAAATGCATGATCTCGTCGCCTACTCGATGTCCCAGACCGCCTTGCGGGCGCAACGCGCGGCTGCGGATCCCTCCTATCCCGTCGCTGCCCAGCAAGAGTTCGCCGCGATCGAGTCCACCGCGACCGACGCGCTTCACGAGCTGCGCCTTGTGCTGCGAGCCCTAAGAAGCAACGAGGACGAGCGCACTGATCATGCAGGCACCACCGGATTGGGAACCGTCGTGCTGGATCTTGAGGAGTCCGTGCGCGCCGTCGCCGACGACCTCTCCGCGTCCGGCTACTCCGTGACCTACCAGTGCAGGGGAGACGGGCACTACACTCGCCTTCAAGCTGCCATCCTCTCCCGGGTGCTTCGGGAGATGAGCTCCAATGTCCTGAGACATGCGGACCACGATCAACCGGTCACCATCACCCTGAGTCAAGACGCTCACAAGGCTCGCCTGGTTGTGACCAATGGCGTCCTCTCTTCGCATCACAGGTTCCCTTCCTCCGGGATGGGGATTCTTGGTATGAAGGAAAGACTCTCAACCGTCGGCGGCTCGCTGGATACGTTGACGGACAACGGCACCTGGCTGACATCCGCCTCCATCCCTCTCTCACAGCCACCCACCCGAGTCATCGAGGATGAGTCATGATCAGTATTGGTATCGCGGACGACGACGCCCTGGTTCGTCAGACGCTGACGGATCTTCTCTCCAAGAACGGCGACATCGTCGTTGCCTGGACAGCCAAGGACGGCCAGGAGGCCCTCGACCTCTTCCACTCCTCGGAGGTCGAGAGCAGGGTCCAAGCCGTTCTCGTGGACGTCCAGATGCCCAAGATGGATGGCCTCGCACTGGCTCAAGCACTTCTCGAGGAGAAACCAGACATTGCGATCCTCATCCTGACGACTTTTACAGCCGACTCCATCGTTGACGAAGCCATGGCACTGGGGGTACGCGGATTCGTTGCCAAGGAGGATGGCGCCTCATCCTTGGCCGGCGCCATCCACCAAGCGGTCGCAGGCAATCTCGTCCTGTCACCAACATCATCGGCCATCATCAGCGACCAGGCCAGACTGTGGGCAAGCGGCTCCTCCCGCCCCTCGGAGTCCGTCCCGGTTCCGACTCACGCGCAGCAGCCCTCTTCCCCCCTCCCCCACGGGGTCACCCTCTCAGAACGAGAACGGGAGGTGCTGACACTTGTCGTGGACGCCAAGACCAACAAGCAGATTGCCACTCGATTGAGAGTCAGCGAGGCCACGGTCAAGACTCACGTATCCGCCATCATTGCCAAGCTCGGAGTTCAAGACCGGGTGGGAGCAGCGGTGTACGCCCTGCAGCACAATCTGGTGTGATCAGACTCATCCGATCCGCCTATCCGGTCGGGCGATTCACCCTGTCACCCAGCACAAGAGACTTAGTGCGTCACCAACACCGTAGCCGGAAAGGACGAACGATGTTCCGCCTCGCCTTCTCACTCAACCCCGCCTCTTTCAATAAAGACCCCAACTGGACGAATTTTTGGATGTGGGGATGACGGCTTCTGACCGGAACACACATGCTTGTTGCAGCAGACCCGGGCTGAGCGAGAAGCTCCGACAATGCCGCCTGAGCCGCCGTGCGTTCCTCCCGGGTGGTCGCCCCCGTGCAGCCCCGGTCGTCGAACGCACGCCCTCAGTGACGTGAGCGGGCGGGCCGAGTGCACCTCGGCCCGCCCGCTGAGTCGTTGGCTACGCGTCTACTCGTTGCCATGGCAGGTCAGGCCCTTCTTGGGCATGGTGCCGGAGATCAGGTAGGCGTCGACGGCGTCGTTGACGCAGGAGGCGTCGCCGCCGTAGGCGGTGTGCCCGTTGCCCTCCCAGGTCAGCAGCTGGCCGGAGTCGAGCTGCTCGGCGAGGGACTTCGACCAGGCGTACGGGGTGGCCGGGTCCCCGGTGGTTCCCACCACGAGGATCGGCGCAGCACCGCGGGCATGGATCTGCGCGGGCTTGCGGGTCCCGTTGTGCCCCCACACGCTGCACACCAGGTCCATGCCGACCGCGGAGTCCGCGAAGATCGGGGCCTCGCGCTGGGCCTGCTCATACTGCGCGGCCCAGGTCGTCTTGTCGCCCTCCACCGGGTAGTCCAGGCAGGTGACGGCCTGGAAGGCGCCACCGCCGTCGTCCTTCGATGCCGCGGCCTGGTCCTCCTGGACCGCGAGCAGTGAACCGTCGCGGTGGTTGATGGCCTGGTCCAGGGCGCTGGTCAGAGGTGCCCAGGCCTGTTCGGAGGAGTAGAGGTACTCACTCAGGGCAGCGACGATGTCGGAGCCGGCCAGCTCGTAGCGATGCCGGATGAATGGGCGGGACCCCAGCGCCCGACGGCGGTCGCGCGGCCCGAGCGCGCGCGAGGCCGGCCGATTGGGCGGACGCCTCCGAGAAGCGCGTCTGAGGCCGGCGGCGTTCCAGCCCACGATGAGGTGAACCGCCGCCGGCTCGTAGAGCGCGCGCCCACCGTGGAGGAGCGCGGCGGTCTCGAGGGCGACGACGCCGTCGAGCCTTTCAGTGCGGACGACGCGCAGGAGGACTTCGCGGATGGTGCGGTGGGTGGTGAAGTCGGGTGCGTCGGGGCTGGCCGGTATGTAGGTGCTGCGGCGCACTCGTCGGATCTCGCCGGTGGCCAGGCGGCTCTCGATCTCGCGCGGATTGCGCTGATCCTGGGGAATTCGCGGGGTGGGACACGTCTTCGGGCTCATGTACCGACAGTGCCCGATGACGCAGCAATTCGCCAGGTGGCGGCAGGCGCCTGTGGATAACTGCGGTGCCCGGCAGGGCCGCAATCGGTTATCCACAGGTCTGTGCTGCGGGAGGTGCCGATCTCGGCGCGGAGTACGACCGATTTCGAGCCGGAGAGCGACCGATCTCGGCGATCAGCCGGCGATGAAGCTGCCCATGAGGCGCGCGATCGTGTACACCGGTGCGCCCAGCGCCAGGATCGGCACGATCGCGCTGGCTACCGCGGCGCGCCCGCCCGGCACCCAGCGGTGCGTCCACAGCACTCGGTTGGAGGACGCCATGAGCACACCGGCGACGAAGCCGACGATCACGCACGCGGCCGC
>ERZ773079.1189-NODE-1189-length-15957-cov-35.019306_pt1 | contig 15957 bp, 12 predicted proteins | sample MGYA00511355_ERZ773079 | MGnify/ENA primary metagenome ERZ773079 (study PRJEB29015, sample SAMEA2737979) | human oral metagenome | biome: human oral; feature: human-associated habitat; material: dental | place: China | collected 2117 ... | reverse complement strand
TACAGCGAGGGATCGAGAGAATGCAGTATTCTCCGCGCACGCGGAGGTAGTTCCAGAATGGAACTCACTTAACTTTGTCCCCAAGCGTATTCTCCGCGCACGCGGAGGTAGTTCCGCTGGGATAACGCCTTGTCAGATGCTAAATTGGTATTCTCCGCGCACGCGGAGGTAGTTCCGTGTTGGGTGAAATGCCCGCCGTTTCGGACCGGTATTCTCCGCGCACGCGGAGGTAGTTCCAAGCGCTGCTTAGCCCACGCCTCAAAAATTTCGTATTCTCCGCGCACGCGGAGGTAGTTCCAATAGGAATCGCGTTTTGCGTATCAATCGTAGGTATTCTCCGCGCACGCGGAGGTAGTTCCACTCGCAGCGTGACCTGACCCCTGATACTGCCGTATTCTCCGCGCACGCGGAGGTAGTTCCAATCTGCGCGGAGCCCAGAAAATCGCCCTCGTGTATTCTCCGCGCACGCGGAGGTAGTTCCCACGGGTGTGGGGCTGGGGCGACACCGCGAAGGTATTCTCCGCGCACGCGGAGGTAGTTCCGAAGCGTTTCTTTGATGATGTGGCGCACATGCGTATTCTCCGCGCACGCGGAGGTAGTTCCCGAGTGACCGGAACGTATCTTGACGTTTACGAGTATTCTCCGCGCACGCGGAGGTAGTTCCATGGGGTCAATGAATACAAAATATGAGGTGACGTATTCTCCGCGCACGCGGAGGTAGTTCCCACGGGTGCGGGGCCGGGGCGACACCGCGAAGGTATTCTCCGCGCACGCGGAGGTAGTTCCAAAGCAGACCGCATGGCGGTACCGGCCATGGTGTATTCTCCGCGCACGCGGAGGTAGTTCCGGAATATACGCCTCACCACCAGTTTCAGGCTCGTATTCTCCGCGCACGCGGAGGTAGTTCCTGAGGTTTCCAAAGCCTATATGTTGTTTATGCGTATTCTCCGCGCACGCGGAGGTAGTTCCACGCTTAACAAGTTTCTGCAACAATGCTACACGTATTCTCCGCGCACGCGGAGGTAGTTCCGGGTACGGGACACCAACAGGCGGTGCGAACCGGTATTCTCCGCGCACGCGGAGGTAGTTCCACCAAACATGAATGATTTGGGGCGCAGGCGTGGTATTCTCCGCGCACGCGGAGGTAGTTCCATTATCCTGCTGATTGATAGGCCGGATGCTAAGTATTCTCCGCGCACGCGGAGGTAGTTCCTCGTTAAACCGGTTCTTAATGTTCTCCCCGGCGTATTCTCCGCGCACGCGGAGGTAGTTCCGTGTGAGGCTGTGGCGTGAGGAACGGCGTAAGGTATTCTCCGCGCACGCGGAGGTAGTTCCGTGCTTCTGAAAATCGCGCAAAGTTGCGCCGGGTATTCTCCGCGCACGCGGAGGTAGTTCCGAATACACCCTGTCTGAGCTGCGTAAAAGCGCGTATTCTCCGCGCACGCGGAGGTAGTTCCACGAGCCCTATGCGGTCGTCTACTCCGTTGACGTATTCTCCGCGCACGCGGAGGTAGTTCCCTCACGAAGCTGCACCTCGGGCGACACCTCCGGTATTCTCCGCGCACGCGGAGGTAGTTCCTGCGAGTATTATTTCCGCATGCACCGTGAACAGTATTCTCCGCGCACGCGGAGGTAGTTCCCAAAACGGGCCATCCCCACATAGTGGGGAGCTGTATTCTCCGCGCACGCGGAGGTAGTTCCAGCCGGTCAGGGCCCGAATTTGCCTCCAACAGGTATTCTCCGCGCACGCGGAGGTAGTTCCCTCAAGGGTTTGCTACAGCGCAATGGAATTCAGTATTCTCCGCGCACGCGGAGGTAGTTCCCAATCGCACACAATGAGAAAGGCGAACACTAGGTATTCTCCGCGCACGCGGAGGTAGTTCCTTGCTGGTGGTGTGGGTTTCCTGAGCGAAGCAGTATTCTCCGCGCACGCGGAGGTAGTTCCGGGGATATCAACGCCGGCTAAAACGATGCCAAGTATTCTCCGCGCACGCGGAGGTAGTTCCGCCATGCGGAGCGATTGTAGGCTGTGGCCATGGTATTCTCCGCGCACGCGGAGGTAGTTCCCAGCATACCCAAATGTTTTAAGTCCGCATCCGGTATTCTCCGCGCACGCGGAGGTAGTTCCAAATACATGGCACACATCACATTCTACGCGATGTATTCTCCGCGCACGCGGAGGTAGTTCCTAGAAAAGGGGTGAAAATGTCCACGATTATTGGTATTCTCCGCGCACGCGGAGGTAGTTCCAAGAATCTCATCAAAATGGTCACCATGGGAATGTATTCTCCGCGCACGCGGAGGTAGTTCCGTCAGGTACTGATCCATGCGGTCGGCCATGGTGTATTCTCCGCGCACGCGGAGGTAGTTCCGGCAGGACGCCCGCGTGAGTGTAGGTGCTATCGTATTCTCCGCGCACGCGGAGGTAGTTCCGGCGAAAGAGCTTGCAAGGTTCCACATGTTGCGTATTCTCCGCGCACGCGGAGGTAGTTCCCCTGCAAGCCTTGCAGCATCGAATCAAGCCCAGTATTCTCCGCGCACGCGGAGGTAGTTCCGCCCTGTCCATTTTGGTTGCGTACCGTGTGGGGTATTCTCCGCGCACGCGGAGGTAGTTCCATTCTTGCCCCGGTCGTTGCGGACCATGGGGGGTATTCTCCGCGCACGCGGAGGTAGTTCCGAATGATCTAATCGCATGTGTTTTTCCTCACAGTATTCTCCGCGCACGCGGAGGTAGTTCCCCCACCGCATCGTGGCGGAATGCTAGCGAGCCGTATTCTCCGCGCACGCGGAGGTAGTTCCGGATAAAAAAATCGCCCAGCTCCAGGCCGAGGGTATTCTCCGCGCACGCGGAGGTAGTCCCCTTCCTATGGTAGTTATTGGTTTTGAAAAGTGGTATTCTCCGCACATGCGGAGGTAGTTCCCGTGAGCGCCGCTACCGGCTAGCCCTACGCATGTATTCTCCGCACATGCGGAGGTAGTTCCCTGATTACTGAGCTATTGCCGCCGATTGTTGAGTATTCTCCGCACATGCGGAGGTAGTTCCTTCCAGCAGCAGGTTTGTGGTTTGGGCTTGGGGTATTCTCCGCGCACGCGGAGGTAGTTCCATCAGGATGGCATGAGCCTCCAGCAAGCAGCCGTATTCTCCGCGCACGCGGAGGTAGTTCCGTTTAGGCAGATAGTAAGTCACTGTAATCTTGGTATTCTCCGCGTGCGCGGAGGTAGTTCCCACCATCCACGAGCTGGGGCATCTCATCAAATGGAAATACGAAACCCGGCCGGAGATCAAACCTGTATTTGCGGCGATCCGTCAAACTCCTTCAACGCGCAGGATTGAAAACTATAGGGGAGATCTTGTGGAGAGCCGTATGCAGAGCTATCTATTGAGCGACGATGAGCTCTTTGCTCGCGCATATGCCCAATGGGTGACAACTAAAACCGGAGCGCCAAAGTTGGTGAACACTCTTGATTTCCATCGGGGGCAGCAAAACGTTCTGAAATCAGTGCAGTGGCAGGATGATGAATTCGCCCAGTATATTGCGCCTGCTCTTGATGAATTTTTGGCCAGCTGTAATATTATAGCCATGCTATTCACAGATGTCCCTATCGATTCCCCATGGGATGTGATCGTCCAATCCTATATGGACGCCATGGGGTGGCCACGCGAGCGCGCCGAGGAATATGTGGACGTACTCGCAGGCATCCGCATGTGGGAGCCCTGCGACCGGAAAGAAAAATATAAAGATGCTGTTTTACCACCACCAGACTTTCCACTCTGGTGATTCCCTAAAGAACTGACACCGACCTTCAAACTGGAGGTCGGTTTTTCTATGCCCAAAAACTAGGAAAGAAGATCTATGATTGTCAACGGTCGTATTCTCCGCATGCGCGGAGGTAGTTCCGGCAGTATCTACCGGATAACGGTTGCATCCCAGTATTCTCCGCACATGCGGAGGTAGTTCCAAATCCGTGAATATCAACGACCTAATGCGCTAGTATTCTCCGCATATACGAAGATAGTCCTCATAGTGATCTCAGGGATCCAAAAAATACCTTAACAAGACCCTATCACCCTACCACGAGACCCCCCGAGAAAGGAGAAAAAACCATGAAAGTGCGACCTATGTATATAGCAGCGATTGTCACATACAGCGCCGCAGTTGCTACCACCCTTTGCAGCAAGAACGTTCCTATCATCACACCTGTACTGCTCGCCATCGACACTGTAATCCTCGGATACCTCACCTGTACTGGCCGTTGGCGCTGCTAGTTACTCGCCCCATTAGCCTCGACCAACGGGGTATATCTATTGCTCTTTCACAAAAGACCCCATAATGATCGGCATCACCCCCATCATGGTATCTCGGGTTATCATTCTCCCAACGTGAAGCTTATTCAGCCGCTGGGAAAAACTCATCTACACCAACATGCAAAAAACAGAAAGAATATGTTATCTAGCTTGGTCTCCCTTAATTTACAGAGTCCAGTCATGTGTGTGGGAGGACGCCGAATAAGCTTCCCTATTTCCCCGCAACTAAATAAGCTTCATATAGCAATAATCCCCAGCTGCCTTCGTCGAAAAGCAAGCTGGGGTGTGGTTAGTGTCTCAGAAGATCTCAGAGACTTCCGTCAACCATTGTTTGCGGTCCTTTACAACGGGAACCGTTGTGGTGGTGTAGCCATAATCATCCAACGCATAAAAACGCAGAACCTTCTTGGGCTCTTCCCCACCTACGGTAGGGATGCGCGCGAGAGTGTCGTCCGGACCCACGCCTAGGTAGAAGGGGAACGATGGCGCAAAGGCTTTCCGGCCCAGGTACGTCACAAAATGGGGCTGCTGCAGTTTTTCGGCCAAGAGCTCTTGGTGCTCCCGTGAACCGGCCTTAATCTGCACAATGAATTCACCGTCAGCGATATAGGTTCGTTCCGTGATAGCGGTGAGGCCCTGCCCATCAGGCGTGCTATTAAGCAGCTTCTTTGTTGGTCGCTGTCCCATAGCAAGAAGGAGCCTGGATCGGAATTCCTCTTCCGTGTCCCGCGGATTGATGGTGTGAAAATCATCAACCAGAGTCCCACGATTATCTTCCCGGATTTGGAAATGCAGCTGGGTGAGCCATTCGGGGTATTCTCCCCGACCATAGCCGCAAGCACCCGCCAACAATCCCACAAGCCCCGAACGAGTAGGTCGTGGTTCCGTTCGAACAAAATTACCAGTGATTGCTGGCCCCGCCCATGACTGCAACGGGCCAGCAAGACGAATATACAGTGCTTCTGTCATTGCTTAATCCAGGCGACCACAGCGTCAATGAGCTCATCTTTGGAGCCATGTTCAGCATCTTTGAAAAGGTTTTGGACTTCCGCTGCCGTACCAGCAACAAATTCCACCCCATCAAAATTATCCCGGTCAAAAGCCCGTGCAGCGGTATACTGCCGATCCAGTTCCTCCAATGTTGGCTTCAAATACCCGCCTTCTTTCCGGTCTGGCTGGACCGGTGCTTCGAAATCATAAGCACTACGGTAGCGTTGCTCTTCAGCCAGAACCAGGGCAGGCTGCACGAAAGGCGCCGTGGAATGCTGTTTACCTCGGGGAAGCCCGTAGATGATGGCGTCGACAAGCAATCGTAGACTTTCATCGCTATCGGGGGAATCAAAACCGGTCCAGGACTTACGCAACTGTTGTTTATCAATAGTCACGGTGCGATAGAACACCCCGGTCGTGTACTGGGCCACGCCAAGATAGGTTGCGCCAGTATCACGATTGGCTTCTTTAATATCATCAATGGTGGAGAAATAGTCCGTAGCGATAGCAACCGCATGCGTGGTGACCGCGGGCGAAACACTCAGCGCCGCCTCCGTACCCTTCTGCGGCGCGGCAGCAAACATGCGACCGAAAGAAGCAATGGCGAGGGAACCTGTCTTGTAGTCTTGCAGGAAATCACCGTCAACATCTTCTAGAATTTGTGCCGCTGCTGTCTCCAACTCTTCACTACTCAACCAAATGGACCGATCGGATTCTTTACCCTTCTCTGGATCGGATTCCTTTGCCTTGGTGAGCTTACCAAGTAGGGTTTTAGCTTTCTTGCGCAACGCTTTTTCATCAGCATCGGGATTAATAGCAAGCGCCCGATCCACCACATCAGCATCCAACTGTCCGGAACGCACAGATGTTACCAGCGAATTCGCCTCGTATTTCGTGCGGATCCCCTTTTTGATAGATTGCGAGCTCAGTAACGCCGCTAAATACCCACCACGACGAACGTGCTTGGGCGTACCGGTGTCATCACGGTTCAGATTGGAGTAAGGAACCGAGGCAATAATATGCAGGGTTAGATGGTGGGACATGAGTTTCCTCCTTTAATTGGTAGTGACGGGGTTCGATGCGCCGTAGAAATCTCGCAAGATTTGCAGGCGGCGGTTCAGGGAATCATTGTTGTAGCCATTCCCCCAGTACCAAAAGGTTTTAAACAATTGAATAAAATCAACTCTTTGGGTAAAGCTATTACTCTGGGCGTACTGCAGAATCCGCCGGATTGTAGTGATGGCTTCCTCTACGTCCTGGGTATGCAAATACTCCAGGCGAGAAGCGATCATGCCATCCACCGAATCATCATCACCGATCTTCCGAGCAAGATGATTTGCCCAGACGCCAAACCGCAACGGCGACGCATCATCCGAATCAGCACCTAGATCAGCATATTCCGCAATCATGGCGGCACAGCGCAACGCAACCATACGCTCCCGCGGCGAAGCATTACCAAGATCTGGCAACACATAGGGATAAGCCCGATATTCCGTGGTGATGGACATTCCAGAGCGAAGTGCAGCTATTTCCCTTATCGCCTGGGAATCCCGCGATTCCTGTTTCCGCTTTGCCTGACGAATAATGTGTTGCACGAAGTGATAAATATTGAGCTCTGACATTACTGACCTTTCTTATCCTTGAGTAGTGCATAAAGGAAGCGTATTGTCCGCTCTTTGACATTGATATTTCGCTTAGGATTCTGTAGCAAATACGGATCAATAACTGCATCAAGTGCGGCAATGGTGGCGGCTACCCCTTTTTCATACAGCTCCACCACATTAAAATCCGCCGCTTGTGCGGTACTAATCACTTCCTCGTACACGGGAGTGATACGGCGCCAAAACTCCGTTTCCATCATGGGTCGGAGATCTGCGAGATCATCAAAGGTGGGATGGTCCTTATCGCTTTGCCTGCGAAATGGTGCGCAAACCCGCTGTTTGAGGGTATCGATAAACTCCGCCTGGCCAATGATCCTGGCCTGCACCTCTGGATCTTGGTCAAGACACCACAGCGATGATGCAGTATTGGTGGTCACCGATTCCCGAATAACCGGCGTCGAGGCGTTACCGCCAATCTGATGCCGCGCAAATAACAGCTTGTCATGCTTAAAATTGGGGGCTGCTACCCGCCCCGCCATGAGGCTATCAAGCTTGGAAATAGTCCCCTCCCGAGCCCATTCCACAGCGAGCTGAATGAGATCCTTGCTGAGATCCAATCGTTTTGCCTTGGGATCATTTGTTTTGGAATCCCGTATGTACAGGTAGAAAGGGTCTTCCGTGTCCCGCTGCTTAAACCAGGCTTTATAAGACTCCTTAGCGTCCTTATCGCCATAGGGGCTCCACACTTTAGAGAATGACCCCAAATATTGTGGGGGTACCCCGCCGACCCCCACGCCTACTAGCTCTCTGCCCTCCCAATAACCGCTCACACCATTAGGCATCCAAGAAGCCTGCCACAACGGATGCATGCCGGTATCGGTTTTCGACTGCTCCCCCATTGGATCTGCCCAGGCAGGCATGCCGGATCCAGCCACCCAAGTTGCTGGAATGGAACATAGCAGACTATCCCACAAATTTTTCGACTGCACCATCACTTCGGTCGCAGTATTGCCGGCACCAAGAAATCGGATTCCCGGGGAACCATTCTGGCATTTACGGTTCTCAAACTTATTATTTCCAGCCGAAGAATACATGCTGAAAATCAGTATTTGCCGCATGGCCTCCTCGGCCGAAAGGGTTACAGGCTTGTGTTTATCACGATCCCAATAGGCCTGCGAATTATCCCCCGGAGCCGTGGGCGATAGCTTAGAGGTAGGCTGTTTTCCCCTGCCAACCACCCCTTTTGAATCCGGGATTTGGAAAAAATTCTGTTTACCACCATAAAGCGGCCGATCCGCTTCCAGCTCCGCCAGGGTTTCCACAATAAGCCCATCTGGCAACGGCTTCTTTCTACGTTTCCGGTGAAGAGAATCATCCTTCTGCAGCATACGGGCACCAATATGCGAAAGAAGCCGAATAATCGACATGAATTCCATGCCGGAAACATCAAGGTTTAGTCGGAAATCTGGGTCAGTTGCATGCTTGAGAACCTCTTCAACCGTCATATCGACAGGCTCATCCCGTAAAAAAGTCCTAATAAATTTTACCTCCGTGAGCGGCATAGGACCCATGGACAACTCCTCAATACCAAAAATTAAATAATTCTATCCTTAACGTTAACCGTCTGATACACTGCTAGTCAAGAGAAAATTGCACAGAGGTATTTACCCCCGTTGACATCATTTCTTTCCAAGCCCCAGTGCGAGATAAGGAGATGCATCTCACATGTCATTTATGACTTATTTGACCAAGTTTCCGGTCCATGTTGCCCTAGCGCGAAAACCGGAAAAGACCCAACGGTGGCGAGTGGATGATCCCGAGTTTCGGCACCGGGCAGTGATGGGACTATTCCCGGATTTTGAGGATAATCAAGCGCGCTCCAGAAATAATATTCTCTTCCGATATGAATTCATACCAGGTCAAGCACCATATTTCCTGGTGCAATCGGATTGCGATGTGGTCGCACCAGACTTGGAAGGAGTGATAGAAACGAAACAGGTGGAATACCCTTCGTACGAAAATGGAACTCCCATAATCTTCCGGCTAGCACTGAATACGGTTACCCGACGCACCATCGAAACGAACGGTAGAAAACGAGAAGTTATCACTCCTGTTGCACTACAGCCGCTTGATGCAGAAACCGGATTAAATCCGGCGGAAAAGCATGTAGCATATAAACTATCCACAGCATTGCAAGGGATAGAATTCCTCAATCATAATAGGCAAGTATTACAAGTCCCTAAGGTTTCCAGGGCTCTGCAAATTGATACCTTTGATTGCATGGGGGTAGTGACCGACAGCCAAGCATTGGAACACATCATGCATGCCGGCATAGGCCGCGCAAAAGCCTACGGTTGCGGACTCCTCACCGCAAGAAGGGCCGCATAATGTCGCCGCTGGGTGTGGATATGAATGTGGTGTGGGCCAAAGAGCGAGGGCTCAAAACACCCTACCCACTGCTAGGGCACTTATTAGACACCAGCGCAGTTATGGGTGAGCTGTATCATCGCTGGTTGCGTCCGGGGTTACGCTCCCTGCTTGTCGACGAGCTAGGGGAACACGTCGACAAGCTCTTAATGCTCGTGGCGGGCCTGCATGACATTGGGAAAGCCAATCCACATTTCCAGCAACAAAACAAGCAACAGGGGGAGACTTTTACGGCGATTCGGGAAAACCTCCGGCGGCACGGACTTACGGTGAGCCCAGATCACATGAGCTATTTCTCGGAAACACGAGCTATGCGACGGCATGAGAATCATTCCGCAATCATCCTGGATGAAGATATCGAAACCGATATGGATGCAGCGGATTCTTGGCTGGCGCTGGCGTTGGTGGGGCATCACGGAAAATTTGCCGCGTTTAATCCCACGAGAGCAACTGATCTCAAGATCACTAAGATCAAACAAATTTTCGACACTACCCCGTGGGGCAAGATCCATAAAGCCCTCATAGCACAAGTGGAACTCGGTGTAGGGATGAGTCGAGACGAACTCCCCGATCACGTCTCCCCCACCGTGACAGTGCTCATCTCCGGCCTTGTCGTGCTGGCCGACCGCATCGCCTCACAATTGGACTGGACGCAAACCGCGCAACGCGAGATGGCCGAGGGGATCATTAACCTGGCAGACCCGAAACAATGGGTGGCGCATCGGGCTGCCGAGTCAGTGGCGGTCATCAAGAAAACCGTGGGGCTTTACCAGAATTGGCCCACGCGGGAGGCCGCATGCGCGGACATTCTCGACGGCTTCCCACCCCGCTTCGCGCAGGCAGCGGCACTGGAGCAGGGCGACGGGCTGTGGAATGTCATGGCGGCCACGGGTTCCGGCAAGACCGAGGCGGCACTGCTACGGCACGCCACCCGGAATGAACGCCTGATTTTCCTGCTCCCCACCCAGGCCACCACAAACGCCATCATGCGTCGAGTGCAGAAAGCTTTTAAAGGCACCACCAATGTCGCATCGTTGGCTCATGGTTTAGCAATCACGGAAGATTTCTATTCCCAGAACATTTCGGTGTCCGACGTGATGGTGGGAGATAATTATCAAGATAACGGCGGCCTGTTCCCCACCGAGTTTGTGAAGTCCGGGGCCTCGCGGCTCCTGGCACCGGTCTGCGTTGGCACCGTTGACCAGGCGATTCTAGGATCGCTGCCCACCAAGTTTAATCACCTACGACTCTTGGCCCTCGCCAACGCTCATGTGGTCATTGACGAGGTGCACACCCTGGATGCCTACCAATCCGAGCTGCTCGAAGACTTGCTGCACTGGTGGGCGGCCACCCACACCCCCATTACTTTCCTCACCGCAACCATGCCGGCGTGGCAGCAAGAAAAATTCAAGCAGGCCTACAGCAAGCACGACAGCGACCCGGCGCGCTTCCCCAGCTTCACCACGTGGCTTCCCCGGTCGGGGGACGAGATCGACTCGGCTCCGGCTGTGGACGCGCCTCCCGTGGTAATACCGACGGAGCCTTACACCATTGATCTCACTGTTGATCCGGTTCCTTACGACCAGTTAGTGGACAGCCATATCCGGTGGATTCAGGCCCAACGCCAGGCGTATCCGCAGGCTCGCATCGGAATAATTTGCAACACCGTGGACCGGGCGCAGGCAATCGTACAGGCATTCGATCATGAGAAGCCAGTGTTGTTGCATTCACGCATGACCGCCGAGCATCGGCGACGGAATGCCGAGGAACTCGAACAAAGTATCGGTAAGAATGGCGCGGCAACGACCGTGCTTGTGGTTGGTACGCAGGCGATAGAGGCGTCGTTGGATATCGACCTTGATGTGCTCCGCACCGAGCTTTGCCCGGCGGAGTCGCTCATTCAACGGGCCGGGCGGCTTTGGCGCCGCGATGATGTAGCCCGGGCGGATCGGGTGCCTGGGCTGGCACATAAAACCATTTCCATTGCCGCCATCGATAATCCTAAGGAGTGGCAGACCAAGCCGTATTTTGCGGCGCAACTCGACCGGGTGGCCCATTGGATTGCTGCGCTTGATGAGGTTGATGGGAAGAAGCCGCTGCGCTTTCCCGACCAAATCCAGGATTTTATCAATCAATCGTCCATGGGGCTCACCGAACTGTTTACCACCCTGAACGACGACGAAGACGATAATGCGAGCGGCATGGACGAGATCGCCGAGCTTATCCACAAGATCAACGCCGGTAATAATGCTCGCATTGATTTCTCCACGGTGCTTGCCGACGATGCAACAAACACCGATTTTTTCACCATCACTCATAAAGATGAGCTCGCCGAAACCGCCACCCGACTCATCGACCGGATCACCATTCCCGCAATCCTGCACGACCCAACAGGGACGATTCCCGGCGCCTGGACGGGAAGCATTGCGGAGCTCAACAGCATCAAATGGCATGATACCGAAGCCATTCGGGAGGCACTGCGGGCGGTCGTGGAAATCCCAGACACCAGCAGCTATAAGGCGATGACCAGCGAGGCCACAGACATTACCAGTAATTCATCCATCCTATGCCGCTACAAGGTGGTAGAAAATGCCAGCAGGTTCTACGATCAGCGGCTTGGGCTCATACCAGTTAAGGAGAGCTGATGGCCTATTCCGAGGAAGCCCTAGCGTTCTCGACAATCCCGACAAAAGACCAGGTGCGGTTGGAGGATCGGGTTTCGTACCTTTACCTGGAGTATTGTCAGGTGCGGCAGGATCGTACGGGTGTTATTGCACGTCAACGTGGGGATTATCCCAGTGATTCCCCTAAGCGGATCCGTATCCAACTTCCGGTGGCTGGGTTGGGGGTGTTGATGTTGGGCCCGGGAACCAGCATTAGTCAACCGGCGGCAACGTCGTGTGCCCGGGCCGGCACGGCAATTTTGTATTGTGGTGGCGGTGGGGTTCCAGCTTATAGCTTGGCGACGCCGCTCACGTCGTCGGCCCGGTGGGCGATCGCCCAGGCACGGCTGGTGGCTAATGAGGCTCACCAGCGGAAGGCCGCTGTCATTCTTTATCGGAAACAGTTGGGCATTGAGGTCATGCCTACTAATGCGTCCATAGCCACCATGCGGGGGCTTGAGGGGCGGCTTATGCGCCAAACCTATAAGCAGGTGGCTGCCCGCTATAAGGTCAAGGATTTCAAGCGCAACACCGAGTCGCCGGATCCGATCAATCAGTCCCTCAATCTGGCGAATTCTATTCTTTATGGTTGTGCGGCAGCTGCCTGTTCCGCAATTGGTGTGAATCCGGCGTTGGGGATCATTCACCGGGGTGATATTCGTTCGTTGCTTTTTGACCTGGCCGATATGTATAAGCCGGATATATCGATTCCCTTGGCGTTTAAGCATGCTCGTTCGGATAACTATGCGACACTGGTCCGTAGTGATCTGCGGAAACTTATTGTGAAGAACAAGATTCTTGAAGAGATGCTCCAGATTCTCATGACGATTTTGACCCCCTACCTTCCGGCGCGGAATGATGACCGGCTTATTGGTGGTCGTAATCGTGAGGTTGCTGGGCATACCCAGTATGCCTAGTCACAGGTTAGGGAAATGTGATGTTTGCTGTTATTAGTTGTACGGCGATTCCCGATCATGTGCGGGGGTTTCTCACTCGGTTCTTTTCCGAGGTGTCGACTGGGTTATATGTGGGGATTGTTTCCCCGGTGGTGCTTGATAATCTTTGGGCCCGGATTGATGGGACTATCACAGTGGGTTCGTTCACGTTGGTGCATAGTTGCCATGAGCGGGAGCAGGGTTTCAATATTCGGATGACGGGTCCGCAGTCACGCCCACTGTTTGACATGGATGGTTTGTTATTGACTTCGCGGGTTCCACAGGATGATGAGCCAGAGTTAGACGAGGAAGACACGGAGGATGCGGCGTAGGCCTGGTGGAGTGCTTTAGGCGTCGTAAAGCGGGAAACAGAGAAACCCGCCCCACCACGGTTACCCAGGTGGGGCGGGTTATGCAGACCAGAAATTGCGGATTCTTGGCTGACTACATGTCGAATGCTTCGTCCAGTGGGACAGAGGCACCCGTGAAGTCACCGTACCCATCATCACCGTAGATGGCGTCACCGTAGGTGGGGATGGAGTACGCGGCATTGCGGGCGGCCTCGGTGGGCTTCACCGCAATATTGCGATACCGGGCGATGCCGGTGCCGGCCGGAATGAGCTTACCAATAATCACGTTCTCTTTCAGGCCAATCAGCTTGTCGGAGCGCTTATTGATGGCGGCGTCGGTGAGCACGCGGGTGGTTTCCTGGAAGGAGGCGGCCGACAGCCAGGACTCGGTGGCCAGGGAGGCCTTGGTGATGCCCATGATTTCGGAGCGCAGCTCGGCGGCTCGGCCACCGGCCTTGATGGCTTCCGTGTTAGCGGCTTTGGCCTCCGCCAGGTCGACGAGGGTTCCGGGGAGGAATTCGGTAGAGCCGGATTCGATCACGGTGCCGCGGCGCAGCATTTGGCGGATGATGATTTCGATGTGCTTGTCGTGGATGGCCACGCCTTGGGCGCGGTACACAGCCTGCACTTCATCAACCAGGTGTTGTTCCACACCGCGGCGGCCCAGGATTTCCAGAACGTCGTGGGGGTCGGCGGGGCCGCGCAGGAGGCGGTCGCCGACGTTCACGTGGTCGCCTTCGGCCAGGGTGCGTTCGATCCAGGCGCCCGGGTTGGAGCTCATGGGCACACGCACGTTGGCCAAGCCTTGGCGCTTGGACAGTTTCTCGTACACCACATCGTCCGAACCATCATCGGGGCTGATGGTGAGGGTGTAGAAGTTGCCTTCGTCTTCCAGGTGTACCGTGCCAGCCACCGAAGCAATGGGGGCGCGGTTCTTGGGCACACGGGCTTCGAAGAGTTCCTGCACGCGGGGCAGGCCGCCGGTGATGTCGCCACCAACACCACCCTGGTGGAAGGTACGCATCGTCAGCTGGGTGCCGGGCTCGCCAATGGATTGGGCGGCCACAATGCCTACGGCTTCGCCAATATCGACCTGCTTGCCGGAGGCCATGGAAATGCCATAGCACTTGGCGCACACACCGGTGGCGGTTTGGCAGGTGAGCACGGAGCGAACCCGGACCTGATCCACCCCGGCGTTGACGAGTTTGGTGACCAGTTCGTCGGTGAGGTAGTCGCCGGCTTCGGCTAACACTTCGTCACCTTGGGTGACCGCCTTGGCGAGAGCACGGCCGGACACGGAGGTTTCGATCATGGGGTGCGGTGTGTAGCCCACGACATTACCCTCAACGTCTTTGACTTCCTCGGAGATGGGAACGCGGATGCCTTGGGCGGTGCCGCAGTCTTCTTCCCGAACGATGACGTCCTGTGCCACGTCCACGAGACGACGGGTGAGGTAACCCGAGTCGGCGGTACGCAGGGCGGTGTCGGCCAGGCCTTTGCGGGAGCCGTGGGAGTTGTTGAAGTACTCCAGCACCGACAGGCCTTCCCGGAAGGAGGTTTTGATCGGCCGGGTGATGTAGTCACCCTTGGAGTTCACCACCATGCCCTTCATGCCGGCCAGCGTCCAGATTTGGCGCATGTTACCGGCAGCACCGGACTTCACAATCATGGGGATTGGGTTGTCGTCCGGGTAGAGCTCTTCCACAGCCTTACCCACCGTGTCGGTGGCGTGCTTCCACAATTCGACCAGGCGTTCGTACCGGTCGCGGGTGGTGAGGGCGCCCTGCTCCCAGTATTTGCGCTCGATCTCCTGGGCCTCGGCCTCGTAGGATTCGAGCATTTCTTCCTTGTTGTCCAGCACCAGCACGTCGGACATGGCGATGGTGACACCGGAGCGGGTAGCCCAATAGAAGCCAGCGTCCTTCATCTTGTCCATGGTTTGGGCGACGGTAATCATGGGGTATTTAGCGGCGAGGTCGTTAATGACGTCGCCGAGCATGATTTTGTCGGTGCCGCCGCCTTTGCGCACCATGACGCCTTCAAGGTACGGGTAGTTCCAGGGCAGCAGCTCGTTGAAGAGGATGCGACCCAGGGTGGTTTCCGCCAGCCAGGTTTGGCCCTGCTCCCAGCCGTCGGGGAAGTGCTCCGCCTCGATGTCGGCGGGCGGCCGCAGGTGGGAGATGCGCACCTTGATCTTGGCTTGCAGGCCCAACACGCCGCGGTCCTTGGCCATGATAGCTTCCGCCACGGAGGAGTACACGCCGGTGGCGGGGCCGTCGGCGGTGGCGGGCCGGTAGGCGCCTTGGCCGCCGAATTCGTCCTCGCGCTTGTCCATGGTGAGGTAGTACAGGCCGGTCACCATGTCCAGGCGGGGCATGGCCAGCGGCTTGCCGGATGCGGGCGACAGGATGTTATTGGATGCCAGCATGAGGATGCGGGCTTCCGCCTGCGCCTCCGCGGACAGCGGCAGGTGCACGGCCATTTGGTCGCCGTCGAAGTCGGCGTTGAAGGCTTCGCAGGCCAGCGGGTGCAGCTGGATGGCCTTGCCTTCGATGAGTTTCGGTTCGAAGGCTTGGATACCCAGGCGGTGCAGGGTGGGGGCGCGGTTGAGCATCACCGGGTGTTCAGCGATGGCTTCTTCCAGCACATCCCACACCTCGGGCCGGTGGCGTTCCACCATGCGCT
>ERZ773079.1188-NODE-1188-length-15978-cov-20.514539_pt1 | contig 15978 bp, 6 predicted proteins | sample MGYA00511355_ERZ773079 | MGnify/ENA primary metagenome ERZ773079 (study PRJEB29015, sample SAMEA2737979) | human oral metagenome | biome: human oral; feature: human-associated habitat; material: dental | place: China | collected 2117 ... | reverse complement strand
TCGGGACGAATCGTTCCGGTTCGGATTGGCTCCAATTGCTGCAGGCAACAGCCACATCGGCGTCCAATCGCTCCCGGCGGGGTGGCTCCCGTCAGGGTCTCACTTGCGATTGGCGCGATAGTAGTCGATGAGGCTCGCGGTCGAGGAATCCTGAGCCGCGAGGGCTTCGGCGTCGCCGGCGATGGCGGGCCCCAGATCCTTGGCCATCTGCTTGCCCAGCTCCACGCCCCACTGATCGTAGGAGTCGATCCCCCAGACGGCGCCCTGCACGAAGGTGATGTGCTCGTAGAGCGCGATGAGCTGGCCGAGGACCGACGGCGTGAGCTCGGGGGCCATGATCGACGTCGTCGGCTTGTTGCCCGGGAAGATGCGGGCGGTCACGATCGCCTCGGGCGTTCCCTCTGCGCGGACCTCCTCGGCTGTCTTTCCGAAGGCGAGAGCCTTGGTCTGGGCGAAGAAGTTGCCGAGGAACAGCTCGTGCTGATCCGTCCCGTCCTCGTCGGAGAGCGCGTGGCGCGGATTGGCGAAGGCGATGAAGTCGGCCGGAATCAGCTGGGTTCCCTGGTGGATGAGCTGGTAGAAGGCGTGCTGGCCGTTCGTTCCGACCTCGCCCCAGAACACCTCGCCCGTTCCGGTGGCGACGTCGCTGCCGTCCCAACGCACGCGCTTGCCGTTCGATTCCATCGTCAGCTGCTGAAGATAGGCGGGGAAGCGATGGAGGTACTGGGAGTAGGGCAGCACGGCGTGGGTCGCCGCGCCGAAAAAGTTGGCGTACCAGACGTTGAGCAGCCCCATGAGCAGGGGGACGTTCTGCGCTGCAGGAGCCTGCGCAAAGTGCTCGTCGATCGCCCTGAAACCAGCCAGGAAGTCGGCGAAGTTCTCGGGCCCGATCGCGATGGCCAGCGACGTGCCGACGGCCGAGTCCACCGAGTAGCGCCCGCCTACCCAGCTCCAGAACCCGTAGGCGTTTGCCGGATCGATGCCGAATTCGGCGACCTTTTCGAGGTTCGTGGACACGGCGACGAAATGCTTGGAGACGGCGCCTTCCGTCTCGAGCCCGCGCTCGGCGAGGCCGCCCAGCAGCCACGCCCTGCACGCCCTCGCGTTCGTAAGGGTCTCCAGGGTGGTGAAGGTCTTGGAGGCGATGACGAACAGGGTGGTCTCAGGGTCGAGGCCGCGGAGCTTCTCCCCCGCGTCCGTCGGGTCGATGTTGGAGATGAAACGGCACTCGAGGCCTTCCTTGACGTACGGCTTGAGCGCCTCGTACGCCATGACGGGCCCGAGGTCCGATCCGCCGATGCCCACGTTGACGACGGTGCGGATCGGCTTGCCGCTGGCCCCCGTCCACTGTCCCGAACGCACGCGCCTCGCGAGATCGTAGACCCTTTCGAGGACCTCGTGGACGTCGGCGACCACGTTCTGGCCGTCGACCGTCAACTCGTCGGTTGCAGGCCTGCGCAGCGCGGTATGGAGAACTGCGCGGTCCTCGGTGACGTTGATGTGTTCGCCCGCGTACATGGCGTCGCGACGCGCGGCGACGCCCGTCTCGTCGGCAAGTTCGAGCAGAGCCGCGAGGATTTCCTCGTCCAGATAGTCCTTCGACAGGTCGACGAAGAGGTCGGCGGCACGGCGGGAGTAGCGCTCGGCGCGCTGCGGGTCCTCGGCGAATGCGCGCCGGAAATCGGGGACGTAGGCGGAGGCGGTCTGGGCAAGCTTCGCCCATGCCTCCGTTTGGGTCGGATCGACGGGTGCGTTCACGTTTCGTTCCTTTCGTTGGCTCCCTCTTGCCCGGCGAACCGCGCTCGGGAAGGTCCTTGTTCTTGGGCCCAATCTTAGACGTTGGCCCTCCGGGCTTTAAGCCCCTGCCTCGGGCTCCTAAAGGTCGGCCTCGGCTGCCTGGGCAAGCGTCAGCACCGCGACAGTGCGCGCGGGAATCGTGACGGTTCCCGTCGCGCGGTCCCATGCGGTGGCCTTGACGACGTCGTCGGAGCCCTTCGCCTGCACCTCGGAGAGCTCGTAGGCTTTGCCCTCCATTCCCTCGATCTTCTCGGTTATCGGCTTGGGCGAGGCGTTGAAAACGGCCAACACGCCGTCGAGCCTTCCGTCGCGGTCCTTGCCCTTCGTGTCGTCGATGCTCATGACCAAAAGGCCGGGAGTCGCCGAGGGGCCCGAGTTCGGGAAGGAGACCTTCTCCCGGATGGAGGCGGCGTCTCCAAGCGTGAACAGAGGAGTGCTCGCACGCAGCTTGAGAAGGTCGAGCGCCTGAGAGTGGGCCGCGGCGATGTCCGCCCTGTCCGGTTTGTTCGCCGGATTGGACATGTAGGAGCTCATAGCCTTCCAACGGACCGAGTTGTCCCTGGCGGGAGGCAGGCCCACGCCGAAGTTGGACTCCTTTCCCGACCAGTCGACGGCGTTGAACCAGTCGCCCGAGTTGTAGGAGTTGCGGTCCATGGACTTCGAACGCAGAAGGTCGGTTCCGGCGTGCCAGAACACCGGAGACTGGCCGAGGGTCGCCGCGGCCAGAGACAGGGTGTTCATCCGCACCCGGTCGGACATGCGCGAGCCTCCGGGCATCTTCCACATGTTGAGGTCGAAGAGAGTCTCGTTGTCGTGGGCGTCGACGTAGTTGACCGTCTCCTCCGGCTGAGTGCCGTAGCCGGCCACCTGGCCGTTGAAGTAGATCTCGCTCCCCTTCTTGAGGGTTCCGTCCGCGGCATGTATTTCGATGGAGCCGATGTTTCCGGCCAGCCCCACACGGATGACGTCGGTGTACGACCGCAGCATGTCGGCGTCACCGCCCGCGACTCCGTTGGGATCGGTGAACAGACCGTTTCCGAAGCCCTGCGTGTCGTTCTTCCCGTCGGACTGGGAGCCGTGGACGGCGTCGCGCAGCCTGTCGTTGAACGTCCCTATCCCCGTTCCGCCGAGGGTCCCTTGCACCGACGGCGCGAATCGCGAGCCGTCGGCCGTGGTTCCGAAAGACCAGCCCTCCCCGTACAGGTACATCTGAGAGCCGTCCACGCCGTCCTTGTCCAACGTCAGCGAGTCTAGCTGGGCGCGGATTCGCTTCATCGTGTCAACCGAATTGAACTCCATGAGGTCAAAGCGGAATCCGTCCACCTTGTAGGCTTTCGCCCAGGTCAAAAGCGAGTTGACCATGAGCTCCTCGGCCATGGCGTGCTCGGTGGCGAATTCTCCGCAGCAGGGCGTCGTGAGCGTCTGGCCCTCGTATCCCAGGCGGTGGTAATAGCCGGGGACGATCTTCTCGAACACCGATTTTTCGTCCTGCCCGTGGGCATACGTGTGGTTGTAGACGACGTCCTGGACCACTTGGTACCCGGCGGCGTGGAGATTGCCGACCATGTCGCGGTATTCCGCCGTTCGCTCGCCCCCGTACTGTTTGACCGCGTAAGAGCCCTCGGGAGTCGTGTAATGGAAAGGGTCGTACCCCCAGTTGTAGGCGTCGGTGTCCGCCACCTCGCCGACGGCGGCCTGCTGTTCCTGCGACGTCGCCCCGGAATCGGGCACGTCGACCGTCGCCTGCGCCGCGCGGCTCTCGGGGACCGAGCCGAAGTCGTAGGTGGGCAGAAGATGTATCGTGTTCATCCCCGCGCGGGCGAGCTCGCGAAGATAGGCCATGCCGTGGGAGCCCTTGACAGAGAACGCGCTGTAGGTTCCGCGCAGCCGCTCGGGGACGGTTGCGTCCGTGGCCGAGAAATCGCGCACGTGCATCTCGAGGATCGACCTTTCGGCCTGGTTCGAGATGGCGGGCGCGGCATTCGCCCTCCACGACTCGGGCTGGTACCTCGGGTCGTCCAAATCGAGCACAACCGAGCGCTTTGAATCGGTGGTCAGCCCCACCGAGTTGGGGTCGGTGACGAGATTGTGCGCCACGGTGTCCGCCAGGCTCTGTTGAGAGGCGTCTTCCTTCGTGACAGACGTCTGAGGTATGTAGACCTCGACGTCGTAGACGTAGGACCTGTCGGCCCACGAGGCGTCTCCCTCGATCGTCCACGACCCGTCGGACTGCCGTTCCATGGGATGCTCCTCGTACGCGGCGACGTCGCCGTTCGCGTATAGGCGGAGGGCAACAGACTTCGCCGTCGGCGCCCACAGCGAGAGGGTGGGCACGCGGCCGTCGAAGGACACCCCGTGCCTGCGGCGCTTGGCAGCGGCAGCGTAGAGGAAGTCAAGCACGCGGGCGGTTTGGAGGGAGGAAAAGGCGATCGGCGCGCCGTCGGGGCCCACTTCCATGACGGCCGTTTGGCCCTTGAGGATCTCGGGGACGTCGATCTTCCCGGAAGGCCGCAGAGCCGTGTAGTCCCTTCCGTCAGGCGTGTATGAAGCCGTGATGTAGGGGTCGCGCCGCTTCTGATCCTCCGTCAGGCCGCCGCCCTTGACGACGAGCTCGACGGAGCCGTCGGCGCCCGTGACGTTCGCGCCCGTGCGCTTCATTCCTCCCCGCGCGGCATAGTAGAGGCGGTAGGCCGCCCCCTCTCCGCTCGGCCACGCTATCGTCTCATCGTCCAGCCACAGACCTATGGCTTGTCCCTCGCCCTTGACGGGCCCGTCCGTTGTGTCCATCGTTCATGCGCGATTCGTTGGTTTTCATGGAACGCATACAGTTTACCCTGTTGCGGCCAGGGAAACACGCGAATTCGGGAACAGGCCCCCGCTTCGTCAGCGGGGGCCTGTCGTCCGAGGACGGCGAGCTTGCCGAAGGGAGGTCGCCGTCTCCGTCATTCGCGAGGAGGCTCCGCGGTCAGCGGCGCAGCCCCGGCATCCGCACGCAGTCCTGCCCACGCGCTTGCGGGCCGCCTTTCCGCCCGCTCACTCGCGCCTCACTTGCGCGCATGCCGGACTGTCCGCCCGGCGGACTGGTCGACTCCCACGGAGCCGAATCCCGAATCGACTGTCGTCCTTCCCTTCGCGTCCACCGAGACCGCGCGGTACTCCACGAGGGTCCCGTCGGGAATGTCGGTGACGTCGTGGAAGACCCGCGGCTTAGGCCCGGCAGCCGTCCCGAGGACTTTCCACTTGGGGCTTCCCGCGATCCTGTAGGAGAAGGTCGTTTCCGCCCACCTGTTGGCGCCGAGGTCGGCCGAGACCGGAACGAGCGACTGAGTGACGTCCTGGCCGGCGAGCGTCGACGTCGTCCGAACGAGAGCCTGGCCCGAATCCGGCGTGACCGCAATCGAACCCGATCCCTTCGCCAGCTTCTTGTCGGCCTTGTAGACGACCGCCGAGAGGGGCGGAACCTTGACGGTCACCTCGCCGTTCCGCGCAGACCTCACCGACCCCGAGGCTCCGTACAGCGCCCTGTAGGCCGACTTCGGAGTCATCGTCTTGAACCTCGCCTTGGCGGGCGCGGTCGAATTGTTGACGGCCACCACATATTCGGACTTTTGCTTCCTGTCCACTCGGGCGAATGCGTACACCGGGGAGTCGTCGGAGCGGTACAGCTCGATCTGAGCCCCGTTCTCGAGCCCGGGGTGGGCGTGGCGAAGCTTCGCGACGGAGGCGATCTCCTTGTATATCGGCGCCGACGTCGAATATCGGTCCTTCGACCCCATCTGCGTGCCGTCGGCCAGAGGCTGGTTGACATACTCGGCCGTCTTCGAGGCGAACATCGACTGGCGGGAGTCCTGGTCGCCTCCCGTGCCCATGAAGCCCTGCTCGTCGCCGTAGTAGACGACGGGCTGGCCGCGCATGAGGAACATCATCTTGTGGGCGAGGATCGTGCGGGCCTGGGTGTCGCCTTTGCCCGCCCCCGCGATCATGAAGGAGGCCCTGCCCATGTCGTGATTGCCGAGGAAGGTCGGCTGGTCGGCCGCGCCGGATGTCGGCGTCGTGAGCATGTCGTCCGTGGCGAAGAAGTCTCCGACGGACTTGCTCGGCTTGCCCGCCGCGTAGCCTGTCACCGCCTCCTGGAAGCCGAAGTCGAGGGTCGCCCCGAGGCCTGTTCGCCACGTGTAGGGCGCACGCGCCGTGGCCGCGCCGTCGTAGACCTCGCCGAAGGTGAAGAACTTGGGGTTGGACTTCTTCGCGTGGTCGTTGATCTCTTTCGCCCACTTCTTCCAGAACTCGAAATCCACGTGCTTGACCGTGTCGATCCTGAATCCGTCGATCCCGAAATCCATCCATTTCTTGTAGACGTCTGCGAAGATGCGAACCGTCTTGGGGTTTTCCGTCATGACGTCGTCGAGCCCCACGAAGTCTCCGTAGGTGACCGATTCGCCGTTCCACGTCGAATCGCCGCGGTTGTGGTAAAGGGTGACGTCGTTGAGCTCGTCGGGGACGACCTTGCCCGTCCGCTTGGGAACGTAGGGGAACGACATCTGCGCCGACATCTCGGGGAACGTGCTGACCTTCGACGGATCGAAGGGCATGCCCGACGCGTCTTTGTACGGCGATTGCGCCTTCGTGACGTACGGGGCCGACCCTCCCTGTTGGCCTTCGTAGGAGATGAGGTCCGCCGTGTGGTTGACGATGATGTCGAAATACACCTTCATTCCTCGCGCGTGGGCGTCCCGAACGAGCTGGGCGAGCTCCTCGTTCGTGCCCAGATGCGGGTCGATCTGGGTGAAATCGGTGATCCAGTATCCGTGGTATCCGGCCGAAACGTTTGCGCCCGAGCCCTGCACCGGCCGGTTTTTGAACGACGGCGTGAGCCAGATCGCCGTCGTGCCCAAGCCCTTGATGTAGTCGAGCTTCGAGCGCAGGCCCGCGATGTCGCCTCCCTGATAGAAGCCCTTGTGAGTCGGGTCGAAGCCCGAGGCCATGCGGTCGGAGCCGTAGCCTCCCGTGTCATTGGAGGGGTCGCCGTTGGCGAAGCGGTCGGTCATGACGAAGTAGAAGCTCTCGCCGTTGCCCCTCTTGCCGGGAGCTTTGACGAGCCTTCCGTCCTCGGGCGAGAACCCGCCCTTCGTGGGGATCCAGACGCCGGCCTTGTGCGTCCTCGGATCGAAGCGGAAAGTCACCTTGGTTCTTCCCGCCACGGAAATCGGCATGTTCGCCGAGCCGTTGCCCCACGAATTGTCCATGGAATGCCCGCCGACGATCTTGTACTCGTACTTCCCGGCCGGAAGAATCGCCTTGTATTCGTACACTCCCCGCGAGTTGCGGGTCATCTCAGTCTGGGTGCACTTTTCGTCCCAGTCGCGGCAGCCCGACACCTCATTTTGCAGGCTCCCGACGACGGCGAAGCCCGAATCGGCCGCAGACGCTGGAATCGACACGAGCGCGCTGGCCGCCAGCGCGCAGGCTCCTGCAAAAGAGACCCCTGTCCTCGTACGGAAAATCTTGCGTTTCATTGCCCATCCTTCCCGTTCGGCCCGCACCGCCTCTGTGCTCGAGAAAACCGAACTTAACCAAATCGTAGACAGTGGCGGACGCCACTTCAAGAGGGAAAAGGAAGTGAAAGTTCAACAGTTCGGGCGACGGGTGTGTTTCCGCCCTGTCACGGCCGAGCCTGTGTCGCTCGAAAACGCGTTGCTTTAGATCCGTCTCGAAAACCGCGTTGCTTGAAAGCTCCCCGCCGGGAAACGCGTCGCTTGGAAAAGCCGCCGTTCGAAGGTCTCTGTTCGAAGGTCGCTTTGCTCGAGAATTCATCGCTCGAAGGGCGCGTCACTGGAAGGGCGCCGTGCCGCCGTCCCCTTTGCCCGACCGGCGGTCGCGGTCGTCGGCAAGCTCGTGCCGCCATTTGGCGAAGTCCACTTCCTCGGCGATGTCGCCCCGAAGTTCCTCAAGGCGCGAAATGAAGTCCTCCTGCCTCTTCTCCACGGCCTTCGCCGCCGCTTCGGCGGCTTCGTCCAGGTTCGTTCCCGGAAGGCTGCCGGGAATCGCCAGCAATGCCTCCACCATCTGATCTTTCGTCTCGCGAAGCCCCTCGATGTCCTCGCCGAGGCTCGAAAGGAGGGCGTCGAGTTCCTCCACCTGGCTGTCTCGAAACTCCTTGCCGAAGATTTGGTAGGTGTCGCACGGGGCTTTGCCAGGCTCCTGATCGTCGACCTCGGCGGCGCCGTCTTCTGGCCGACCGGAGCCGTCTTCTGGCTGACCGGCGCCGTCTTCCGGCCGAGCGGAACCGTCTTCCGACGGCGCGGCGTCGAGTTCGCCCTGACCCCCTGCCCGACCGGGATTGAGCGCACCGTCGCCGTCTTCTCCGCCGACCTCGCGCGCGCCGAACTCACGGGCCTCTTCGGGATCTCCGGAATCCGGATTGTCGGGCTCGGAGTTCGCATTCTCAGCCATGGCTCTCCCCTTCGTTGAGTTTCAGGCGGCGTCCGCTACGCGTGCAGCAATCGACGTCGGCTGTCGACGACGTCGTTATTTTTGCGTCCTCTCAGTACCCTACACGCCCCGCAGCCGTCAGTCACCGTCTCCGTCGCAGACAACGGCGACGAGCACGCTCGGTGCGGCGCTCCCGGGAACGGCCATAGACGCCGTCGCGGGCGGCGGCCCGCCGGCTGCGCAGCGAGCGAGACGACGCCGCCCGCGGCCAACGCCAACTCCACCTATTAGAGCTCAAATAGGGTCTAATGGGCTTCATCGATTATCAGTCCTCGCCTGAAGCACCCTTGTGATTTGGCATACGGTTAGCTACTTGAACAACAATTGACACCGTAGCCCCTAGAACAAGCGCAAACATAATTAAAGTCATTTTAGACTGCCTAATACCATTACACTTATGTCGCCAATCATTTTCAGCAGACCTTTCCGCTTCGTCCGTAGCACGCTGTCCCTCGAGCGTTCCGCCCCCCAGATTTTTCAAATCGTCGCTGGAAATAGACCCTTCGTCAGTATTCCCAGATGCATAGTGATATAATGAATCACATTTCATTTCATTCTCTACGTGATAGACGGAAACATGATCACTGGAAAAGAAAAGAAACAATGCGAAAATGAAAGCGAAGACTCCAAAGCTCCAGCGCCGAAGACCCGCTATGAAATCTGGTTGAAACATGAAAACCTCTCAAAGCCAAAGCAAACTGATGTAATGTTCACCATTTTACTCCACTTTTCCCTCCCAAAGAGTCTGTAAAAGAATCAAGATTAGGTCTGTAAAAGAATCAATATTAGCTTTCGAGGACGCATCGGCATTTACTATCGCTTCTATTGCCAACTTGAAATCTCGGGTTCCGTTCGTCAGTTCCCATTCCGAATCCTGGAACATTTTTTCAAGAATAGTACCCCACTCACTAAAGCTTCCAAATGGACCATGGGCATCTATCCCAATTCCACGATCTCTAGTCGCAGGTTTCATCATCGAAACGCCCCCAATGAGTTTTTGAGAAAACTCAAAATCCCATCGCCGAAGACGGTCAAACCTGTTCCACTAGTGAGATACGCCAATCCATTGCCTGCAGCTAGCGCGGCAGCTAGTGCGATACTAAACCCACCCTTTCTCTCGCTTACAGATTCCTTTGCAACAGACTTAAAAGACTCGGTCGCCTGCTCAATGACAGTCACTACTTTTTTACGAGCGTCTTCAAATATTGCTTTCTCGGATCCAAGACTAGCCCTCATAACATCACGACATTATGTACGCCTCCAACTACGCCGGACAATCTACCAAGGTAGTTATCCTTGAAAGCTCCAATAGTCGCTCCCGACATGGAGCTGAGACTATTATTAATCAGAACTATTCTATACGCGATATCACCCGCGCCAATGATTGCCGAGTTTCCAACCTCCGAAGAGGCTACAAGACGAGAAGATATGTCTCTAACAATATCCATATGAGATTCAAAGTCATCTAGATCAGGTAAACTCTTCCATGGTTTTAATATTTCATCTATAGTGTTCCTAATGCGATCAAAAAGATCAGAAAAATATTCATCTCTCTCCATCTAAAATCCAACGTGAAATAAACAATTCAGAACTCCAATCACCACCTCCAGTTCCGTCAACTCCTGGACGTGATATTCTGTATTTTACAACGCCTGAATTAATTGAAACACATTCGTTGCCTTCAATCACATATCTAAGTTCTTCATTGTGCATCATATATGCATCTATAGCTGCTCTTTTCAAGTAGCCGATCGGCTTTGGCAGATCGCTGTACCTGGACTTAGCCATTTTATCAACTTCTTTTGACATCGAAGTCGCGTGAATTGGATATATAAGCGATGCTATCGCACAGGCAATCTTCGGTCTGCCAATGCGGTCAAAGTTACATTCTGGGCCCTGCGGCTCTTGGCATTCGCCCGCAAAACGTCAACAATGGGAGTGGATGCCAATCCGGCCAATCGGCGGAAACCGCGAGAAGCGCACAGCCTGAAGCGCGCAGAAGGAGTCACCATGGACGAGCCAGCGAAGAGCGAGCCGACAGGCCAGCCGGACCAATCGACGGCGGCCGCGCCTGCCGAGGGGCAGGCCGGTGAAGGTGCAACGGGCGAGTCGAGGAAGATCGCCGTCCTCACCTCGGGCGGCGACGCCCAGGGAATGAACGCCGTCGTGCGGGCGGTCGTGCGCACAGCCCTCCACGAGGGCGCCGTGCCCTACGCGGTCATGGAGGGATGGAAGGGCGCCGTCGAGGGAGGGAGCCTCATACGCGAGATGACGTGGTCGGACGTCTCGGGGATCCTCAACGAGGGCGGAACCGCCATTGGGACGGCGCGATGCGACGCCTTTCGGGAACGCGACGGCATGCGCGCGGCTGTCAGGAACCTGGTGGCCAAGGGAATCGACCGAGTGGTGGCCGTCGGCGGCGACGGCTCGCTCACGGGCGCCGACGAGCTTCGGGCGCAATGGTCCGGTCTTCTCGACGAGCTGGTCGAGCGGGGCGAGATCACGCGCGAGCAGGCGGACGCCCATCCGCGCCTGCACCTGGCCGGCGTCGTCGGGTCGATCGACAACGACCTGGTCGGAAGCGACATGACCGTGGGAACCGATTCCGCCCTTCACCGGATCGTTGAGGCGATCGACGCGATTACCTCGACGGCGGCCTCGCACCAGCGCACGTTCGTCGTCGAAGTGATGGGAAGGCGATGCGGCTATCTGGCGCTGATGAGCGCCATAGCCGGCGGCTGCGACTACGTGTTCATTCCCGAGCTTCCCCCCGAGGAGGGCTGGGAGGCGCGAATGTGCGAGAAACTGCGCGAAGGCAGGGCCGCCGGGCGCAGGGACTCGATCATCGTCGTTGCCGAGGGCGCGCAGGACCGCCAAGGCAATCCGATCACGGCGAAGCGGGTCCAGGAGGCCATCCAGGATCGCCTCGGCGAGGACGTGCGAATCACGTCCTTGGGCCATGTTCAGCGAGGCGGCACGCCGTCGGCCTACGACCGGTGGATGTCGACGATCCTCGGCTACACCGCCGCCCTCGAGACAGTTCGCGCCGGCGAGAGGGACGAGCCATGCATCATCGGCACGCGGCGCAACCGCGTGGTGCGCCTGCCCCTGATGGAGGCGATCCGCGAGACCCGCGCCGTCAAGGGGTACCTTTCCTCGGGCGACTACGAGGCCGCGGTCGATTCGCGCGGCCCGGGATTCCGCGGAATGCTCGACGTTTTCAAGACGATGTCGATGCCGGTGGAGAGCCATCGAGGACATATCGCGACACCGGACGGACGCCCACCGCGCGTCGCCGTCATGCACGCCGGAGGCCTTGCGCCCGGCATGGACCCGGCGGCGAAGGCCGCCGTGCGCCTCGGACTCGACCGCGGATTCACAATGCTCGGGGTCGTCGGCGGATTTCCGGGCCTGCTCGACGGCGAGCTGCGCGAGTTGACGTGGGCCGACGTCGATTCTTGGGCCGGCTCCGGCGGAGCCCATCTGGGAACGCACCGGTCGGTTCCGGCCGTCGACCAGTACTACGCGCTTGGGCGGGAGATCGAGAAGAACCGGATCGACGCCCTCATGGTCATCGGCGGCTTCACCGGATACCTCGCCGCGCTGCACATGGTCGAAGAAAAGAACCGCTACCCCGCCTTCGACCTCCCCATAGTCTGCGTTCCGGCGTCAATCGACAACAATCTGCCGGGCGCCGAGCTGTCCATCGGCGTCGACACCGCGCTCAACAACAACGCCGAGGTGATCGACCGCATCAAGCAGTCGGCGGCGGCCAACCACCGATGCTTCGTGGCCGAGGCGATGGGGCGCCGATGCGGATATCTCACGCTCATGTCCGGAATAGTCGCTGGCGCAGAGCAGGTCTACCTCTCGGAGAACGGCATATCCCTGTCGCAGCTGAGCGAGGACGCCGCGCGGATCGTCAAAGCCTTCGAGGGCGGACGCGACCTTTACCTCGTCGTCGCCAACGAAGAGGCCTCCGAGTACTACACGACGGACATGCTCACCAAGATCTTCGAGGCCGAAAGCCGGGGCCTGTACGACGTGCGGCCGGCCGTGCTCGGCCACATGCAGCAGGGCGGCAACCCCTCGCCCTTCGACCGCACACTGGCCGTGCGCCTGGCAAACTACGCGATCGGCGAGCTCTCCAGGCAGTTCGAGAAAGGCAAGCGCGACGGCGTTTTCGTGGGTCTGTCCGACGGCGAGATCAAAGTCCAGCGCCTGACGCACATGGACGAGCTCATCGACCTGAAGACGAGGCTCCCGGTCGATCCGTGGTGGCGTGGCCTGGAGGAGATTCTCTACACCGTGGCCGACAAGGACTTCGACAAGAAGCTCGACATGCCGGCGGTCTACGAGGCGAACTAGTCCCGCCTCGACGGGACCCGAGGGCGCGGCAGGCCCGTGCGCCGGGGCCCCGACCAGCCGGAAGTCGGAGCGTCAGCCGTCGGCCGGCGGCTCCTCGTCATCGGCCTTGGTAGCCCGCAACCAGGCGATCCTGCGGCCTTCGAGGCTCTTGACCCGCAGAATGCGCCCGTCCCAGCGGACCTCGTCGCCCACGCGTGGCATGCGCCCGAGCTCGTTGACGACGTACCCGCCGATGGTGTCAAAGGGGCCTTCGGGAAGCTCGCTGCCGAAGACCTTCGCAATTTCCGCGCGGCTCGCCAAACCGTCGATGTCCCGGGAATCCCCGCGCTTGATGGCCACCGGCGTCTCTTGATCGTATTCGTCGCGTATCTCGCCGACGAATTCCTCGACGACGTCCTCAAGCGTGATGATGCCGTCGGTTCCTCCGTATTCGTCCACCACGACGGCGAGGTGGGCGTGCTTGGCGCGCATCTCCTTCAGGGCGTCCATCACCGGCTTGCCGGTCGGAAAGAACAGTATTTCGCGGACAAGGTCGCCGACCGTCCTCACGCTCGACGAAGGATTGATGAGATCCCGGATGTGGATGAAGCCGACGACGTCGTCGTCCGAAGTTCCGTGGCGAACCGGATACCGTGAATGCTCGAGCTCCGAAACCTCCTTTTGGGCCTCCTCGATCGCCGTGTCCGCAGAAAAGAACTCCACCTCTGTGCGCGGAGTCATGATCTGCTCGACGGTCCTGTCGCCCACCGAAAGCATGTCGACGACCATCTCGCGCTCGTCCTCGCCGATCGTGTCCTGACTGGCGACGAAGGCGCGGAGCTCGGCCACGCCCATCGTGTCCTTCTGCTCGCGCGGGTTGCGCCCGAGAAGCCGCAGCACGACGTCGGTGGACAAGCCGAGGAACCAGATCACCGGGCGCAGCAAAAATGTGATGACCGAGAGCGGACGCACGACGACGCGCGCTATCGTCTCAGCCGATTGGAGCGCGATGCGCTTGGGCACGAGCTCGCCGCAGACGATGGACAGGTAGGCGATGGCGACGGTCACGAAAATGAAAGCCAGGGTTTGGGAGGCGGACGCGCCCAACCCCCATTTCTGGAGCGTCGGCGCAAGAACCGGGGCGATCTCGGAGGCTCCGAAAGACGCCGAGAAGAAGCCTGCGATCGTCACACCGACCTGGACGGCGGAAAGAAAACGATTCGAATCCGCCGTCAAACGCGCGACGGCTTTGCCCGCCGAACTTTTCTTGGACATCTCGTCGATCTGCGTTTGGCGAAGGGAAACGAGCGCCATCTCCGACGCAGAAAACAGACCGCCGATCAGCGTGAAAAGAAGGACGAAAAGGATGTCTTTGACAAGTGGATCCACACCTCCATTGTCGCCCACCCGCGCCTTCAGCCACACCGAGGCACGGCAAATGAGTAAGCAATCACCGTCAGGCCGCGCTCGTCGGCGGGGCGCGCTGCCGGCAGGCTGCGCCCGTTGGCAGACTGCGTTTCCCGGGAGGCCGCTTCTGTCGCAGAGCCTCATTTGCCAAGACGCCGCGCTTTCCGGTCGGTCTCGCCTCCCGGCTTTCCGCGAGAGTACCATTTCCACACAACACATTCACACTACGCAAGGAGGCGACATGTCATCGCCCTCATACACGCCTTCGGCGCCCGAAAGGGCGAAGACGCGCGAGTTGACCGTCCGCGGGATAATCCTGGGCGGCGCCATCACCCTCGTTTTCACCGCCGCGAACGTCTACATGGGCCTCAAGGCGGGCTTGACCTTTGCAACGTCGATCCCGGCGGCCGTCATTTCGATGGCGGTCATCAACCGTTTCAAGAATCACTCGATCGTCGAGAACAACATCGTCCAGACGATCGCCTCGGCCGCCGGAACCCTTTCGGCCATCATTTTCGTGCTGCCGGGCCTCGTGATGATCGGCTGGTGGCAGGGCTTTCCCTACTGGACAACCGTGGCCGTCTGCGCAATCGGAGGCATCCTCGGGGTCATGTATTCGATTCCGCTGCGCAGGGCGCTCGTGACGACGTCGGATCTTCCCTACCCCGAGGGAATCGCCGCGGCAGAGGTCCTCAAGGTGGGCGACTCGGAGAAGGGCTCCTCGCACAACCGCCGCGGCATGCGGGCGATAATCGTCGGAGGCCTCGCCTCGGCGGGATTCTCCCTCTTGACGAACCTCAAGGTCGCCGCCGCGGAAGTCACCGCCGCCTTCAAGGCCGGCCCCTTCGCCACGTGGATCGGCGCGGGGGCGAGCATGGGCCTGCTCGGCGTCGGCCACCTCGTCGGTTTGAGCGTGGGAATCTCCATGGTCGTCGGGGTCGTGTTGTCTTTCGGCGTCCTTCTGCCGACCATCGTATGGGGCGACGAGTCGGCGACGGCGTCGGAGGAGGCCGTCAGAAGGGTCTTCATCGACCAGGTGAGGTTCATCGGCGCCGGCGTCATCGCGATCGCGTCGGTGTGGACGCTCATCAAGATTCTCAAGCCGATCGCCGTCGGCATCCGCGAAGCGGCGATCGCCGCCGGAAAGCGCCATGCCGGCAAGAAAGTGGACCTGACCGAGCGCGACATTCCGATCCAGATCGTCGGCGCCACGATCGCGCTTCTCATGCTTCCCATCGGATTCCTCCTGGCGGACTTCGTCAACGGGACCGCCATCCACAATTCGACGCACCTCATGGTCGTCTCGGTGGCGTTCATCCTCCTCATCGGACTCGTCGTCGCCGCCGTCTGCGGCTACATGGCCGGGCTCATCGGGTCGTCGAACTCGCCGATCTCGGGTGTGGGAATTCTCGTCGTGCTCGTGGGCGCTCTCGCCATCAAGCTTGCCTACGGCCCCGCCGACGGATCGGAGACGAAGGCGCTCATCGCCTTCACTCTCTTCACGGCGGCCATCGTCTTCGGCATCTCAACGATTTCCAATGACAACCTCCAAGACCTGAAAACCGGCCAGCTCGTCGGGGCGACGCCGTGGAAACAGCAGGTCGCGCTCGTCGTCGGAGTGCTCTTCGGATCGGCTGTCATCGCCCCCGTGCTGGGTCTGCTGCAGAGCACATTCGGCTTTGCGGGCGCCCCGGGCGCCAAAGTCAACGCCCTCAACGCGCCGCAGGCGTCGATCATCTCCAGACTGGCCAAGGGAATCTTCGACGATTCCCTCGACTGGACGTACATCGGCTGGGGCGCATTCATCGGAGTCGTCGTCATCGTCGTCGACGAAACGCTCAAGCGCGGGACAGCCGGCAGGCTCAAGCTTCCGCCCCTCGCGGTGGGGATGGGCATGTACCTCATGCCCACGACGACGTTGACCATCGCGCTCGG
>ERZ773079.1185-NODE-1185-length-15986-cov-25.170109_pt1 | contig 15986 bp, 15 predicted proteins | sample MGYA00511355_ERZ773079 | MGnify/ENA primary metagenome ERZ773079 (study PRJEB29015, sample SAMEA2737979) | human oral metagenome | biome: human oral; feature: human-associated habitat; material: dental | place: China | collected 2117 ... | reverse complement strand
TGTATACATTTTTGAGTCGGGAAGAGATTAGTGAGCTTGAGGCTCAGCAGCAAGCCCACCCCGAGGCTAGACCGGCTCAGCGTCGCTTGGCTGAAGAGGTGACTAAACTAGTCCATGGTGAGGCGGCTCTAGCTAAGGTACAACGGGTAACGGAAGTGCTGTTTGGTGGTCGAGCGGTGAACGAGCTGGATGGCGACGAGCTTGACCTACTTAGTGCCGAGATCAAGACAGTAGAGCTAACGGACGAACTGACGGTTGGTCGGGCGCTACTGACCAGTGGAGTGGCGAGCAGCAACGGTGAGGCTAGACGGCTAATCCAAGGTGGTGGTGTGTCGGTAAACGGTGTCAAACTGGCGACCGATCAGCCACTTGACCAATGTAGTTTAATCAGAAAAGGTAAGAACCGGTTCGTACTGGTGCGTTAATGAATCATGAAGCAGTCTAAGACATCTAAACCGTTAAAGTCATCCGAGCCGACCGAATCGACTAAGCTGTCTGAGTCGATGAAACGACCTCGGCTAGTTAAGTCAACTAAGTTGACCAAGCCGGTCGATAGGTTGTTTACTAAAGATAACTTGGTTCGGCTAACCTATGATATATTGGCGGTTTTAGCTAAGTCACTAGTGGCGGTAGCTGGGCTGATTGGTTTGTTTCTGTTGATGACCTTAGTGTTTGGTCAGGCGGGCAGTCTAAACCGCTTCCTAGATCAAGCCGGTAACCCCTTGGCGAATGCCGGTTATCATCCTGACATCTCTATGGAAGTGCGAATGAATATCATCAACCAGTTTTATAGCTGGGTGATAGTGGCGTTAGGCGTATTGATTGTCGTGGGGGCGGCGCTACTGGTCTGGACTCTGCTCCGATGGTTGTCTCGGCTGGGTAACTTAATGCTGAGTCTGGGGGCTAGTCTGATGGATAGCCAGCCGGAGAAGGCGTCGCTCTTCATCATCCTGACTATCTGGTCGGTGACTATTGTGCTGGCCTGGGCGGTGTTAAATATAACGGCGACACTGCATTACTTACTGACACTATGTGGCATGATGCTGGTAAATCTACTACTAGCCGATATAGTCAATATGCTTCATGAGCGTCTAGTCGAGAAAGATGAATCTTAATACTTCACTGCTAGAGGTGCAGGGGATCGGTCCCAGGACCGGCGAGATACTAGCTAAGGCCGGCTTTCGGACGACCGGTGATCTGATCAACTTTCTGCCTCGTACTTATGATGATTACACGGGGGCGGAGAGTATCGCTGAGATCAGACCGGGCAAGGTGACTATCAGAGCTCGGGCGGAGTCGGTGGAGACTCGCTTTGCCAGACGTAACATGAAGATAACTACCGCAGTGCTTGTCGATGATAATGGCGACAAGATTCAGGCAGTCTGGTTTAATCAGCCCTATCGGGTCAGTCAGCTGAGGGGTGGCGGTGAGTTCTACTTTAGCGGTGAATTCGCTCTGAAACGGAGTCGTTATCAGCTACTGACGCCAGCCTGCGAGGCGGTGCGCAACCTGCCGGTGACCAGCGATCGGATCGTGCCTATCTATTCGACCAAACAGGGGGTCAAGCCGGCCATGATCAAGAAGATTATGACTAAGCTCAAGCCTCTGATCACCATGCTGAATGAAACCTTACCTAGCGATGTTGTCCAAGAGGCGGGCTTAATGGATCGGGCTACGGCGGTGAGAGAGCTGCACTTCCCGACTAATCGGGATAAGCTTGCTTTGGCTCGGCGACGCTGGGCCTACGAAGAGCTATTCTCTCTCTTGCTGGCCGCCAAGATGAACCGACGGGCTAATCAGCAAATCAAGGGGTATAGATTGCCATTTAAGCAGTCGGAGATTCGACAGTTCGTGGCTAGGTTACCTTTTAGCTTGACTGAAGCACAACGTCGGTCAGCGTGGGAGATCTTGCAGGACTTTGAGCGAGACGTGCCGATGAATCGTCTATTGCAGGGTGACGTTGGCTCGGGTAAGACGGTGGTGGCGACTATGGCGGCATATCAGGCAGCGCTAGACGGCTATCAGTCAGTGGTAATGGTGCCGACTGAGGTGCTGGCAGCGCAGCATTTCGCTACTATGACTAAACTTTTGAGTTCAACCGATGTCAAGATCGGTCTGCTGACGGGGGCGATCAAAGGCAAGGCTAGGCGAGAGCTGCTAGACCAGATCGCTGAGGGCGAGATCCAGCTGGTGATCGGGACTCATGCTTTATTTCAGCCTACGGTGCAGTTTCACCGGCTAGGCTTCGTGGTGATCGACGAGCAACATCGCTTCGGCGTCAAGCAGCGCCAGGATCTGCTAGCTAAGACCAACGATCAGCGTCTACCACACTTACTGGCGATGACAGCTACACCCATTCCTCGCTCACTCCAGCTAACGGTTTTTGGTGACCTTGATATCTCGACTCTCGACCAATTGCCACACGGTCGACGCCAGATCAAGACGAAGATTGTCTCGCCTAACCAACGAACCGCCATGGTGGAGGCGATTAAGCAGGAGCTGGAGGCTAATCACCAGGTATACTACATCGCTCCTCTGATCACCGAGTCGGAGCAGTCAGAAAAAATCAGCGCCGAGTCGCTCTATAAAAAAGTGGTTAGTAGCTATCGGGGGTATCGGGTCGGTATCTTGCACGGTAAGATGCCGGCTGAGAGTAAAGAGGCAGTGATGCGTCAGTTTGAGCGACACCAGCTAGATATCCTGGTCTCGACAACCGTGGTTGAGGTGGGGGTGGATGTCGCAAATGCCACAGTCATGGTGATCGAAAATGCTGATTTATTCGGGCTAGCTCAGCTGCATCAGCTGAGAGGGCGAGTCGGGCGAGGCGAAGCACAAGCCTACTGTTATCTGATGCAGTCAGACAGTAAAACGCCGACTAAGCGACTCAGAGAGATTGAGCGGTCTAATGATGGCTTTCACTTGGCGGAGGTTGACCTGGCGATGCGAGGAGCCGGCGAGATCTACGGCACTGCTCAGCACGGTGCGCTCAATCTCAGAGGCGTCAATTTGGCGGATACGTTATTGATCAAGCAGGCGTCAGATGAGGCGGAAAAAGTGATGGGGCGCCTAGTCGCCGACCCGTCTTATCTAGATAGATACCAGGGGTTAAAGTCGATGATTAACAAGTATCAGAAATTAACCACGTTAAATTAGAGGAGAAGTGTGATGACTAAACTGAGAATTATCGCCGGTCGATTTGGCAGTCGGCTGATTAGTGCCGATGTTGGTCGAGCGACCCATCCCATGGGAGACCGGGTGCGCTCGGCGCTGTTTGCCAGATTGCTCTCTCATCGGTCGATGGACGGCGCTAAAGTATTAGATGCTTTCGCCGGGACGGGGGCGCTGGGACTGGAAGCATTAAGCCGAGGCGCCGGCTCGGTGACCTTTGTTGAGCGGGATAGAGTAGCGCTAGAGGTACTTAGGGGTAATATTAAACTTCTGGGTGTGAGCGAACAGGTAACGGTGGTAAGCACTTCGGTCAAAACATGGTTAGACACTAAAGACCAGTCAGATCTGTACGATATCATACTGGCTGACCCGCCTTATAATTATCCACAGCCGGAGACGGTGTCGAGATTGGTGAAGGCTTTGCAACCGGGTGGGCTTATGATACTATCATATCCAGGAAGACTGCGTGTGCCGTACCAACCTATCGGAGTTGTTGTGGTGGATGATTTTCGAAGTTACGGAGAAGCGACACTAGCAGTCTTCCAGAAATTATTGGATCACTGATAGGCAGGTTGCCCTCGGTGAGCGGTGGGTGTAAGTCGTTCCGAGTGGAGCGACTTATTGTTTTTTACAGACTTGAATGGCTATAATCGGAGCTAAGTTATGAAATTTACTAGATCAAAAAACTGGTCTTCTTTAATAATAAAGGCGGGGTTAGTAAGACTACCTTGGCGTACAATACGGCTGTGAAATTTGCCAATCAAGGCTACAAGACTGTCTTGGTTGATCTTGATCCACATCAAGCCGAGGCAACTCAGCTCGGGTCTCTAGACAATGTCGAGAAAGCCGAGCATGAGTTTAATGAGCTATCGAATAATATATTTAAGTACCCTGGCTGAGTATCAGTCGGCGACTGGAGCGAGGCTATTCCCAGCGGAAGAGCTTGATAGCTAGGGTATAAACAACGATCGTCCAGATAGCGATCATGCCGATCTGAGGCAAGACATCGATCAGCCCGGCATGCTCTGCGGCAACCAAACGTAGGCTGTCGGCGACCGGCGTCAAGGGTACGAACTTGCCGACCGATTGAAGCCAAGCCGGCATGAGGAAAGTGGGGAAGAAAGTGCCAGAGAGAAACATAACTGGGAAAGATATCACATTGCTGAGCGAAGCTGATTGGCGCTCGTTTCTAGCCCAGGCACCGATCATAAGTCCGATACCGGTGACCATGATAGCGGACAGCACTAAGAGACCGGCTAGTAGTAGCCAGTTGCCACGCATGGAGAAATGGAATAGCCCGACACCGACGGCGATCATCATCGCAGCGCTAATCAAGGTAACCATTACATAGCTGATGGCGGTGGCGATAATTAACTGTCCCGGAGTAAAGGGGGCGGCTCTAAGTCGACGATAAGCACCTCGTTGCTTCTCGGAGGGCATCTGATTAGCAATACCAAAGATGCCCATGGATAGCAAGCTGAAAGCAAGCAACCCGGTAAAGATATAGTCAAATGACTTCAGTGCTTTGTCGCCGATAGCCTCAGCTGAGACGGTTAGCGGGGGTTCAGGCTGTCCCATCTTCTGGTTAATCCCGTAAACCATCTGGCTGATGATAGCTCGCAGAGTACTACCGGCCTGGTCGGAACCCTTGGCGTAGAGGATGTTAATTTTCCCGGCGGGACGAGCCGTAGCGCCTTGTCCCTTAGTTTTGCCGAAATCGCTGGGTAACTCGACGATGCCGTCTATAGAAGAGCGCTTCATCTTCTCTTTAGCCTGCGCCATGGTCAGGTCGTCATCGGAATGCGATTTATCACCGGTGCTAACTTGGCTGACTACTTTAATACCGGTATTTTTGCCCTCCTTGAGTATTTTGACAAAGCTCTTGGCTAAAGCCGTTGGGCTATGGTTGAAAACGGCTACCTTCAGGTCAGATGAATCATTACTAAAGACCGAGCCGAAGATGAAGAGAAAGAGCAAGGGGAACAAGAAGGTGAAAAACAGCGCCATCTTGTCTCGGCTCATACGCTTTAGTAGAGCTGCAGTTTGTCCGAATACCCCGATCCAATATTTTTTCATAGCTTTAATCCCTGATTGCCTTTCCGGTCAAGTCGATGAAGACATCCTCTAAGTTTGCCTGCTCAACTACCTGCTTCTTCTTGAAGCCTCGCTTTAATAACTGCTCAATTAGATTGTGCGGACTGTCGGTAACGATAATGTGACCGCCGTCAATGATAGATATCCTGTCGCACAGTAGCTCAGCCTCGTCCATGTAGTGGGTGGTTAGAATGACGGTGATGCCACTATCACGGATCTGCTGAACCAGCTCCCACATATTTCGTCTAGCTTGCGGGTCAAGTCCGGTGGTCGGCTCGTCCAAAAATAGCACCTTGGGCTGATTAACTAATGTCGAAGCGATGGCAAAACGCTGTTTCTGCCCGCCCGACAGGTGTTCGACATAGCTATCGGCTTTATCAAGCAACTGGACTTTCTGTAGCAATGCATCAGTATCAACCGATACGCCATATAAACTGGCGAACATCTTTAGCTGTTCTCGTAGGTTGAGTCGGTTGTAATAGTCACTCGACTGAAGCTGGATGCCGATAACTTTCTTGACTGCCTTGGGGTCTTTGGCGACATCAATGCCGGCAACCTCAGCATGTCCGCTATCAATACTGCGAAGCGATTCTAGCATCTCCATAGTTGTCGTTTTGCCGGCACCGTTGGGGCCGAGCAAGCCGAATATTTCGCCCGGGAAGACTTCAAATGAGACGTCATTGACAGCCTTTTTATTACCATACGACTTGACCAAGTGTCTGGCGGCGATGATCGGCTCCGTCTTTGGCTGTTTTGTCATAAACTCCTTTCGAATTGGTTATAATAAAAATCTAAACCTAACTATAGCACATGGATGCTATACTTTATATAGTTTACATGAAGATAAAAGACAGATACAAAGAAGACCGACCCAGGGAGAAACTGGCAAAAAGCGGAGCGGGGCGACTGAGTGATCTGGAGCTACTAATGGCGATCATCGGTAGTGGTAATGCTCAGGCTGATGTCGGGACGATTGCTCGGCAAGTATTGAAATTGTTGCAAGATAAAAAGGGCGAGCTGACGTATAGTGATCTGCGCAGTGTGGTCGGCTTGGGCGAAGCGAAGATCCCGGTGATACTAGCCAGCCTTGAGCTGGCTAAGCGATATCTGGTCGATAGCGATCGACCGGTAGTTGATTCGCCGGAAAAGGCAGTGGCTCTACTAGCGAATATTCGTGATAAGAAACAGGAGCACTTCGTCTGCTTGACTCTTGACGGGGCGAACCACCTGATCGCTCAGCGAGTGGTAACCATCGGTACGCTGACCGCTAGCCTGGTGCATCCACGAGAAGTTTTCGCTGATGCTATCACCGACCGAGCCGCCAGTATCATCGTGGCGCATAATCATCCGAGCGGGAGCTTGGAGATCAGCCAGGCCGACCGAGACGTCACCGACAGGCTGATAGAAGCCGGCAAGCTCCTGGGAATCACTCTAATTGACCACATCGTCGTCACTAAAGATAGTTTTCAAAGCATAATCTGATTTTATCGACACAAGCTTCTATCAAGCATAGTATAATAATACCTATGGCATCAGGGGATAATCTTAAAGAACAAGAACGCACTGAGCTTCATAATACTATTTGGAAGATTGCCAATGAATTGCGTGGATCGGTTGATGGCTGGGACTTTAAGGCGTATGTACTAGGTTTCTTATTCTACCGATTTATATCAGAGAACCTGACGAATTATAACTACATTAATGTCAACAAAATATACTAGATTGTTGACATGTCAGTCGGAGATGTCAACAAAATGAGTCAAAGTGATCGTTTAGTCTAGCGACACGATGGCAATATCGTTATTTATACTGACGATAACGGTAAACTCCAAGTAAATGTTTGGTCTCGGGGTGAGACAGTTCGGCTGATGCAGATGCAAATGGCGGAGCCATACCAATCAAGAAAAGTCAATGTTAGCGAGCATATTAAGAATATCTTTAAGGAGAGCGAGCTTGATCTTGTGGCAACTGTTCGGAAATTCCGAATAGTTGTCTCTGACGTCAAGAACCATGAAGTAAATTGTTATAATATCTACATGATCATCTCACTTAGCTACCGTATCAAGCCGAGTATAGCTATATATCCGGGTGACTGATCATTTGTAAGAATATATCTCATGGTAGATTAAAAGGGGGTAATAATGGAAAGCGTAGTACCTATATTCATAGCCATAGTGGGAGGTCTTCTCATTGAGGTATTTTTTCAGCTAGTTAAATACGATGATTCTCTTAATAGTAGTAGTCCGATACTAAACACGTCTGCGTCTAACTACCTATCGGTTCGGCAGCTTGCAAGCTGTGGGCATAGGAAGTGGCTTAACTATTTTTTATTTCGAACACTTCCGGTGGCTATCATATCTCTCCTGGTGGTATCTATAGAGCAACGCTATTGCAAGGTGAATGAGCCGTGTGTTTATGCAATTATATCAACAATAATTTCACTAGTTTTTAGAGATTTTCTGGAGTTATTCAAAAAGAAGAAATTTATTGGAGAGAAGCTAGTTCATATTGTTAATATTTTCTTTGCAATATGTGTAGGGACTCTCGTAGGAATCATAAGCAACAATGCTGATGTGTCAATTATTGCACCAAGTAGCATCAATAGCTTGTTAGATAACTTATGGTCGAGCATGATTGTAGCCATGCTTGTTCTTCTGTATTTTCGTATGACTAATATGGGCGGTGACTACAATGCTACGGAAGATGAAAATAATATCATTTTCACTAACTATGTCGTTAGGACGTTCGGCGATATCTATAATAATTATCATGAATATATAGATTCGTATTGTAAAAATGAAGTGTGCAACAAACTTCTTCTATATTCTATATTGGTATACGAAGATATGAATAGACCTCGAGTAATCCGAAGAATAGAAAATACTATCGTTGCACTATTCGGATGTGAACTTACGGTTGGTGTGGCACAAGTAAAATCTAAGAAGCCTCTCACCGACATTGAGAGCATCAAGATTGCCATCGAAATATTGAAAAATACCGACGGTTGTAATACGTATGATGTCGAGGAGGTGAAGAATGCTGTCAGGGTATATAATTCAGGGGAAGCCTATGCTGAAGCGGTAATCGAAGTCGTACCGATTGTTTGTAAATGCCTAGATCTTGAAGCCAAGGAGAAGAGTACTGGATGTCCAAGATATTGATGATGTGATATCACCGTGAGAGACGTGAAACAAGTGAATTGTATTATACTATGAAAGTTTTCGTTTTTCTTAAGCCTAATTCTCGTCACCGTGAAGAGGTGGTAGCGAATGATGATGGCTCGCTGGTCGTCTACACTAAGGCGCCGGCCATTGAAGGGCGGGCTAATCTGGCGGCGGTCAAGCTGGTAGCGAAGTATTATGGCGTGGCGCCATCTCGGGTCAAGCTGGTGCGTGGTGCGGTATCAAGAAACAAGATGTTTGAAATCGCAGATAAGAACCCTGATTCACTTCGTTAGCCTTCTCGGCGATACGGAGTAACCGAAATTATGAGCTAACGACTAATCAGACGACATGAGACCGCAGGTTAATGTACTAAATAGATCTCTATGGTCGACTTATCGTGAAAAGATGCACATATATACTTATTTTCACGCAGAGTGTGCTATAATGAACCTATGATAAATCAAGTGACAAAAGACAAGGTTGAGTTACTCCATCGGCAATATACCCGGTTGGCGAAAGGTAAGGAGCAGGCCCTATGTGAGATAGCCATGAGTGAACTGCCGGACATGGTCTATAACTCAAACGCCATCGAGAATTCGACCTTAACCTTGCAGGATACGGAGGCGATTATCATCCATGACAAGATTATCAAGGATCATGAGATCAGAGAAATATACGAGGCGAAGAACCTCGCCCGAGTGACAACCGAGCTGATGAAGAGCCCAAACGAGCGTATGTCAGTGGGTCTTATGCTGTCTTTACATTCGCTCTTGATGAGCGGTATCCGTGACGACATTGCCGGACGATTTAGGTGCGGTGACGAGTGGGTGCGTGTCGGTACGCACCTAGGGGCTAATCCGGCGTTTGTGTCAGGTCTTATTTCCGGGCTAGTCACTTCGTATTATAACGATGATTCATACTTCTTGGATAAAATTGCTCATTTTCACGCAGAGTTTGAGACAATTCATCCTTTCTCTGATGGTAATGGGCGAATGGGACGTGTCCTTATCAACCACCAGCTGGCACTAGCGGGTTACCCGCCAATCATCATTCAGAATAAGAGTAAGCACACTGATTACTACTCACTGTTTGATGAATATATAAGGACTAATCAATGGGACGGGTTTGTTGAGCTGTTTGCCCTGCTCCTGATGGAGTCTCTGCATAAGCGCATAGCGCTATTGTCGTCGCCGAAGATCGTCAAGCTGGCTGAATGGGCAAGGTGGAATGGTATTGCCGGCAATGTCGCTGCCAATAAAGCTGCTCGTCAGACCATACCGGCCTTTCGCAGGGGCGGCACCTGGATGATCGGCAGCGACTATAAAATGGACTAATTCGCCGACCATATAATCTCATTAAACTGTTATAATCTAGGGTATGAATCGGATTGAAGGAAGCGATGATGAACGGCTATAACGATGATATACATCAGCGGCAAATTGATAAGCTGGCACAGCTCTTCCCCGAGGTAGTCACCGAGGGCAAAATCGACTGGCAGAAGCTTCAGGTGACTCTGGGCGAGGTGGTTGATTTGGGTGAGCGCTACGGCTTCGGCTGGAAAGGTAAGAGCGACGTCTTCGCCACCATCCAGGAGAAGACCGTCCAGACACTCCACCCCGACCGGGCGAATTCCGTTGATTGGGATACGACGGGCAATATGTTTATCGAGGGTGACAATCTGGCAGCGCTAAAGATCTTGCACAAGGCGTATTACGGTAAGGTCAAGATGATCTATATTGATCCGCCCTACAATACCGGTAATGATTTCATCTACAATGATAACTTCAAGCAGACACGCCGCAGTTATGAGACGGAGGCGGGCATCACCGATGATGAGGGTAACGTTGTGCGGGATGACGGGCTGCGCACCAATACCGGCGGGCATAAGCATAGCAACTGGCTGAATATGATGTATCCACGCCTCTTCCTGGCACGCAATCTACTCCGCCAAGACGGCGTCATCTTCGTCTCTATCGACGATAACGAAGTCCACAACCTCCGGCTGATGATGAATGAGATATTTGGGGAGGAGAATTTTGTAGGTAATATTTCGTGGAGACGTTTCAATTCTCAGGCGAATATAGGACTATTTGCGACCGTAAAAGATCACATATTAATCTACGCTCGTGACCTCGCTGAGATACGATTTGGCAGAATCCCGCTGACTAGCACCGCTAAGAAGGAGTATCAGTATAAAGACGAACGTGGCGTTTATGCTAGGCGTCCATGTATACACAGCGTTCGGGGCCACTATAAGTACGATGTGAAGCTACCGAATGGTGATACCCTAAGAGAGCATTGGATGATACCAAAAGAAGTGTTTGATGATGAAAACAAACGAGGTCTAATACATTGGCCGCAGAATGGCGGGAATCCAATGAGAAAAATATACTTAGATGATGCGGTGGAGTCTGGTCAAATTGCGAATGATTTTTGGGGTAGTGAGTTCGGAAACAATAAGAACGCCACAGAAGAAATAAAGACACTTTTTGATAATAAGAGAGTCTTTGACTTCCCGAAACCATCAAAACTAATAAAAAATATAATAAGTTTAGGGTCTCCGGTAAGAGTATGCAATAGCGACATTATTCTTGATTTCTTCTCCGGCTCTGGTACGACAGCTCATGCTGTTGCCGAGCTTAACGCTGAAGATGGCGGTAATCGCCACTGGATTTGCGTGCAGTTACCTGAGCTGACTGATGAGAAGTCGGAGGCATATAAAGCCGGCTATCGCACCATCGCCGACATTGCTCGTGAGCGCATCCGCCGGGCGGGTGCCAAAATCCGTGCTGACCGGGCGGACAAGCTAGCGTCTCGCAATGTCCCGCTTGACCTTGGCTTTCGGGCGTATCGGGTGGGTGATAGTAACTTCAAGCAGTGGAACGAGCTGGCTTCCGACTCGGAGGAGATTCGCCAGCAGGCGCTCGCCAATCTCGATCCGCTGGAGGAGGGTACGACTGATGACGACCTGCTGACCGAGCTCCTGCTCAAGCGTGGCATCTCGCCGCTGGCGCAGATAGATCAGCATGACGACTTCTGCTTCATCCCGTCCGAAAAGCTCGTCATTTGCCTGGCGCACTCCATGACAGAGGAGCTATTTACAGCCATCCTCGCCACCAAACCATCATCCATCATCCTCCTCGACCGAGCCTTTGGTGACGACGTAAATCTAAAAGTAAACCTGCTCCTGCAGGCCGAACGGCAAGGTGTTGAGGTGGAGGTGGTGTGATGGAAGCTATTTTTGAATATGCTCGCAAGCGTGCTGTGTCAACAATTTTAGTAGCTTACACTGTATTTTGGGCAATCTTTCACTGGCAGGGAATTTACGTGACTATATTTGTCGGTCAAGACGTTATTTATAAGCAGTATGGTTTACTTAAAAACGAGTACGTAAATAAATATTTCTTTGGGTTTGATTTGTCAAACATTTGTGCGGTTCATAATCTCGAAATTCTACTGGGCTGGGTAATTCCTGCTGTGATAGCTTATTTTTACATATGGTGGTTGCCAAAGTTTGTTATCAATCCTGCGTATAAGAAGGAGATCAACTACAAGGAGCAGAGAAGAGTGGAAAAGATTAAGTCAGAGAAAAGAATTCAGGACGAAGAGAAGAAATTGATAGAAAAACAAACTGCCACAGAAGAGGCTAAAATCGAGTTAGCGGATAAAAAAGCTGAGGCACCTGCAGGATGGGAAAGAGATTATCAGGATTTCATTACAAACTACAAGGCTGTGTCGAGCTTTGACGAGTTACTTAGAATCGTCTACAACCGTAATAGTATAGGGCAAACCGAAAGTGTAGCTAAGATAGACCCTGATAGCTTGATGATAGTAGAGGCTTTTGATCTCATAGATGCTACTGAAAGTAATAGAATACGCTTGACTGAAAAGGGGAAATACTTTGCAAGGCGATATAAAGTACTCCAGAACAGAGAGGATAAGCAATGAGCAGTCTCTCTGATACGTTCGCAAAACGCACACAGTCAATAGATGTTATCTTTAACTCATATAGAACTCTTTATGATTTTTACGTTAATATAATGAAGACGGCCAATGTTAATAAAAATAGTCTAGCTGCTTTTAAGAGATGCGGAGCTACAGTAGAACAAACACAGGAAGATATATCTACTAAATTACATACTCAAGCCTTTATACTTTTGACGGGGTCTTTTGAGGCTTTTCTGAACGATATTTTTGAAGATTTAATTCAAGAAAATTTCTTATCTATCCGTAAGTCAAGTGGAATTAACTATAGTATAGTCGATTTGCAGAGAATTCTAGAACAGAACAAGGATAAGGAATTTATTTCGTTAGAATTAGCAAATCTTACAATTAAACAGATACATGGCATAAAAAATAAAAAAGAGAAAGTAAACTTTCAGAATACTCAAACTATGGCAGATATACTTAAAAGTTACTTTGATATTGAGATAGACGCAAAATCTGAATACATGAAAAGAATTCATAAATACTGGCAGATGCGACATACGATTGTACACACTAATGCTAGAGTTGATGAGCGATATATTGCTAACGTAGAAGCAATAGGCTTGAAAAGTGAAGAGATAGGCTCTGTAGTTGCTATCACAAAAACAACCTATGATAAAGTAAAGGAAGACTTTTCTCTGTTGCTAAATCATATTAAAGATCAGTTGGATAAACTTAATTTATCGTTTGAGGGAATTGATACGGTTGATTGTACAGATGATGGTGCGGAGGGTGGTAGTGACTAGCTTTCTCCTCTATAAAACCTCCGACAACAAAGTCTCCATCAATGTCCAGATCCAAGACGAAACGGTTTGGCTGACGCAAGAGCAAATGGCGGAGCTGTTTGACAAATCGAAGAAGACTATAAGTGAGCATATTCGAAATATTTATCTTGAAGGTGAGCTGACTGAGTCAGCGACTATGAGAAAATCCGGGAATTCCGGATTTTCTACAAAGCCGACGAATTATTACAACCTTGACGTCATCATCTCCGTTGGCTATCGTGTCAAGTCATTGCGTGGCACGCAGTTCCGCCAGTGGGCGACCAAGCGGCTGCGTGAATACATTGTCAAGGGCTTTACGATGGATGACGAAAGGCTGAAACAAGGTGGCGGACGTTATTTCAGAGAACTTCTCCAGCGTATTCGCGATATCCGTAGTAGCGAGCGTAATCTGTACCAGCAGGTGACGGATATCTATGCGACGAGCATTGATTATAAAAAGGATGCTAAGCTAACCAGGCAATTCTTCGCAACAGTGCAAAATAAAATGCATGTTGCAGCGCACGGCAAGACTGCGGCTGAGCTGGTGTATGAGCGGGCAGACGTCAAGAAGCCTAATATGGGGCTGACGAATTTCAAAGGTAATTATATTACTTCTGACGACGCTAAAGTCGCTAAGAACTATCTAAGTGAGGAAGAGTTGAATATTCTGAATCTGATTGTCTCGCAGTACCTTGATTTTGCTGAGCTGCAAGCAACCAGACAAAAGGCGATGACGATGCAACAATGGATAGATAAACTGGATGAGTTTCTAAAAATTAGCGATTCATCAGTGCTGATCGGAGCTGGCAAAATTAAGCACGAACAAGCGATGGCCAAGGCTAAGCGTGAGTTTAAGAAATACCGTGATGAGGAAATGCGCCAACTGGAGAGTGATTTTGATAAGGCGACTAAAAAGATAAGGGACAAACAATAATGAAACTAAAATTCGATCCTAATCAACAGTATCAGCTTGATGCTATCCGGGCGGTTGTGGATATTTTTAAGGGGCAACCGAATACTATCAATGGTATAAATATCCCCGGGCAATTACCGCTCGGAATTGAGGGGCAACAGCTGAGTTTGGAGACTGCCGGTGTGAGGGGAAATACTCTGATGCTCAGTGAAGATCAGATCGTTAAGAATACGAGATTGGTGCAGGAAAGAAATGGTATCCCGTCAGCCGAGACGGCCGGTCGAGCAATAGTCACGAACCATCGCTCTACAGACGTTATCTATGACGAGAAGTTCCTGCGTGGTATGAACTTCTCCATTGAGATGGAGACCGGCACCGGTAAAACTTATGTGTACTTGCGGACGATTCATGAATTGCATCAGCACTATGGCTGGAAGAAGTTTATCATCGTGGTGCCGAGTGTGGCGATTCGTGAAGGTGTACTGAAGAATTTGGCGATCACTAGGGAGCACTTCGCCGATCTCTATAGCAAGCCGGAGATGGATTACTACGTATGGGACAGCAAGAAAACAGGTCAGGCTCGTGAGTTTGCCACGAACGATACCTTGCAGATCATGGTGATTACCATTGATAGCTTCGCTAAGGCGCAGAATGTGATGAATCGGCAGAGTGACTATGGTCGGCCGCTCGATTTCATCAAGGCTACTCACCCGGTGGTTATTCTCGACGAGCCGCAAAATATGGAGACGGACATACGGCGGAATGCTATTGCCAGTCTTAATCCGCTGTGCACGTTGCGCTATAGTGCCACGCATAAGCACCTATATAATTTACTTTATCGACTGACTCCGGTCGATGCCTATGACAAGGGCTTGGTCAAGAAGATCGAGGTGCATAGTGTCCAGAGTGAGGATAATTATAATGATGCATATATCAATGTGTTGTCGTTGGAGCGTCAGTCGAAGACTCGCTCATTCGCCAAGATAGAGGTGGATGCGAGTGATGAGTATGGCTTGCAGCGCAAGATTATTAAGGCCTTTCCGGGCGACGACCTGGAGGCGAAGACAGGGCGTTCGGTCTATGCCGGCTACTATGTCGAGTCGATCAATCACGGCGATGATTGCGTCGAGTTTAGTAATGGTAAAGTAGTCTACGTTGGTCAACGTGATGAAAGTCTGCATGATGACATCATCAAGCGACAGATTGAACTGACGATTGACGATCACTTTGATAAACAGCGCCGACTGGGGAGTAGCGTCAAAGTGCTGAGCCTGTTTTTCATTGATAAAGTGGCAAATTATCGTGAGTATACGGCGAATGGCGCCCGGAAAGGCAAATTCGCCAAGTGGTTTGAAGAAGCCTACGCTAAGGTGGCATCTAAACCAAAATATGCCGGTGTGATGGATGGTTTGTCGGCGAGCGAGGTGCACGATGGCTACTTTGCGGCGGATAAGAGCGGTCAGTGGAAGGACTCTCGTGATACCAAGGGTGAGGGTGGCCGTACTAAGGATGATGATACGGCGTATAACTTAATCATGAAAGACAAGGAAAGACTACTGGATACCGGCGAGCCGCTACGGTTTATCTTTAGTCACTCGGCACTGCGTGAGGGCTGGGATAATCCTAATGTATTTCAGATTTGTACGCTTAATGAGACGTCGAGTCAAATGAAAAAGCGCCAAGAGATCGGACGAGGTCTGCGCCTGCCGGTCAATATTGATGGACAACGAGTGCGTGATGATAGTGTCAACATACTAACGGTAGTGGCTAACGAAAGTTATGCAGAGTTTAGCCGTAAGCTTCAGACAGAGATTGAGGAAGAGACCGGCATTCATTTCGGCGGACGAATCAAGAATCGTGACAATCGGCGAGTCGTCAGGTTTCAGAAATCACGGG
>ERZ773079.1181-NODE-1181-length-16051-cov-8.790385_pt1 | contig 16051 bp, 14 predicted proteins | sample MGYA00511355_ERZ773079 | MGnify/ENA primary metagenome ERZ773079 (study PRJEB29015, sample SAMEA2737979) | human oral metagenome | biome: human oral; feature: human-associated habitat; material: dental | place: China | collected 2117 ... | reverse complement strand
GGTGGTCCGCCCCCGCGGGGTATCATGGGTGCGGAATGAGTGTTCGCATGAGTTCGACGGGCTGCTCGCCGGCTTTTCCCCGGGTCCTGAAGGGTCTGCGGCTCGCGGCCGAGGAGGTGTCCGAGAGCTGCGACTTTCGTGGTGGACGGCAGCCTCTTCTCCCGAATAACCTTCCCGATGGGGATCGCGTCCGGGTTCGCTGGACCGATCGGGGAACGGGGCAATTCCGGTCGGGGCGGGGGCAGGGGGTCGGCAAAGTCGGTTCAGGGGGGTGGTTGGGTGAGTAGTCTGATGGCTCGTTGGGGATGTGGGGCCATGGCTCTGGTGGTGGCGGCGATGGGTGTGTGGGGTCCGTGGACGAGGCGGATGAGGCTGATGGCCAGGTTTCTCAGGGCGGCCATGATCTGTGGTCCGTTGCGGGTGCGCAGTTGGTGGCGGTCCTCGCCCGTGACCATGTCCCTGATCCAGTGGAGGCGGTTCTCAATGTCCCAGTGTCCGCGGGTCCAGGCCGCGATCTGCTCGGGGCGGGCCTGGTCCACGGGCAGGGAGCAGAACCGGGTAGACGACCTCGGTGGTCTTCTTCTTGCCGCCGCCGCGCTTGTTGATGGTGCGGGTGCGCCGGATCCGGGGTCACCCGGGCGGCGCCGGGGAAGTCCACCCACCGGGGGGCCTGGACGGCCTTGAGGGTGCGCCGCACCCGCCGCCCGTGGGAGCCGTCGGGGATGGACAGGGCCGGGACGTCCTTCCAGGGCAGGTCCTTGAGCATCTGGTGCAGACCGGGCTGGTTGTCCTTGACCGTCAACAGGTAGTGGGCGCCCCGGGAGATGATCCACTCGGCCGTATTCACCTGGGTGCGCCGTGGCGTCGGCGGTGATCAGGGCCCCGTCCAGGTCCAAGGGGGCGAGCAGCTCGGGCAGGGCCGGGATCTCATTGGACTTGTCGGCCACCCGCCGCTGTGCCACGACGACTCCGCGGACCTGGTCCAGGGCCGCCAGCAGGTGCGGGGCCGGGTTGTCCGCGGTGCGGGCCCCGCGCATGGTCTCACCCTCCACCGCGATCACCCTGCGGCCGGCGATGGCGCCGGTGCGCGTGTAGAGCCATGAGGTCAGGCGGGCATCGAGGTCCACGGGGTCCAGGTCCTGCAAGACCCTGCGGATGGTGGGCTTGCGACGGCAGGGCCCGCCCGGCCTCCAGACCCGAAGAGCGCAGGTCGTCGGCCTCCAGGTCGGTGGCGTGCTCCCAGATCGCCATCAGACTCCCACAGCCGGCCAGGATCCCCGTCACGGCCAGACACAGGATCGAGGGCAGGTCATGACGCACCCCCGCCGGTCCCGCGGATCGGCCACATCCCGAAGAACCTCCCTCAGTGGCTGGCGCGAGGGGGCACTCGTGGTGGAAGATGACATAGCGGCGCGACCCCCCGTGATCGAGGATGATTTAGACACCACCCATCGTCCCGGCGGGGCCGCGCCGCACCCCCGTCAACACGCCGAAAACCCCGAACATCAAACAACCAGCCACCGACTTTGCCGACCCCCGGCCATCCTCCGCGCTCATGGCATTATCGCGCCGGGCCCCGCGGCCCCTCCCGGAACTGCTCCGGCAAAAGAAAGAGGAAGGGCAGCAACAAGCGGAAGGCAAAACCGATAGCGGCTCCGAGAACAACTCCGACAATGGTGCAGATGATGGTTGCGCTCAGGATGGAGGCACTCCCCTCGGACATCATCCTTCCGAACCGCTCGGACATCAGCGCGGCGAGTCCAGTGACGTTCGAGTCCACGAGTTTCATGGCATCGGGACTATCGCCGACGCACGCGACTCCGATGATGCTCACTAAGACGGAAAAAGGCCAGCTCCAGAGTACCAACTTCCTAAACCGCCCGTTGGGCCTAGTGGCGCCAGGCAGCATAAAAATAAATCCAATCAAACCTCCGACGATGGCGATACTTAGGACAATACCCCAATCCTTCTCGGGCCATTCAGATAGCAATACCCTCATTCTCGCGGCAGTGAGTACCGCTACGGCCACGACGGCACCCGCCACGACCGTTATAAGAAGAGTAATAAATGCAAATGCAATCAGCGTGAGTTCACTCCCACTCATCTTCGGCGTCGAGAAGAGCGTCTCGGGTGCAGGTGCAGCAGGCACCCTCTTGATGTCGACATGGGAGTTTTGAGCGGCACCAGGCTGGCCCACCGGTGGGGCGATAACCTTTCCTCCCGCTTCCCCCGCCGACGTCGATGGCACCTCTGGCAGCGTAGGTGGCGCAGTCAGTACGTAATGCACGGGCATATCAAGGCCCGCGTTCAGAAAAAATTGCAGGGACTCAACACTCACTTTCCGCGACTGCGCCCGCCCCCTCGCCGCGCCGCGGGGCCCGTCGTTCGCCCGATCCTCGAGCAGGGAGATCGCACTGGTGAGATAGTGGTCGGCGTAGTCGCGGAAAGCGGCACTCGGAGAGCCGGTGGCCTGCGAAACCCAGTGAAGGTACACGAAGCACTCGCCCAGGGCGGCGAACTGCCGCGCCTCGCCGAGCGCCGCCCGGGCCTCGTCGCCGCGGAGCCGGCGCACCAGCAGAGCAATTCTCGATCTCATGAACTTCGCCCGGTCCCTATTGATATGCAGCTCACCCTTGGCAATCAACTCCTTTTCTGGCGGAAAAGATGTACGCGCCTCCGCGAGCTCGTTCCACAATTCAGCGGCGAGATCGGCATTCACCGGCTGCGACCCCAATTCCCCACACCCCCTTCAGCTCAGCAGTGTCCGGACGAGAATTACGATGACAGCGATGGCGGCCACAACCGCGATCGCCAACCACTTCCTCTGGGACCAGATCCATTCCAGGACACGATCGGAGCCAGCTCCCGCCTCCTCGCGGGGGCCGGAGGCCTGGTAGTGCTCATTGACGGCGAAGGCCAGCAGGGCGATGGCGGCGTCCCTGCCCGCGCCGGTCTGATCGCTCGCGACCCGCGCCAGCATTTCCGTTCCTCGTCTTCTCAAAAGCTCCGTGACGATCTCGTGACGTAACTCGTCCGAACCGTCCGGTAAAGACTCGTTCAGCGCATCGAGTCTGCCGGGCACGTCCGCCAGGCGCGTGTCATTCGGAATGAGCCGGTTCAGCAGGATGCGCCAGTTCAGGTCGCGCTGCGGCGGGTTGTCGTGCAGCGCGGACAGGAGCGCCCCCTGCTGGGACGGGGCCACTTGCGATGCGCGCAGCATCACATCCAGTGCGGCCTCCCGGGAGACCGAATTGTTCACCACCGTCATAATGGGCGAGAGGTCATACGGCGCGGCGGCGAAGCGCTCCATCGCCCGGTCCGCCGTCAACGGCAGATAGGCGTTGAAATCGCGCGGTCTGAGACCCAGGCTCTTGATCCAGGACTCGGCCTGCGGCGCCCACGCATCCGGCGGCGCGTCCTTGAAGGCCCGCAGTCGCCGCAGCACTTCGCCGACCAGTGCGGACTTGTCCTGCAACGAGAGGAGCGCCCGGGGGGCCTCAATGTCCCTGCCCCCCGCTCTGGCGGAATCCCCGGGGGCGGCGCCGTATCCGGTCTCGATACCGGCGGGCGGGCCAGCCGACAGCGCGGCCAGGGCGATCTCCTCGGCCTGCCACTGGCACAAGCGGGCGAATCCCGTCTGAGAGCCCTCCAGCGCACGAATCGCCGATGATGACACCGCCGGTTTCGCGTGTCCGACCAGTGCGGGAATAGCGTTCTCCCATCCCACCGCACGCTCGGCGCACTCATCCGTCCAGCGCCGCAGAAGGGACCCGTCGTCCTCGCCGTTGATCACTCGGGCGATCTCGTCATCATTGAGCGGCCTGGCCTGATCGATGCTCGCCAACCACACCGGTGCGAGCGCATCCCATTGGGTGGGCGCGGTTCCCGCGCCGCAGGCATTCAGGAAGGCCGTTTCGGCGATGTCCCGGATCGCGGCGCCTCCCCCGGCGCCGAGCACCAGGCCCGTGTACCACTGCAGCAGTCCCCGCTCGGCCGCATCGGTTGACGGGTCCGCCGCATAGACGTTGTCGTCGACCAGCGCCTTCTCCTTCGGATGCCGCTGCGCGAGAGCCTGCGGCCACGGCGTTGCAATGATGCGACGACTGGACAAGGGGTTATTGAGCAGGAGCGCCGTCGACCACCAAGCAGTCTGACAGAGTCTCTCGGGGACGGTCTGCGCCATCCATTGCAGGGCCGTCATCGGGTCCGCGTCCGGAACGTCCACAAGAGTGAGGATGCGGCTCGAATTCATGCGCATGGCGGCGCCGAGCGCCCGGGCGACCCGTTCCCGCTCGACCGCTGATGGCGCCGGAGGCGGTGCGGGCCGGCCCCCCGTGAGCGCGTCGATGCTCAGAAACGGCGATGAGGACAGCGCCAGTGAGGTCCGGGCGAGAACCTCCCGCAACGTCATGCGCTGGGGCGCGAGCGCCATCTGGATGGCGCCGGCGGAGCCGTAGGCGTTGCCGGAGCCGGAGAGACCCACCGTCCACCGGGATGCGGAGCCGTCGTAGAAGACGGTGATCGAGTACAACGGTTCAGGTTTTCCATGTAGGGACATGCTCAGTTGTCTCAGATACCTGTGATACTTATTGATCACCTGCTGCTCGTCCGGCGTCACGGCATCCGATGAGAGGGATGCGTCCTTCCGGAAGCCGCCGCCGATCTCCGAGGCATCGCGTTCGGTCTGGAGAACCCAGCCCGATGACGCCGTCGGTATCTCCGGCCTCGGGGCCCCCGGCCGCCTGGCCGCCGCCCATCCGAGGCCCGCGGGAGGATGCGCGGCGGAACCCCGGTGGGTCGAGCCGTCCCTCACGCCATTACTTCCCACGATCACACCCCCAGAGCCGGAGAAATAATGTGCCGAAGAGCCTGGAAGCAGCCCGCCTGAGCGCCGTCGGAGGTTTGCTCGCCGCCGTCCTCGGCGATTCGGTAGCGGGCGGCCGTCAGCGCATAGGTCGGGTGCGCATTCGCATTCAACTGGGCCACCGTGTTCTCGGAGACGATGGTGGTCAGCAGGGCGCTGGCCAGTGCGCACGCGGCGACGTCCTGCATCTGGACCCTCTCCCCGGAGACACCGCGGTTCCAGGACGATGCCGCGGACTCGACGGTGAAGGAATGGGGCTTGAGATTACCGGTATCATTCAAGGAGACCGTATGCGTCACCGCGCCGCCCGGGAGCGTGAACATATTCACCTCGAGGTTGAACTCGTCCCCCGTCATGACCAGGTTCCAGAACTTCCAGGGGTCGGACAGGTCGGCCAGGAGGGAGGCGGTGACGTGAGCCTGCATGCCCGGGGCCATGCGGAACTTGTCGAAGAATTCCCTGACCTGAGCGCTCGCCATCAGTTGGCAGCCCTCCACCCGGCCGCTCATCCGACTCAGCGCGTTCTTGGCGGAGCGGACGAAGGGGCCCACCTGCTCCTTGGGGATGAGGTCGTTCCAGCGGCCGATGTCGTACTGTCCGCGGGGGGCGTCATCCGAGGCGTGCTCGAGAGCGTAACGGATCGCATCGCACTTGGAGATCACGATAACGGTGAGAGAGGCGTTGTCAACGTCCTGGACCTCGTGACTGATGTCCTGAAGGAGCTTCCTGGTGATGGCGCTGGACTCGGCGCGCATCGTCTCGCGCGTCGTCGTCGTCTCGTCGGAGATGGGACGCAGGGCGAGACTGCGGGTGCTGGCGTCGAGCCTGTTGAAGCACCAGTCCGCCAGAACGGGATCCACGATCGCCAGGATCGTCGCCGAGTCCTCCAACTGGCTGAGATCGTCGTCGGAGTTCACGTACGGGTTGTTCGTCGGGGTGGTCCACTCCCGGGTGGCCTCACCCGGGAGGTCGACAATGGCCAGATGCTTGGTGAAGGAGGCCCCTCCGGCTGTAAGAGTAATGGGATACAAATACGGCGCTCGCAGGTTCGTGCCCCAATCATCGGCCTGCTCCTGGGCGTATTCCAGGTCGTCCGCGTACTCGCTCTCGAAGTACCGGAGGAGGATCTCGTCCACGAGGGTGCTGACGAGAGCGGTCTCCCTGTCACCGGTGAGAGGATTCCGCCGGCGCACCCCCCGGAGCCTCAATTCCGTTCGGAACAGGTTGAGCAGCGCGGTCCGCAGTGGCTCGGAGTTGGCGGCCGCGGTGGCGACGACCTCATCCGGGTTGTCAATCGGGGAGGCCCCGTAAGGAAGGGGCTTGTGGGAGATGAAGACCCCGACCGGTTCGCGGTCGTCCTGGGGCGCCTGGTCCCAGATCGGGGGATCCAGCTGGAGCAGCCGGTGAAGGAGCTGCGACTTGCCGGAACCGACCGATCCGAGTGTGCAGACCTTATGGGCGGCGCCGACTCCGGGGTCGTCGAGGGCGATGTGCCCGTTGCGGCAGACCGTGTACGCCTCGATCACCTGCGCTCCGGCGTCGGAGGGGATCGACTCGAACCCGTTCGCCCTCCAGGCCGCGGCGCCGCCGGTGTCCTGGTAGGCGCGGACGCCGATCTTGCCATCCGAGTTCTTGAATCTTTCAACGCGCAGAAACGGTCTCCTGCTGGCGCAGAGAGGGCATTCAAGCGGCATACGGGCCTCCATGAGCGGTCATACAAACTTTCAGAGCAGGTTGGCGAAGGTGAGGAAGATGGCGCCGACGACGACTGCCAGGGAGAGTGCGAGGACTCCGAGGAGCAGGACATTCAGGAACCTGACCCGCGCCGCGGCGCCGGCCCTCGTGCTCCGGATCAGATCTGCTGCGCGGACGGCGAGGGGCATCAGGTCGGAGTTCTCGGTGAGCATCCGCTTCTCCTCGTCGGAGAGATCGAAGGGCGCGATCGAGTTCAGTTGATTCTGCCGCCAGGTGTTGAACCGTTTGTGTCCGCCGCATCGGGAGAAGAGCGTGAGGGGTCTGGAGGCGTTGAAAGCGGTGAAGACCTCGCCGCGGCAGCGCAGATTGATCTCCTTGGTGACGGTCTCGAAGCGTCTCTTCGCGGTGTACTGGTGACAGACGTGCTTCAAGGTGGCCGCCATCTCCGTAGCCTCGGGGTCGGCGGGCGGCTCCGGGTGAGGAGGGATGCCTTTGCGGCCGCCATCGGGGCCGCCGCCGTTATTCAGAAGCTCCGCATTCAGAACCCCTTCGAGAGCCGCCAGCATCTCATCCGCCGACTGGTAGCGGTCCTTCTGATCAATGCTGAGGGACTTGCGGATGACGGCGTTGAGCCGGTAGGTGATGCCGTTGTCAGCGCGGTCGCGCAGAAAATCCGACATCGTCTTGTTCTCGATGGCCCCCCGGTCGCCGAAGGGCAGCCGTCCGGTCACCATCTGGTACAGGCACACCCCGACGGAGAAAATGTCCGACGACTGCCGCAGGAACTTGGTGTTCAGGTGCTCGGGGGAGGCCCACGGCAGCGTGTACGCGATGCTTCCATTAAAAGTCCTGGTCGGATCTATGGCGGTCTCAAGGTCGATGAGGACCGCGTGCTCCCAGCCGTTGGTCTCCGTGGTGACGATGATATTGTCGGGTTTGACGTCCCGGTGGATGAAGCTGGCGGACGAGGATCCGTGGAGGAACTTGAGCGCTTGCAGAACGTCCATCGCGAGTCTGGCGGCTCGCACGGGATCCATGCCATTGGGCCCGCTCATTCTGATGATGTCACTCAACGGCGTGCCGGCGATGTGACGGGTGACGAGCCAGTCCTTGTCGTCCTCCTCCCTCAGTTCCACGAACCTCGGGAGGTACGGGCTCTGACCGGCGTGCTGGATCACATAGGCCTCGGCCCGGGCGCTCTGCGCCGCATCGTGCTCAGTGGCCTTGATGACCACGGGCTCCTGGTTGCGAACGTCGATGCCATTGATGCTCATGTCCCGCGTCGCGAAGGCGAGATAAACCTTGCCAACCACTTTCTCCAGGATTATTGCGTAGTCGCCGTCGAGCAAGAGCCCCTGGGGGTGGATCTCGCCCGCGGGCATCATCGGGTAGGTGGGCATATCACCCGCGGGCACGCTCATCGTGGGGGCGCCGGCCCCCGGCCCAGTCGGATCGGGCGCAGTTCCCTGAGCGGCCCGAGGGCCGGCGGGAATGACGTCAGTTGAAACATCTTTGGAGCCGGGCCGATAACTCGGAGGGAGGGCACTGGTCATAAATACTCTCCTAATCAGGTCGGGACAGGGGCGTCCTGAAACTTCCCGGTCTTATTAATCGGGCGGACCGGCAGGCCCGCGGCGGGAGCCGCAGGCGGTCCGATGATAGCAGCGCCCGTGGTGGCGGGCGGGAAGACCGCTCTCATCGGTATAGGGGCCCGAACGCTGGTGGCCCGCCAGGCTACTACCCAGCACCCGGATCGTCCATGCTGTGAGAGATCTCCCGGTGGTGTCCCCTGGCTCACGGCCGGGCGGCGGCGGTAGGCCTCCCGCAGGCCGTCGACCCAGACGGTGAAGTCCGAGCACGGCCCCGCGACCCCCGCGGACCCCTCCGGATGAGGCGACGGACTCCGCCGTCGGGCACTCCCCGATGAGCCTCGTCGGAGACTTGAGCGAAGATCACGCCAAGTGGAACAATAGTTCCAGCTACGTCGTTGAGGTGCTTGGAGCCAAGGAGGGTCCCATGACCGATCTCGAGTCGCTGATCTCGATCGACGCCGTGTCCCTGGGGGTCGTGGCCGACGACTGGCGCGGGGCGGTCCGAGCCGCCGGCGCACTGCTGGTCGACGCGGGCGTCACCGCCCCGGAGTACACCGACACCATGATCGCGACCGTCGAGACCCATGGGCCGTACATCGTCCTCACCCCGGGCTTCGCCCTCCCCCACGCGCGCCCCGACGATTCCGTCCACCGAACCGGGCTCTCCTTCGCGCGCCTCGCCACTCCGGTCGAGTTCGGTGCGGGCGACAACGACCCCGTGACGATCGTGATGGCTCTCGCGGCCGCCGACTCCGATCAGCACCAGGACGCGCTGGCGGCACTGGCGGGGGTGCTCGCCGATCCCGACCGGCGCGCCCGTCTCGACACGGCCGGCACGCCCGCCGAGATCATCGACGTGCTCTCGGGCCCGGTCGGCGCTTCCGCCGTGCAGCCGGAGCCCGCGGCGGTCTCGGATGCACCGGCCGCGGAGCAGGCATCAGCGATGCCCGTCATGGAAGATACCGTCCCCTCCAAGGGCCGGATCCTGACGGTGTGCGGCAACGGCGTCGGCACGAGCATCTTCCTCAAGAACACCCTCGAGCAGGTGCTCGGCTTGTGGGGGTGGGCGCCCTATTTCTCCGTTGAGGCGACCGACACGATCTCCGCCAAGGGCAAGGCGAAGGACGTCGACCTCGTGCTCACGTCGGGTGCGATCGCCGACTCGCTGGGCGACCTCGGAACGCCCGTCCACGTCATCGGCGACTTCACCTCGAAGCAGGAGATTGACGAGGCCCTCCGACGCTGGTACGCGGTCTAGACCGCCCAGCCCTCCCCTCGACGATCGACACACCCACAGGAGAGTCAGCACATGGACGCCATCTACGCAATTGCTCGCTTCCTCGTCAACGAGATCCTCAGTGTCCCGGCGTATCTCATCGGCATTATCACCGCTATCGGCCTCATCTCGCTGCGCAAGAGCATCGGGGCCGTGATCGGCGGCGCCCTGAAGGCGACACTCGGGTTCCTTCTCGTCAGCGCGGGCGCGACGCTCGTCACCGCGTCTTTGGACCCGCTCGGTGTGATGCTCCAGGGCGCGCTCGGCGCGCAGGGCGTCGTGCCGACGAATGAGGCGATCGTCGGCATCGCACAACAGGAGTACGGCGCGCAGGTGTCGTGGCTGATGATCATCGGCTTCATCGTGGCCCTCGTCCTCGCACGTATCACGCCTTTGCACTATGTCTTCCTGACCGGGCACCACATCCTGTTCATGGCGACGATGATCACCATCGTCATGGCCTCGGCGGGCATGAGCACGTGGCTCGTCGTCGGGCTCGGGGCGATCCTGCTGGGTATCCTCATGGTCTCCCTGCCCGCGATCGCGCATCCGTGGATGAAGAAGCTCACCGGCGACAGCACGATCGCCATCGGCCACTTCGGCACAGTGGGATACGTCGCCGCCGGCGCCGTCGGGCGCATGGTCGACCCGAAGGGACGGAGTCGGTCCACCGAGGAGATCAAGGTTCCCGAGGGACTCCGCTTCCTCCGCGACTCGATGGTCGCCACGGCGCTGTCGATGGTCCTGATGTACCTGGTCGTCGCGGTGGTCTACCTCGTCCGGGTCGGACAGGGCACGGCCTTCACCGCGTTCGGCGGTGCTACCGATATCGGCGACTATCTCATGCAGTCGGTGACCCAGGGACTCGGCTTCGGAATCGCGGTGGCGGTGATCCTGTTCGGAGTCCGCACGATTCTCGGCGAGCTCGTCCCGGCGTTCCAGGGGATCGCCGCGAAGATGGTGCCGGGCGCGATCCCCGCGCTGGATGCGCCCATTGTCTTCCCGTACGCGCAGAACGCGGTCCTCATCGGCTTCATCTCGTCCTTCGCCGCCGGGCTCATCGGGTTGTCCGTGCTCGCCGCCTGGCTCGGTCCCGCATTCGGACTCGCCGTCATCCTGCCGGGCCTCGTACCGCACTTCTTCACCGGCGGCGCCGCGGGCGTGTTCGGGAACGCGACCGGTGGGCGCCGGGGCGCCGTCGCCGGGGGCTTCGTGAACGGCCTGCTGATCACCTTCCTTCCCGCGCTGCTCATGCAGGTGCTCGGCAACTTCGGATCCGCCAACACAACCTTCGGGGACGCCGACTTCGGCTGGTTCGGGCTTCTCATCGGCAACGTGGCGAAGAGCGGGCCGGTGCTCGGCGCCGTACTGCTTGCTCTGATCGGCGCGGCCATTCTCGGGGCTGCGATCCTTGTCCAGCGACGTGTTGTTGACAAGGGGTGGGACCCGGCACCGGCGCGCGCGGCCGGGTCGGTGGCCTCGGGCGACGAGGGTGCTCCTCGACAGACCGCTTCGGGTGGACGTTATGCCCGGATCGCTCCGCCTCCGGGTGCGCCGCGTCCGCCCGCTCGGCTCGCTGCCGAGTGATAAACGACCTCGTACCATCTACTCGCCGAACCTGCAACGGGGCTCGATACGTCGAGCCCCGAATATTGACGCCGAGATATCGGATATTCTATCCCACTTGATAGCATGGCCGTGTGACAACTTCTTCCGCGCGACGACCCTTGCGGGCCGATGCTGAACGCAACCGTCAGGCAATTGTGCGTGCCGCGAGCCGTGTCTTCGCCGAGGAGGGCACCGGAGTCGCGCTGGAGCACATCGCCCACGTCGCAGGAGTCGGCATCGGTACGATCTACCGCCGATTTCCGACCATCGACGCTCTTGTGCAGGTCGTGCTCGACGAGAGAATAACCCGCTACGCCGACCGCTCCGAACTGGCCGCCGAGCAAGCACTCACCCAGCCGTGGGAGGCCTTCCGCGACTACGTGCTTTACATCCTCGAGCAACAGGTCACCGACCTCGCGTTCAGCGAGGTGATTCTCGACCCCAGCACGGCCACCGAGCTGTTCAGGCAGGAGATCGACCGCGCTTTCGCGGCCACTCTGCTGTTGGTCGAGCGCGCCCAGGACGCAGGCGCGCTCCGCCCGGACTTCCACCACAGCGACATCTACGCACTCCTCCATGCGAATGCGGGCTTGATCCGAGGCGCCGGGCCGGGCGGGAGGCAGGCGTGGAAGCGTTTCGCCGCGTATGCGCTGCAGTCCTTCCAGCACAGAGGCGCAGAGGCGCTGCCCGCGCCTCCCACTGAGTGGAAGTTGGATCGTCCCGGATGCGGCGGAGGCTCTGAATCCGCGGAAGGATGAGGAACCGTGCCCGCACCCGGGCTGGCGGTCGTGCGCTGCGCCGGTCATCGGCCGTCTCACCGGTGCAGCGCCGAGGCGGGCAGCGCCCAGTTGCGGCCGATCTTGCGGCCGGGCAGGGTTCCAGCGGCGAGGCGCTCGCGCACGGCCTGAGGGGTGACCCCCAGTGCGCCGGCGGCCTCGGTGACGCCGATCAGGTCGTCCTCGTTCGTCGTTCTCCCCAGGCGGCGGTCCCAGGCGGCGGTGGGCACGATCTCCAGGCCGTGAAGGACGCCCAGGGGCGCGGCGACGGCGCGGACGGTGGTGATGGCCTGCGACAGGGACGCGGCGGGAAGGGTGATGACCGCCTCCCGGGCCCCGGGCACCAGGTCCGAGGGCCCGACGGCGGGGTGGTAGTCGACCAGGCGGTCGACGAGCTCGTCGTCGTCAACGCCGTCGGCCGGGGTGAAGGTGAGAGTGGCGTTGTAATCCATATCGTTGCCTCTCCTGCTCGTGACGAGATGATGATGGTCGGACCTAGGGCGGTGCGCGGGTCCCGGGCGGGGGTTCTCAACGGCCGGGCGGCCACTGGAACCCGTCTCGTCGAAGAGCCGCCAGCGCGTTCCTGTGGGCCCGCCGGTCAGAGGCGGTGCCCGAGAATGTCGTCACTGCGCGGCCGTCGCGGCTGACGCGGATATGACCCCGCCTGGTTGGGGACACGTCGTAGCCGGCGGCGCGCAGCGCCTTGACGATCTTCTTGAGGTCCTTGTCCATCATCCCCGCCTTCTTTTGATATGGCAAGATCATAGTGACTATCTTGCTATAGCGCAAGAAAGAGGTGGACCTCACGCCCCTCTCGAACAAGCCCTCCGGGAAAGGACCGACTCTCACGAGAACCCGCGCCATCGCAGCCGCAATCGGCTTCGCCGTCATGGCGATCGCCATGGCCCGGGCCACGCCCCGGGTTGACCTTTGGCTCGCCGTAGTCGCCTGGGCCTGCTGGGTCAGCTCCTTGATCATCAGCACCATCAGTTGGGTCCGTCGCGACCGCCTCCACCGCTCGTGCCCGTCCACTGCCTCTCCGTCGCGGACGTCGCCCACCGCCTCGGCCTCCCTCCCGACATCATCCGCGCCCACGCCGATGACCCCCGCCGCTGCGTCGGGATCGTGTCGACGCCCCCGCAGCCCATGCCATAGGCTTGGCGGGCCTTCTCCGGCACCTCCCCCCGGATCACCCGCTGTCCTTGCCGGGGAGGTGAGGAGCCAGGGAGGAGGTGAGGGCCGTGACCAAGCCCAAGGGCCGTCACGCCAAGGTCCGCAGGGACAGGGGAACGGCCCGGAAGGTGAGCGAGATCATCAACGCTATCGCTCGCCTGATCCGGGCCGTCGCCGTCCTTGTGGATGCCCTCCGCGGTTGGTTCTTCTAGAACTGCCGCATCGGGGACCCATCCGGTTGCCGCCGGGTGGGTCCCCACCATTATGCCCCTCGGGGGCCGCCCGTGTCCACAGTCCGACGAGACTCATCGGGGATGCCCGCGAAGGGCGCCCGGTGCCTCACGTGGGACTGCCCGCGAAAACCGCGGGGCCGTGGCGGGCATGGGAAGCGGGTTGCCCGGTGCGGGCCAGGGCCGGGGATCACCGGGCGGGTGCGCCGGGGAGGTACGCGAAGGCGTCGAAGAAGGACAAGGGGCGGATGCTGGACAAGGAGTCCATACCGCTGCTGCTGGACCTGCTGGAGGCGAGCGGTGAGCTCGACGACGAGCCCCGCTACCAAGATCCGCAGGGCCGGTGACGAGATCGAGGCCGAGCCCGGGTTCTTCGAGGTCGGCACGGTCGCCCACTGCGGTCCGGTGCTCAAGGGGGAGTTCGCCGAGCCTGTCAATGTTTCTGTGTGAGCGGGTTCGGTCAGAGATGGGGGTTGATTCGGTCGGGGTGGGCGGCGGCGAGCCGGGCGGGGTGCGCGGGCGGTGTGCTCCGGTTGGTGGTGACCCGCCCCGTCGACGAGTCCACCCGTTGGCCCTGCGCGAGTGGGCGGGCGTGTTCTTCATCTTTGGCGCGCTGGGCGGCCCGGCGGCCTCTCGGGTGTTGCAGACCCGCCGGCCGCAGCAGTTCGGCCGCCGCCTCGTCGGAGGAGATAGTGGCCGCGCCTCTCGGCGGACCGCGCGGCTCGGTGGCTGGGCGACTCGGACGGCGTTGGTGGTGCAGAGGTGACCCGGCGCCCGGCCAGGGGGAGGGCCGGCGGGCCTTCTCCCGCGCCCGCCGCCGTCCGGGGGTGCTCGCGGGCCCGGGTCGGACTGGCGGAAGGCGCCCGGGGCTCGTCGGGCGGCCTCCTCGTCGGGGGCGGTGCAGGCTCGGGCGCCCGGCGGCGGCGACCCCCTTGCGGTCCCTTGTGGGCGACGAACCGCACGGGTGGCGCGCACCGGGGTGGACCACGCGGGCGGGGGACCATGGAGTCGGGCCAGGACCGCCCCGGGCGGCCTCGGGCAGGCCGGCCGGCCCGTCGCATTCCCCCGCGCGCTTCGCTCTCAAGCGGGGGCGCCCCCTCTACGATCAGCACGCCCCGGCCGCGCCCCTGTCGGCCGGATCGGCGCACACGCGGCGCCCTTCAAGGAGGCCCCCTCCCCGTCCCCGGGGGTCCAGATCCTCAAGGCCACGTGCTCGGGCGCCGTCCATGCCCCGCGCCCACGGCGATGCGGGTTCGGGCGTCCCCGGCACCCGGTGGCCGGGGGCGGACCATCGGCGCGGACCTTGATGCGGATCGCGTCGAGGCGGATCACCGGGTAGAAGGCCACCCTGAGGCCGGCGCCGCCACCTCCGGGACGGCACCGGCGCACCGCGTCGGTGACCTTCGAGATCGTCCCCCTGCCCCGGGACCCGCGCCGATGGTGGACCCCCCAGTGTGGTGGCGGATCTCGCGCGCTCACTCGATCCCCGGCGCACCAGGCGTGGTGATTCAATCGAGTCCAGCCCGCCCCGTCCTCCTCCGGCCCATGGCGCCGCCGGGCGCGGCGTTGAGCGAGCCGGCCCGCACCCCGGGGCACCACTGGTCTCGAAGGGGCCCACCTGGCGAGTCGATGGTCCTGGGTCGTGGTGCCGCCCAAGGGCGCTTGCCGCGGGCCGATGTCGTCGGCTCCCCCTACTCCATGGCCCCGGGTGCTCGGCCGGCTCGGCCCGCAGGCCGCGCCCCCGGAACCTCCTCGGGGCAGAGCGGGGAGCAGCCCCCGGGCCCCGGTCATCACGGGCCTGTCCGGAGTCGATCCGCTCGAACAGGCCGTCCAGGGCGCCGGTCTCGCGCAACCGCCGAGCCACATCGCGCCCGTCGACGGGCCCGTTCCCCTCCTCAGCCGCCCTCAATCGGCGCCAGTCCCTCCATCAGGGCTCACACAAACCATTGAACACGCCCCCTTACGCCCACGGATGAGCCGAAGCGCGGCCGAAGCGGGACCAATTTCCGTCGGCACCGCAGTAACCTTGCGCGTGGGAGGTCACACCGGCCCCCCGCCCCCACCGAATCGGAGGAACGAAGTGTCCGAGGCCACCATTACCAACTCCGCCCAAGGTTCCTACCCGACCACCGGCGGCGGCCGCCCCTCGAAGGTCGCCATCATCGGCGCCGGCGCCGTCGGCTCCACCCTCGCCTACGCCTGCGTCACCAAGGGCGTCGCCCGCGAGGTCGTCCTGCAGGACATCGTCAAGAGCAAGGTCGAGGCCGAGGCCCTCGACATCGCCCAGGGCATCCAGTTCACGTCGGCCGGCTCGGTCTCGGGCTCGGCCGACCCGGAGATCTGCCGCGACGCCGACGTCATCGCCATCACGGCCGGCGCCAAGCAGAAGCCGGGCCAGTCGCGCCTGGAGCTGGCCGGCGCCACCGTGGGCATCATGGAGAAGATCCTGCCCAAGCTCGTCGAGGTCGCCCCCCACGCCATCTTCCTGCTGGTCGCCAACCCCGTCGACGTCGTCACCTACTGCGCCAAGAAGATCACGGGCCTGCCCGAGAACCAGGTCTTCGGCTCGGGCACCGTGCTGGACACGGCCCGCATGCGCTACCTCATCTCCCTGGAGACCGGCACCGCCACCCAGAACATCCACGGCTACATCGCCGGCGAGCACGGCGACTCCGAGGTCGCCCTGTGGTCCTCCACCGAGATCGGCGGCGTGCCGATCACCCAGTGGGGCAAGACGACCAGCGGCGGCGAGTTCGACGACGAGGTGCGCGAGCGCATCGCCCACGACGTCGTGCGCTCCGCCTACCGCATCATCGAGGGCAAGGGCGTGACGAACT
>ERZ773079.1172-NODE-1172-length-16130-cov-4.752659_pt1 | contig 16130 bp, 11 predicted proteins | sample MGYA00511355_ERZ773079 | MGnify/ENA primary metagenome ERZ773079 (study PRJEB29015, sample SAMEA2737979) | human oral metagenome | biome: human oral; feature: human-associated habitat; material: dental | place: China | collected 2117 ... | reverse complement strand
GGGGGCAGCCGCGGCGCCTCGCTGTATCAGGTGGACTTTATGGCGTCATTCTGGGCATTTTGCGGTTGTCGGCACGGGAGTGCACGAGGTCGACTCCAGATGTGGGTGCCCTGTGTTAGCCTGGCGCCACAATCACGCGAAGGAGCGACATGGACTACGAGCTGGCCTACCGATATGGTGCCCCCTCGCGCCTGGATGAGGGCGCGGGGCTTGCGCTGGCGACATCGGGAGGTTCGACCCCCGAGGGGGAGGCCGCGCATCCCTATTTTTTCTCGGGCTTCATGGAGCGTCCCAACGTGGTGGCCGCCGGCCTGCTCGCGGTCGCGCGTGTGGCACGCACCCGCTTCTACGTGCCGCCAGGCATGGTCGTCGCGCCCGGCGGAGGCTTGACACGTATCGGGATGCTCGACCCGGTCGTGACCAGCACGGCCGAGGGCCTGCGCTTCGAGTCCTTTAGTGTCTGCTGCGGCGTGTACGCGAGGCTCGACGTGGAGGCCTCGGCCCTGGACGCCACCCACTGCGCGGTCGGCGTGACCAACGTGGATGTTAACCAGCCGCTGCGCGCCGCCCTGGCATCCCTGCGCGCCGGGGAACCCCTGCACCTGGGTGTAGGCGAGGAGGGGCTGACGGCCACGACCCTGGACGAGGAGGTCACGGAAGAGAAGGTGCCGCTGTCCCTGCGCTGGCTCAAGGGATTCGCGGAGACGCAGATGCTCTCCTCCGCGATGATGCCGCTGCACGCGTTGAATACTGTGCAGGCGCGCGCCTTCATCCGAGGCCTGCCAAAGTCCAGCGCGACGGGCACGGTCATGTGGGCGGGGCGGGCCGTGCGCGGTCTGCGTTTGGGGACCCGGCCCGCGCCGGGGGCCGCGTGCGTCGCTGGCCCCGAGCGCTTGCGCGTGTTCGAGCCCCTTCTTCACCTCATCACCTCGCTCGAGGCCTACGGTCCAGACGTGGACGCGGGCAGCGAGCCGGTCGCCTCCCTGTGGGTCGCTCGCCTGCCCGGCGCGCGCCTCTCCATTGGGCTCAGCCCCGCCAAGTCGCGCGGCTTCTCGGGGGAAGGGGCGGTCCTGGCGTCCCTGGGGGATCCGCGCGTCGAGGAGGACTCCGACGTGCTCTCCGCCCTGCTCTCCTTCGAGCCGCGCATCGACACGCAGCTTATGGCCGCCCGCTCCGGACTGGCCCCTGACCGCGTGGCCGGCGGCCTGGCCCTGCTGGCCTCGAGCGGGCAGGTTGGCTTCGACGTCACCGAGGGTGCCTACTTTCATCGTCCGCTGCCTGTACGTCCCGACGCGCTCACCGCTATGCATCCGCGCCTGGCAGGGGCGCGCACGCTTATTGAGCGCGGCGCGGTCACCCACGAGGAGGGGGCGCGATTCCGCGTGTCCTCGGGCGCGAACCGCTACCGGGTGGAGGTGCCCGCCGACCCTTACGCCATCGGCGAGTACCGCTGCACCTGCCCGTGGTGGATGAAACACAGGGGCGGGCGGGGGCCGTGCAAGCACGTCCTCGCTGTCTCCATCATGCTCAAGGAGGAATCGTGAGTTCCACGCAATGGCTGCCCGACACCCTGGACGAGTGCACTGACTTTTGGCGGCTGCACCTGTGGGTCCGGCAGCATCCGGGCCAGTGGAGCCTGGAGCAGGTCTACCCGCGCATGCTCGAGATCAACGAGGGGCCGCCCACGGACGACGACCTGGCTATGAGCGCTCGGCTGTCCGACCCCTGGCTCGAGGGGATTGGATTCTTGCGCCTGGCCGAACTGCACGGCGACCTGTCCCTCGACCATGACGAGTCGTACCTAACGGCGCTGATCGGCCTCGAACCCGGACTGCAGCTGCCCCTCATGCGCGCCGATCGGGAGCTGCGCGAGGAGCTGGTGTGGGGGATGCTGCGCCAGGAGGGTAACCGCGGCGTGTCCCTGTCTGCCTCCGACCGTTCTGCCACCATGGGTTCGGAGCGGACGCCCGGCTGGTCGCGCACGCTCGCCGCCAGCATCGACGAGGGCCTTATCGAGCGCGACCGCTTGCTCGACGCCCTCCTCGACATGCTCGCCGCAGACCTACCCTCGGGGCGCGCCGGTTGGTATTCGCGCACCCTGCGAATGCTGTCCATGACCCTCGACGAGGCCGAGGCGCGGCAGTCGACTCTGTGTGCCCTCATGTCCGCGCCCGTCGGGGCGACCGTGACCCTGGTGGTCGGGCACCTGTCCGCCCTCGCCAGGGCCGGTCGCCTCGACCTGGAGCTCTTTGCTCACAGCTGCGAGGGTGCGCTCATGGGGTCGAAGGCCAACGCACTCGCAGCCTTGACAATCCTGCGCGGTGGCCTCGAGGTCCTGAGTCCCGGTGGCCTCGAACCCCTGTTGGCGATCGCGCTGTCTTTCCCGCACGCGCAGGTGCAGGCTCTGGCCATTGAGCTGGCGAGTGACGCGCTGCGATCGGGCCTCCTTGACTCCGCAGCGGTCGGCCGCCTCCTGTCGGACGCGGAGTTGGACCCGCTCGTCGTTGCCACGCTCGACCTCCTCGACCCTGGGCATACGGCGTCCGACCAGGCCGACCCCGGCCTCGTCCACGAGGAGGACCCCGGCGCGCAGGCTCCCGCCGCCTTCTTGCCGCCTCCCCGTGAGGTGGTCGACCTGGTTCCCATGAGCGCCGATGACGTGGTCGGGCGGATCGGTGTCCTGGCGCAGGGTGCGGAGATGGGGCTCGAGTATGAGGCGCTGCTCGCGTTCCTGGCATCCCCCGAGTTCGACCCGAGCGCGCTGGAATCGTTGCGCCCGCTTGCGCGGCGCCTGACCACGCGCAGATTTGGATACGAGCGCATGCTCGGAACTCTCCTGCAGATAGCCCTCGATGGGGGAGGGGAGGGTGCTGAGAGCCCGCTGGCCGCTGGCACCGCCTGGTTGGAATCGGAGAACATGCCCACCCTCATGCGAGAGCGCATCATCGAGGTAGCGGGCCTGCTCGCACGTGGGCAGCGCTACCGCCTCCTGGCCACGCCCACCGACGATCGGGGAGCCGTGAACCCGCTTGTTCTCGTGCGCCGCGCCCTGGACAACGGGGGCGCCACACCCCTTCCAGCCGACCTTACCCAGGCGCTGCTGCGAGTGGACACCGAGCACCCGGACTGCGCCGCCGCGCTTGCGCTCGTGGAAGAGCGGGAGGAGGACCTGCCCGCCTCCGCCGTTGCCCGCATTCGCCTCGCCCTTGAGGGGGTGGTGCGCAGACGCGCCGAGGGCTACCTGTCCTCCCTCTCCGTTGCGTGGGAGGGGCACCCCGCCTACGAGTCGCGCAGCGGGAAGCCGAAGGTCGCGCGTGACGGCTCGCCCGTCTACGCGTTCTTTACCCCGCGCATCGTCGGCGCAGATACGGGCGCGACAGGACCCGATCTGAGCGCGCTTGCGGATATCGCGAGTGCTTCGGGTGATTTTACTGCCTACCGATATCTCTACCCCGCGTCGGTGCGTCACTTTGCCGTCTGCCTGATCGCCTCGCAGTGGTATGTGCTTGACAGTACGCAGCTAACCAACGACTGCTATCGGGCCCTGTGTGAGCACGGTGGGCGCTGGGATTCGCTGTCTGCCCAGCTCCTCGGCCAGGCGATGGGCGAGCGCGAGGTCGAGTCGCGTGCCCTCGGCGTCGAGACCCTGGCCGCCCTGGTGGCGCGCGGGGATCTCGCCTTCGACCAGGCCGTGGCGGGCCTGCGGGGCGTGGAACAGGCCGTGAAACTGAACCGGTGGGCGCAGGCTTTCCAGGACCTGGGGGACGTGGACCCTCGCCTCGCACTGGACCTGGCGCTCGCGCTGCTGCCCGGGCTCGAACGCGGGCGCACGGGCATCGGGCAGCTGCTGGGCGTCGTCACCGCGCAGTACGCGCGGGCGCAGGCCGAGGGGTGGGCACCGCCGCTCGGCGAGGAGTGTATCGGCTGGCTCGGCTTTTTCCAAGGCTCCTCACAGGCAGCTAAGTACGCGCGCACACTGAAGGAGATGGGCCAATGACCACCTCCATGACCCTGGCCGAGCGCCGCGCGGCCCTCAAGCGCCTCCTCGCCTCCGGGGAGAGCGCCATCGACGCCTACGAGCGGGTGCTGGAAGGGGCCTCGGAGAAGGATCGGCGCTCCCTGTTCAAGTCCGTGCCCTTCGCGCGCCTCGTCCCGCCAGCCGTCGAGTGGGAGTGGGACGCGGTCCCAGAGGACACGGTGCGCATGTGTGCGTTCCTGCGCGCCGCCCTGGCCGGGAGCGATGACGCCGGCGACGACTACGGTGCCCGGTGGGCGGGCCGCCGCGGCGGTGACCCGCGCGAGGGAGCGGACCTGGATCGGCTGCTCGCCGCCCACAGGCGCGGCGCGGCTGGGCGCAGCGGTGAGTGGCTCGAGGAGGCCGCCGGAAGCCCCGGCGGCGTTGCCTTCTGGCACACCTACCGCTCCCTCCTGGCCGAGCGTGGAGCGTACCTGACGTCTGCGCCCTCCCTGGAGTACTTCGCGCGCAGGATCATTCCCGCACCCCACCCCACTTCGGATGAGACGCAACTCTTCTTCGAAGAGAACCCGACCTTCCTCGACCACGAGTTCTGGCAGTTCTTCCGCGTCGAGGGTTCCCTGCCCGGCTCGGCGCTCTTCGTGTGGATGTACCGCGAGGACCCCTCCGCGCCTGGCGGTGACTTCGAGCGCCTACACAGCCACGACCTCGTCCGCTACATGGCGACGCGCTTCCCGCACCTGCGCCCCCGCATCCTCTCCGAGTGTCTGGCCGCGCAGCGGCGCGACTACTCCGCCTACAACGCCCGCGTCTTCTCGCGGGCCTGGGAGGAGCTCGAACCGACGCGCGAGGAAAAGCTCGCGGCGGCCTCGGACCTCATCGCCTTGCTCGGGGTCGAGCCCTCGCCGAGCGTGTCCCTGGCCCAGAAAGCGCTTCTGGGCATCGCCCGGGAGCTCACGGATGAGCAGGCAGACACCCTCGTGCAGGCCAGCACCCAAGTCCTGGCGCGCAGCGAAAAGAAGCTGCTGCGCGCCCATCTGCGGCTCCTGGCCGCCCTCGTCAAGGCCCATCCCGGCTGCGCGTCCGCGGTTGGCGACGTGGTCGCTGAGGCAGAGTTCCCCCTCGACCTGCGAGACCGTGCAGCCGCGCTCGTCGCGGCCCCCGCCGGTTCCGGGGACTCTGACGGTTCCGGGGGCCGTGGGGACGAGGCCGGGGCCGGGCCTGCGGGGACGTCTACCTTCGACGCGAGCGCCCAGGGAGACAACCCCGGGGGCGGAACCCAGGCCTCGTGGACGTTCCCGGATACGCCCGCCGCGGACCTACCGCGCACCTCGCGCGCCGCCGAGCTGCCCGCCGATAACGACGCGGCCGTCGCGGCGCTGCACGCCCTCTTCGAGGACGCGTCCGCGGGCGCCGCCCTGCCCGCGCTCCTGACGCGCATCAGCGGCGAGGGCATCGAGCTGGTGGAGGCCGACAAGACGCTGCTCGCCAGGTACTGGCGGAGCGCCCCCAACTGGAAGGGCGCTAACCAGCTCTCCTACCTGGCCTCGCGTCTCCTGCGCGACGTGGAGGTGAAGGATGCGCCCGAGGCTGGGCACTTCCGCGGCTACCTGCGCAAGGGCAGCGAGTGGGAGCAACACCGCGGCCCGGTCCGCCTCCTGCACGAGCAGCTGCGCGTCGCATTGTGCGACAAGCCTTACGACAAGCCGAACGGTCAGGACATGTACCGCTTCGACCCAATTCTGACCGAGCCACTCGAACCTATGGAGGCGCAGTGGGAGCGCCAGATTATCCGCGCTCCCTACCAGAAGCCGGTTCGCGTCGTGCATGGCGAGTACACCAAGACCGACGACATGCACGAGACGTGGGCGATCACCGGGCAAACCCCAGCCACGGGAGAGGACTCGCTGGCGGGCGCCCTCGCCAACGTTGCGGGGGTGGCTCCCGAGTTCACCGGGCGGCTCCTGGAATCCGGGGACTACCGGTCGAGCGGCGTCGCCTACGCGTGGGCAGCCTGGGCCCTCCAGCACAACCCGGACATTCTGGCCGCCCATGCGATGCCCGTCCTCCAGGGGGCGTTCTTCAAGTTCCCGCAGGTCATCACAGCCTTCGAGGTCATCGTGCGCGCGCTGGGAGAGGGATGGCGGACGCCGGGTTCCCCCACCTACTCGGCCCTGGCGTGGGCGTCCACGGCCGCGCAGGCACACTACCGGGCCATCGCCGCCGAGGCCATCGCGCACCTCGCCGACACCGGGCGATACGATCCGGCGGCCATGGCTGAGGAGATCGGCTACCTGCTGCGCAACGGGTGGTTCGGCCCCGGGCGGGTCACCCAGACGCTCAGCGACTGCGCGTCCGTCTCGGCGCTGGCCGGCTACCGCGTCGCCCAGACCATCGCCGCCCTACTGCCCTCCTTGGTCGGCGTCAGGGGCGCGAATCGTATGGTCGAGGCCCTGGTGGCGCTCGCGGGCGACTACGGCATGAGGGTGTGCGTGCCCGAGGAGCTGCGCTCCAAGATGAAGGGATCGAACACGCTCGCCAAGGCGCTGCGGGCGCTTGACGCGCTGCCTGATGCTCCGACTGACCTTGCGCGCGAGGCGGCGGAGGCGCTCGGCGCGGCGCGAGCACAGCGGGGGTAGATGAGCGACGGGTGTCTCAGGTGCGTAGGTTGCTACTGGCCGTAGTGGAAGCGGCAGGCAACGATTTCGACCGTATCTTCGGTGATGCGATAAACCAATCTGTTACGTCCGTCGATCCGGCGCGACCAAAAGCCGGTGTATTCGTAGCGGAGGGGCTCAGGCTTGCCGATCCCCTCGTTCCCGTTGCGCTGGATATCCGCAACGAGAGCGTTGATGCGCTTGAGGGTCTTGCGATCCTCGAACTGCCACCAGACATAGTCGTTCCAGGCGTGTGGGGTCCACAAGACTTTGAGCATCGTTAGTTCTCCTCATCAGGGATGTCGATGAGATCGTGCTCTTCGAGGTTGCCGTGTCGCAGCTGCGCGATCGATTCGCGCAGGTGGCGGGCGTTCGCGGGGGACTGCATGAGGTAGACGGTCTCCATGAGGGACTCGTACTCGTCGAGGGCGATGATGACGGCGCTTTCGTGGCCCTGTCGGGTGATGACGATTTCCTCGCGGTCGTTGACGACCTGGTCGAGGACCTCGGCGTAGCGTGCGCGCGACTCTGTGTAGGTCATGATCTTCATGGGGGCTCCTCTGCTCGCCTATGTACAGAACATTGTACAGGAGGTGGGTGTGTGTCTCCAGCCAGATGGTGATGCGCGGGGGTAACGCCTCCGTGCGGGGGCCAGCTACTGTGGGACTGCTGGTGCGGGGCCTGCTACTGCGGTGGCCTGCATCGCGGTGTCCTTCACCTGAGGGGAGAGGGGCGCACGTTCTGGATAGGAAACGCCGATCTGGATAGGAACCGCGATTCTGGATAGGTTATTTTCCTATCCAGAACGTCGTAAGCTATCCAGTTCGTGGTTTCCTATCCACTTCGTGGCCGCCCGTGTTCGCCCACATCCGCACGTGGGCCCGATGATATGCCCGTGGGCCCTTTCACCCGCACGCGGGCCCGATCAAGTGCGCGTGGGCAGCGCCGCCCATGCGAAGGTCATGGGGTTTACGTGCATGCCGAGAGGTTAATGTGCAGTCCTTAGTGGCCGCGGTGGCGAGCCTTCGCTTTCAGGCGGGCGAGTTGGCGTTTCTCTTCAGCTTTCTGGCGTTTCTTTTGCCTGGTCATGGAAGCTCGTTCTTGCGCCGTGCGTTCGCGTTCTGCTTGAATCGCTGCCTGTGATGCAGTAGATGGAAGCGCGCGGCGAGCGAGGCGGGACGCTAGGCGCTGCGCGCGCTTGGGGTTGTGGTGCGTCGCCCGGCGTCGGCAGAAACAACGGCCGCCTCGTCGAGCCGGCGTGTGAGCGCGCTGGCGTGGGCGAGGAAAAACTCATACAGTTCCGCGTCCGAGGGCTGTGCCCCAAACACGATCCGAATCGCCCGGACGCGGCCCGCCTCGTGGCGCTCAATGACGACCACCCAAAAGCGGCCGTCGAAATACAGTGTGGACTCCGTCTTCATCATGTGTCTCCAGGTGCACCAAAGTGGACCTGATGACGCCGGATTCTGCGCTGGGCAGCGACGGATGCGGGGCATCGTCCAGACTTCCTACTGGACCGTGCGATTCGCGTACCAGGACTGACGACTCATTCTACGTCCTGTGCGCGGGGGCGTCGCTACTGGACGATCGGCTTGCCGCCGATGGACATGGGGGCGCGGGTGCGTGCGTGCGCGTCCAGGTCCTGCTCCCACGCCGACGCGTAGCGCCACGCCGAGGGCGCCAGCAGTCGCAGCGCACCCATGTCGGCGAGCGCATCGAGCAGCAGGAAACGGGTCGTCGGGTAGGGGGCGTCCCACGGGATCGCCGTCCACAGGCCCGACGCGCCGAGGAGGAACTCGCCTCGGTTACGGTCATGCAGGTCGTTGGCCGCGGTCTGCACGTCTCCCTCGGCGGCCCACAGCCAGCGGGTCGTGCGGTAGGCCTCCCAGGCCTCGGCCCACGAGGAATACGAGTGCTGCAGCGCGCGGTTGATGAGAGCGAACGTATCCCAGGCCTCGTCCTCACTGAGCCAGCCGAGGCCCGCGCCCGCGCGCGTCAGGTTCGCCGCGCGCAGGAAATCCCACGCGGCGAAATCCAGGGTCTGAATGCCGCGGTCGTTGTCCAGGAAACGGCGGATACGCCAGCGGCTCTCCCAGTCCTCCATCGACGAGTCGGCAGTCTTACTCAGGCGCGCGATCTCGGACTCGGCCCAGGACTTCTTCTGGCAGCGCTCGCGCAGCGACGCGAAACCCTCGCGTTGCCCCGCGCGCAGGAGCGAATACAGCTGGCGGATGAGCCCCTCGCGGTCCGTGATCCCCCAGTCGTGCTCCATCAAGGTTTTCGTGGCCTCCGGGGCCGACAGTGCAAGCTCGTTCACCGGGTCGCCGTTACACAGCGCGTACACCATGGAGGGGGCGAGCAGGCGCGCCCGAGGGGCGGTCGCCATGTCCTCGCGTTTGCCGTGGATCTTCGGGGTGTGGTGCTCGTTGAGCTTGTTCCAGTCCTTCTCCTTGCCGGCCTTGCGCACGTCACGCGGCGCGGGAACGGCGCCCTTCGCGCACGTGACCGCCTGCTTGACGTAGTGATTCAGCAGGAGCACGACGACGCACCCGATGGCGAACCACACGGGGAAGGGGATACCGGACAGGACACTCGCGTTCACGCTCACGATTCTGCCCGATGACGTGCCCGTCACACAAACGATGAACGCGATGGGGGCATGGGACGAGGCCGGGGCTTGCTCCTATGTATAGGTATCGCCGGATGAGCCCACCGGCGCCTCGCCCGGGCGCGCCCGCGCGCGAGAATCCGCCACTGCCTCGTCAATGTCAAACCCGAGAGGCGTGAGACGCGCGGAAGCGGCACCGGTACCCAGATGAGGGTGGGACACGGTAAGGTCCATCCCAGATGCCTCGCCGGGTGAACCGCGGGTGAGGGTGCTACAAATACTGGGGAAGCGACGGAAGGGACCGGCAATGTCAGCGACGAAGCTCGTGATCGTGGAGTCTCCTGCGAAGGCAGCCACCATTGAGGGATACCTGGGTCCCGACTACCACGTGACCGCCTCAATCGGCCACATCCGTGACCTCCCGCAGCCCTCCGAGCTGCCCAAGGATATGAAGAAGGGGCCGTTCGGCCGCTTCGCCGTCAACGTGGACGACGGTTTTGCGCCGTACTACGTGGTGAACCCGGATAAGAAGAAAAAGGTCGCCGAACTCAAGAAGCTCCTCAAGGAGTCCGACGAACTCTATCTGGCAACTGATGAGGACCGCGAGGGTGAGGCCATCGCGTGGCACCTCCTGCAAGTCCTGAAGCCGAAGGTTCCCGTGCGCCGCATGGTGTTCCACGAAATCACGAAGGAAGCGATCCAGCGCGCCCTGGAGAACACGCGTGATCTGGACACCGACCTCGTGGACGCGCAGGAGACTCGCCGCATCCTCGACCGCCTCTACGGCTACGAGGTTTCGCCTCTCCTGTGGCGCAAGATCCGCCCGTCCCTGTCGGCTGGCCGCGTGCAGTCGGTGGCTACGCGCCTCGTGGTCGCCCGGGAACGCGACCGCATGGCGCACGTGAGCGCCCAGTACTGGTCGATCGACACGGCGTTCACGTCGGTGGGCCAGGCCTTCGGCGCGCGCGTGTCCTCCGTGGACGGCCACGCCATCGCGACCGGCTCCGACTTTTCCGAGAAGGGCGAGCTGAGCGCGAAGGCCACCAAGGCCGGCGTCCTCCACCTGGACGAGGCCACCGCGCGGGCCTATGCGCAGGCTCTGTCCGAGGCCCCGGCCTCGGTCATCGACTCGGTGACCCGCAAGCCCTACCGCCGCCGCCCTGCCGCCCCCTTCACGACGTCGACCCTCCAGCAGGAGGCGTCGCGTAAGCTGCACTGGAACGCGTCCTCGACGATGCGTACCGCCCAGTCCCTGTACGAGTCCGGTTACATCACCTACATGCGTACCGACTCCACCGCGCTGTCCAGCCAGGCGATTCACGCCGCCCGCGAGCAGGCCACCCAGCTCTACGGGGCCGAGGCCGTCGCCGAGTCCCCGCGCCTGTACGGCACCACGTCGAAGGGAGCCCAGGAGGCGCACGAGGCGATCCGTCCCGCCGGCGATCATTTCCGCACGCCCGGTGAGGTTGCGGGTTCCCTGTCGAAGCAGCAACTGGCCCTGTACGACCTGATCTGGAAGCGCACGGTCGCCTCGCAGATGGCCGACGCCCTCGGCTACACGGCGACGATCCGCGTGCTCACCGGCATTGAGGTCGACGGTGCGCGCCACGACGTGCTGTCCTCGGCCTCGGGCACGGTCATCACCTCCCCGGGCTTCCGTCTGGCCTACCAGGAGGGGCGCGACCAGGGCCGTTACGACGCGGAAAAGAACGATGCGGAGAAGACCCTCCCGGACGTCGCCGAGGGTGATCCCGCGACGCTGACCGAGGCCACCCCTGACGGCCACGAGACCCAGCCCCCGGGCCGCTACACGGAGGCCACGCTGGTCAAGACCATGGAGGAGCTCGGCATCGGCCGTCCCTCCACCTACGCGGCGACCATCCAGACGATCGGGGACCGCGGATACGTGACGCACCGCGGCCAGTACCTGGTGCCCACGTGGCTGGCGTTCTCCGTGACACGCCTGCTCGAGGAGAACCTGGCGAACCTGGTCGATTACGACTTCACGGCCTCGATGGAGGGCGACCTGGACCGTATCGCCGCGGGCGAGGAGAACGGCACGGACTTCCTGACCGGCTTCTTCTTCGGCCCCGACGGCACGGGCGAGCACGGCGGTCTGCGCCATGACGTCGCCTCCCTCGGCGACGACATCGACGCGCGCGCCGTTAACTCGATCGACCTGGGCCGCGGCGTGACGCTGCGCGTGGGCCGCTACGGCCCCTACATGGAAAAGGCCGACGGGACGCGCGCGAACGTGCCGCCGGAGGTGGCCCCCGACGAGCTGACGGATGAGCTGATCGACCAGCTCTTCTCCCGCGCCGCCGACGACGGCCGCGAGCTGGGCGTCGACCCCGCGACCGGCCACACGATCATCGTCAAGGACGGCCGCTACGGCCCCTACGTCACCGAGGTCCTGCCCGAGCCGGCTGAGGGGGCCGAGGAGGGCGCGAAGAAGACGAAGAAGAGCGCCGTCAAGCCTCGCACCGCCTCGCTGTTCAAGACCATGGACATCGCCACCGTCACCCTCGAGGATGCGCTGAATCTGCTGTCCCTGCCGCGCGAGGTGGGCACGGACCCGGCCTCGGGCGAGGTTATTACCGCGCAGAACGGCCGCTACGGCCCGTACCTGAAGAAGGGCACGGACTCGCGCACGCTGGCCTCGGAGGATCAGCTGCTCACCATCACTCTGGACGAGGCCCTGGCCATCTACGCTCAGCCTAAGACCCGCGGCCGTGGCACGGCCCGCCCGCCGCTGCGCGAGTTCGGCGAGGACCCGATCTCGGGCAAGAAGGTCACCGTCAAGGACGGCCGCTTCGGCCCCTACGTGACGGACGGCGAGACCAACGTGACGGTGCCGCGCGCCGAGACGGTCGAGGACCTGACGGCCGAGCGTGCCTACGAGCTCCTCGCTGACAAGCGTGCCAAGGGCCCCGCCCCCAAGCGCACACGCAAGACGGCCGCGAAGAAGACGACGGCGAAGAAGACCACCGCGAAGAAGACGGCCACCAAGAAGGCCGCGACGAAGAAGGACAGCTGATGGCGGCGCGAGGAGTGTTCATCACCTTCGAAGGTGGCGACGGCTCGGGGAAGTCCACGCAGATCCAGTCGGTGCGCGACTGGTTCGAGAGCCGTGGCCGCGAGGTCATCGTCACCCGCGAGCCGGGCGGCACCGAGCTGGGCACGGAGATCCGTCGCCTCGTGCAAAACGGCCCCGAGGACGTCGACGCGCGCACGGAGGCCCTCCTGTACGCGGCCGACCGCGCCTACCACGTTGCCACGGTCATTCGGCCCGCCCTCGAACGCGGCGCGGTCGTGCTGGGGGATCGCTACATCGACTCGTCCCTGGCGTATCAGGGCGCGGCCCGTTCCCTCGGCGTGGACGAGATCGCCTCGCTGAGCGCATGGGCGACCCGCGGCCTCTACCCGTCCCTGACCTTCCTCCTGGACCTGCCCCCGGAGGTCGGCGCGCGCCGCCGCACCGACGCCCCGGACCGCATGGAGCGCGAGTCCATGGACTTCCACGAGCGCGTGCGCCACGAGTACCTGCGCCTCGCGGACGCCGAGCCCGACCGCTTCGTCGTCATCGACGCGGTGGGCACGGTCGACGAGGTCTTCTCCGAGATCCGCGGCGTCCTCGTCGAGCGCTTCGAGGGTGGTTCCGTCACCATCGACGAGGCCGACGACGCTTCCGGGTCCGCGGAGGCCACCCCGGCCTCGTCCGAGGCCGCCGCTGCGTCCGAAGTGCCCGCAGAGTCTGAGGCGGCCGATTCCCCTGAGAAGCCGCGCGAAAACCGCGCGGACAAGGGCAGTGCCCGCAAGCCCGCCACCATGGTGGGAGCCCTGGGCGAATCCCAGGGCGCGCTCTGGGATGAATGATGAGCGTCTGGTCCTCGCTGGTCGGACAGGAAGCGGCGGTCGCTAAGCTCTCCGAGGCTGCGGCCTCCGCACGCGCGATCGTCGCCTCCCGCGGTGGTGCGCACGCCTCAGACGACGCGCGTTCCATGAGTCACGCGTGGCTCATCACGGGCCCTCCCGGCTCGGGTCGCTCCGTCGCCGCGCGCGCCTTCGCGGCAGCCCTGCAGTGCACGGGCGAGACCGTGGGGTGTGGAGCGTGCGCCGGATGCCGCACGACGATGGGCCGCACGAACGCCGACGTCGTCTTCGCGGCTACCGAGACCTCGATCATCAACGTGGAAACCGCGCGTTCCCTCGTGCTGCAGGCGCAGTCCTCGCCCTCCCAGGGGCTGTGGCGTGTCATCGTCGTCGAGGACGCGGACCGCCTGGGCGAGTCCGGCGCGAACGCCCTGCTCAAGGCCATCGAGGAGCCGCCCGAGCACACCGTGTGGCTCCTGTGCGCCCCCAGCCCCGAGGACATGATCGCCACGATCCGCTCGCGCTGCCGCCACCTCGGCCTGCGTATTCCCACCGCGGCCGCGGTCGCCGACCTGCTCGTGCGCGAGGGCGTCGCCACCCCTGAGGTCGCCCTCGAGGCCGCGCGCGCCGCCCAGTCGCACATCGGCCTGGCCCGCGCGCTCGCCCGCGACCCCCAGATGCGCGCCCGTCGCCGCGAGATCGTCACCGCTCCCGCGTCCGTGCGCAGCGTCGGCGAGGCTGTCATGGCCGCCGACCGCCTCCTCGAGACCGCGAAAGCCCAGGCTGACGCGCAGGTCAGCGAACGCAACGCCCGCGAAAAGGCCGAACTGATGCGCCAGCTCGGCATGGACGAGGGCGAGAGTGCCCCCAAGGCCTCGCGCACGATGATCCGCCAGCTCGAGGAAGACCAGAAGCGCCGCTCCAAGCGCGCCCTCACCGACGCGATCGACCGCGCCCTCATCGACCTGCTCGCGATCTACCGCGACGTCCTCATGATCCAAGTGGGCGGGGACGGTGAACTCATCAACACGGATCTGGCCGACCTGGTGGGCCAGATTGCCAGCGATTCCACGCCCCGCCAGACCCTCGCGCGCGTCGACCACATCGAAACCGCTCGCAAGCGCCTTGTGTCGAACGGAAACCCTCTGCTGGTCCTCGAAGACATGGCGATATCGCTGCGCCCCCAGGCGTGAAAACTGACCCGGCGTCTCTCCGTTACAATCGGGGCCATGAAGACTCGCTCCATCGCGGCCGGCGCCGTCGCTATCCTCGCCGTCGTCGCGATCGTCCTGACCGTCATCGGCTACTACGGAACCCAACGCAGGGGACCGGCCCCCTCCGCGACGGCATCGGCCACGTCCGCGCCTCTCCCCGTGTCCGCGGGGTCCGTCCAGGCGTACTACGACCAGGCGATCGAGTGGGGCGTGTGCGCTGACGGCACCTTCGACACTTTCCAGGGCGTGAACTCCTCTGACGCCAGCGAGTACCAGTGTGCGTTCCTGAAGGCGCCGCTGGACTGGGAGAACCCCGACGGAGACCAGATCACGCTCGCGCTCGCGATCCACCGTTCCGGCGCCGAGAACGCGCCCGCACTGTTCATCAACCCGGGCGGCCCCGGTGGCGCCGTCGTCTCCGCGCTGCCCTACTACGCGGCGCAGGGAATCGGCGAGGCCATCGTCAAGTCCTACGACATCGTCGCCCTCGACCCCCGAGGAGTCGGCGACTCGACCCCCGTCTTCTGCATGACCGACGCGGAGAAGGACGAACGTAACGCCGGCGAAGACGAGGACATCGACACCGGCGACGAATCCCCCCAGTCCGCGGTCGCCGCCGCCCAGGAAGACTCACGCACCGTCGCGGCGGGCTGCCGCGAACACTCCGGTAGCCTGTTCGAACACATCGACACCGTCAGCGCAGCCCGCGACTTCGACATGGTGCGATCCGTCCTCGGGCAGGAGACGCTCAACCTCCTCGGCTATTCCTACGGCACCTTCCTCGGTGCCACCTATGCCGGGCTCTTCCCCGAGCGCGTCGGCCGCTTCGTCCTCGACGGCGCCCTCGACCCCACCCTCAGCGTTAACGAGGTCTCGGCCCTCCAGATGCGTGGCCTGGACGCCTCGCTCCAACACTGGATCTCCGACTGCGCCACCCAGTCCTCGTGCCCGATGGGGCGCAGCCTGGACGAGGGGATCCAGACCGTGCGCTCCTTCCTCGACTCCCTCGAAGACAGCCCCATGCGCACGAACGACCCAGCGCGTCCCCTCACCGAGAACCTGGCCGTCACCGCGCTGACCGGTGCCATGTACAACACCCAGTGGTGGCCACAGCTCACCCAGGCCTTCGGCATGGCGTGGCAGAGGGGCGACGGCAGCGGCCTGCTGGCCATCGCCGACACCCTCAACTCGCGCAACCCCGACGGCACCTACCAGGACAATTCCTTCGATGCGATCAACGCAATCAACAACCTGGACTACACGCCCGAAGGCACTATCGGGGAGTGGGCCGCCCAGGTGGAGACGCTCAAGAAGGAACTGCCGATCCTCGGCAAGTACGTGGGTTACCCGTCGGCCGGCCTTGAGGCGTGGCCGACGAAGCACGCTAAGCGCTCGCGCATCACCGCGCAGGGCGCCGCCCCCATCGTCGTCATCGGCACCACCCACGACCCGGCAACCCCCTACTCCATGGCGCAGGGCCTGTCCGGTCAGCTCTCCAGCGGCGTCCTCGTTTCCGTCGAAGGATGGAACCACACCGCGTACCGCCGCGGCGCCAACCAGTGCGTCACACGCGCCGTCGAGGACTACTTCGTGAAGGGGAGCGTACCCGCTGACGGCCTCATGTGCCAGTAGGGACGTGACTCACGACATCCCGTTGTGGGGTGTCCTGGTTTGCGCTCGGCGCGATTCGTCCAGTAGAGTTGTGCCGTTGCCTGCACGCCCCGGAAACGGTGGAACGGCAGGCGCGGCCGCCTTAGCTCAGTCGGCAGAGCGATTCACTCGTAATGAATAGGTCGTGGGTT
>ERZ773079.1170-NODE-1170-length-16140-cov-15.373018_pt1 | contig 16140 bp, 19 predicted proteins | sample MGYA00511355_ERZ773079 | MGnify/ENA primary metagenome ERZ773079 (study PRJEB29015, sample SAMEA2737979) | human oral metagenome | biome: human oral; feature: human-associated habitat; material: dental | place: China | collected 2117 ... | reverse complement strand
GAAGGAGCGCAGAATATCTTTCCAATAAATCTTTCTCTTCATATCAATACTCCAAGCTCGCAATGCTTTGTGGTTGCTCATTGAGCTCAATACTCTTTACCTGCGCATCGTGCATACGGATGACTCGATCGGCAATCGGCGCCAAGGCTCCATTGTGAGTCACGATAATAACAGTCGCTCCCTGCTTGCGGGACATATCCTGCAAAATCTGGAGAACCTGCTTGCCAGTCTTGTAGTCCAAAGCTCCCGTTGGTTCATCGCAGAGCAGAATCTTTGGATTTTTGGCAACCGCCCGAGCAATGGACACACGTTGCTGTTCTCCACCTGACAGCTGAGCTGGAAAATTATTGAGACGCTTTTCCAGACCAACCGCAGTCAGGGCAGCCACTGGATCTTGAGCGTCCTTGACGATTTCAGAAGCCAATTCGACATTTTCCTTAGCCGTCAGGTTGGGCACCAGATTGTAAAACTGAAAGACAAAGCCCACGTCATTACGGCGATAGTCCGTCAGCTGGTGGGAATTGTAGTCAGCAATATTCTGTCCGTCTATCAGGATATCTCCCTCATCATTGGTATCCATACCGCCAAGGATATTAAGAACTGTAGACTTACCGGCACCTGAAGCACCCAGGATAATGACCAGTTCCCCCTTTTCAATCTCAAAAGAAATATCGTGATTGGCGATTATTTCCGTATCCCCCATCTGATAACGTTTAAAGCTATGTTTCATTTCAATATAAGCCATATCGCTTCTCTCCTTTTCAAACCTCATTTCCTTAAATAGACAAGGTGTTGATTTTAAATCACAGATATTATATAATGAGCTTAGATAAAAAGCAATAATCAAGAATCAACAAAGTGTTGATTTAATAGTCGGGAGAAAAAATGCCCCAAAAACGCCAAACTAGAACCAAAGAAGACATCAAAGAAGCCCTCATCCAACTACTTTCTGAGGATAAATTTGAGCATATATCCATCAGCAAACTCTGTAAGCGAGCCGGCATCAATCGCGGAACATTTTATCTGCACTATCTGGATAAATACGACATGATGGATCGTATCAAAGAAGAAATCATGTCCCAATTACAGTCACTCTTTGATGATGATTCTGCCACTACTGACGAGATCCTGACGGCCAATTTACAGCTACTAAAAGAGCATGAGCGCTTAATCAATGCCCTTATTAAGAGTAAGTATATCGATTTCCGACAAGCTATTCGAGAATTTTTATTAACAGTTATCTTGGACGAGAAGCAGATTCAACATACCCAGAAATTTTTAGCAGAAAACTTTCACATTCCACAAGACTATGCATTAGAGATTTTCTTATCAAGCATTGAAGGAATAATCTCTCTCTGGATTTCAAGCGGAACCAAGGAAAGTCCTGAAGAAATCACACACATGATCTTGGCTACTTTCAACTACGACTACTGGAGATAAGGACTAGTATTAGTATTCGTATTCCATTCTCTTACATAGAAACTTAAAAAGGCACAGACTCATCCGTGCCTTTTTAAGTTTCTGGTGATGCATTGGCCTTCTAAAAAAGTCTATTTAGATAAAGGCACCGAAAAGCCTGTCCTATTTCACCATGTCTGGGTCGTAATCATAAAACCCTGTATCGAGGAAACGATTCTTCGGATGCAATTTGTGAAGCAGCTCATCTAACAAGAAAGCTTGGTCATGACTAAATTCACCTTTTTCAATCAAGTCCCTCGCCTGAACAAAAAGCTTAGCAATTTCAACAAAATTCTGACCAGGAGTGTAGAGCCCTTCCAACTTCCAATGCGTAAAGCCGTGGTCAACCAATTCTGTCAGCTTGGTCATCAAGTCCAAGTCATTATTGGCGAAAATATGCGTCCCATGGTCGTCCTCAAAGATCGAATAATGGCTCTGAGGGTCACTTGGCTCAGCAAGAAAGAGGTCCCTCTCTCTTGATTTTTCATCATCAATGTGTGTAAAGTTATAATAATTTTGCAAAAGCGGACGTTTAGAGTGGTGGATAACGCTCGCACCATAAACTAGGACTTCTGCTGGAATTTCAAGGATTTCCGGCATTTTGAAGAGTTCTGCCGATGGAATTTCCCGCGCCAAAACAGCTTCTGATACCCCAGCATTCTTGCCCCAAAAATTGATCTGACGGCTGCTGGTAACCATGGTCGAAGCATCATAAATCGTTTTTAGCTTATAGCCATCCCGCTGCAAAACGAAGAATACACCTGCATCACCGACGGTGATATAGTCTACCTCAATCTCCTGAAGAAAATCCAAATAAGGCTTGATCTGGTCCATCATGTCCTGATGCATCAAAGCATTGACGGCAACGGTCATTTCTTTTCCTGCCTGATGAACCATTTGAGAGATACGATTTAATTCGTCATAAGTGAAATTATGTGGCAATCGAAGGCCGTATTTTTTCTCACCGACATAAATACGATCCACACCAGCTTCCAATAAAGCTTGAACTTGTTCTATACTTTCAGCTGTCGCTGTAATGATTATCTTTTTCATATCATTATTATACCAAAAAAATAGGAATTATGATTTCTTAATTCGATTTTATTCGTTTTGTAACTATCTTGTAACATACCTAATAGTAGAAACATGATAGAATGATAAGGTACTATTAGGAGAGAGATTATGGCAGTAAGAGATTTTAAACAGTTTGAATCAGCGCCCCTGCATGATTCGACAGAGCAAAGCAAGGAAGTTTCCTATCAAGAATACCTGCCCCAAGCAGAATCAGCATCACAATTACGTGAGCTATTTTTCTTTATAAATATCGCTTTATTCTGTATTTTGACAGTCTTTTTTAGCTTTATCTTCTTATCTGCAAAAATAAGTACCTTCCTATCTTTCACACTTGCTGTAGTCCTGAGTCTCATGGTTATTCAAGGCTACCGTACTGTTCGGAGAAAGAGACACCGTTAATTCACGAATTAAATCAAACGAGATCAAAAGATCTCGTTTTTCTTTTTTTACCAAGCGTAATTTGGTTCCTGACAAGCACACATCGCTGCCAATAATTCTTCTGGAGTCACCTTTTTCAGCCCTCCATAGACTGGATCCTGAACGGTATAGGATGGATCAATGTAATAAACTGCAAGGACATCACTGCCGTCTGCTGATAATTCATAGCCCGTCCCCACGACATTGTGTTCACCCTTGTGCCCTGGGTAGATGGAGGCATTATCAATCGTATAGTAGAGCGGATAGCCATCATCAATATTCTTGCGCAGGCGCTCCTTAAAGAGCTGCATATCTTCAGAATTCGAGGCGCTACTAGTCACTGTCGCAAGATGATAGCCCGCTTGGCCTGCCGGCACTTCCGCATAGCCAAACAGATATTGATTTAAGACACGGATAGCATTGACATTATGGGTGCCAAAAGTCTCATCGGTTCCCATCGCTCGTGCCAATTCTTCCTGACTAGCCTGGACACCCCTGTAAGCCAAAATCATACTGACAGAGGTCGGTGCGCAAGTATTCCAAGCTCGCTGGATCTGCATAGGAACTTCCAGACGTTTTCTGATTGGAGAAGGCGCTTCTTTGCTAGAAGGCTGTGTCTCCTCTTCTCTGACCTTTTCAGTTGTCTGACTGGAGCTTTCTGACTCCGCAGAAGCAGAACTCTGACTAGGGCTGGATTGATTTGCACTAGATTGACTACTGCTAGCTGTTTTCGAGCGGGCTTGACTCGTGCTCGAAGCTTTAGAAGAAGAGTCAGAGCTCCTAGACTGAGGGGACTCTGAAGCTTTTTGCCGAGAACAAGCTAGTAAGCAGCAGCCCAAACCAAGCAAGGCAAGTACTTTTAAATTTTTCATACCAACACCCCCCTTTTTATTTATATGATAACGCTTTCTTTTCTGAAAATCAAGTTGGCTAAGGGGAAACTAAATAGTAGTAATTTTTGCTTCCTATACCACTGCGACAAAGGTGCAATTCTAATAAAAAACGAGGCTAGGACTCTTTTGTCCCAGCCTCAACTTGTATATCCAGTTTGAACTTACTTATCTTCTAAATCAATGATGATTTCTTCTGAAGAGGCTTTTTCTCCTTCTTCCACCACGATATCAGAAATTTCTTCTTCAAGAATTTCCTCTTCTTTTTCAAACTTTTCTTTGATTTCTTGGAATTTATCCTGCGAATAGTCTACTACTGACTTGGTCGTATCCTTGACAGACTCCAATACTGTTTCAGCTGTAATTTCGCCATTTTCAACCTTTTCCTTGGTTTGGTTGATGGCCTTGACAGCCTGATCTGAAAAATCCTTTACTGATTGGACAACTGCTTCGTGAGTCTTGTCTGGATCTTCCCGATAGTCTACAACAAAGTCTTGAACTTTTTCAGTGATTTCTTTACCTTTTTTGCTAGTTAGAAAGTACGCTGCAGCTGCACCAGACACAGCACCTAATAAAAGTGATGAAATTTTTCCCATAATAAACCTACTTTCTTATTTTTTAAATAATTTGCCAACAAAACGAAGGGCCGTTAGACCTGCTGTTGTTTTGGCTGTCGTGCTTCCTGCTGCGACTGCCTTTTTTCCTAAAACACGCGCCTGATCGTTTAAATCAGAGACTGATTCAGATAGGTCTGCCACCGCATTGAAAAGCGGATCAATCGTTGCTACTTTGTGGTTGATATCATCTGTCAAGACATTGACTTTGGCAATCAAATCATTGGTTTGATGCAGGGTGACATTGACATCAGAAGTCAAAACTTTGATAGTATTTTCTGTCTCATCCAGCATTTTTGCAGCCTTATCACCGAGAGTTTTGACGGTGATGGTCATATAGATTAGAAAAACAATCAAAGCGACAGCAACTAAAGTATAAGCAATTTCAAGCATAGTATTCTCCTCTCATTCTTGATAATAGGGGGCTTGTTTTTTTCTTTGGTAAATCATAATGCCGATGCCTAGTAAAATCAGAGCTGCAGACAGCCACTGAGATACACGCACACCCAAGAACATGAGACTATCAGTCCGCATACCCTCGATAATCATTCGGCCAAATCCGTACCAAATCAGGTAAAAGGCTGCCAATTCTCCCTGACGGAAGAATTTAGGCCGGCGTCGTAAAATCATCAGTAGGGCAAAGCCAAGTAAATTCCAAAGGGATTCGTATAAGAAGGTTGGCTGGCGATAAGCGCCATCTATGTACATATTGTTGCGGATAAAGGACGGCAGATAATTAAGATTTTTGACCACTGCTCCATAGGCTTCTTGGTTAAAGAAATTACCCCAACGACCGATACTCTGGGCAATCAAGACGCTAGGCGCTGCAATATCCAAGAAATCAACAGGATTGATTAGCCTTCTCTGTGAAAAGAAATAGAGGACAAGCGCACCGGTAATCAAACCACCATAAATAGCTAAACCACCATTCCAAATCTGAAAAATCTCAATCAGAGAATGCTTGCCATAATAAGACCATTCAAAAATCACATAGTAGAGTCGCGCTCCAAGGATAGCCAAGGGAAAGGCAATCAGAATGAAATCAAGAATATCATCTGGAATCATCTTTTTGCGTGGCGCTTCCTTCATGGCCAAGTAAACGGCTAAAATCAAGCCAGTGACAATGCAGATCGCATACCAACGAATACTAAAGGGACCGACTGAAAAAGCTACTGGATCAAGCATCTTTCACCTCATTCTGGCTAATCAGATTAGTCAGTCGTTCTTCAAAAATCTTGGTGGCATCAAAGCCCATTTCCTTAGCACGATAGTTCATGGCTGCAGCTTCGATCACCACAGAGATGTTGCGTCCTGTCTTAACCGGGATGCGAATCCGAGGAATTCTGACACCAGAAACTTCCAGTTCTTCTGCATTATTGCCCAGACGGTCAAAGGTCTTATTGGTATCATAATTTTCCAGATAGACGGCAATCTGTACCTGTGAAGAATCCTTAACCGCACTAGCTCCGTAAAGGCTCATCACATCGATAATGCCGACACCACGAATTTCCAAGAGATGACGAAGAATCTCAGCAGGCTCTCCCCAGAGAGTCATTTCATCCTTGGCAAAGATATCAACCCGGTCATCCGCCACTAACCGATGGCCACGCTTGACTAACTCAAGACCAGTTTCACTTTTACCAATACCGCTGTCCCCTTGAATCAGCACTCCCATCCCGTAGATGTCCATCAATACGCCATGAACACTGGTTCTGACCGCCAAACGTGAATCAAGGAAACTAGAAATTTCCCCTGATAGACGGCTGGTTGATGTGCGGCTGGTGAGAATCGCGATTTGCTTTTCTTCAGCTGCTCGCCGCATTTCTTCAGGAATCTCCAAATTGCGCGCCACAATGACAACTGGTGTTTCTGGTTGAAACATTTTCAGAAGGACTTGATGACGGTTGTGGGATGTCATCTTCATCAGATAAGACCACTCCTTCATCCCAATCAACTGAATCCGCTCTGGTGTGTAGTAGTCAAAATAGCCGGTCATTTCAAGGCCCGGCCGCGAAATATCCGATGTCGAAATCTCCTTTTCTAAGAGGTCATCACTGCCGTAAACGATGCGTAAACGGACTTTTTCAATCAAATCTTTGACCTTTACAGACATTCCCTGCTCCCTTCAAATTTATCTTTCTCTATTATAGCAAATTTTTACCCTAAAAGAGTTTTTAAGATTGGAAATTAAGCAGGATTTTTCCCTAGATGCTTGTAAAAATATCTGCCAGCCAGCAAAAAGGCCAGTCAAAACAACTAGCCCATCCATCTTTTGAGAATTCTTTTCTGATTTTGAAAGCAAGGATGGCTCTCGATAAAGGCTGGTATTTCTCTTAGAGCCAGCCAGATATGAGCATCAGTTTCGCCTACCTGATAGCGAACTTGGCTCCTGTCTCCAGACACCACCGCTTCATAGAAATCAAAGTGGCACTGGTCTTCGACAGAGCACACCTGCTCCAATAGTCTGATACTGTCGGGAACCAGGCCTGTTTCTTCTTCCAATTCCCTCAAGGCGGCTGTCTGGCTATCCTCTCCAGCCAATACACTGCCTCCCGCTCCGAACTCGTAGTAGCCAGGATAGAGGCTTTTATTTGCTGACCGCCGCATAAAGAGAATATCACCATCTTGGTGACGGACCAAGACATTGACACAGAGATGAAATTGCCCTTCAGGAATTTTTTCTCCTCGAACTAGGAGATGCGGGAGCTGATTTCGATTCAAGTCATAGGCATTCCAAACCTCTGTCATATTTCCTCCTTGGATAAATAAGTCATTTCAAGTAGAATTGCAAGATTTAATCTACTTTACCTTCATAAATAGCTTTCTTCTTACAGTTGTAGAAATTAATTAAATGAGCCAGCAAATAGACACTTGTATTTGAAACTATCATCCCAAAAATATAAAATAAATTATCAGAAAAGAAGGATATGGTCAAAGGCAAAGAGAAACCTCTACAAAATCCGAGAAAAATGATAGATATAATTGGCTGAAATAAAATAGATACAAGACCGACCAAAAACTTTGAACTTTGCTCTGGAGATAAGACCTTAAGGAAAAAGAAGAAATTCCATAAACCAAGGGGAAAAACTGCTGTAGCAATGATCATAACAATCAAACTCTCATACCCTCCTACTAATATAGCAGCCGTAAAAACAAGGAACATATGTAGGATCAAACTAATAATTAAATAGAGGAAAAATTTCAAAATATATAATGGTAAAGAAAATTGTTTCATTTAAATCTCTTTCTAAGCTTTAAGGTAATCGGTTGAATCAGCCTTTTCTATTTTTGGGGATGTCTGAAGCTAGGCAAATCGTAAGCCTATGTAGCATAAGCTATATAAAATAACTACGAATACCGTTCTTCAAAATAACAATCAGGGATAGGAACGCTTAAAGCAGCAATTTGAGTGTTGGTAGCCTAATGGAAAATGTTTCTTATAATTGTTATCATTCCTCTACATCTAGCAAAAATTCGGGAACACTACCCGAATTTTCTATTTGCTATTTTACCAAAACCAGCCGTCATTGTCATTGATTGGCTCGGCATCTTTCATTTTACGAGGGCCAGTTCCATACATTTCCGCTTCCACATCTTCCTTGTAAGGCATCACGACAGCCAGCAAAATATAAATCAAAATGCCTAAGCCAAAATTGAAAACTGTAAAGATGATAAATAAAAATCGTAACAAACCAAGATCAAAGTTGAATTTATCGGCCAATCCCGACAAAACCCCTGAAATCACTCGGTTTCTTCTTAATTTATAAAATTTAGTTTTCATGATGATGACCTCAACTCTCATTCTTTCCTTCATTTTATCATAGCGAAAGGACAAAAAAATCAGCCCCAAGGCTGATTCTATCTTTATCCGTTTTTCATTCGCTCAGCCTCTGTTAGGCTCCTCTTTTAGGAATGCCAGTTGGCCTCTACAGCGTCCGCAACGGTATTTTTGAAGATTGACCCTGCGTCTGCGACGGATAAGTGCTCCGCAGCTCAGGCATTCATAGATGAGAAAGGCTTGCGAGTTGGTCAATGAAGGAGCGTAGCGCAGGCCATCCACCTGCTTGAGCAATTCTTTAAAGTCTCTATCCCCATGGCGGTAACCCTTGCCCTGATAATAAAGATGATAGTGGACCAACTCATGGCGGACAATTTTTCGGAAGATCTCCAGCCCAAAAGTTTCATAGATTTTTGGGTTAAAATCCAGATGGCCATCTTTTGGAAAGAAGCGTCCTCCAGTCGTACGGAGACGCTTATTCCAAAAAGCTTGGTGGCGAAATTCCCAGCCAAAATCTTCCAGCGAAACTTGCTTAACGTAGTTAGTTAGATTCATTTGGTGCTATCAGAGAGAGGTTGACCTTCTCCCGCTCCACATCCAGTTTATCCACCCAGACAGTGACCAAATCGCCAACCGACAAGACTTGACTAGGGTGTTTAATGAAGTTTTTGCTGATTTTAGAAATATGGATAAGGCCATCTTCGTGGATACCGATATCCACAAAGGCTCCGAAATCGACAACATTGCGGACGACGCCCTCCAGTTTTTGACCGATACGTAGGTCCTTGATATCCAAGACATCCTGCCGCAGAACTGGCGCGTCAAAGGAATCACGCAAATCTCGACCAGGCTTGAGCAGATCGGCAATAATATCTTTGAGGGTTTCTTCTCCCAAGCCTAGCTCTGCAGACAAACTAGCAGTCTGCACTGCTTTTAATTTGGCTTGGGCTGCTTCATCCAAACTGCTAATTTCAAGGCGCTTAAAGAGCTCCTCTACGGCTTTATAAGACTCTGGGTGAACGCCAGTATTATCTAGCAGGTTATCACTTTCAGGAATACGCAGGAAGCCGGCTGCCTGTTCAAAAGCCTTTGCGCCCAGACGTGGCACTTTCTTGATAGCCTCGCGAGACCGAATCAAGCCTTCCATTTCTCGGTATTTGACAATATTTTCTGAAATAGTTTTATTAAGACCAGCTACGTGAGCCAGAAGGGCTGGACTGGCGGTGTTGATATTAACCCCGACTTGGTTAACCACGGTATCCACGACAAAGTCCAGACTTTCAGACAGCTTTTTCTGGCTGACATCATGCTGGTACTGACCAACCCCGATCGACTTCGGATCAATCTTAACCAGCTCTGCCAATGGATCCTGCAGACGGCGGGCGATAGAAATAGCAGAGCGCTTTTCAACAGTTAAATCTGGAAACTCATGACGAGCCAGTTCACTAGCAGAGTAGACAGATGCTCCGCTCTCATTGACGATGACATAGCTGACAGTTGGATGGGATTTCAAGACTTCCGCTACAAAGGCTTCGCTTTCTCGGCTAGCCGTTCCATTTCCAATGGCAATGATTTCCACGCCAAACTGCTCAATCAGCTCCGATAACTCTTTCTTAGATGCTTCAATCTGAGCTGGCTTTGCTGGTGGAACGGGATAGATGACATGAGTCGTCAGCATCTTTCCTGTCGCATCCACAACAGCTAGCTTGGCTCCTGTCCGAAAGGCTGGATCAAAGCCCAGTACTACGCGACCTTTGAGAGGAGCAATCAGGAGGAGATTACGGAGATTTTCTGAGAAGAGCTGAATTGCTCCATCCTCAGCGGCCTCAGTCAACTCAGTCCGAATACGGCGCTCCATAGCTGGAATGATTTTCTTTTTAACTGCTTGCTGAACTGCTTCAATAATATAGGCATTTTTCACCTTGAAACGAACTTCAAAGAAGCGCAAGATCTTCTCAAGATTGTGCTCAAAACCGACCTTGAGGACTCCCATTTTCTCACCACGGTTAAGAGCTAGGGTACGGTAGCCCTGCATGGTCGCTACTTTTTCAGAAAAATCATAATAAATCTGGAAGACCTGCTTTTCATCCAAATCCCCGTCTTTGAGACTGGATACGATAGAGGAATTGGTCTGAATCTCATGGTAGGTCCAAGCCCGCAGCTTGGTATCTTCAGAAATCGCCTCAGTCAGAATATCCACAGCTCCAGCAAGAGCAGCTTCTGCTGTCAGAAAGGCTTCACTAGTCAGTTTCCCAGCTTCTTCCTGCAGATTAGCCGCATCCTGTAAGATTAGGCGGGCCAAAGGAAAGAGACCTGCTTCACGCGCAATAGTAGCCTTGGTACGGCGCTTCTCCTTATAAGGCAGATAAAGTTCTTCCACATCAGCCAGCTTTTCAGCAGCCTCAATCTCAGAGCGCAGCGCATCCGTCAGTTTTCCCTGCTCCTCAATCTTGGCTAAAACCGTTGCTTTACGCTCTGCCAAGGCAGTCATGCTCTTATCTAGGTCAATGATCGCCTTAATCTCGACCTCATCCAGATTTCCCGTCATTTCCTTACGGTAACGAGCAATAAAAGGAATCGTATTTCCTTCAGCGGTCAGATCTAGGACCTGTGATACTTGGCTTTCTTTAAGGCCCAATTTCTGGGCAATTTTTTCAATATTAGTATTTTCCATAACGCTTCTATTATATCATAATATGAAGCTGAACAATCTATAAAGACTAGTTTAATCCATCTTTTTCTTGCTGGATGAATCCGCTGCCTCAGCTCAATCATGGCTGAAAATATCATTTTTTTTCTTTTGGTAGTATAATAGAATTATTATTTTAGAAATGAGGTGCTTTTATGGCTGTTAAATTTACTAAAACAGACGATTTAGACAAGATGTTCGAGGAGTTTGCCACTCTGCCCAAGCTTGAAAAAGTCGAATTTCCAGATGACAAAAAGAAAAAAGAAGCAGAAGACAAGGCTAAAAAAGCATGAGTTTCTTTTCTAACCTTCCTTCCAGCGTCTTACAGGCTGGAGCTATTTTTCTCTCCATTATCATCGAGGCATTGCCATTTGTTTTGATTGGAAGTATCATTTCTGGCTTTATCGAGGTGTATGTCACGCCGGACAAGGTTTATCGTTTTCTGCCCAAGAACAAATGGGCTCGGATTTTCTTTGGAAGTTTAATCGGTGTTGTCTTCCCTTCTTGCGAGTGCGGAATTGTTCCCATTATAAATCGGTTTCTGGAAAAGAAAGTTCCCAGTTACACGGCTGTGCCTTTTCTGGTAACGGCTCCAGTCATCAACCCTATCGTGCTCTTTGCGACCTACTCAGCCTTTGGAAATTCCTTTCGAATGGCTCTGCTTCGTGCTCTAGGTTCTATGGTCGTGGCTATTCTTTTAGGGATCTTTCTGGGCTTCTTTGCAGATAGCAATATCCAAAAAGAAAATCGCAAGGCCGTTCATGAGCATGACTTTTCACATCTCAGCAAAGGACAAAAGGTTTTTCAGGTCTTTGTGCAGGCTATTGACGAATTTTTCGATACAGGCCGCTATCTGGTCTTTGGCTGTCTCTTCGCCAGCATAGTACAAGTCTATGTGCCAACCAGAATCCTGACCTCCATCAGCTCAACACCAGCTATTGCCATTCTCCTGCTCATGCTGCTGTCCTTCCTGCTCTCACTTTGCAGCGAAGCTGATGCTTTCATCGGGAGCTCCTTGATTGCTAGCTTCGGCTTATCGCCAGTCTTAGCTTTCTTGGTCATTGGGCCTATGCTAGATGTCAAAAATCTGCTGATGATGAAAAATTACTTTAAGACACGCTTTATCTGGCAATTTATCAGCCTAGTTACCGTCGTCGTCTTTCTTTACTCTTGGCTTGTGGGGGTAGTGCTATGATTCGATTTCTAATCTTAGTCGGCTACTTTGAGATCACCATGTACCTACAGCTGACAGGTAAGCTCAATCAATACATCAATCTCCACTATTCCTATCTGGCATATCTATCCATGATTCTGTCCTTTATCTTGGCAGTCGTGCAGCTCATCATCTGGATGAAAAAGATGGAGGTTCATAGTCATTTAAGTACTCGCTGGGCCAAGCTAGGCAGCGTGCTGCTCCTTGTCATTCCGCTTTTTGTAGGAATTTTCTTTCCAACTGTTACCTTGGATTCGACAACCGTTTCGGCTAAAGGATTTCATTTTCCACTGGCTGAGGGAACTTCTTCAGCCGTTCAGCAGGACGAAGGCACAACCAGCCAATACCTAAAGCCGGATACCAGCACCTACTTTACCAAAGGGGCTTACGAAAAAGAAATGCGGGCAGCCGCCAAGAAATATGTCAAGCAAGATACCATTCAGGTCACGACTGAAAACTACATGGAAATCATGGAGGTCATCTATGATTATCCCGACGAGTTTGTGGGCAAGACGCTGGAGTTCACTGGCTTTGTCTACAATGACCCCAGCGACCAAAAGAGCCAATTTCTCTTTCGCTTTGGTATTATCCATTGTATCGCTGACTCAGGTGTCTATGGACTCTTGACGACTGGAAATACCCAGTATTTCGAGAATAATACCTGGATTCATGCAAAGGGGAAACTTACCATGTACTACCATAAAAGCCTGGGACAAAGCCTACCAACACTAGAAGTTGAAAGCTTTGATAGGGTAGAAAAACCGGACAATCCTTATGTCTATCGGGTCTTTTAGAGTCAAACACCTGTGAAAATCCATTTTCATGGGTGTTTCTTTTATAAGCAAGCCCTGCAATTCATTCTTTCCTCTTTACTAAGTTAGTCTGATCGACTTTTATAAATTTGATTAAAGTTGCTATTTAACTTTTTTCTCTCCTCTCTTGGAAAATCATGCTACAATAATACTATCTCATTTGAAAAGGAGTTGTTTTTATGAATCAAGAAAAAGTAAGGAAACGAGATTTGCTTTCTATTCTGGCTGTAGCCTTGATCACCTTTGCTGGAATTCTTTCAGAGACCAGTATGAATGTGACCTTTCCCCACCTGAGTCAGGTCTTTGGCCTTAGCTTAGGGGTACTACAATGGATTACCACTGGCTATCTGCTGGCCGTCGCCATCACTATAACTTTAGGTGCAACTCTAGCCCACAATTGGACGGAGCGTCGCATCCTCTTTACCTCGCTTTCCATCTTTACTCTTGGTAATCTGATTGCTATGATTGCCCCAGACTTTACTTTCCTTATGCTGGGACGAATCCTTCAGGGTGGAGCGACTGGGATTGCCATTCCACTTATGTTTAATCTCATCGTGGAGCGGATTCCTCGGCAGAAAATCGGATTTTACATGGGGCTGAGTGGGCTAGTTATCAGTCTGGCACCAGCCATCGGCCCGACCTACGGAGGCTTCATGATTGGCTCCTTCGACTGGCACATGATCTACAGTTTTATCATGCCAGTTCCCATCCTCTCTTTTTTGCTGGCTTATGTTAACTTGGAAAATTCAACAGGAAAAAGCAAACGTCCTTTTGATGTACTGGGTTTTCTCTCGCTCGCAACGGCTCTTTCCTTTTCTCTGATGACCATCTCCAGTTTGGAAGGTGGCGATAGTGTCAATTGGCTCTATCTAGCTATTTTTCTCCTTTCCTTTGCCTTTTTTATCTGGCGGAGTCTGACAGTTCAAGATCCGTTTCTGGACATCCGTATCTTGAAAGAACCAACAATTTTCTTTGGAATTCTGCCCTTTTTAATTTTCCAATTCTCCAACCTATCCAGTAATTTTCTCATTCCCAACTTTCTCGTGCTAGTCAAGAATGTCTCCACAGCTCAAGCTGGATTTTCCCTCCTTCCCGGAACTATGATCGGGGCTTTTATGTCGCCTTTTCTGGGAAAATTGTACGATAGCAAAGGCCCTAAGCTGTCTCTACTTGGCGGCAATAGCCTAGTCTTTCTGGTCATGATTATCTTTAGCTTTTTTACAAGCTGGCTCAATCTGCCTTTAATCTTAGGATTTTATATCCTCTTTACTCTGGGACGCAACATGGCCTTCAACAATACTATGGCTTTATCCGCCTCACAAGTCAGCAGAGATAAAACGGCGGATGTGACCGCCCTCTTTCAACTCGCCCAAACCTTTGCTGGTGCCTTGGGGACGGCAATTGCGGCTGTCCTGCTCAATCAAGCACCCGATACGACAAGCGGCGTCCACAATGTCTTTAGCCTACTTCTCCTTCTCGCAATAGGAAACTTTATTTTCTACTATTTCTTGTTTCGAGCAATTCATCAGAAGAAAGAAGCCTAAATTTCTATCCCGACTTTCCCTCGGGATATTTTCTTTGGTCAAATCCAGATTTTTCAAATACAATTTTTCTGAAAATTGTGATAAAATAGAGACAATCACATTTAGATAGGTAATAGATATCATGTCTTCAAAAGTTATTATTACAATTTTCGGTGCCAGCGGAGACTTGGCTCAAAGAAAACTTTATCCTTCCCTCTTTCGCCTTTATAAATCTGGCAATCTTTCGCAACATTTTGCCGTAATCGGAACTGCCCGCAGACCTTGGAGCAAGGAATATTTCGAGTCGGTCGTTGTCGAGTCCATCTCAGACCTAGCCGACAGTGCCGAGCAGGCTCAAGAGTTCGCCAGCCACTTTTATTATCAAAGCCATGACGTACAAGATACTGAGCATTATATTGAATTGCGCAAGCTGCAAAACAAGCTCAACGAGCAATACCAGGCAGAAAATAACAAACTCTTCTTCCTTTCTATGGCGCCACAATTTTTCGGAACCATTGCTAAGCATCTCAAGTCTGAGCAAATCGTTGATGGAAAAGGATTTGAACGCCTGATTGTCGAAAAACCTTTTGGGACAGATTTGGCAACTGCCAGCAAGCTCAATGAAGATCTACTGGCTACTTTTGATGAAGAACAGATTTTCCGTATCGACCACTATCTGGGCAAGGAAATGATTCAAAAGATTTTTGCCATCCGCTTTGCTAATCTTCTGTTTGAAAATGTCTGGAACCGCCAATACATTGATAATGTGCAGATTACCTTTGCTGAAAAGCTGGGCGTTGAAGAACGCGGTGGCTACTATGATGAGTCTGGTGCCCTCCGCGATATGGTGCAAAACCACACCCTACAACTCCTCTCACTACTGGCCATGGACAAACCAAAAAGCTTTACCAAAGACCATATCCGTGCAGAAAAGGTCAAGGTCTTTGAACGCCTTGTTCAGCCGAGCGAAGAAGATTTGAAACGCTTCTTCATTCGTGGTCAGTACAAGTCTGGCAAAATCCATGGCAAAAAATACATTTCCTATCGTAGTGAGCCCAATGTCAACCCTGAATCTACGACCGAAACCTTTGCCTCTGGTGCTTTCTTCATTGATAGCGACCGCTTCCGTGACGTTCCTTTCTTCTTCCGAACAGGGAAACGCCTCACCAAAAAAGGCACCCATGTCAACATCGTTTTCAAACAGATGGACTCCATCTTTGGTGAACCTCTCAAACCAAATGTATTAACCATCTATATCCAACCAACTGAAGGCCTTTCACTCAGCCTCAATGGTAAGGAAGTGGGAGAACTCTTTAACCTAGCTCCCATCTCATTGGATTATCGGACAGATGCTACAGCTTCAGGAGCCTCTCCAGACCCTTATGAAAAACTAATTTTTGATGTCCTCAATAACGACTCAACTAATTTCAGCCATTGGGACGAAGTAAAAGCCAGCTGGCAGCTTATCGATCGCATCGAAGAACTCTGGAGTCAAAATCAAGTACCACTCCATGAATATCCTGTCGGATCTATGGGACCAGAAGCTTCCTTTGAGCTACTCGCCCAATTTGGAGCAAGCTGGCAATGGCAACCTGATAAAGAATAATACATGCAAAAGAGGCTGGGACAAAAGTCCTAGCCTCTCAATTGTCTTTGGATTGTCAAGCAAGAC
>ERZ773079.1167-NODE-1167-length-16175-cov-28.805273_pt1 | contig 16175 bp, 15 predicted proteins | sample MGYA00511355_ERZ773079 | MGnify/ENA primary metagenome ERZ773079 (study PRJEB29015, sample SAMEA2737979) | human oral metagenome | biome: human oral; feature: human-associated habitat; material: dental | place: China | collected 2117 ... | reverse complement strand
ATACCTGTGAAGATGCAGGTTACCCGCGACTGGACAGAAAGACCCCATGGAGCTTCACTGCAGCTTGAGATTGAATCCCGGTGACAGATGCACAGGATAGGTGGGAGGCGCCGAAGCATTGCCCTAGGGCGGTGCGGAGCCGATGTTGGGATACCACCCTTCTGTTGCTGAGATTCTAACGCGAGGAGTAACGACCCTGCGGACCCTCTCAGGCAGGCGGTTTGACTGGGGCGGTCGCCTCCGAAAGAGTAACGGAGGCGCCCAAAGGTTCCCTCAGGCCGGACAGAAACCGGCCGAAGAGTGCAAAGGCAGAAGGGAGCTTGACTGCGAGACCAACAAGTCGAGCAGAGACGAAAGTCGGGCTTAGTGATCCGGTGGTACTGAGTGGAAAGGCCATCGCTCAACGGATAAAAGCTACCCTGGGGATAACAGGCTAATCTCTCCCAAGAGTCCATATCGACGGGGAGGTTTGGCACCTCGATGTCGGCTCATCACATCCTGGGGCTGGAGTAGGTCCCAAGGGTTGGGCTGTTCGCCCATTAAAGTGGTACGCGAGCTGGGTTCAAAACGTCGTGAGACAGTTTGGTTCATATCCATCGCGGGCGCAAGAAGTTTGAGAGGAGCTGCTCCTAGTACGAGAGGACCGGAGTGGACGGATCAACGGTGTCCCAGTTGTCACGCCAGTGGCACGGCTGGAAAGCCGCATCCGGGAAGGATAAACGCTGAAAGCATCTAAGCGCGAAGCCAACCTCAAGATGAGACTTCTCATCAGCAATGAGTAAGACCCCTTACAGACGATGAGGTAGATAGGTTATGAGTGGAAGAGCCGCAAGGCTTGGAGCGACATAAAACTAATAGGTCGAGGTCTTAACTTAGAAACACCGAGACAAGCGAATAACTTCAGGACTTCTTCTATATGGTTTTGAGAGAACAGGCTCTCAGAGAAACAGTGGCGACAGCTGTGAGGATCACCCGTATCCATGCCGAACACGGAAGTTAAGCTCACAAACGCCGAAAGTACTTGGCCGGAAGCGGCCCGGGAGGATAGGAAGCTGCTGATAAAGGAAAAGACACTTACAAATGTAGGTGTCTTTTTTCATATGCCGGGGCTTCCTATTTGCATGCATAAATTTGAAAGGGAGTAGGACAAAGGTGTCCGGAAGAATCCGTGAGAGATGTCATCCGAGTAATAGATTCTTCACTCCGTGTTATCATTCCATTTCCCGTCTTTCCCACAAAGCATTCTTGTCTCCATTCAGAATGACCGTGGCATGGAAGTCATCATAATGAGGGGGGAAGTTAATCGTCATCCTGAACGAATGTGAAGGATCTATACCCGTGGTGAGGAAAGCGGTAAGGTGCTATCAGGGTAATATTCTTCATTCCATGCCACTGTTCCGTTTTCTGTTTTTCTCACACGGAATTCTTACCCCCGTTCAGAGCAGGAGCGAAGGAGGCTTTCTGATTACCTTTTGCTTCATAAGGTATTTATTGCGAACCGGTTTTATAAAAGGTATGACGGAGGATAGAGGAAAGTATTGAATACTAAATTTTAACTCAAATTTTTATGGACACTGGGGAATGCGATAAAACCTATATGTTTGCAAAAGAAGATAAATTTGGGATAAAATAAAGAAAAAAGGATACGGCCAGACAGTATCGCAATATCTTTTTATTTTTTACAGTTATCTGCCGTATAGGCAGTTTAGAAAAAGATGTGACTATAAAGAAACTATAAACAATGGTTATCTGCCGTATAGGCAGTTTAGAAACATAACGGCTGCCACTGCATCTGGAGTATCTCGTTATCTGCCGTATAGGCAGTTTAGAAACGGAGGAAAACCGATTCTGAGATGGGTACATTGTTATCTGCCGTATAGGCAGTTTAGAAAGTTCAAACAGTAGGTATTCCCATCCAAGCCGCGTTATCTGCCGTATAGGCAGTTTAGAAACGCTAATCGGGCGGAAGAATGTGAATATCATTGTTATCTGCCGTATAGGCAGTTTAGAAAGTAAAGATTTCATTCGTAGAAGAAACTTCTTGGTTATCTGCCGTATAGGCAGTTTAGAAATACGATGGGGCAGATCTAACACTCTTGGCAAAGTTATCTGCCGTATAGGCAGTTTAGAAAAAGAGCGATAGCGCCAAGCGTGCTCCATCCCGGTTATCTGCCGTATAGGCAGTTTAGAAAAGTAGGAAGAATCTGCCAGATGTGCGATAAGAGTTATCTGCCGTATAGGCAGTTTAGAAATGCTCTCTGACTGACCGTAAAAACTCTTTAACGTTATCTGCCGTATAGGCAGTTTAGAAATATCTTGCACGGGATCATGCTGTATACAAGCTGTTATCTGCCGTATAAGGCAGTTTAGAAATTTGACTTCAAAATTGTACGACGGCATAGATCGTTATCTGCCGTGTAGGTAGCTTAGAAAAATTTCTCGAGGGATTATTATCTCTGTGTACAGTTATCTGCCGTGTAGGCAGCTTAGAAAATTTACAGAAGATGAATTGAAAGAACTAAGAAGTTATCTGCCGTATAGGCAGGTTATATATTTCATAGTTTTTTTGATGGCTGACGTCTGATGGGGGTCGGCTTTTTGTGTTGCGCGGCTGATGTTGCAGGGCGTATGTGGCGAAGTGGAGGGGGCTTTTTTGTCAGGGGCCGTTTTTCCTGTGCTATAATTTAGGCATACTTATGTAAAAGAGGTTTATCATATGGATATATATGGACAGTACAAGGATTCTTTAGAGGCGGTCATGCGGATGATGGCGGCTTCCATAGAGCGGTATGCGAAGGCACATAAAGATAATTCGGGGGAGTTGATTTATGAGCATCTGCGTTACCGGCTGAAATCGGAGAAGAGCATGCAGGCGAAGCTGGAAACGCGGGGATTGCCTCTTACCCCTTATTCGGCGCTCTGCGAGGTGCGGGATGCCATCGGGTTCCGTGTTGTTTGCCGCTTTATCGACGATATTTACAAAAATATTTCACGAATTAAAAACTTGCCGGGAATCACCGTGGTGAAAGAAAAGGATTATATACTGGATGTGAAATCAAATGGGTACCGCAGCTACCATATGATCCTATCGGTTGAGGCGCCGTATGAGGACGTTCGCGGAGATAATCCGGGTCATTTTTTTGTGGAAATACAGCTCCGCACCATCGCTATGGATTCGTGGGCGAGTCTGGAGCATGAAATGAAATATAAGCACCATATCAGGAATGCGCCGCTCATTGAGCAGGAGCTGAAACGCTGTGCCGATGAACTGGCGTCCTGCGATATTTCCATGCAGACGATTCGTAAACTTATCCGTGAAGAAGGTGGAACAGAATGAAAATATTGATAGCAGAAGACGAAAAGGCTATGTCAGATGCCCTTGCGGCGGTGCTGAAACATTTCGGCTACGAGGTGGACGCCGTCTATGACGGGCTCGCCGCTACGGAAAAGGCGAGGGAGAACTCCTATAGTTGTATGATTTTCGATATCATGATGCCGAAAATAGACGGTATTGAAGCGCTGAAACGCATCCGTGACAGCGGTGATATGACGCCGGTCATCATGCTGACCGCCAAATCGGAGGTAGAAGACCGCATCATGGGCCTTGACGCAGGCGCGGACGACTACCTCGCTAAACCGTTCGCCATGGGGGAACTGCTTGCCCGCATCCGTTCTATGACAAGGCGCATGGGCGAATTCACGCCGACTAAGCTGAAAAAAGGCGATGTCGAGCTGGATGTGGCGGAGCAAGAACTTTCCTGCACCAGTTCCGTCCGCCTGTCGAGCAAGGAAACGAAGCTTCTTTCCTACCTTATGATGAACGAAGGGAAAACTATTTCTACCGACGAGCTTTTCCGCTATGTCTGGAGTGATGAAGCGGACATGGATATCGGCATCGTCTGGATGTATATTTCCTACCTCAGAGAGAAAATCGAGGCCGTTCATGGAAATATACGGATAGCAGGAGAGAAAAACAGCGACTTCCGCCTCCAGATCGTCTCCCGCTGATTGACATACAGAATTGACATACAGAAACAGAAGGTACTCCTATGGATATGATACGCAGGCTCCACCGCAAATTTATATGGATGGCCACCGCCTCCGTCGTGGCTATCATCGTCCTTGCCGTCGGACTGATCAATGGCTCCCTTTACGTCAGGGTACACCATGAAATATCGTCCATCACCGACATCATTTCTCAGAACGGCGGCACTATTCCATCCGACCTCGCGCCGCAGGAGAAAGGACTCTTCGAATTCGGGAACTGGGCGGAAGAAACACCTGAATTCTCCTATCAGGCGAGATATTTCTCCATTCTCTTTGACGCGAACAAAAAGGAAGCGAAGGTCATTAACGTCAACCACATCGCCGCATTCAACGCCAAAGAAGCTTTCAACCTCGCCGTACGGGTTCTCCAGACAGGGAAATCGGAAGATTTCTTCCTTAAAGACAGGGCCTATTACAACTATAAAATCACACAGACCGCCAGCGGTGACACCCTCGTCGTCTTTTTCGACTGTACCCGGGACATCCTCGCCCTCTCTTCCATATTCAGCTACTCCGTGGCGCTCGGTCTCTTCTGCATCATCCTCTTCTTCCTCATCATCACCTTCCTCTCCAGCAAGGCCATCAAGCCCTTCGTGAGAAATATGGAAAACCAGAAACGGTTCATCACAAACGCCAGCCACGAGCTGAAAACACCGGTGGCGATCATTTCGGCGAATACGGAAGCGCTCGAACTCGTCAGCGGAAAGAGCGAATGGACAGGGAATATTATCAAACAGACGAAACGCCTGACGAACCTTATCAACGACCTTGTTGCCCTCGCCCGGGTCGGGGAAATAGAAAAAGAAAACCTGAAACTGGAAGATGTGGATATTTCCCAAGTCACGGAAACCATCGCAGGTGACTTCCGACAGGTGGTGGCTGAACGGGGGAAGACGCTCGAAACCCATATACCGCCCGGCGTCCACGTCCGGTCAGAAGAAAAACTCTTCGGACAGATCCTCGGCATCCTTCTGGATAACGCCGTGAAATACTGCGACGAAAAAGGACGCGTGCAAGTGGAAGTCACGACAGAGAAAAAAGAAAAAGGTTTTGCGATAATAATCTCCAACGATTTTGCAGAAGGAGAAGATATAGACTACACGAAATTCTTTGAACGTTTCTACCGCCACGACATCTCCCACAGCAGCCAGATCAAAGGATACGGCGTAGGCCTCTCTATGGCTGCCGACATCGTGAAGCTCCTCGACGGAACCATAGACGTATCATGGAAAGAAGGGCGCATTTCCTTCCGCCTTGACTTTTGAAACAGAAAACGGCACTGAAAGAAAAACAGTGCCGTTTTTGAGTAAAGGATTGTGGAGTGTTTTTGGAAATGCAATGAAAATGAGGCGCAGCTTGATAATGACAGACTCAACGATCTTAATAGAAAATGGCAGATCGGATAAGCTATGAGTGGATTTGCCCCGATAATCCGATAATGGGTATTCAGGGCTTTGGAATCCAAATAGAGAAATCCTAAAGATTAACTATAAAATTTACACAGATGCTGTCAACGGATATCTTTGGTCTGATTTAACAAGTGAACAATTGTCCTGCAAATATGTAAGTGAAGCGGATGTGCTAAATGTTGTGTTGTTTAATAAACGTGCAAAATAGTGGCGTGAGGAAAATCCGGATCTGAAAGAAAAATGAGGGCTTGTGCAAATCTAAATGAGCTATTGGTCTTTGCGAATATGGAAAGCTATAATGCAGTTTTAATTGGTAAAAAGATTGATTGGAAAGAGCGAATGGTCGTGCTTAGAAAATTGACAAGAACCTAATTATTTTCTTTGGAGAATTTGAATACTGAAGGAATGAAAAAGTTGAAGGTTTTGGATAATGAAAAGTAAGGATGATCAAAATATTCATGAAGCTGAGCTATAGAAAAATCAGTACGGCAAATGTATCCATGCTAAGAACATTTTGTGGTTGCTGTTTATTTTTATCATGGTGTACAATGTAGACAACTGCTGGATAAGCAGCTTAGAAAATATATATAATGGTTATCATAATTATCTGCCGCGTAGGCAGCTTAGTGGAAAGGTGGTCTGATTATCTTTATAAATCCATATATATATTAGTTATTAAATTTATAGTATCATGCATTTAAGGAGGAAAATAAAATAATGATGATTGAAAAAGTTCATGGACAGCGAATTAAAGAGAAGGAAAAAATGGAACATAACATAAATGATACAGATGACATCGTGGCAAAAATGAGATTACTGGTGGCTGATGGTACGATATGGCTGACACAAAAGGAAATAGCGGAGCTTTTTCAAACGACGAAACAAAGTATAGGCATGCATATCAGGTTCATCCTGAAGCATGGTGAATTGGATGAAAGCGTGGTGGTCAGCTATCGGCTGGCTGACCGAAAACAGGGGACGATGCAAGGGAAATTGCAGGTACGAAAGACAGCCCATTATAACTCAGACATGGTATTGGCGGTTGCGCGCCGTGTGTGCTCACCAAGGGGGAGGCAGTTCAGGAGGTATGACACAGCGGTATTAAAAGAGTATCTTGGCAGGAGATTCTGCCAAGGATAAATAACATTTGAGAGGTTGGGGCGGAACAATCCTTTGTAAAGAGTTATCCTGCTGTATCAGGGGAAATGCCGGAGTGATCTGCAGCCGGTATGGATTATGGTTCTGAAAAGGAGGATAATGAGTTTCAAAATGGCATAAGCTTCATGAGAAAATCATAGGTCTGTTGATTGGCAGACGGTCATTGCAGGATGTATTTGACGGAGGTTTCTGATGATAGAGGATATTGTCAAGTCGGACCTAAAAACGATTCTTCATTCTAAACGGGCGAATTTATATTATCTTGAAAAGTGCAGGATCATGCAGAAGGATGGACGTATTGTTTATTTGACGGAGACGAAAAAAGAGAACTTGTTTTGGAATATTCCGATTGCCAACACAACAGTGATTCTTTTGGGCAGCGGTACTTCTGTGACACAGGCGGCAATGCGGCTGCTCAGCAGCGCCGGTGTACTTGTTGGTTTCTGCGGTGGTGGGGCTACACCGTTATTTGCCGGTACGGAGGTGGAGTGGCTGAATCCACAAAGTGAGTACAGGCCGACAGAATATGTGCAGGGGTGGCTGTCTTTTTGGTTTGATGAAAAGAAACGTCTTGCTGTGGCAAAGGAGTTCCAGAAAAAGCGTATCCGTTTTCTGCAGACAGTCTGGGATAAAGATAATGAATTGGCCGATGAAGGTTTTTTTACCGATGATGCTTTGACAGAAGAAGCGATTTCCGTTTTTAAGAGCCGCATGGAAATAGCGGGGGATGTGACCCATGTATTGGCGGCGGAGGCGGAATTCACAAAAAAGCTCTACAGGTACGCGGCACAGAATACGGAAACAGTCGATTTCACGAGGGAGCGTAATTCTGACCAGCCTGCAAACAGGCTGCTTGACCATGGGAATTATCTGGCGTACGGACTGGCGGCAACGACTCTCTGGGTACTTGGTATTCCTCACGGCTTCGCGGTGATGCATGGTAAGACAAGACGAGGCGCTCTTGTTTTTGATGTAGCGGATTTGATCAAGGATGCCATCGTCCTGCCATGGAGCTTTATCTGTGCCATGAGAGGGCAGAGAGACAGAGAGTTCAGGCAGATCTGCTTACAGAAGTTTACCGAACATAAGGCGCTGGATTTTATGTTTGATGAAGTGAAACGGTGCAGCAGACTATATGCGGGCGGTGAACGGTCATGATGGTCATATTTACGAGCAGGAGCGAGAAGAAGGCTATTTATACGGTGCGGAGGATTCTGGATAGTTTTGCAGACAGAATTGGGAATGATACGTGGAAAACGGTCATTACGCAAGAGGGATTGCTGACGGTGCAGGCGCTTTTGCGACGGACTGCTACCAAAAGTACAGCAGTGGCGTGTCATTGGATCCGGTCACGGAGCCATAGCGAGCTGGTCTGGATTGTAGGGAAGCGGGACATGTTTAATGAGGAAGGCATCGTGCCTGTCCACTCCACACAAAAGGAAATCCTTCACCATGAGTGGGAAAACGATTGGCAGTATCTGCCGTTGATAAAAGCGCTGGCAGCGGTGGCGGCACTCTTCCATGACTGGGGAAAGGCATCAGCGTTATTTCAGGAAAAACTGGATAAAGGGACATTGAAAATGGATCCCTTCCGTCATGAATGGGTATCCTGCAAGCTCCTTGAAGCGCTTGTTTTTGCCGCAGGTGCGGAGGAAGACGACAGAAAATGGCTGAAAGTACTGGTCGAAGGAACGATAAAGACAGAGGATATAGAAAAGAATCTGCAAATTGACGAAAAAGGAAACGGGCAGGCAGATATGAAAAAGCTGGATGCAGCACATTTGCCGCCGATTGCAAAATTTCTGATGTGGTTGATCCTGTCTCATCACAGGCTGCCGTCTATGGATAAGGATGGCTGGGTGAATGTGGAGAAAAAAAGTTTCCACAGTATATTCTCCAGTCTGAATGCGTCCTGGGGATATGAGAGTGAAGCGGAGGAGACTATTATGTGCCGCAGGAGCTGCTTTGTATTTCCGGAGGGACTCCTTGTGGAGAATGCGGCAGCCTGGCGGAAGGCCATAAAAAAATGGTGCGGCCGGTTATTAAATGATTACGACAGACTGATGGATATTATGGGAGGGGAGACATACAAATCATCATTCAGGGCTATCGCCCACTATACGAGATTGTCTCTTATGCTGGCGGATCATTATGTTTCTTCCCTGCCTGAGGAAACAGATAAGGGCCGATGGGCAAAAAATGATTTATGGGCGAATACAGACGGTAAAACCGGAAAGAAAAAGCAGTTTCTGGAGGAACATTTGGTCAGGGTCTGTGAACAGGCAACCCATATTGCCCACAGACTTCCTTATTTCAGTGATCAAATGGAGAGCGTTTATGATGTAAAGGCGTTGACAAAGAAAAGCCCGGCAGTTTTCAGATGGCAGGATACAGTTGTCGAGAAAATCAGAGCATTCCGGGAGAAGAATGGGGATGGTGCCAGGTATTTTATAGTCAATATGGCAAGCACCGGCTGCGGCAAAACGTTTGCCAATGCAAAGATCATGCAGGCTGTATCGACGGACGGAAAATCGCTCCGGTATATCCTTGCCCTCGGTCTTCGCACGTTGACGCTGCAGACCGGTGATGAATACAGGGAACGGATACATTTGGACAGAAATGATCTGGCCGTCCTTATCGGTTCCAGTGCCGTAACCAAATTGCATGAGGAAAATAAGGAAGCAGATAAAGAGAAAGCGGAAGAGAAAAAGGGGAATAGAAAGGGGTATTTATCGGAAGAGCCGCTGCTGCCGGAAGAATTGGAGTATGTGGATACGGAAAGCGAGGAGCAGTCCCGGTTTCTGGATATCTTTTTCAATAAGACAGATAAAAAAGGAATGACGGTAAATGAAAAGACATCAAAAAAGAATAAAGCCTTTCTATACAAGCCTGTTCTTGCGGCGACTATCGATCATATGATGGGGGCTGTGGAGACGACACGGGGAGGAAGGTATATTTTGCCTTCATTGCGGCTGATGTCATCGGATCTGGTGATTGATGAAATTGATGATTTCAATTCCAAGGATCTCATCGCCATAGCAAGGCTTGTCCATCTGGCGGGATTGTGCGGAAGAAATGTGGCGATCTCTTCAGCGACGATACCGCCTGATCTGGCGGAAGGGCTGTACAGGTCATATCAGGCAGGACTGAAAAGTTACAATTCCTTCTTTACGGGGAAAAAACAGTGTGCTCTTGTGCTTTGTGATGAGTTCAGGACAGATGTGGAACCGATGGACAGCGGGGATGATTCGGCTTATCGAAAGATTCACGATCGATTTATCCGTAAACGAGTGGAAAATCTGGGGAAAGAGCCGGTAAAGCGTAAGGGATATATACAGCCCTGCGGAGCGGAAGATAATGACACTGACGCTGCGAAAGAGACTTCCTATTTTGAGAATATAAGAGAAGCCATAGAAAAGCTGCATGAAAATCACCATGTCATTGATAAAAGAACAAAGAAGCGGATTTCTTTCGGTGTGGTTCGTGTGGCAAATATTACCCCCTGTGTGAAAGTCAGCCTGTACCTCATGAAATGCGGATGGAGCGAGGGGACAGCTGTCCGAGTGATGACTTACCACAGCAGGCAGATCCTTCTTCTCCGTCATGAGCAGGAGCGGTATCTGGACAAGGTGCTCACAAGAAAAACACAGTCTGCCACAGTGGATTTTCAGGATGAAACCGTGCGGAAGCATCTGGACAGCACACCGGAGGAGAATATCATATTTATCCTTGTAGCAACACCGGTGGAGGAAGTCGGCCGTGATCATGACTTCGATTGGGCAGTGGTGGAGCCGTCGTCGTACCGATCCATCATACAACTTGCCGGCCGTGTTCTTCGTCATCGTCAGCCGGTTTCAGGGACGCTTGAAAAAAAGAATATGGCAATCATGGCATATAATCTGAAAGCCTGGCAGGGAAAAGAGCCGGCTTACAGCAAACCCGGGTATGAAACCGAAAAGCGGAAATTGAACAGTTATGACATGCATGATCTTGTGGATGAAGAAGAGCTGGGCAGAAGGATTGATGCGGTACCGAGAATTTTAAAACCGGAAATGCTGGATAAGGAGCAATTCTGTCCGGATGATAAAAGATATTTCTCAAAACTCTCTGATCTGGAACATGCGAGCATGATGGATTTTAACTGCGAGGAAGATTGCGGGCCGCAGTGTATGCACGGATGGATGGAAGAATACTGGTGGATGACGGCACTTCCGCAAGGCTGCAGCCGCTTTCGTGAAAGCTATGGGGAAGAAATCAAGGCCTGCGCGGTGTATGAGGAGGGGGAACGAAAATTTCTTGTGTATGAGGGAAAGGAGAAGACTTTGCTTTCAGATAGTGTAGGAATTACCGACTACAGTGGTATGACAGAGGGAATGGAGGGACGGTTATGGATTATTCGTGATTATGAAGCTGCCTTGAGGCGGTACGTATCAGATACAAGTGATGTGCCGGAGGATGTGCAGATGAATGAGATTTCCTGCAGATATGGAGAAATCACTATACCCTACGGGAAATCCAGTACAGTGGATGAATGGAAATATTCAGATCAGTTAGGTATGTTCAAGTTAACGGAAGAAAACAGACAGGAGGGATGATTTTGAGCGGGTTGACAGCGTACATATCGGAAGCGGCTGCAGGGAAAAAGAAAACGCCGCAGCAGTGGCTGGCGGATACGGTTTCTTTGCTTTCCAAATGCGATATGGCGACACATGTCGGGAAATTTACCCATCCCGATGTAAAAGTGTATTTGCAGAGAAAAAATAAAGCGGGACAAAATGCCTATGTACTGACGGAAAATGTGGACTGTGAAACGGACATCGTATATTCTTCTGCCGCTTACATGGGCGCAGCGAAATTACTGCTTTATGCATTGGATGACGGAAGACCATTATGGAAGCATATCTATGAAAATGATGAAAACGTTAGGAGAGAAGTAGAATCTTTGGGCGTATCCTTCGATACAATGAGACAGGAAGTGAAACGCATGATGGCGACTGCCGATCCGGCAGCGACGGACGGAAGGCTGCGGCAGATTTACTTTCCTGCCGGAGAAGGGACGTATCATCTGTTGACCGTATTGCCGTCCTCAAGCCTTCGGCAAGTGCTGAACGGCAGAAGCAGGAATATGAGGCAGCACAGGTTTGACTGCCGTAATGAGAAAAGCGAGTTTTATGGGAATGCATGTGATGAAATCATGGAGAGGACAGTCATCGGCTTTGGGGGAACGAAAGCGCAGAATATCAGCGCCTTTAATGCACGGGTAGCGGGAAAAGCAGATCTGCTCATGTCTATGCCGGCTCTGCTGGAAGGGGAAAAAATACGCCGTCCCCACCGTAATTTCCTTGAGGAAACAGTGCCATACCGGGCCTATTTCTTCCTGTTCCGAAATTTGCATGAGTTGTTTCTTATGGAACGGAATAATGCGGAAATTCGGAATAAGAGGGAAGCACTGGTCTGTGATCTGATTGATGTCATACTGCAGTCCTGTTATCGTTTACGGGAAGAGCCTGCCGGCTGGAGCAATGGCGAGGAGTTCCTTAATCTGCCGCAGATCCAGAAAATATGGCTTGATGAACAATATAGGGAGGAACGGACAGATGAATGGGCAAAGGAAACAGGGAAGTATTTTGCAAAATGGTTTATTTACAAATATAGAAGGATTAAAAAAGAACAGCGTGTATCATTAGGCGAGGAGGAAATGAAATATATCCGGCACGCAATGATAGAGGTTCTTATGGAGGAGGTGAGAAGTTTGTCATGAAAGCATATCTGCTTATATCCCATCTGCGTATTCATAATGCCAATGCCATGAGCAGTACCTTAACCATCGGAGTACCTGCTATGACAGCATGGCTCGGTGCAGTCCATGCACTGGAACGAAAGTTGGGAGAAAGGAGGGAGCCGGCTCTGGAGGGGATACGACTTGTAAAAACAGCGGTATCATATCACAAGACGAATCTGCAGATTTATAAGGGCCCCGGAGACTATGTAAATTCCCTTATAGGAACGGCAAATCCACTTAATGAAAAAGAGGAAAGACCGTCATTTATTGAAGATGCGAGAATCCATCTTTCCGTATCCCTTCTGATAGAGGCCGAAAGGGTAGATGGGAATAACATGGAATTATTGGAACAGGCAGTAAAGGAAATATTGCCCCGGATGAAAATGGCGGGGGGAGACGTACTGGATGTAGAGAAAATCAAAGTCATGCGTATCGATGAAGACAATCCTATATCAGTTAGAAAAGTAATTTCCATCCTTATGCCCGGTTATATGCCTATTGAGCGCAGGGATCTCATGGAAGCGAAAGAGCTGGAAGGAAAAGACAGTCTGGACAGGCTGCTTCACTATCTGAAAGTACATCAGACAGCAGAAAAAGATGAATCCGGTAAGGTAACAGACTGGAAATATGAAAAGGCGGCGGCCGGATGGATTGCGCCGCTTGCTGTAGGATTTAAAGGATTGTCTCCGCTGGGGAAAGTGAAAAATCAGCGGGATCCGGATACGCCCCATCGATTTGCAGAAAGCATAGTCACCCTTGGTGAATTTAAGATGGCTCATCGGTTCCGTGACATAGATGAAATGATGTGGCACTATGCCTATGAAGAAACCAATCAATTATATCTTTGTAAAAATAAGGAATGATCAGGAGGAAATGAAAATGGCGAAAAAAGAATCAAATCTGGCATCTGTACTTTCTTTTGAAAAGAAACTTGTTTTATCGGATGGCTATATGTATGGAACAACCTGGGAAAAAAGAAATGAAACAGCCCGTCCCATTTCACTGATAGAGAAATCTGTGAGAGGAACCATTTCTAACCGTTTAGATAAAGTGACCTTGAATGACCCGATGAAACTGAATGCCAAGGTGGAAAAAGCAAATCTGCAGACCGTAGACAGTGCTTCTATTTCTTTAAACGATGACACATTGAAATTATCCTTTACAATCAAAGTCCTTTCCGGTGTAGAGCATCCTTCTGCATGCAATAACGAAACCCATCATAAAAAGATAGAAGAAATAGGAAAGAAATTTATTGAGCAGAACGGATTTAAAGAGCTGTCAGCCCGCTATGCGATGAATATAGCCAATGGCCGCTTCCTTTGGAGAAATCGTGTAGGGGCAGAAAAAGCGGAGGTCATTGTATCCATAAAAGAAGAAAATAAAAAATGGATATTTAATATTTATGATTTCAGCTTGAAGGATTTTGATAAGAATCGTGAAAAAGTGGAAGAATTGGCATCTTTTATTGCTGAAACTCTCTGTGGAAAGAGGTCATCCCTTCTGATCGAAGTGGAAGCCTTCGCACTTATGGGGAAAGGACAGGAAATTTATCCCAGCGAAGAACTGATTCTTGATAAAGGAAAAGGCAAGAAGAGCAAGGTTCTTTACCAGGTAGACGGTACGGCCGCTATGCACTCGCAGAAACTCAGCAATGCAATCAGAACCGTCGACACATGGTATCCCAAGGAAGAGGGCAGACGGATACCGATTGCCATTGAACCCTATGGTGCGGTCACCACTCTTGGGAAAGCCTACCGTACCCCAAAAGAGAAAAAAGATTTTTATACCCTGTTTGATCAGTGGTCAACCGGCAGTGAACCAGACGATGAAAATGACAAAAACTATGTCATGGCTGTTCTCGTCCGCGGCGGTGTTTTTGGTCAGAGCGAAAAGGAATAAGCCATGGAATACTATCAGGAAATCACCTTGCTCCCATGTGCGGAAGTATCGCTTGCCTTCCTTTGGACCAAAGTGTTTACCCAGCTCCATATTGCTTTTGCAGATGAAAAAAATAAAAGCGGACATAACCCCTATGCCGTTTCATTTCCCGAATACAGGGAAACAGGTCTGGGAGAAAAAATCCGTGTCTTTGCGGAAGCACAAGAATTGGAAAGACTCAACCTGTCCAAAGTACTGGGACGCCTCCTTGATTATGTGCACTGTACAAGCATAAGGAAAGTGCCGGAGCGCAAGCTGCGGGGGTATGCCGTGTATAGCAGGTACCAACCGGAAGGTTCAATCTGGGTGAAAGCGAGACGCTATGCAAAAAGACATCCGGGAGTAACGATTGAAGAGGCTGCCCGGCTTCTGCAAGGAAAGAGAAAATCTGTCAGACTGCCGTACATACAGATGAAAAGCCTTTCCCGCGGAGGAACATTTAGCCTTTTTATAAAAAAGCGGGTAGAAAAAGAATCCGCCTTGACAGAATGCGGAACCTATGGTTTAAGTAATAACAGAACCGTTCCGGAATTTTAACCCAAATTTTTACGGCATTTGAAAAATGCGATTAAATCAATATATTTTAAAGCAGGAATAAATTTGGGTCAAAGTGGGAAAAAGATGTATAAGCGCACGTGCTGTCGGCTTCTTTTTCCGCTCCAGCATCGTTAACTGCCGCATAGGTAGTTTAGAAAACTCTTCTCCTGCGTGTAAGATCGTCAAATCTGTTAACTGCCGCATAGGTAGTTTAGAAATCTTTTTTATTGCATAAATTAATTTATTGTGCGTTAACTGCCGCATAGGTAGTTTAGAAACGTAAAAAACGCACACATGCCCATCGATGCTTGTTAACTGCCGCATAGGTAGTTTAGAAAAAGCGTTATCACTTCGGAACGATTTACTCGGAGTTAACTGCCGCATAGGTAGTTTAGAAATGCGCATGCGAACCACAAAATAATGGCGACAAGTTAACTGCCGCATAGGTAGTTTAGAAAAAGATACCGTCACATCGTACCGATGCTCTCCGTGTTAACTGCCGCATAGGTAGTTTAGAAATAAATATGGAGATGGGGAGGTTATTGGATATGGTTAACTGCCGCATAGGTAGTTTAGAAATGATTAAATGCCGCCCTGTCAATTGCATAGACGTTAACTGCCGCATAGGTAGTTTAGAAAAACCCTGCGCCGTGTTCCGTCGGAGAGTCGTTGTTAACTGCCGCATAGGTAGTTTAGAAAATGACGATTGTTTCTTCATCTTCTCCGGCTCCGTTAACTGCCGCATAGGTAGTTTAGAAAGGTGCAATCGCTTCTGCCGACGAGGCGATACAGTTAACTGCCGCATAGGTAGTTTAGAAATTAAACGCCTCTTCCATTTATTTTCCTCTCTTGTTAACTGCCGCATAGGTAGTTTAGAAAATATCTGTGGGGTGGTTTCGTAACAGTAGCAGGTTAACTGCCGCATAGGTAGTTTAGAAAAAGGCGATGTAACGGACTGAAAACCGATACTCGTTAACTGCCGCATAGGTAGTTTAGAAAGTTTGAAATTCCGAAAAGCTGGCAGCGCGGACGTTAACTGCCGCATAGGCAGCTTAGAAATTTGACTTTCCTGTTATCTTTTTCTACAATGCTGACAGGTGAAAAGTCTTAGAATCCTTGCCCTTTATCTGGCGGGGAGGCTAAGGCTTCTTTACATTAACTGCTATATAAAGTGGCGCGATTGTTCAGTTTTTAATGAAGAAGATTTATTTACAGAATGAACCAATTTCGTGATTTGCATCTTAAATCACATTTGACTATTGCATTTCTTTTTACTTACAATAATAAAAAAGGAAGAGAGTGGT
>ERZ773079.1166-NODE-1166-length-16186-cov-71.233030_pt1 | contig 16186 bp, 9 predicted proteins | sample MGYA00511355_ERZ773079 | MGnify/ENA primary metagenome ERZ773079 (study PRJEB29015, sample SAMEA2737979) | human oral metagenome | biome: human oral; feature: human-associated habitat; material: dental | place: China | collected 2117 ... | reverse complement strand
GCCTCGCGCAGACGACGCTGGGCGTCGGCGAGCTCGCCGGCGAGCGTCATCGCCCGCTGGTCGAGGCTGGCGACCTCACGGCGGGCGTCTCCCAGCTGGCGGGTTAGGGCCTTGATGCGCTGATCGACTTGGGTGCGATCGTATCCTCGCATGGTGATGGCGAACTCGTCGGATCCCTCAGCCACGTCTCTCCTCCTTCTGGCGGGCCGCTGCGGCCCGCAGTGGGACAAGAGTATCCGCGACAGCCCCTTTCGCGCCTGGGTCCTGAGGGCCTGATGACGGGGAAGCAGCGGGAGGAGGCGCTGAGCATATGCGGTCGACGACGTCGCAGCGGCGCGCCGCGCCGGGATGTGGTTCTTCCGCTCAGGGCGCAGGACCTGTGATATTCGACGGGGCCGCTCGCACGGATCGGACGGGCGTGCGATTCTGGGCGGTACACGCGTCTGGCCGCCGTGGAGTGCGGCGTCGGTCGCGTCAGCCGGTGACAGCGGCGCCATGTCCACGATCTTGAGGAGAGTCACGTCGTGAACCGACGGATCCTGAGTGCGATTATCGCCGTTCTCGGCCTGATCGTCATCGCTCTGGCAGTCTGCTCCGCCACCGTGTGGCGGCCCAGCTCGACCGCCCAGGCGACCCTCCCCGCGAAGCCCGAGCAGAACTACGTCGTCACGCGACCAGGCGTTCTCGGCCTGGTCGACTCCGATGTCACGATCACCGCGACGGCCGGCGACGCCGATCCCGTGTTCATCGCGGTGGGTCATTCGTCCGATGTCTCGGCGTGGCTGGCCAACGACCCTTACGTGTCCGTCACCGGCCTGACCGATTGGGACACGCTGGAGGCCTCCGATGTTACGACCAGGTGCGGTGACGAGGCTGAGCCGACGACGTCGCCCGCCCCCGGCGGATCGGCCGAGCCCACCGTCGCACCGAGCACGGACGCGAACGGCTGCACCGTTCTGGAGGCGTCCAACGCCGATCCGACCAGTTCCGACTTGTGGCTGACCACGGCGTCGGGCACCGGATCGACGACTCTCGACCTGAACACCGCGGATCCGGACCTGGTTGTCCTGGCCGCCACCGACGGGTCCTCGCCCGCCCCCGACCTCTCGATGTCCTGGCCGCGCACGGTCTCCACCCCGCGGCTCGTCCCCGGGCTGATCGGCGGCGGCGTCCTGCTGCTCATCGGCGTCTTCCTCTTCCTCATTGACATCCAGATGCGCCGGGCGGATCAGCAGAGGCGCGCTCGCTCCGCCGAGCGGGCCGCGCGGCTGGCGCAGGCCGACGGAGTCGTCACCGCCGGATTCCCGCAGATCAGCGATCCGAATCGCGCGCTCTCACGCCGGGAGATGCGGGAGAAGGAACGGGCCGAGGCCGCCGGGGAGGAGTGGGTCGACCCACGCACGGGCCGGGTCTACCTCGACGGCGTCGAGGCCCCCGATGTGCCGCAGGCGCCCGCCTCCGATCAGGCGGGGGAGTACCCCGATATGGGCTATAACGGGTATTCCTCCGGGTATTCCGACGATCCGAACGGCGCATCCGGTGAGACCGAGGCATTCTATGGCGCCGCCGCGCCCGAATCAGCAGCCTACTGGACAACGCAGGGGGCGCAGGACGTGTCCCCCTATGCGCCTGCCGAACAGGAGACGCAGGCGTTCTCGAATTTCGCTTATTCGGGCTACGACTACGGTTACGGGGACGGTCAGGTCCAGGCCGGTTACGGGGACGGCCAGGGTGAGGATCGGCAGGATGAGACGCAGGCGTTGTCCGGGCCGGCCTATTCCGAATCGGCCTATTCGGGTTACGGAGACGGAGACGGACAGGCCCAGCAGGAGCAGGCCTTCTCCCTCCCGGCCCGGGCGCAGAATTGGACGGTGGAGCCCCAGCGACAGTCCGACGAGCAAGGGTTCGACGATGTGAGCGACGACGCGTCCACGAGTCCCGATGACGAGGAGCACGCATGATGACCAGCCGCCGAGCCCTTCTCACCTCTGCTGCGGCGACCGCCGTCAGCGCCGCCCTCGCCGCGTGTTCGCGGGACGCCCCCCCGTCGCTCGAGGCCACCGGGACCTCGACGGCTCAGCCGGTCCTGGACAGCGAACGTCTCACGGCCGTCCTCGAGCGGATTCAGAGCGGCATGGACGCGGCCGATGCCCAGAAGAAGACCGAACTGTTGAACGGGTATCTCACCGGGCCGGCCGCTCGCGTGCGGACCGAGGAGTACGCAGTCGCCACAGCGACTAACGACGACACCGAGATCGACCACTTCACGACCGACAGCCAGGCCGGAACCGTGGGCCTGACCACCGATTTCCCGCGCATCGCCCTGACGCTCACCGAGGCCGACGAGACCAACGTGCCCTATCTGCTGGCTCTGACCCAGGGCACTGCGCGCGAGAACTTCGAGCTGTGGGCCTGGGTGCGGCTGTTCCCCGGCGTCGAGGTGCCCTCCACGAATACGGCCTCGGTGGGCAGCGCGCAGGTCGACGCCGATGCCGACGGCCTGGTCGCCACGCCGCAGGAAGTTCTGAATGCTTACATCGACGCCCTGAACAATCCCGACGGGGACAACGGCAAAGCGTTCGCGGATGAGGAGCTGCGCCGGTACATCGCCGCACGCCGTAGCCTGGACGTCTCCGCCGCCGGCGAGGTGTCGGTGACCGCTAGCCCCGGCGGTGACGGCTTCCGCGGACTGCGGACGACTGACAACGGGGCCATCGTGTTCACGACGCTCACTTTCGACGTCCTGTACAAGCGCACGGTCGCCCGTTCCAAGTACAATGTGCAGGAGCAGGTCGCCGCCATGCTGGGGGAGAACACCGACGTTGTCGGCACGGTCACAGCCTCCCACGAGGCTGTTGTCGCATTCTCGATTCCGGTCGCCGCCTCCGGCTCCCAGGCAGTCACCCTGGGCACGGTGCACGTGCTGACGTCGGTCACCCGGGACGATTCCCAGTCGCCGGACTGAATTCCGCGGGCCTCACCGGCCGGGCCTCGCCAGCGCCCCCGGTACGCTTCATCTCGCCCCGTATTCGTCACCACTTCGATCCACCATCGGGCTTCTGCCCGGGAAAGGCACCTCATGAGCATGTTCGGCGCCGTGGACCTGTCCACACTCGCACCTCGGAAGGATGCTGCCGCGGGAGGCGCATCGGGTTCTGGAACGGGAGTGGGAGAGACGGCGGCCTCCGGCTCGGCAGCGGGATCCGTCGTTTCGGCGCCGCTGGTCGTTGACGTCGACGCCGCGTCACTGCGCGATGTCGCCGAGCTCTCCACCCGAGTACCGGTCGTGGTCGTTCTTCACACGTCGCGCTCCCAGGCCTCCACGGAGCTCGCCGGGCAGCTTGAGACCCTCGCTCGGGAGTATGCGGGCCGTTTCGAGCTGGCACGTGTGGACGTCGATGCCGCCGCCGAGGTCGCCCAGGCTCTTCAGGCCGCGGCAGTACCGACGGTTATCGCTCTGATCGCGGGGCAGCCGGTGCCGCTGTTCCAGGGGTCGGTTCCCGTCGACCAGCTGCGCCAGCTGCTCGACCAGGTGCTCGAGTTGGCCGCCCGCAACGGCGTTTCCGGGCGCCTCGCGTCGGAGGTCGAGTCGGAGCCGGACGAACCCGAGGAGGAGACCGAGGTGGAGCGCCAGGCCCGTGAGGCCATGGAGCGAGGCGACTACGCCGCCGCCGAGGAGGTCTACGACCACGCCATCGCGCAGAGTCCGGCGGATGCCGACCTCAAGGCGGCTCGCAACCAGATCCGTATGCTCGGACGCATGGATGGTGAGGACCCCCGCGCCCTGCTCGCCGCCGCGGACGCACCGGATGCGAGCGTTGAGGAGCAGGTGGCGGGGGCGGATGCGGCCCTGGCGCTCGGGGACGTCAACGCCGCGCTGGGCCGTGGTCTGGAAGCCGTCCGCTCTCACGCCGGCGAGGAGCGGGAGACCGCGCGCATGCGGCTGCTCGAGCTCTTCGACGTCATCGGCTCCTCCACCCCCGAGGTGGCGAGAGCCCGCCGGCAGCTGGCGGCGTTGCTCTTCTGACCGGCGACGGCGCCGGACGAGCGCTCGCCCGGCGCCGTCGCCGACGGGGCGGTCCGGGCGCGCGATGCGACCGACCCGAATGTGCAACGGCGTCGGCGGGGGGAAGGGCCAGGTCAGGGGCGCGAGGCGCGCTTCTCGCGTCTGGTTCGCAGGACGGTGACCGGCCTGGTTTCACAAACTGATTGCGGCAGGGCTTCACGCAGGTGCTCGGCTAGAACACCGGGCGCGCGGAGCTCGTCCGGTGCGACGCGGGAAATGGAGAAGCCGACATCGCGGATCGCATCCTCGCGCCCGCCCTGCTGCTGCAGGATCGTTTCGGAATTCATGCGGTACTTCATCGTGTCGTCGACCTCGAGGATGTGCCTGGCGGTCAGCCAGCCCAGATCGGCGTAGAAGCGCACTCCCATCGCGTCGACGGGCAGCTGCGGCGCCATGGCGCCGATTCCGCCGACCAGGCACTGCCTGCGCGCTTCACTCTCCCACGGGGACTGACTCCAGGGCGTCGCCGCCGCCAGGATCGCGCGTGCGCGCCGAAGGCCGCGCTCCCTGCGTCGTCCATCCAGCCGCTCCAGGACGAGCTCGCGCGTGGCGGCGGCCAGACCATCGATCTGCTCGCGTCGGTCCCACGGCCTGGCGCTCGCACTGGCTCCGACGGCGACCGCGATCAGTGAATCCACCACCGCCAGACCCCGATCGGGCTCCAGGAACCGTGCGCAGTCCTCCATCGTGCGCTCGAGGCTGGTCACGCGCATGCCGCGGATCTCGACGATGTCGGCCTGCGGCACCGGGTACCTGTGACGTGCGACGGCGCGCTGGGCGAGCCTGCGGCGACGATCGACTCTACCGGGAGCGTCGAACGGCGGCTGGTCGGCCTCACCCAGCTTCATCCCGCCCGCGTTCCACCCCACGACGAGATGAACCGTGCGGTGCGGAGTCAACGGCGTGGCGCCATGCAGGACAGCGGCGGATTCCAGACACACGACGCCGTTGATGGATTCGCTGCGCAGCTGATCGAGAAGCGCGCGGTGGGCCTCGCTGACGAAGGCCCGGGCCTCGATGCCGTCGGGACGCGGCAGGTAGAGGTTGCGGCGCACCCGGACGATGCGCCCGCTGTCCAGTGCGGCGCGCAGCTCGGCGGGGGTGAGATCGGTGCCTCGGATCCAAGGATGCTGTGGATGTGATGGCGTCGGGTCATCCATGGCGCCAGAGTGCGTCGAGATCAGGAGTTAATGCCAGAGATAGAGACCCTTGTGGATAAAATATCCGCCTCAGTGAGGAGTATACGCCAGTTTCTACCGATCTCGGTGAATTTTTCACCCGATCTCGATGGCGGCGAGAGATGGGGAAAGAAGAACTGAATGTGTGCGGGAGTGCAGACGTCGGCGGCCCGGTCCCGAGCTGGGACCGGGCCGCCGACGCGAGCCGTGAACCGAGTGCGGTCGGGTCAGGCGATCGGTTCGGGTCGGATATTCCAGACCCTCGCGTAGTCGTTGATCGTGCGGTCGGAGGAGAAGCGGCCCGAGCCGGTGATGTTGACCCACACCTTGCGCTGCCAGGCGCGCTGGTCGGCGTAGTCGGCGGCCATCCGGTCCCTGGTCTCGCGGTAGGCGGCGAAGTCGCCCAGCACGTAGTAGACGTCGGCGGGTTCGTGGGTCGTCTCCAGGAGGCTGCGGCGCAGGTCGGCGAACCAGCCGGAGCCGTTGTCGTTCAGGGTGCCGTCGGTGAAGGCGTCCAGGACGCGTTTGAGACCGGGGACGGTCTCGTAGGCGGCACGTGGGTCATAGGTCGCGCGCAGGGCGGGGAGCTCGTCCTCGGTGGCGCCGAAGATGTAGGCGTTCTCGGACCCCACGGCGTCGAGGATCTCGACGTTCGCACCGTCGAGCGTGCCCAGGGTCAGGGCGCCGTTCATCATGAATTTCATGTTGGACGTGCCCGAGGCCTCCTTGCCGGCCATCGAAATCTGCTCGGAGATGTCGGCGGCCGGGATGATGTGCTCGGCGGGGGAGACGTTGTAGTTATGGACGAAGACAACCTTGAGTGTCCTGGAGACCACCGGATCGTTGTTGACCAGCTCGGCCACCGTGTTGATCAGTTTGATGATCGCCTTGGCGCGAATGTACCCGGGGGCGGCTTTAGCACCGAAAATGAAAACGCGCGGCGGGACCTCCAGCGACGGGTCGTCCTTCATCCGGAAGTACAGGTCCAGGATGTAGATCGCGTTGAGCAGTTGGCGCTTGTACTCATGAAGGCGCTTGATCTGGACGTCGAAAATCGCGTCGGGGCTGATCTCGATGCCCTCGCGCTCGGCCGTCCAGGCGGCGAAGTCGACCTTGTTGGCGTGCTTGACCTCTGTCAGGCGGTCCAGGAGAACAGCGCCGTCAGCGCCGTCGACGGCGCCGGTGAAGTCTCCGAGCACGGTCAGGTCGCGCACCCAGGCGTCCGAACCGGTGACGTCGTCGAGCAGGGCGGACAGCCGCGGGTTGCACTGACGCAGCCAGCGGCGCGGGGTCACGCCGTTGGTCTTGTTGTTGAAGCGCTCGGGCCAGATGGCGTACCAGTCCTTGAGGGTGTCGCGCTTGAGGATATCAGTGTGCAGAGCCGCGACTCCGTTGATCGAGTAGGAGGCGTAGCAGGCGATCCAGGCCATGCGGACCTTGTCGCCGCTGATGGGGGCGATGTAGTCGATAACGTCCTGCCCGATGCCGCGCTCGGTCAGCTCGAGGCGGAAGCGGCGGTCGATCTCGCGGACGATCTCCAGGATGCGCGGGAAGAGGCGTTCGAAAATCGACACCTCCCAGGTCTCCAGGGCCTCGGCGAGCACCGTGTGATTGGTGTAGGCGAAAGTCTTGGAGACCACCGCCCAGGCGTCCTCCCACCCCAGGCCGTGCTCGTCCATGAGCAGGCGCATGAGTTCGGGGATGGCGAGCACCGGGTGGGTGTCGTTGAGTTGGACGGAGTTGAAGTCGGCGAAGCCGGTGCGATCCTCGCCATGGTGGGCGACATAGTTGTCGATGATCTCTTGCAGAGAGGCTGAGCAGAAGAAGTACTGCTGACGCACCCGCAACACTTTTCCCTCGTAGGTGGTGTCGTTGGGGTAGAGGACGCGGGAGATGTCCGCGGTGCGCTCGCGCTCGACGATGGCGTCGGTGAAGTGCTGGGAGTTGAAGGCGTCGTAGTCGAACTCCTCGACGCTCTCGGCCCTCCACAGGCGCAGCGTGTTGACGTTGCGCGTGCCGTAGCCGGTGATCGGCATGTCGTAGGGGATGGCGCGCACGATCAGGTCGTTGTAGCGGACGAGCCGCTGGGCCTCCTCGCGGCGGATGACGAAGGGGTAGCCCTCCTCCATCCACGGGTCCGGGTGCTCGGTCTGGAAGCCGTTCTCGAACAGCTGCTTGAACAGGCCGTAGCGGTAGAGGATGCCGTAGCCGGCGACCGGCAGCTCAAGGGTGGCGCATGAATCCAGGAAGCAGGCGGCCAGGCGTCCGAGGCCGCCGTTGCCCAGAGCGGCGTCTGGCTCCTGCTCGAGAATGTCGGTGAGATTCTGGCCGAAGGCGTCCACCGCCTGGCGGGCCTGCTCGACCAGGCCGAGGTTGGTGAGGTTGTTCAGAAGTGCGCGTCCCATGAGGAATTCGGCGGAGAAATAGTGCTCCATCCGGCCCGCGCGGTACTTCTGCTCGGTGGCGTGCCAATTGTCGGCAACGGCGTCGACGACGGCCGCGGACAGGCCCTGCCACACCTCCATCTCGGTGGAGGCCGCGGCGGAGCGGCCGGAGACCGCCCGCACCTGGGAGGGCACGGTGGAAACCAGGTTCTGCGTCATTCTTCTTCCCCTGTCGGGCTTCGGAGCGGCGTGCAAGATCTTGCACAGGATTTCGGCGGGCATTCGGGAAGACGGGGCGCGAAACTGGGCGTCGAACCCGTCTGCCCCAGTGCGTACACTGCGAGGATACCCAAGCCCGTGGTGCGGCGCCTGGGGAGCGGATGTCGCACACGGCACGATTTGGTGTTCATGCGCTCCGACGGAGGTCGGCGGGGGCGCGGCGGGCGGGCACGGGCATCGATGTCGCCCCTCGTCGCCCGCTGGTTCGGAGGCGGGTCGGCCCGAGTTCGGAGGCGGTGCGGACGAAGTGGATCAGGCGGCGCTGCCGGGCCGCCCCGAAAAGGACGGCCCGGACCCGGCGCAGATGCCGGAGTGGACGACATCGGTGACCGATACCATGCCGGTGGGGTCGCTCGGTGGGAGCACCTTTACTCCGCGCCCGCACGGGGAGCGCATCGCGGGCGACAGCGAGGCGGCCGGCCAGGTGCTTTACTCCGCGCCCGCACGGGGAGCGCGGATGCGTCCGTCGAGTCCATGGCCCGGGCGACCTCGGGCTCGTGTTCGAATCTCCCGGCGGCCTCGGCCGGAGCCCGACCGACACCCGCATCGCCGTGCCAGGGCTCGCCTCGTGGCGTCCGTCGCCATGGAACCGCCTGCTGTCACCGCGGAGTCCCCAGTGATGTAAGTGATGTGACGGCCGCCCGCAGACTGGCCTGCACCGAAGCCTGGAACGACCCGATTCGGGATAATGCGCGCCTTGTACCAGGACGCCGACGATCAGGGCGACTTTGAGGACTTGATTCCGGCCAGTACGGATGACAGTATCTCTGCAACGAGCACGGCTACATTGAATGCAGCTCATCTCAAATACAGCCGGTGAGCGCCTGTACGAACCTGATTCCTTCACTAGAAACCGTGAGAATTGCAGTGGAGGCCGGTCGGGTCCTGGCGATGATCCGGGACTTCCTGAAAATCGATGAGAGGTTCGACTTCTTCGACTTCCTGGTGGTCACCCCGATGGGGATCCAGGGGTGACTCCTACGCGGGCGCGCAGGCCGAGGCGGCGGGCTCCCTGCACAAGGCCGAGTTCATCCGCATCGAGAAACCCCGGCAGGACGCATCGACTGAGCCCGTCGCTTCGCGGCCCGAGTGGCCTCCGGCCCGCCTCAGTCCTGAGAGGGGCGCAGGAAGACGGCGCCGAGCGGGGGCACGCGCAGCCGCACCGAAGCCGGGCGGCCGTTCCACGGCAGCTCCTCGGCTTCGACGTGCCCCAGGTTGACCACGCCGGAGCCGCCGTACTCGGGGGCGTCGGTGTTGATGACCTCGTCCCAACCGCCGGCGAACGGCAGGCCGACCCGGTATCCCTCATGCGGAGTGCCGGCGAAGTTAATGACCGCGACCATCAAGTCGGCGCGTCCGTCGGGGCCGGTGCCCTTGCGCAAGTAGGACAGGACGTTGTGATCGCCGTCGCCCGCCTCGATCCATTCGAAGCCCCGATGGGAGAAATCGTCCGCCCACAGTGCCGGGGACTCGGTGTAGAAGCGGTTGAGGTCACTGACCAGCTTGAGCAACTCCTGATGGCCCGGGTCATCCAGAATCCACCAGTCCAGCGAGTTCTCCGCATTCCACTCGGCGCCCTGGCCGAACTCCTGACCCATGAACAGCAGCTGCTTGCCCGGGTGAGACCACTGGTAGGCGTACAGGGCGCGCAGCCCCGCCAGCTCCTGCCAGGGGTCGCCGGGCATCTTCGACAGCAGGGATCCCTTGCCGTGGACGACCTCGTCGTGGCTCATCGGCAGGACGAACTGTTCGGAGAAGGCGTACACCAGGGAGAAGGTCAACTCCCCGTGGTGATAGCGGCGGTTGATGGGCTCTTCCGCCAGGTAGCGCAGGGTGTCATTCATCCACCCCATGTTCCACTTCAATCCGAAACCGAGGCCGCCGTACTCGGTGGGAGCCGTCACGCCCGGCCAGGCGGTGGACTCTTCGGCGATCATGACCGTGCCCGGATTCTTCCGGTAGGCCGTCGCCGTGGCCTCCTGGAGGAAGCTGATCGCCTCGAGATTCTCCCGGCCTCCGAACTGGTTGGGATGCCACTGACCCTCCTCGCGCGAGTAGTCCAGGTAGAGCATGGAGGCGACGGCGTCCACGCGCAGGCCGTCGGCATGGAACTCCCCCATCCAGTACAGGGCGTTGGCCACCAGGAAATTGCGGACCTCGTTGCGGCCGAAGTTGAAGACGTAGGTGCCCCAATCCGGGTGTTCGCCGCGCTGGGGGTCCGGATCCTCGTACAGGGCGGTGCCGTCGAACCGGGCCAGGGCCCAGTCGTCCTTGGGGAAGTGAGCCGGCACCCAGTCCAGGATGACACCGATGCCCGCCTGGTGGAGCTGATCCACCAAGTACCTGAAATCGTCGGGGGTGCCGAAGCGCGCCGTGGGCGCGTAGTAGCCGGTGATCTGATATCCCCAGGACCCGCCGAAGGGGTGCTCGGCCACCGGCAGGAACTCCACGTGAGTGAAGCCGGCCTCTTTGACGTAGGGGACGAGCTCGTCGGCCAGACCGCGGTAGCCCAGGCCCTGCCGCCATGACCCGACGTGCACCTCGTAGATGCTCATGGGGCCCGAATGCGGGTCGGTGATGGCGCGCTTGGCCATCCAGTCGGCGTCGCCCCACTCGTGGAAGCGGTCGGTCACCACGCTCGCCGTGGCCGGGGGCACCTCGGTGGCGCGGGCCAGCGGGTCGGCCTTCTGGTGCCAGGATCCGTCGGAGAAGCACAGCTCGAACTTGTAGCGGGCGCCCACGCCCACGCCCGGCACGAACAGCTCCCACACGCCCGAGGCGCCCAGGGAGCGCATAGCCGACGCGGTACCGTCCCAGTAGTTGAAGTCGCCGACGACGCGCACCGCACGGGCGTTGGGGGCCCAGACGGCGAAGGCGACGCCCTCCACCTCGCCCATGGGGCCGGAATAGTGCTTGAGGTGAGCGCCGAGAACCTCCCACAGACCCTCGTGGCGGCCCTCGGAGATGAGGTAGGTGTCCATCTCGCCCAGGGTCGGCAGGAAACGGTACGGGTCGTCAACCGTCGTGGTCTCCTCCCCGTAGGTCACCTCGATGCGATAGTCGGGCACGGTCTGGCCGGGAACGACCGCCACCCATACACCATCCTGCTCGTGCTCGGCGGGGAAGACGCCCCCGGCGGTGACGACGGCCACGGCGTCGGCCAGGTGCCGCACCGTGCGGATCGTGACACCGTCCTCCCCGACGTGCGCACCGAGGACCTCGTGCGGGTTGTGGTATCGCGCGTAGGCGACGTCGGCGAGAATCCATGGGTCCACATGGACGGGCGTGCGGGCGGGCTCAGGTGTGGCAACGTCGGTCATGGTCACACTCTTCCATGCGGGAGGCGGGTGATGGGGGGACTTTATACCAGGATATCGGATGTATCGGAACGAGATGATGAGCCCGGGCCTCCTCGTTCAGGCGGGGGCCTCCGCGGTGAGGATACGACGCAGCCCTCGCAGGGGGATCTCAATCCAATCGGGGCGATTGCGCGCTTCGTAGACGGCCTCGTAGAGGGCTTTGTCCAGCTCGAGCGCGGTCAGCAGGACGCCGCGGGCCCGCGCGTCGGCCTCCTCCCGCCCGGGGGACGCCTCCCCGCCGGTCCTCTCGCAGTTCTCATAGGCGGTGTAGGCGGTGCGATAGGCGTCGCGCACGGCGTCGAGCCAGCCGGGGTCATCGGCCCCGCCGACGGCCGCGGCGTAATCGAAGGACCGTAGCATCCCGGCGACGTCCCGCAGCGGCTGATCCGGCTTCCTGCGCTCGGCCAGGGGCCGCAGCGGCTCGCCCTCGAAATCGAGGATGAACCAACGGCCCTCACCCGCCTCCGGTTCGACGATTTCGTGGAGGGTCTGCCCGAGGTGGTAGTCGCCGTGGATGCGTGTGGCCGGGGCGAGCCGCTCCAGAGCGGCTAGTCGGGAGAGGACCCGTTCGATCGCGCCGTCCAGACCGGGCAGGCGGTCAGCCACGGTCGGGACCTCCCGGAGGGCCCAGGCGGCGCGATCACGCAGGGCCTGCGCCAGCTCGGCCGCCGCCGGCGGCTCGCTGACGCCCAGCGCGCGGGCCAGATGGTGATGCATCTGGGCGGTCGTGACCCCCAGGTCCGCGGCCAGGGCCAGCGTGCGGGTGCGGATCGGGCCGCGCGGTCCGTCGTCGTCGGCGGCCAGGGAGCAGAACAGCTCGAAGCCGTCGTCGGCGCGCGGGATGAAGGAGCAGGCCACCGCCGCATCGGCCACGGTCTCGACGCCGGTGAGCGGGTCGGCCCAGGTCAACGTCGACCAGGCCACCGGCGTGCGCACCCGGTCCCAGCCGTCGCCGGCCAGCGCCACCGAGACCTCGACGTCGGGGTTGCGGCCGGGCGCCAGCACTCGGAAGAGTTTGACGATCAGATCGCCGGCCGCCGCATCCTCCTCGCCGCCCGCCCGCTGCCCGGGCGTCGGGGCGGGCAGGACCACGCTGGTGTTGGACTGCTCGCCCGTGGTCACTCGCAGTCGCTCGGCGCGCTGGACGATCGCCCGGGCGCCGGGGCCGTCCAGGGTGGTGCCCGCGGCCGCGGCCGCTCGGGCCCAGGCCCGCCAGAAAGCGGGGTGGTGCGGCCCGTCGACCAGGGCGACTGCGACGCCGTCGGAGCCCGTGGCGAGGAGCCCTTCGCCTCCCGGGGTCTCGCCGCGGACCCGGTGGGCCTCCAGGGCGCCGGGGGGCTCGAGCACGAGCGGGACGTGGACCAGCACGCGCGAGCCCTCCGGGCGGGGGACGGCGACGAGCAGGTCGCGCACGCCCGGCGCCAGATCCCACGAGCCGACGAGACTCAGCGATCCGGGGGCCGGAGCGGCGTCCCCCTTGAGCGGGTACCAACGTCGCTCAGCCATCCACGGGGCCAGGGCCGCCAGGAGCGCCCCGTCGTCGGGCCAGGCCGGCTGCCGGCCTCCCACCGCATCCGCGGGGCATGGGCGCATTGTCATTTCAAGCCTCCTATTCCAGTGTCGGTCCGACGGACAACCAGTAGTAGCCTCGGGCGCCCAGCGTAGTCATTTCAAGCCTCCTATTCCAGTGTCGGTCCGACGGACAACCAGTAGTAGCCTCGGGCGCCCAGCGTAAGCGTCAGGCGCCCGTCGCACCCGATGTCGGGGAAGACAGCCCCGCCCAGGACGTCGGTGGTTCTCCGGCCTGCCAGGTCCGGTAGCTCGACGCTCACGCAGCGGGGCGAATCGGCCAGGTTGGCCACGCACAACAGCGTTTCCCCCGGCTCCCCGCCGGGACCCAGGGCCTCATGACGCGTGTGGGCCAGCACGGCATCGTCCGATGTGTCCCGCAAGAGGAACTGGCCGCGGCCCAGCACGGGGTGGGCCCGGCGCACATGGAGCATGCGGCGGGTCCAGTGCAGCAGGGAATCGGGGCGCCGCAGCTCGGTGGAGACCGTCATGTGCCGGTAGCCGGGCACCTGAATGATGGGCAGGGTCAGCGCACCCGGATCGGGCGCGGTGGAGAATCCCATGTTCGGCGACTCGTCCCACTGCATGGGGGTGCGCACGGCGTCGCGGTCCTCCAGCCAGATGTTCTCACCCATCCCGATCTCGTCGCCGTAGTACAGGCAGGGCGAGCCCGGCAGGGAGAGCAGTAGCGCCATGGCGAGCTCGGTCTCGGTGCGCGAGGCGTCCAGCAGGGGCGCCAGACGCCGCCGGATGCCGATGTTGGCGCGCATGCGATCCTCGGGGGCGTACCACCGATACATCATGGTGCGCTCGTCGTCGGTGACCATCTCCAGGGTCAGTTCGTCGTGGTTGCGCAGGAACGTGCCCCACTGGCCGTGCGCCGGGATCGCCGGAGTGCGCTCGAGCACCCAGCGGATGGCGGTCGCCGACCCCTGACGCAGGGCGTAGTAGATGCGCGGCATGACCGGGAAGTGGAAGCACATCGTGCACTCGGGGGTCTCGGGGGTACCGAAATACTCCACGACGTCGGCCGGCCACTGGTTGGCCTCGGCGATCGTGATCGTGCCCGGGAACTCCTGGTCGAGCATCCTGCGGATACCCGCGATGACGTCGTGCGTGCCCGGCAGGTTCTCGCAGTTGGTGCCCTCCTCCTCGGCCAGGTAGGGGATGGCGTCCAGGCGGAACCCGTCGACGCCGGTACGCGCCCAGAAGCGGATGACGTCGTGGATGGCCTCGACCACGGCCGGATTGTTGTAGTTGAGATCGGGCTGGTGGGAGAAGAACCGGTGCCAGAAGAACTGACCGCGCTCGACGTCGTAGGACCAGTTCGACTCCTCAGAATCCACGAAGATGATCCGGGTGCCGGCGTAGCCGGAATCGTCGTCGGCCCACACGTAGAAATCACCGAAGGGTCCGTCGGGGTCCGAGCGCGAGGCCTGGAACCAGGGGTGGACGTCGGAGGTGTGGTTGAGGACCATGTCGATGACGACGCGGATGCCGCGCTCATGGGCCTGGTGGACCAGGTCGCGGAAGTCCTCCATGGTGCCGTAGCGCGGGTCGATGCCCGTGTAGTCGGAGATGTCGTAGCCGCCGTCGCGCATGGGGGAGGGATAGAAGGGCGGAATCCACAGCGCATTCACGCCCAGCCACGCCAGGTAGTCCAGACGGGAGGCCAGCCCCCGGAAGTCGCCGACCCCGTCGCCGTCGGAGTCCGCGAAGGAGCGCAGCAGCGCCTCGTAGAACACGGCTGTGCGGAACCACTGCGGATCCGACGACAGGCCCGGCCGCGGCTGGATCGGCAGGTTGGGGACGCCCGGGATGAACATCCTGGACTCGAAGGGCCGCCCCGCGATTGCGGACCCGCTCGGCGTGGCCGGCAGGAGCGCCGGATACGCGTCGAGGGCGGGGACGGCGACGGACGCCGGGAGGGCGGGTGCCGACGGGAAGGGAACGGACACGATGACCTTTCGAGGACGAGCGGCGAGGGGATGTGCGGCGAAGGAGGAGGGACCGTGGCACGCGGTCGGGACGAGGGGACCACCCCGCCCCGACTGCGCGCCGGGCCTCACAAAGGTTCGACGCGCAGGACGTGCGCCACCTGGCCGCCGAAGGGATCCAGACGCACGTAATTGGTACCGCTCCACTCGAACTCGTCGCCGGTCAGCTCGTCGGTCACCCGCAGCACCGGGCGCGAGCCGTCGGTGCCCGCGGGCAGGCCCAACTGCTCGAGGTTGAGGTAGACCTCGCCCTCGCGAGCCCCGTGCGGATCCAAGTTGACGACGGTGAGCACGACGTCGTCCTCCCCCGTGGGGCAGTGGGCGGCGTCGATCCGTTTGGAGTAGGCGATCAGGGCGTCGTCGCTCGTGCCGTGGAACCACACGTCGCGCAGCTGGCGCAGAGCCGGGTGGGCGACGCGAGCGGCATTCAGACGCGTGAGCAGTTCCTCGATGCCATTGATACGCGCAGCGGCGAAATCTCGCCGCTTGAACTCGTACTTCTCGTTGTTGAGTTGCTCCTCGAATCCGGGGCGCGGAACCGACTCGGCCAGCTCGTAGCCCGAGTAGATGCCCCATGTCGGCGACATGGTCGCGGCCAGGACGGCACGCAGCTTGAAGGCCGGGACCTTGCCGTTGGTCATGAAGGGAGTGAGGATGTCGTGGGTGGTCGGCCAGAACGCGGGGCGCAGGATATGGGCCGTGTCCTGGGAGAGCTCGACCATGTAGTCGGTCAGCTCCTCCTTGGTGTTGCGCCAGGCGAAGTAGGTGTAGGACTGGTGGAAGCCGATCTCCCCCAAGGTGCGCATCATCGCCGGGCGGGTGAAGGCCTCGGCCAGGAACAGCACCTCGGGGTTGGTCGAGCGGACCTCGCGCAGCAGACGCTGCCAGAAGGTCAGCGGCTTGGTGTGTGGATTGTCCACTCGGAAGATCGTCACACCGTGATCGATCCAGGTGCGCACGACCTGAAGAATCGCGGCGTAAATGCCCTCGGGGTCGTTGTCGAAATTCAGGGGGTAGATATCCTGATACTTCTTGGGCGGATTCTCCGCGTAGGCGATCGAGCCGTCGGCCAGAATCGTGAACCACTCCGGGTGCTCACTCACCCACGGGTGGTCCGGGGAGCACTGGAGGGCCAGGTCCAGGGCCACCTCCATACCGAGGTCGCGTGCGTGCGCGACCAGGGCGTCGAAGTCGACGAAGGTGCCCAGGTCCGGGTGGATCGCGTCGTGACCGCCGGCGGGTGAGCCGATGCCGTAGGGCGAGCCCGGGTCGTCCTCGCGCGCGTTGAGGGTGTTGTTGCGGCCCTTGCGGTTGGTGGCGCCGATGGGGGAGATCGGGGTGAGGTAGAGGACGT
>ERZ773079.1159-NODE-1159-length-16290-cov-4.283215_pt1 | contig 16290 bp, 17 predicted proteins | sample MGYA00511355_ERZ773079 | MGnify/ENA primary metagenome ERZ773079 (study PRJEB29015, sample SAMEA2737979) | human oral metagenome | biome: human oral; feature: human-associated habitat; material: dental | place: China | collected 2117 ... | reverse complement strand
GCCGAGATGTCCCCCCGCCTCCACGGCGGGGCGCGTGAGAATGATGCGGCTCACCTCACGATTTCGGAGTGCCGCCACTGCCATCACGACTGCGAGGTAGGTCTTGCCCGTGCCCGCAGGACCGACACCGAGCGTTACTGCATTCCGGCGAATCTTCGCGAGATAGTCCCGCTGACCGAGGGTCTTGGCGCGTACCTCCTTTCCCTTTGCCGTCACGAGCAGCACATCGGAGAAGAGTGCGTGCAGCTCCTCCACCTGCCCCGCACGTACAAGCTGCGCCCCATAGCGCACCTCATGCGTCGTCAGATTCGCCCCCTGCCGCCGGTAGAAGAGAAGCTCCCGCACAAGCGCACGCACGGCGGTGACATCTTTCTCCGCGCCCGTCACGACAAGTGCTGTTCCACGGCTCACCATCTGACAGGAAAACGTTTCCTGCATCGCCAGGAGTAGGCTGTCGCGCTCTCCGAGAACAGCGTACGCCTCCTGCTGATCCCGGAACTCGATCGTATCCGTCGTCTCCTGCAAAAACAAACCTCCCATCCGTCAAATAAAGTATTCGATCGTATCGGCCGCCGTGCGTCGCGTCCGCTGATCGAAGAGCAGCACCGCCTCACGGCTCTCCACCGCACCAAACGCGTAAAGCTCCCGCGTCTCACGATCGAAGCAGTCAAAGGGCACAATCCGGTTGTAGCTGTGCGGATGATCCGAGGTCACTGTAATCCCTTCGCGCACGAACTCCGGTTCCGCCTCTGCAAGATAGTAGGGGTCAAAGAGATAGATATGATCCCCGTGCGCGCCCGTCAGAAGCGCATAATGCTCCACCTCGTAGAAGAGCCGCACGACCGCAACACCGCCGCGCACAAGCGCATCATTGATATGACTGTGCGCACCGATGCATACCGTACGTCCCGAGATATACTGACAGGTGAGCGGAAAATTTGTCGCGCGCGAGAAGCCCTCGAGCCAGTTCGCGAGATACATCATCGCCATGCGCGATGTCCCGGCCTTACACGCCGTTCCGTCCATCCCATAGCAGTCCAATGTGTAGAGCATGACGCTGCGGATGATCTCGGGCGGCACCTCCTTTCGCGGAAAGAGATAGCTCACCGCGTTGAGCAGCGCCGTCGGTCCACAGTCGTACTCCGACATCTGATAGCGCAGGGGAATCTTCATGTGTACCCCCATTTCCTCAAGAGATTCGGTGTCAGAATCGCCGCAATGACGAGAGCAATCCCAAAGATCTGCACAGCCACAAACTGCGTATCGAAGATCAGCCATGCAAAGATAATGCTTGCCACCGGCTCGATCGTCGCCGTAATCGCCGTCTCCTCCGACGTGAGCCGGCGCAGTCCCAAGTTAAATGCAAAGAAAGCGACAACCGTACCAAGTCCGATGATAATGAAGAGGTCGAGCCACGTCCCCGCCGTAAAAAACGTACGGACATCCACGATTGCATGGGTCAACGGCAAAAGTGAAATACCGCCGATCAGCATGCAGACAGCGAGCAGGAAGAAACGGTCAAAAAGACGCAGGAGATGCACCGGATAGATCATCGCAAAGGTGAACGTCACACCCGAGAGCAGACTCCACACGATACACGACATCGGCACGGAGAGGCGTCCGATGTCGCCGCCCGTCACGAGGAGAAACACCCCTGCCACAGCCGCAATAACCGTCCCCGCCTCCACCGCCGACGGCAGACGCCGATAGCGCACGGCAAAATAGAGGATCATCATCGCGGGACTCGTGTAGCCGATGACCGTGGTCGCAGCCGCATCGCCCTCTGCAATGCCCATAAAGTAGGTGAACTGGACGATCATAATGCCGACGATCCCGTGAATGCCAAGCTGCACAATGAGACGCGGGTTTTTTCGCAGGGAGCGCACACCGCGCCGAAGACCGCCGCTCCACCACGCGAGCAGAAAGAAGAGTCCACTCGACAGGAAGAGCCGCACCTGTGTCAGTTCGATCGGAACATGATCGGACTGCGTGTAAAAATGCTGCGCTGCCGTCCCGCTTGCCGCCCACATCGTCCCTGCGAGGAGCACAAGCAGCACAGCGGAAAGATGCGACATTACGCCTCTCCCTGTTCCCGCCTCACGACCTCCACGATCGTGCCGCAGACCTCTTCGAGCTGCGCCTGATCGCTGCCCTCCGCCATCACGCGGATGAGCGGCTCCGTGCCCGAGGGACGGACGAGCACACGCCCCTCGCTGCCAAGGATGCGCTCGCCCTCGGCGATCGCATCGCGAATCGCGGGATTCTCCTCCCAGCCCGCCTTCGTCTTAACGCGTACATTCACGAGGAGCTGTGGATAGGTCGTCATCATCGCGTTCAGCTCCGATGCCTTTTTTCCGCTGCGACGCAGAGCCGCAAGCACCTGCAGCGCCGTGATGAGACCGTCTCCCGTCGTCGCGTGTTCGGCAAAGATGATGTGCCCCGACTGCTCGCCGCCGATGGCATAACCGTTCGCACGCATGGATTCGAGCACATAGCGGTCGCCGACCGCCGTCACCTCGACGCGTCCGCCGAGTGCCGCAATCGCCTTGTGGAAGCCGATGTTTGCCATCACCGTCGTCACCACCGTCTTGTGCGGCAACCGACCTGCGCGAATCATCTCGGCAGCACAGGCGACGAGGATATGATCGCCGTCGATGAGCGCGCCCTTTTCATCGAGACAGAGGCAGCGATCCGCATCCCCATCATGTGCAATGCCGATGTCCGCCCCGTGCTCGAGCACCGTACGCCGCAGGGATTCCAGATGTGTCGAGCCGCAGCCGTCGTTGATGTTCACCCCGTTCGGCAGCGCATGGATCACCTTGACCTCGGCGCCAAGGCGGCGCAGCACCTTCGGCATCGCCTCGTAGGCGGCACCGTTCGCACAGTCAAGCACGATCTTCATCCCGTCGAAGCGCTCCGTACACGTGCTCACCACATAATCGATGTACCGGTTGAGCAGGTCGTCGCGATACTCCACAATCCCGATTTCCTTGCCCGTCGGGCGCGCCGCATCGTCATTCGTCTGCAAACGATGTACAAGCGCCTCAAGCTCATCCTCCACCGCGTCCGGCAGCTTATAGCCGTCCCCGCCGAAAAACTTGATCCCGTTGTCCGGGAACGGATTGTGTGAGGCAGAGATAACGATGCCCGCCTTTGCCCTGTGCTCACGCGTGAGATAGGCGATCGCGGGCGTCGGAACGACCCCCGCAAGGAGCGCAATGCCGCCGGCGGAGCAGATCCCCGACGTCAGAGCCGCCTCGAACATCTCGCCCGAGATGCGCGTATCGCGCCCAATCAGGATGCGCGGACGCACATCGGACTGCGCGCCGAAGTAGAGCGTCGCCGCACGCCCAAGATGATAGGCGAGCTCCGGCGTCAGCTCCGTATTTGCCTCTCCGCGCACACCATCCGTACCAAAAAGTCTCACCATGAACAGCTCCCTATGATTATGATTATATTATCTCTATAATTTACTGTATCTTATCCAAAAATGCAAGCGCCGCTTTCAGACCGTCGAGCGACGCGCTCATGATACCGCCCGCATAGCCTGCACCCTCACCGATGGGATAAAGCCCTGCCGCAGAAACAGATTCCATTGTCACCGCATCTCGCACGATACGGCACGGCGCAGATGAACGCGACTCCACGCCCGTCAGGGGCACATCTGCCGCACCGAAGCCCGGTACACGCGTCTCCCAAAACGTGAGTGCGCGCGCAAGAGATGCTGCACATTCCGATGGAAGTATGGCGTGCAGATTGGCAATACGCACACCCGGCGCATAGGTCGGCGTCACGAAAAAATCACGTGTGCCCGTGCGCCCCGTAAGGAAATCCCCGACCGACTGCACAGGCGCGCGATAGTCGCCGCCACCAAGGCGGTAGGCACGCTCCTCAAGCGCCCGCTGAAAGGCAATGCCGCCGAGCACATCGCCGCCCCAGTCTGCGGGGCTCACCTGTACAAGCAGGGCGCTGTTCGCTGTGCCGGAATTCCGGTGATAGTTGCTCATCCCATTTGTCACGAGACGCCCCCTCTCCGACGCTGCCGCGACCACCATGCCTCCAGGGCACATACAGAACGAATAGACGCCGCAAAGCTCCGCCGTCTCTCTAGCGGCTACGAAGCGCTTTAATACGTCTTTTATTAAATTTATATTACTATCGCGTTTTAGTTCGCAAAGCCCAGCCGGATGCTTCGCGGCTATCATCAAAATGCCATCTTTGACGTAGATGAAAGCGATCAGCCTTTGCCAACTAAGCGGCAAAATCGCCAAAAACTCGCCTCTTTCTCGCATCTTGGCATATAAAGGATCTTTTCTGATATGAGCTATTATTTCTCTTGCATTTTCCATAAGCGGATTTTAGCATTTTTTATCTTAGTTTTACTTAGCGGCTGCGGATACAAAGCACCGCCTTTTTACTCGGACGCGGATGAGCAAACCGCGAACGCAGAGGTATCCGCCGCAGATGGCAACAATACAAACGACACGAAAGGCGGCGTTAGAATTTTACGCGATAAATAGCCTACTTTTAGCTTTGCTTTGTTATACTTTTAAAAATTTTTACAAAGGAATTTCATGCAAACGGCAGACATTTTAGTGCTGGACTTCGGCTCTCAATACACCCAGCTGATCGCTAGGCGCTTGCGCGAACAAGGCGTTTACACCGAGCTGATCGCATACGACGCACCGATCGATAAGATAAAAGCGAAAAACCCCAAAGGCCTTATTTTAAGCGGCGGACCCGCTAGCGTTTACGCCAAGGATGCGTATTTTTGCGACGATAGAATTTTTGAGCTTGGAATTCCGATTTTAGGTATCTGCTACGGCATGCAGCTCATCGCGCATAAATTTGGCGCCAGCGTCGTGCCTGCGGGTAAAAAAGAGTATGGCAAAGCCTCTTTGAAACTGCTTCGCGCTAGCAGGCTATTTGGCGGCGTGGAGGATAACTCTACTGTCTGGATGAGCCACTCGGACAAGGTCGAGAGCCTGCCGGAGGGCTTTGAGGTGATGGCAAGCTCGGACGAGAGCGAGTGGTGCGTATTCGGCGACGAGATCCGTAAAATTTATGCGCTGCAGTTTCATCCGGAGGTCTGCCACAGCGAGTTCGGCGATAGAATTTTAAAAAATTTCGCTAAAGAGATCTGCGGAATAACCAGCACTTGGAATATGGGCAGCTTCGCCAAAGAGCAGATGATCAAAATAAAAGAGCGCGTAGGCAGCGCCAAGGTGCTTTGCGCGGTAAGCGGCGGAGTGGATAGCTCGGTCGTAGCGGCACTTTTGGCGCATGCGGTGCCACAGAGCCTAATAGCGGTTTTCGTCGATAACGGACTGCTCCGCACTGGCGAGCGCAAGGCGGTGGAGGAGATGTTTAGGCTCAAACTCGGCGTGAGCTTAGACGTGATCGATGCTAGCGAGCTATTTTTAAGCAGGCTAAAAGGGGTGATCGATCCGGAGCAAAAACGCAAAATCATCGGCGCGACCTTCATCGAGGTTTTCAGCAAAGAAGCAGCAAAACACAAAAACGTAAAATTTCTAGCTCAAGGCACACTCTACACCGACATCATCGAGAGCTCGGTCGCAGGCTCAAGCAAGACGATCAAAAGCCACCACAACGTAGGCGGGCTGCCTAAGGATATGAAATTTGAACTGATCGAGCCTCTGCGCGAAATTTTTAAAGACGAAGTGCGCCAGCTGGGACTTGAGCTAGGTCTTTCGCGCGAAGTCGTTTTCCGCCATCCGTTCCCGGGTCCGGGTCTTGCGATCCGCATAATGGGCGAGGTAAATACGCCGAGTCTCGAGCTGCTGCGCAAAGCCGACGTGATCCTACGCGACGAGCTAAAATCAAGCGGCTGGTACAACAAAACGTGGCAGGCATTTTGCGTGCTACTAAACGTGCACTCCGTGGGAGTCATGGGCGATAACCGCACCTACGAAAACGCCGTGTGCATACGCGTAGTGGACGCTAGCGACGGCATGACGGCTAGCTTCTCGCGCCTGCCGTATGATCTGCTAGAAAACGTCTCTCGCCGTATCATAAACGAAGCAGACGGCATCAACCGCGTCGTCTACGACATCTCGAGCAAACCGCCTGCAACGATAGAGTGGGAGTAAGATGAAACAAATCTGCATCATTTTAGCGCATCCTTACGAGAGAAGTCTAAATGCGGCTATTGCAAACGCAGCGGCAGAAAAGCTGCAAAATAGCGGCTACGAGGTTAAATTTCACGATCTATATAAGGAGAAATTTAACCCAATCCTTAGCGGCACCGAGCTCGTGAGCGACGAAAGCGACGACGAGCTGTTAAAAGCGCATCAAAAAGACATAGCAAACGCCCACGGCATCGTGATTGTCCATCCGAACTGGTGGGGCGAGCCGCCCGCTATCCTCAAAGGCTGGATCGACCGCGTGTTCAGGCAGGGCATTGCCTACGACTTTGCGCCCGAAGATAGCGGCGGCGGGCTTCCAATAGGACTCTTAAAAGCCGAGGTCGCCATCGTTTTTAACACCTCAAATACGCCTGAAGTCAGAGAAAACGGGGTCTTCGGCGATCCCTTACAAAGGATTTGGCAAAGCTGTATTTTTGATTTTTGTGGCGTAAAAACATTTGAGCGGCTGATGTTTAGAGTGGTCGCGGATAGCGACGAAGCTGAGCGAAAGGTATGGCTAAAGCAGGTAGTTCAGACGCTGGATAGATACTTTCCGAAGCAATCGTAATTGCTCTAAATTTAAAAATGCGCTATCCGCAAAATCCGAACGGCATAGAATTTGACTGCCTATTTAAACAGATGCGCGCCGAATTCGCTCGCACATTTGGCGCAAAATCTATGAAATTTAGGAGGTAATCATGCTTAGATTAATCGCTGCGATGGCGATTTTAGCGGCTCTCATATACTTCGTCATGGGAGGCGGCGGCAAAAAGACGATCAAGGATTACAAAAATTTCAGCCGCGAGGAGCTGGAGACTTTATGCCTCGAAAAGAACGATAAAATCGCCTGCCAGCGTATCGCCGTGGACTATATCAAAGAAAATAAACCGAAAAAATGATCTAAATTTGCGAGGCTAATTTTGCGGTTTCGCTCAAACAGCGCGCGGTTAAATTTCTTTCTAGCCCGGCCCAAACGCTGCGCGGATAAATTTGCCCGCAAAGCACGACTAAAATGTCGATTAAATCGGTACCGAGCGCCGCGCAAATAACGTAAATTTAAAAGCAATAATTCAAGTATTAGCATGCGCGCCTATAAAACCGTTAGCGCAAATTAAAAGCAATAAATCGCGCTGTGTTCTTTACGCGCATACAAAAGGAGTGACGGATGAAAATTTTATGGCAAAGCAGGCTTCAAAACAGACTTCGCGATATCGGCGAAAATGTCCTAATAATGGGTGATCACGCATTTTACGCAGGCGATAACGACGAGCAAAAGCAGATGAAGCTTAGAAAATTCTCGCTCGCAAGCGGCGGGCAGCTAGCCGGCGCGCCTTTCCGCGATTTTACCCGCACTGCGACCTTTGACGATGACGGCCGTACGCTCGTAGTTTTGGGCTTTGTAGACACGATTTATAAATTTAACGCCGCGGATCTCGCGCTCATCTCAAAGCACAAAAAAGGCGTGCTAAAATACGGCAACTTTATCGCGCTAAGTAGCAAGGATGGCGATAAAAAGGCTATTACGGCGACATACGACACGCTTTTTATTTACGATTTTAAGACGCAGACGGGCATGCGAAAGCGATTAAAGGGCTGCGCGGCGATTTTTAAGCAAGATGAGCTAAATTTCTTGATTTTTACGCGCTCGGGTCAAATTTACGGCTTAAATTTGAGCAGTTGTGAGCTTAAAATCATCGCTAAAACTTGCCCTATGACGCAGGTGCAGCGCGCAAGCAGCGGATATTGCATTCGCGTGGGCGAAGCGGGCGAAAACGGCGAAATAGAGGGTGCTAACGAGCTTGTTTTTACGGACGCAAATTTTAACGTTAAATTCCGCGCGAAGCTGGACTTTGATTTCGATAAATTCGAGCTTGCGGTGGGCGGATCAGACGGCTGGCGCGGGCACTTTATAAACGAGCCGAATGAACTGAGGATTCTTGATATTGTGCGTAGCGAGGCGGGCGACCTCGAGAGCGGCGAGCACGACGGCTCGGGCAAATTTGCGCACGATAAAGCCGAGGAATTTAGATGCGACGAAGCGGACGAATTTAATCGCGGCGGCTCGGGCGAATTTACGCAGGGCAAGGCGAGCAAATCCAGGTGCGAAGCGACGGATAAATTTGAGTGCGACGAGCCCTTTAAATTTAAACTCGGCGAGCAGGTCCAATACCTCGCGGCAAAGCCCGTGCTGGCGCATAAATTTAAACAAAAGGGTGTGAGAATTTTAGGCGTCGTTACAGCTGCTTCTTGCCGGGCTGCGAGCACAAAATACGAAGCGAAGCAAAAGGGCGCATTTGCCGAGCAAAATTTAGCGTCCAGAGGCAACCACGGCATCGAAAACCTTGAATATTCACTCCTCGCTCCCGGTAAAAATGAAAAACGCAGGCATCGCGCGCCTGAGTGCGCCCGCGATCTCGTACTAGTCGATAATGCCTAACGAGGACGCGGATCAAATTTTAAACCTGCTATGAGATCTAAGCCATTGTCCAAGCACACCCATATTCCTGATTTAAAATTTGCAGCCGTGATTTCACGCCTTTAATTAAGGCAGGTTTGTTAAAAATTTTGCAAAAATTTTATATAGAATTCTACCAAGACGCGGAAATACCCGTTTAAAAATTCTACGACATGTAGGCGAGACCGTTGCAAAACGGCGCGGCTAGCGATGAGTACGGCGCGGCGGCGAGAATAAATCTTAACGCCCTAAGTGCGAGCAAATTTAAAGCGCAATCTCAAAGAGGTACGCGCGAAATTTAATCTCTAGCAGCAGGCTAAATTTCATGACTCGCGCGCCCGCACCCTAGTCTAAATTTAAAATTTCAAACCCGCAGCGAAATTTCACGACAAAACGACAAAACGGCAAAACGTCGCAGACCGGCTATAAGTACGGCGCGACCGCGCCCTTTCGCCGCTATCAGCACTTGATGTTTTTTGCCTTGCTATCTTGCATCGCGCGGAAAAATTCCGCCCTGCTCAGCGGGATTTCGTCTGGATGAGCGCTTCTGAAATGGCTCAGATAGCCCTCGTAATCGCCGAGCCCGATGAGCGGCGCAAGTGCGGCATCCGCGCGCGCCAAAAACCTCGCCACCGCCTTCGGGGCCGCGAGCGGATTAAATTTAAACTTTTTCATAAACGCCCCTGTCCACGTACTCGCTTTCTGCCAGCTTGAAATATCCCTCGCTCGCGCCGCCCTTTGAAATTTTAAGGCACATTCGGATCGTTTGAGCGATGACGATGATCGTAACAACGACGAAAAGCCCACAAAGTACGGCGTCGATGACGTTGTTTCTGATGATAGCCTGCGCCTTTTCGATCGCCGCAGGATCGCTCAGGCCGGCGAGTTTGGCTGCGGTATTTTGCGCGATAGCTACGTGGCTTACCGCGTCGTGCACGCGCTCGCCGTTAGCCGGCATCAGCTTCAAGATCGCCGCATAAAGCGTGGTTATAAGCACCCAGATCGCAGGAGCGATCGTAACGAAGGCGTATTTTTGCTTGCCCATTTTAAAAAGCACCACCGTCGCAAGCAGCAGCGCGATGCCCGCGAGCATCTGATTGGACGCGCCGAAAAGCGGCCACAGCGTGTAAATTCCGCCCATAGGATCGGTAACGCCGCTGTAGAGCAGATAACCCCAGCCCGCCACGCAGATCACCGTCGCGATGATGCCGTAGAGGGAATTTTTGGTATCGGAAAACGGCTTATAGACGTTGCCTAAAATTTCTTGCACCATAAAGCGCCCCGTGCGCGTGCCCGCATCGACCGCGGTCAGAATAAACAGCGCCTCAAACAAAATCGCGAAATGATACCAAAACGCCATCAGCTCCTTGCCGCCGATGATCTGATGTAGAAGCATCGTTAGCCCCATCGCAAAGGTAGGAGCGCCGCCCGTGCGGCTCATCATCGTGGTTTCGCCGACGTTTGAAGCCAAGGCGCCGATCTGCTCGGGCGTAATGCTAAATCCGATAGAATTTATATACGCCGCGGCGCTTACCGCGTCTTTGCCCAGCACCGCGGCTGGCGAGTTGATAGCGAAGTATTCGCCCGGGCTTAGGATGCACGCAGCCACAAGCGCCATTACGCCAACGAGGCTCTCCATAAGCATCGAGCCGTAGCCGATGAAAAGAGTATGGGTTTCGCGCTCGATCATCTTCGGCGTCGTGCCGCTGGAGATCAGCGCGTGAAAGCCCGAGATTGCGCCGCACGCAATAGTAATAAACAAAAACGGAAATATCGGACCTGCAAAAACGGGACCCGTGCCGTCGATAAATTTCGTCGTCGCGGGCATTTTAAGCTCGGGCGCGACAAAGATTATCGCGACCGCCATGCCGATGATGACGCCGAGCTTAAGGAAGGTGCTTAGATAATCGCGCGGCGCGAGCAGCAGCCACACGGGCAAGATCGCCGCTACAAAGCCGTAGCCGATCGTAAGAAGCGCGAGCGTCTCGCCCTTTAGCGAAAAAACGTCGTGCCAGTACGGATCAATCGCCACGTAATGCCCGCCCCAAAGCGAAAGCATCAGCAAAACAAAGCCGATGATCGATGCCTCGCTGACCTTGCCCGGTCGCAAGAACCTCATATAAACTCCCATAAATATCGCAATCGGAATCGTCATCGCGATCGTAAAAAGCCCCCACGGCGAGTTCGCGAGCGCCTTTACGACAACCATCGCCAAAATCGCCACGATGATCAGCATGATGAAAAAAATCCCGATCATCGCGATGCCACCCGTGAGCTTACCCATCTCTTCTTTTATCATCTCGCCTAGGCTCTTGCCGCCGCGTCGCGTGGAGAGCACGAGCACGATGAAATCATGCACCGCACCTGCGAGCACGACGCCTACCAAAAGCCAAATAGTGCCGGGCAGATAGCCCATCTGTGCGGCCACTACGGGACCTACGAGCGGTCCTGCGCCAGCGATAGCGGCGAAATGGTGGCCGAAAAGGACATATTTGTTCGTAGGGACGTAATCGCGTCCGTCGTTTCGGATCACCGCAGGAGTTGCGCGGCGATCGTTCAGCTCAAAGACGCGATACGCGATAAAGCGCCCGTAGAAGGTGTATCCGATCAGATAGATGCACGCGCTGGCCACTACGAGCCAGACGGCGCTGATGCTCTCGCCTTTATTTAGCGCAAGTACGCCGAAACACCACGCCCCTATGACGGCGACCGCCGCCCAAAGGATCTTTTGCCAAAATTTCATGCTCACTCCTTAAAGCTTAGCGAGCGGCTTTGGCGCAATTTGCCGTTTAACAAAACGGCTTGCGCCTTTAAAGCGGGGCTCGTTAAATAAAATTTAGTGCGTATTTTATCGGCGTTTTTATAATTTAAAGCTGAATCGCGAAATTAAAAAGAGCTCTTTTCGGCGTTTAAATTTAACGCCTAAATTTTGAATTTCAAATTTAAATAGACAGCTTGGCGACGCGCAAAATTTTAATATCTAATCGCCCAAATTTAACTCCGCAGCTCTTAGCCGTTATGGAATTTATCGCGCTTTAAGAAATCAAGCGATAAAATCCCATGATAACGATTTTAATTTCTTAATAAAAATCGCGAATACTTTTAGGAGGAAATTTATGCCGGATCAGGTATGCGGCTACGTACTTTTTCGTGCTGATATCAAAAGCTATGTAAGCTGCAAAAATAATTGCGCCAGCCGTGAAAATTTCATAAATTCCGCGCGTATAAATTCCTGGCACCGTTTAAATTTTAAAAATATCCGCCGCGACGAAATCTGCGCGTATAGTTCGCCTGGTGGGCTATGAGCTTTAAATTTTATCTCTTTCTAATCGCAGCTTTCGTCTTGCTTGCTTTAGTAGCCGTAAGTAGCGGCGGAGCGAGCATTTCGCTAGGCGACATCGCAAAATTTTTCACCTTCGGCGAGATAGACGAGACCAAGCAGCTGATTCTAACGCAAATGCGTCTGCCACGCCTCGTACTTGGAATTTTAATAGGCGCGCTGCTGGCAACTTCGGGGGTGGTTGTGCAAAGCGTATTTTTAAACCCGCTCGCAGACCCTTACATCATCGGCATCGCCTCGGCAGCGACCTTCGGCGCGGTCATAGCCTATCTACTAGGGCTTAGCGACGTTTTTTACGGAATTTTCGCGTTTTTGGCCGCCAGCGGGCTTTCACTCGTAATCTTTAAGCTCGCAGCCCATACTCGCTCGATCTCTACGCTACTGATCGTAGGTATCGCCGTGTCGTCGTTTTTGGGCGCATTTACCTCCTTTGCGGTTTATCTCATCGGAGAGGATAGCTTTAGGATTACGGCGTGGATGATGGGCTATCTGGGCGGCGCAAACTGGCAGAAGATCGCGCTTTTGCTGCCGCCGCTGCTGTTTTGCATGGCGTATTTTTACGCGAAGCGCCACGAGCTAAATATCATCTTAAACGGCGACGAGGAGGCGAAATCGCTGGGACTCAACGTCGATAAGTCCAAAAAGAGCCTACTCATCGTCTCCTCGCTCATCATCGGCTTTTCGGTCGCATTTACGGGGATGATAGGTTTCGTGGGGCTCATCATTCCGCACACGCTTCGCATGGCGCTTCATACGGCGAGCAACGCCGTGCTGATCCCTGCTAGCGCGCTTACCGGCGGAGTTTTTTTGGTTTTTTGCGACGTAATCGCTAAAAACGCCCTCTCGCCGGTAGAAATTCCGATCGGCGTGGTGACCTCCTTTTTCGGCGCGCCATTTTTTCTATACCTAGCGTTTAGGAAGCATGCATGAAAATTTCGGCGCTAAACTTCAGCTACGGCAAGCGGGCGATCTTGCGAGGCATAGAGTTAAATTTAAAACGGGGCAAATTTTACGGGATTTTGGGTCCTAACGGCTGCGGCAAAAGCACCTTGTTAAAAAACATATTGCAAATTTTAAAGCCTGCAAGCGGAATCATCGAAATAAACGGCAAAAAAGCAAGCGAATACGGCCTTAAAGAGCTTGCGGCGCTCATCGGCTTCGTGCCGCAAAAAACAGCCCTCGCAGCCGCGCTGAACGTGAATGAAATTTTACTTGCGGGCAGATTTTGCCGCCTAAAAAGCGCATTTAGCGGCTACGATGCGAGCGACCGCGACAAGGTAGAACGAATCGCCGAGCTTTTGGACGTGAAGAAATTTTTAAATCGCAGCGCGTTTGAGCTAAGCGGCGGCGAGTTCGGGCGCGTGCTACTTGCCAGAGCGCTCGTAAGCGAGCCTGAAATTTTGCTGCTCGATGAGCCCACGGGTGCGCTTGATATGAACTACGCGATCGAGGCGATGAGGATCTGCGAAAATTTAACCAAAACGCTAAATTTAACGAGCGTCGTCGTGCTGCACGATCTAAATTTAGCCTCGCTGTTTTGCGACGAAATTTTGATGCTAAAAGACGGCGCAGTGAGGTATCGCGGTAGCGCGAGCGAGCTTTTTACACCGCAGATCATAAAAGAAATTTACGGCTTTGACGCCCTGATAGTCGAAAATTTAGGAACTAAATTTATCTTACCGCAAAAGGAGAAAATGTGAAAAAAATTCTTATAGCTTTGCTTTCGGCGAGTTTTGCGCTCGCCAAAGGCCTGGTAGTGCTCGACCCCGCCGCAGTCGAGATCATCTACGCCTTAGGCGCGCAGGATCAGATCGCTGCGATCTCAACTACCTCGATGAGCAAGATCCGCCCGGAGGCAGAAACCGCGAAACTGCCTAGCGTAGGCACCTACGTCAAGCCGAATATGGAAAAGATCGTCGAGCTCAAGCCCGATCTGGTTATTACGAGCTTTCACTCCGCAGGCGTTAGCGAGAATCTGCAAAAGCTGGGACTTAAGAGCCTTACAATGGATGCAAACTCCACCGCAGATATATGCCAAAACGTAAAGAAGGTCGCCGCGATCGTAAAAAAAGAGAGCGAGGCGGATAAAATTTGCGCGCGGATGGATGGAATTTTTGCAGACAAACCCGCTCTTCGCGGCAAAAAAGTAGCGCTATTTTTCGGCTCAAACGCCACTATGGCCTTTAACGACAAAACCCTAGTAGGCGATATCTTCGCTCGCCTAGGCGCCAAAAATATCGCAGACGGCCTAAAAGGCAGCACGCCTTCGGTATCTGCCGAATACATCCTCGAGCAAAATCCCGATATAATCGTCGTCGTGGGCGGCGAGACGGAGGATTTTTTAAAGGCAAATCCGATCCTTAAAAATACCAAAGCCGTAAAATCGGGCAAAATTTTAAAAGCTCCGACGCTCATCTTGCGGGGCAGCCCGCAGATCGGCGAGACGGTGGATGAAATTTACGCGGAGGCAACGAAATAGATGTTTAAAGAACGCATTAAATCCCACCATCGCTCCAAGCTTTTCGAGAGCGTCTCCGCGAGCGAAAACGAGCTGTTCGATGCACTAGAGCAGCCCGCGAAAGACAGCGATTGCGTGATCTATCTGCACGTGCCCTTTTGCGACAACATCTGCTCGTTTTGTTCGATGATGCGCTCCAAACTCGGCGACGAGCTGGACGAATACGCTAAATTTCTGATCCGCCAGATCAAAGACTACGGCGAGATGCCCTACTTCGATACTAAAAATATCAAAAGCATCTACTTCGGCGGCGGCACGCCGAGCGTATTTAGCGAAGCTCACTTCGAAAAGGTCCTCGGCGCACTGCATAAAAATTTCAAGATCGCGGACGACTGCGAGATCAGCATAGAGACCACGCTGCATAATCTAGATACGCAAAAAGCGCTCGCTCTGCAAAGCTTCGGCGTAAACCGCTTTAGCATCGGCGTGCAGACCTTCAGCAGACAGGGGCGCGCGCTTCTAAACCGCGTGCATAAGCCCGCTCGCGCGATCGAGCGACTAAAGGAGCTTAGAGAAAAATTTGACGGCATGCTCTGCTGCGACATCATCTACAACTTCCCAAGCGAAAGCGTAGAGGAGGCGATCGCGGATGCTAATTACGTAAATGAGCTGGGACTTGATAGCGCTAGCTTTTACTCGTTAATGTTTTTCGATGGCTCGGAATTATCCAAAAAGATCGATACCTCCTACTACGATCTGCCGACCGATAAGAAGCTGCACCACGCTTTCACAGAGGCGCTGCTGCAAAGCGGGAATTTCGAGGTTTTGGAGCTTACCAAGCTTGCTCGAAAAGGGCGCGACAACTACGGCTACATCAAGCTAAGCCACAAGGGCACGGATATCCTACCTATCGGCAACGGTGCGGGCGGACACGTAGCGGGCTTCGGAATTTACGGCGTTTCAGGGCACAAGATGATCTCGCGAATCGATGAGCGCGAAGCAAAATACGGCGTGCTAAGCAATCTATTTCAATACCCGATCGTAAGCTTAAACGAGCTAAAAGAGGCCCTAAGCGCGAGCGTTTATGACGAAGCGCTGCAGAAACTAAAGGAATTTGAGAGCTGGGGGCTTTTGGAGCTTAAGGATGGAAAATCGGTCTTAAACTTGGACGGAATTTTTTGGGGCAACAATATCAACGAAGAGATAGCAAACATTATGAAAAAGGACTTTGTATGAAAAAAATCGTGCTTTACACCTCGCAAACGGGTAACACGAAAAAAGTGGGCGACGCGATCGCCGAGCAACTAGGCTGCGAGAGTCTAAATTTCCGCGACTTTGAAGGCGAGGTCGATGACTACGACTTTATAGCCTTGGGCTTTTACGTCGATAAGGGCGAGGCCGAGGCGAAATTTACGCGCTTTTTACGTAAAATTCACAACAAGAAGCTTGGCGTTTTCATGACTCTGGGCGCGGAACCGGACGGCGAGCATTCGCGTAAGTGTTTGGATGGCTTTGAAGAGGGGCTTAAAGCAAACGGCAACGAGATTATAAGGGAGTTTGCCTGCCAGGGCGCGATCGATCCGAATCTACTTGAGACGATGCGCAAAATGGCGGCCGGCGGCAACTCGCCCCACCCTATCACTCCCGAGCGACTTGCGCGCTGGGCGGAGGCTGCGAAGCACCCGGACGAGAAGGATTTGGCGGACGCAAAAGCAGCATTTGCGGGGATAAAGTAAAATTTAAAGCAAGTCGTGCAAACCGCTGCGCGGCGAAACAAAACCAAATAAAATTTCACACCACTTCACGCGCGATTTGGAATTTTATCTTTTACTAAATTTGGACGATAAATTTCATTCATACAAGCAAATTTGCCGCTGCAGGCGCAGGGTCT
>ERZ773079.1154-NODE-1154-length-16338-cov-13.863661_pt1 | contig 16338 bp, 11 predicted proteins | sample MGYA00511355_ERZ773079 | MGnify/ENA primary metagenome ERZ773079 (study PRJEB29015, sample SAMEA2737979) | human oral metagenome | biome: human oral; feature: human-associated habitat; material: dental | place: China | collected 2117 ... | reverse complement strand
AACCCTTGACCTTCTCCTTACCATGGAGACGCTCTGCCGACTGAGCTATCGGGGCGACGAGCGGAACTCTAGGCGGACGGGAATCGCTACTGCAACTCCGGCCCCCGTGTCCTCGCTCACCGCGGGGCGTTCCCCGGGGGGAACGGTTCTGACCACCCGGCCCGATGGACCCGATGACCATAGTGGCGGGTGAGGGATTCGAACCCCCGTAGCATTACAGCGGCTGATTTACAGTCAGCTCCCATTGGCCGCTCGGGCAACCCGCCTCGCTTCGCGCTCCGGCTCGCAGCCGTCGCTGGACGCCGTGGAAGAATAGCAAGTCGACGCCCCGGGACGCCAACCCGGGCGGTAGGACCCTGCTCACAGGGCGCCGCCCGAGGGGTTCGGCTGGCAGGGCGGCCGCCCCGGTGCTCGCCGGGCCGGTCGACGAGGCGCTCACCGAGGGCAGCCCCCGGGCCGCCTACGGGACCCGGGTCCGCGTGGTCTCCGCGGTCGACGACGACGGCGCGCCCACACGCACCTGCGCACCCTCCCTCAGGGTACTGTGATATCACGCATATAACAGCGGGGTCCGGCCGAATACTCCCCCGATCCCACGGTGAAGGGGCCGGCGATCGTCGCGGCTCCGCCCGTCACCTGGAGAACCGCCCCATGAACACCCGCTTGTCCCGCCGCGACCTGCTCGCACTGACCGGCCTGGGCGCCGGCGCCGCCCTGACCTCCCTGGCCGCCTGCGGCTCCTCCTCCAAGGGCCCGTCGTCGGCCTCCGGATCCGCCGGCGCATCCGGCGCCGCCCCGGGCACCCAGACGGTGACCGACATGAACGGCACCGCCGTGGAGGTGCCCGTCAACCCGACGACCTACGCCGACGGCTGGTACGCCCACAACGAGGTCACCATCATGCTCACCGGGGCCAGGGGCCTGGTCGCCACGCACTGCGACCCCAAGAGGTTCCCCTGGATGTACAGGGTCTGCCCGGCCATGAGCAGCGCGACCTCCACCTTCGGCGACGGCTTCAACTTCGAGGATCTCGTGGCCCTGGGCCCGCAGGTCATCTTCGACTCCGAGGAGACGCTGCGCGACAAGGCCGCCGAGGTCGGCATCCCGCTGGTCAACTGCAATTTCCAGACCTACGACGAGATGAAGAAGTCCATCACCCTGTCGGCCCAGGTCTTCGGCGGCAACGCCCCGGCCACCGCCGAGAAGTACAACGCCGATCTCGACGAGGTCCTCAGCGCGGTCAAGGCCCAGACCGACTCCCTGACCGACGACGCCCGTCCCGCCGTCATGCACGGCGCCAGCGTCTACACCCTCACCCTCGACGGCACGGAGACGATCATCGACGACTGGATCAAGGCGGCCGGCGGCCGCAACGCCGTCGACCAGTCCACCAAGGGCAACGCCCAGGCGCAGTTCACCCTGGAGCAGATCATCGCCTGGAACCCGGAGGTCATCATCACCGGCGAGGCGGGCGAGCCCGAGCAGATCCTCGCCGACTCCGCCTGGGCCTCCATCAAGGCCGTCCAGGACAAGAAGGTCTACGTCAACCCCAGGGGCGTCTTCGGCTGGGACGGCTACGGCGCGGAGGAGATCCTCCAGGTGCCGTGGGCCGCCCACCTGCTCCACCCGGACCTGTTCCCCGACTTCGACATCTCGGAGCGGACGAAGGACTTCTACGCCGAGTACCTCGGATACCAGCTCACCGACGACGACGTCGAGCTCATCCTGGCGGGCGAGGACCCCCAGTAGCCGGGCGGCGGGCCGCGCGGCCCTCCGCTTCGTCGACGCGCATCGATTCGCGTGCCGTTTCCGCCGGTTTCGCGTGTCTTCTCCGCCGGTCCCGGCGAGGGAGGAGGCGGGGACGGGCGGTCAGGAGGACAGGAGCGTCAGGACCGCCTTGACGCGGCGGTGGACGGCGGCGTCGGGCAGGAGCCCGAGCTTGGCGAAGATCCGCTGGGTGTGCTTCTCCACGGCGCCCTCGGTGACCACCAGCCGGGCCGCGATCGCGGCGTTCGTGCGCCCCTCCGCCATGAGGCCGAGGACCTCCCGCTCGCGGGGCGTGAGGGTCTCGATGGGGTCGTTGCGCCGCCCGCGCCGCATGACCTGGGCCACGACGTCGGGATCCAGGACCAGTTCGCCGCGCGCCACGCGCTCCACGGCGGACAGGAAGGAGTCGATGTCGGTGACGCGGTCCTTGAGGAGGTATCCGATCCCGCCCCCGCCGTCGGCCAGCAGCTCGGGCAGGTAGCCGGCGACGACGTACTGGCTGAGCAGGAGGATGGGGGCGTTGGCCCACTGCCGCCGGATGCGGGTGGCGGCGCGCAGGCCCTCGTCGGTGTGCGAGGGCGGCATGCGGATGTCGGCGATGATGACGTCGGGGCGCAGGGCCAGCGCCCGCGCGACCAGGGCCGCCCCGTCGCCGACCTCGGCGAGGACCTCGTGGCCGCCCTCGGCGAGGATGAGCGCCAGCCCCTGGCGCAGCAGGACCGAGTCGTCGGCGATCAGGACCCGCACGGGATCACCGCCTCCACCCGGGTGGGGCCGCCGGCCGGCGAGGCCACCGACAGCCGTCCGTCCACGCCGTCGAGCCTGTGAACCAGCCCCGCCAGGCCGTGCCCCTTGTCCACCGAGGCGCCGCCGACGCCGTCGTCGACCACCCACAGGCGCAGCGCCCCGTCCTCGACGACGGCGCCGAGCTCGGCGGCGCGCGCCCCGGAGTGCTTGTTGAGGTTCGCCAGGGCCTCGCTGGCCACGAAGTAGGCGGCCTGCTCGACGTGCTCGCTCAGGCGCGGCACGTCCGCGTCGATGGCGACGGGCACGCCCGAGCGCACCGCGACCTCCGCCAGCGCCGCGGCCAGCCCCCGGTCGACCAGCACCGGCGGGGCGATGCCGCGCGAGAGGCTGCGCAGCTCGTCGAGGGTCTCGCGGGTCTGGGCGATGGCCCCGTCGAGGATCGTCTCCGCGGCCCGCGGGTCCCGGGAGGTCTGCCGCTTGGCCCGGGCCAGGTCCATGCCCAGGCGCACGAGGCGCTGCTGGGGTCCGTCGTGGATGTCCCGCTCCAGGCGGGAGCGGGCGTCGGCCTCGGCGCGCCGGACCGCCGCCCGCGAGGCCTCCAGGCGCGCGACCTCGCCGCTGCGGCACAGCAGGGCGCGGGTGAAGGCCTGCTGGGCGCGGACCAGCGCCCTGAGGACGAACGGGCAGGTCAGCGCGAACAGGACGCAGACCGCCACGTCGAACAGGGTCATCCACAGCAGGTCGGGCTCCAGACCCAGCAACTCGGCGAGGTTGGTCGTCTGCTCGTCCCCGAGCGCGGCCTGGACGATCACCTCGACGAACGGGCTCAAGGGCGCGGCGAGGGGCACGGCGATCCAGACGACGGCGAGCGCCCAGGTCGCGAGGGACACGACGAAGCCGACGACGACCCAGGTCAGGTCCGCCCACCGCTGGGGGTCGTGCAGGGGCGCGAGCAGGGGGCGCACGCCCGGCTCGCCGGCCCCGGGGCGCCGGTAGTGACCGGGGACGTACTCGCTGGAGTCGACGTCGGCCACGGCCCGGCGCCCGATCTCGGCGAAGCGCGACGAGACGGACAGGCCCAGGACCAGCACGGGGACGCCGACGCCGAGGACGGCCGTGCCGGCGCCCAGGGCGATGAGGGGCACGACGACCAGGAAGGCCAGCAGGAGGATCGGCCACAGGCGCAGGAGGAAGGCGGCGTCGCGCACGGCCTGCCGGTAGCGCCCGCGCCGGACGGATGATGCGTTGCTCATGCCTCGATCCTGCTCGTCTGCGCCCGGCGGTCCCATCCCGCCACCCGGCCGGCGGTGGTGGGGCCGGCCCGACACCGCGCCGGTGCCGACGAGGGGGAGGCGGGGCTTGTAGAGCGGCCACATACTCGTTTACCCTCTCACAGTCGGCCGGTTCCCGCCGCCGCCATGCGGCGGAGCCCGCCAGTCCAGTCCCGTTCGTCGCTCCCCTGCCCCCATCACCGAGGTGCTCCCGTGTCCCAGCCAGGCCCTGCGTCCCAGCCGAACTCCGCATTCCAGCCGAACTCCGCGCCCCAGCCGGACCCCGCCGACCGCTCCACCTGGGGGACCGCTCCCCAGCCCGCGCAGGCCCCCGCCCGCAGCCGCTCGAAATGGGCCGCCCTGGTCGGCGTCCTCGTCTTCATCCTCGCCGCCGCGGCGGCCGTCGGCATCGTGAGGATGCTCCTCCACAAGTCGGTCCCGGCGGAGAAGGCCGCCGCGGGCCAGTGCATCCAGGACCCGGAGAAGCACAATAAGCCCGTCGTCACCGACTGCGACTCCGATGACGCCGCCTACAGGGTCACCGCCCCCTCGGGCAGCACCTGCACGCAGGTCCCGGGCACGACGACGACCTACGAGACCATGTGCCTCATCGACACCAAGGAGGACCCGGCCACGGTGCTGAGCAGCGCGAAGGTCGGCGACTGCCTCGACATCGACGCCACCGGCAAGCAGGCCACCATCTCCGAGTGCACCAGCGGCACCCACCCGATCCTCATGATCCTCGACAATGTCAGCGAGGCGGAGACGGGCACGTCACTCACCGAGGACGCCTGTCAGAAGGCCGGCGTCGACACCAGCTCATACGACGGCATGTACGTGTGGTCCTTCGACTACTTCCGCACGTCGTCGGTGGACTACAACCAGTTCTCGATGAAGCACGACTACGCCTTCTGCCTGGGCACCCAGAACCCCTGAGCACCCCGCCCCGCCGAGGCGCAGGCCGCGCGGCCGCGTCAGTACCCGGCCATCTCCTCCAGACGGGCGATGCGGTCCGCCATGGGCGGGTGGGTGGCGAAGAGGTTCTTCACCCGCCCGAAGGGGTTGGCGATCATCATGGAGGACACCGGCTCCATGCGCGGGTCCCGGTCCATGGGCACGTGGGAGATCCCCGACTCCAGCTTGCTCAGGGCGCTGGCCAGGGCCAGCGGGTCGTTCGTGAGGACGGCGCCGTCGTGGTCGGCGTCGTACTCGCGGGTCCGCGAGACGGCGAACTGGGTGAGGCTCGCCGCCAGCGGGGCGAGGATGGCCAGCAGGAGCAGGGCGATCACGTTGCCGCCCTCCTCCCGGTCGCGCCGGCCGCCGCCGAACCACAGCGCGATGGTGGATATCGAGGAGATGATGCCGGCGATGCCGGCGGCGACGGAGCCGGTGAGGATGTCGCGGTTGTAGACGTGGGACAGCTCGTGGCCCAGGACCCCGCGCAGCTCGCGCTCGTTGAGCAGCTGGAGGATGCCCTGGGTGCAGCACACGGCGGCGTGGGCCGGGTCGCGGCCGGTGGCGAAGGCGTTGGGGCTCATGGTCGGGGCGACGTACAGGCGCGGCATGGGCTGTCCCGCGGCCGCCGAGAGCTCGCGGACGATGGCGTGCATCTCGGGCTGCTGGGCCTCGGTGACCTCGATGGCGCCCATGGAGCGCACGGCGAGCCGGTCGGAGTTCCAGTAGGAGTAGGCGGTCTGCGCCACGCCGATGAGCGGCATGATGAACAGCCAGACGCTCGACCCGGTGCCCTGGGCCAGGAGCCACCCGACGAGGAGGAGCAGGCTCCACAGGCCGCCCATGAGGGCGGCCGTCTTGAGCCCGTTGTGGTGGTGCGTGCCTGTCATGGGTCCGAGCCTATGGGCCCTTGCTGTGCGCGCGCTGTGGGGGCGCGGCCCCTTCACGGGACGGGCGCGGGCGCCCTCACAGGTAGGCCTCGTAGGCGGGCAGGTCGAGCACGCCGTTGCCGGACAGGCCGATGACGATGACCTCCCCGTCGCGCGCGTCGCGGGCGCGGGCCAGCGCCCCGGCCACCGCGTGCGTGGACTCGGGCGCGGGCACGATCCCCTCGGTGCGGGCGAACAGGAGGCCCGCGGCGAAGGCGTCGTCCTGCTCGACGGCGACGGCCTTCATGAGGCCCAGGTGCAGGGCATGGGAGACCATGGGCGACATGCCGTGGTAGCGCAGGCCGCCGGCGTGGATGGCCGGGGGCACGAAGTCCGCCCCGAGGGTGTACATCTTCATCATGGGGGTCAGCCCGGCCACGTCCCCGTAGTCGTAGCGGTACTCCCCGCGCGTGAGCGACGGGCAGGCGGCCGGTTCGCAGGCGACGACGCGGGTGGCGGTGCCCTCGGTGAGGTTGCGGCCGATGAAGGGGAAGGTCAGTCCCGCCAGGTTCGACCCGCCGCCCGCGCAGCCGAAGACGGCGTCGGGCGCCTCGACGCCGGCGGCGCCCAGCTGGGCGATCGCCTCCCGGCCGATGACGCTCTGGTGGAGCATGACGTGGTTGAGCACCGAGCCCAGGGCGTAGTGGACGTCGTCGTGGGCCATGGCCGCCTCGACGGCCTCGCTGATGGCCATGCCCAGGCTGCCGGTCGTCTCCGGGTCCTCCGCCAGGATCCGCCGTCCGGCCCCGGTCAGCTCGGAGGGCGAGGAGTGGCAGGTCGAGCCGTAGACCTCCATCTGGTAGCGCCGGTAGGGCTTGGTCTCGTAGGAGGAGCGCACCTGCCACACCTCGCAGGTCATGCCGAACAGGGCGCAGGCCAGGGCCAGGGAGGCGCCCCACTGCCCGGCGCCGGTCTCCGTGGTCAGGCGGGTGGTGCCCTCCTGGGCGTTGTACCAGGCCTGGGCGACGGCGGTGTTGGGCTTGTGGGAGCCGGCGGGGCTCACGCCCTCGTACTTGTAGAAGATGCGCGCCCTCGTCCCCACGGCGCGCTCGAGGCGGTCGGCGCGGATGAGCGGGGAGGGGCGCCACTTGGCGTACACCTCGCGCACGGCCGGCGGGATCTCGATGAACCGCTCGGTGGAGGTCTCCTGGGCGATGAGGGCCCGGGGGAAGAGGGGCTCGAGGTCGGCGGGGGCCAGGGGCTCGCGCGTGACCGGGTTGAGGGCCGGGGGCATGGGCTCGGGGAAGTCCGCGGCGAGGTTGTACCAGTGCTCCGGGTGGGCGGAACCGATCTGCGTCATGACTCTCCTGTGGCAGGCGGTGCGGAGGCGGGCGCGCCCGCGGCGGTGCCCGACGGCGCGGTCGGCGCCGACGGCGTCAACGGTAATGGAAGCCCCCAGCCGCCGGGCGCCGCGGCGCGGCTGAGCCGTGAGACGGTGCTTGCGTGCAGGGACGGCGGCGGTTAGGGTGATCGCACTTCCCTGAGTCGACCCGGAGGGGATCCGGTATGGGCGACCTGAGCCTGGATGATCTGCACGCAACAGCGGACGTGGTGTGGGATTACACGGTCAGTTCCGATCTGGCCGCCAAGTTCGACGCCGCGGCGAGCGCGGTGGAGGGCCAGGTCGGGGGGCGCACCAGCCGCAGAACCACGTACGGCACGCACTTCCAGGGCTACTACGCGCAGCTGTGGTCCCACAATATCGATACGGCCAACAGCGACGCCCGGCTGCTGGCGAGTCGTCTGCGGGATGTGGCCCAGGGCGTGCGCGACCTGGAGGCCGATGCGCGGGCGGAGCAGGCGAGGATCAACACCGCCAGGCAGTGGAAGGCCGAGCGGGATTCGCGCTCGGATCTGGAGAAGTTCGGCGAGACCATCGACTTCCTCCATCTGTTCCACAGCGACTCGAACGCGCCCAAAGCCGAGCCCGTGCCGCAGATGGTCAAGTCCTACGAGGCCCCGGCCCAGGGCGCGCGCGAGGAGTTCACGGGCACGTCCGCGACCGGGGTGTCGTCGGCGCTGCCCGATGATCTGCGCAGCTTCACCTCCGAGGAGCGGGCGGCGACCGACGAGATCCGCAGCACGCCCACGACGCTGTCCGGCCGGGTGGAGGACTTCCGGACCAAGTGCCAGTGGGGTCAGCTGGCGTGCGACCAGGTCCTGGTGGGGTTCAACAATTACATCACGTCGAATGACAACGACTGCACGCGCACGGACGTGGTGGCGGAGAATTTCGAGGCGGCCGGCGGGTCGGGCGTGATCTCGACGGTGTCGGACGCGGCGATCTCGGCGAGCCTGGAGGCCAACGGGATCTCCGAGCAGCGCCCGCAGCTGGAGATCCCGCCGGTGCAGGCCGTGGGCAACCCGCCGACGTCGGGGTTCTCGAACGACCCGGTCAATACGGCGACCGGCAATTTCGTGGAGAACGAGGAGGACCTGCGCTTCGAGGGCGGGACGGCGCTGCTGGGCTGGGCCCGCTCCTACTCCTCGCTGAGCCGCAGGGCCGGTGGGCACGGGCCCGGGTGGGCGTCGTTGGACGGGTGCGGGCTGCGCTTCGAGGCGGAGGTGGCCGCCTGGACGCTGGCGGACGGGCGCGAGGTCGTCTTCCCCCGTCTGGGGGAGGGCTTCGACCGCGCCGAGCACGAGAACTTCTGGCTGGCGGGCGGCGAGGACGGCTGGACGGTGACGAACAACACCGGGGCCCGGTGGGAGTTCACCGGCTCGGGGCGGCCGACGTCGTTCACCCTGACCGAGGGCGCCACCGTCCTGTTCGACTACGACGGCGCCCGGCTGGTGGGGATCCGCCATGTGCGCGGCCACGAGATCGCCGTGGAGTGGGACGGGGACCTCATCGCCGCGGTGCGGGCCGACGACGGGCGGCGGGTGGAGTACCGCTACGACGAATGCGGGCGGCTGGTGGAGGCCGCGGGCCCGCTGGGGTCGCGCCGCTACGAGTGGGACGAGGACAGCGGCCTGATCGGCGCGGTGATCGACGCCGACGGCGTGGTCGAGGCCCGCAACGCCTACGACGAGTCGGGCCGGGTGACCGCGCAGACCTCCCGGTTCGGGCGGGTGACGCGCTTCGCCTACCTGCCCGGGCGGGTGACCTCGGTGTCGGATGCGGACGGGGGCCGGGCGAACACGTGGGTGGCCGACGCCCGCGGCCGGCTGCTGAGCGTCACCGACTCCGACGGCAACTGCTCCCGCATGGCCTACGACCGGTTGGGGAACCTGGTCGTGTCCACGGACCCGGAGAAACGGCGGACCGTGCGCCAGTCCGACCAGCGCAGTCGCCTGATCACCGAGCTGGCGCCGTCGAGGGCCATGACCCGGCTGGCCTACGACGACCTGGACCGTCTGACCGACATGGTCTCGCTGGAGGACGGCACCGAGGTCGCCCGCACCACCATGTCCTACACCGGCGCGCAGCAGCAGCCCTCGGAGATCACCGACGGCGAGGGCGGGCGGACCCGGATGGTCTGGGACGCGGGCCTCCTGCTGGAGGCCACCGACCCGACCGGCGTGACGGCGCGCTTCGAGTACGACGCGCACGGCGATCTCGTGGCCTGCATCGACGCCGAGGGCAATACGACTCGTATTGTCCGCGACGGGTCGGGCCGGCCGCTGGAGATGATCATGCCCTCCGGCGCCACCACGCGCTTCTCCTACACCCCGGCGGGCCTGCTGGCCTCCCGTACCGACCCGGACGGCGGTCGCTGGAGCTACGAGTACACCGTCGGCGGCCGCATGACCGCGATGGTGAACCCGCTGGGGGCGCGCACGAGCCTGGAGTACGGCGAGCACGGCGAGCTGTGCGCGACGATCGACCCGCTGGGGCGCCGGGTGGAGCAGGAGCTGGACGACCTGGGCAATGTCAGCCGCGTGCGGCTGCCCGACGGCGCCGTGTGGGAGTTCACCCACGACGCCATGTCCCGGCTGAGGCAGACCGTCGACCCGAGCGGCGGGGTGTGGACGCGCCACTACGACCGGTTCGGGCGGCCGAGCGGGACCACGGACCCGACCGGGGTGCGCTCCTTCCAGCGCTACTCCGACGCCCGCCGGGAGGTCACGGCCGGCGACGCGGCGGGTGCGACGACGGTGAGGATGGACAAGTGGGGGCGGCGGGTGGCCACCGTCGGGCCCGACGGGTCGGAGACGACCACCGCCTACGACCGGTGCGGACGGCCGGTGGAGTTCGTCGACGCCGCGGGCGGGCGCACCCGCATCGAGCGAGACGCGGCGGGGCGGCCGGTGCGCATCCGCCGCCCCGGCGGCGGCAGCGTGCGCTACGACTACGACGAGTGCGGGCGCGTGGCCGGGGTGCGGGGCGCGATGGGCTGGCGCACCGAACTGGGCTACGACGCCGACTCCCAGCTGATCCGCGAGGTGTGGCCCACGGGCGAGCGGGGCTGGATCCGCTACGACAGGTGCGGGCGCGTCACGGCCCGCCACACCCCCGGGGCGGGCACCTTCCGGTGGGTCTACGACCGGTGCGGGCGCATTGCGGAGACCAAGGACCCGGTCTACGGCGTGCGCCGCTTCCGCTACGACGACGCCGACCAGCTCGTGGCGGCCATGAGCGGAGCGGGCGGCACCACCCGCTACGAGTACGACGAGGCCGGGCGGGCGGTGCGCATCATCGACCCCCTGGGCGGGGTGGAGGCGCGCGACTTCGACGCCATGGACCGCTGCACGGCCATCACCGACCCGCTGGGCCACGTCTCGCGGGCCGTCTACGACGCCGCCGGCCGCCTGGTCAAGAACGTGGACGCGGACGGGCGGGTCATTGAGATCGGCTACGACGACGCCGGTCTGGAGGCCTCGCTGAACGTGGACGGGCGCCCGTTCTCGCGCACCAGCCGCGACGCGAAGGCGCGCATGCGCACCATTGAGGACTTCTCCGACCCGGAGCGGCCCCTGACCCACACCCTGGCCTACGACCCGCGCGGCCTGCTGGTGCGCCACGACAGGAGCCCCGCCGGCGGCCGCGACGGAGACGGGACGGCGAGCATTCGCTTCACCTACGACGCCGACGGGCTGCGCTCCAGCGTGACGGCGCCGGGCGGGGCCACCACGACCTACCGGCGCGACGGAGCCGGCGACGTCATCGCCGTCGAGCACCCGGGCCTGGCCACCGCCACTCTGGAGCGCGACAGGGCGGGGCGCGTCGTGGCGGCCGCCGCCGGCGGGGCGCGCCACGAGTGGGCCTTCTCCGACGGCTTCGCCTCGCGCCACACCGTCACCGGCGGCGGGCGCACCCGCACCTCGCTCATGGAGTACTCCGAGGACGGGCTGCTGGAGTCGGTGAGCGCCGACGGCGCGAAGACCCGCTACCGCTACGACGCCTCCGCCCAGATGGTCGAGGCGGCCGGCCCCCGGGGCGTGAACTCGTGGACCTACGACGCCGCCGGGCGCCTGACCCGCGAACGGGTGGACGGCGTCGACTGGGAGCGGACCTACGACGCCGCCGGGCGGCTGATCGGGGCGAGCAGCGACAAGGGGGACGCGGTCGCCTACGCCTACGACCGCTCGGGCCGGCGCACCGGCGAGAAGCGCTCCGACGGGTCCCGCCGCGACTACGAGTGGACCGGCCTGTGGACCCTGTCGGGCGTTACCGACCGCAGCGGGGGCGCCGACCGCAGCGGGGACGGGGATCCGGTGGTGCGCACCACGACGCTGGTGGACGCCCTCGGGCAGCTCTCCCGAGTCGATGACGAGGAGCTGTTCTTCGACGACGCCACCGGCGGGCTCCTCCAGGCCGGCGACAGGGCGATCGTCCACGCCGGGCCCCTGACCGCCTGCGGTCCGGACGGATGGCTGGAGCCCCCCGCCTGGCGGCCGGGCCGCGACACCGCCGCCGCCAACCCCTACCTGCCCCCCGCCGCCCGGGCGTCCCTGGGCCGGAGCCTGGGCCTGGGCGCGGGCGGCGAACTGCGCGTGGCGGGCATGGAGTGGCTGGGCGCGCGCGTCCTGGATCCCGCCAGCCGGTCATTCCTCTCCCCCGACCCCGTCGAGCCGACCGCCGGCGCCGGCTGGGCCGCCAACCCCTACTCCTACGCGGGCAACAACCCGGTGAACCTGTACGACCCCGCGGGCCTGCACCCCATCACCGCCGAGGAGCTCGACGCCTACCGCAAGGCCAACTCGCCCAAAGTGGGAACCTTACTGGCCATCGCTGCTGGCGTCGGGCTCGCCTTCCTCCCCGGCGCCCAGGGTCTCGCGGCCGCGCTCATCACCGGCGCCGTCCTGGGCGGCGGGGCCGACCTCGTTGACCAGTGGTTCTCCGGATACCCCATCGACTGGAAGCAAGTCGGCCTGAGCACCGTACTGGGCGTTGCGGGCGGCGGCATCGGCTACGGAGCCGGAAAAGCATTCGAATGGGCGGCCAAGACACCTCTCGGTCAGCGGGTCATCGGTTGGGGCCTCAAGCAGGCGCGTAGAATTCCGTATGTGAGGAGACTTTCGGAAGGCGCCTCCGAGGAATACACAAGCCTGGCGAGCCAGAGGGGGACAGAACACATACTCGACGGACAACCTCCCACTAGACCCGGTAAAGGATACCGCGGCGGCCATCGCTGGCCAGGACTACCCGGGAAGACACCTTTCCCCCGAGACTGGAGTGATGCTCGAATTATGAACGAGGTGAGTGATATCGCATGCGACCCCACCCTGACATGGATACAGCAGGGCGGCGTACGAGGAGCCTCGACCTACAAAAGTAGTGGAAACCCCGTGAGGTTCAGAATCGAGGCGACTCGGAGTGGAGTACCTATCCGCGTCATCGTCGAACCCGGCGGAGATGGTATTATCACAGGATTCCCCACCCAGTGGTCGCCCCTCGAGGCCACCCGGGGAGAGATCGCTCTTAGAAACGAGTTCTCACTTGCGACATCTTCGCTCGGAGGGGATTGATATGAGGTTTTTCCGTCGACGCCGGTACAGTCGAGCCGGAGAGGCGATTGTTGAGATCGCCGAACGTTACCGCGAGCGTTTGGGTACTCAAGTCACGGATGACATCGAGGTCGATTGCCGCCACGGCGAGGAGGAGATCGCTTTCGAACTCCTCATCGAAATGCTGTACGAGGAGGAGATCGAGTCCCCGCCCGATGAGCGGCGGGTTCTGCAAGAACTGGGAGAGCAGATGGAAATTCCCGAGGAGTACATGTTCTTCTGGCCCGAGCCGATCAAACGGTCGGCACAGGAATCATAAGCCTGCGTGTTTTGACGGAGGGAACCAGTCCTGCTTCAGAGAAGGAGCAGAATAATGACGGAGTGGGTGATGAATCGTACACATATCGATCTTCATTGAGCCTTTCTCACAAGGAAGATCCGCGGATTGACCGGGATCGGCGTGATGACACGGGAAGGCCCGGAGTGGCACAGGGCGGTGCGACCCCCGTGCGCACACCCTCACCCCGCACCCATCCTTCCTGAAGCACCATGCCGATCCCCGCCCCGAGCCGCCTTCTGGTAAAAAAGGCTCATTAGCATTGAGGTGCTTTAGTGCGAGATCTTGATGGGGTTTTGCTGCGGGCGAGTCGGACATTCTCTCCGCATAGGGTGGATGAGATGTACGTTAATGTGAGTACTGCGCTCTTCATCGAGGCGGAAGACCTTAGTTTTGGTGCCCTGGAGTTCTTCCGGGTCCTGGATCCCCGTAGTCGCGTAGTGTTGTACTACTCGTGCGAGCCGACGTCGTCCTCGGACGCCTCCTCTCCACTGTCGGTATTCGATGGGGCATCCATCGTGGCGATGGACGTGTCGGAACAGGGGGACCTTGTGGACATTGAATTCGTTTTCGACAATGGTTACCGAATTCAGGTGTTCGACATGGATCCTTGGGAGACGTGGAGCCTGTCTCTGGAGGGTGTGGTTCTTCATGGACCCTGAACGGAGGATCGTTGATGACATTGGCGGATGGCTGCCGTTGAAAGTGGTTCTGCCGATGCCCCGAGGAGGCGTACGCCTGCTGGCTGGGCCTCTCGCCCCGGTAGACGTATTCGAGGTTATGGCGGGCCCCGAATTATTCTGGGATGAGGCCGACGGCGCGGCCCCGCCGCCCTGGGACGGGATCTTCACAGACGACTTGTACTGCCTCGTAGTCGGAGGGAGAGGATGGAACCTGCGGACTCTGGGACAGTGGAGGGCTCTGGATGAGAATAGTGGGTTTCTGGCCAGTAGTGACGTGCCGTGGTGGCGCACGGATGTCCCCGGGCTTCTTGGAGCCGTGGTGGCGGAGTTCCAGATACTCCCAGTGGGGGAGGTCTGCGATTTGCGCATGCGATTCACTAACGGATATATCTTGGAAATTTTCAGTAGAGACCCCCTCGCCTCATGGAGATTGGAGGGCAGTACTGCGGAGTTACCGACTGCGAACGACGTGTAAGTTCTGCGCGAGGAGGACCCAGTTCACTCCAGCCCGCCGCGCGGGAGTGTACTGGGGCAACGTCCGGACCGAATCATTCAACGCCACCCTGAATATTATTCAGCGGGCGTTCGATCACATTTCCGGGAAGCGATGTTATGACACTCCGACCTCATGAGGAATAATGGCCAGCGAAATCAATGCCCGCGACCTCGCGAGGAATGGGCCGCCCCCGTATCACCCTCCAGGAATGCGCACAGACAGTTGCAGAATAGTCGGATATTGAACGGACAGGTTGTTGAACATTCATGACGATGGGCATTCGTGAGCGCATTAATTCTATCTTGCCGGCGACGGTGACGAGTTTCGAGCTGGTATCAGATACTGTCCCAGTCATGCATGCAGGCGTTATGGGGCTTCAAATTTGGGGCGTCTTTGTGGGGCAGAGCGCGGGAGAGGCGCTGTGGGATGAAATGAACCCACCGGATCTTGCTGTTCGCCTGAAAGCATTCGAGAAAAATGACCTGTTGTCGATGGATGGCGGCCCGGGTTGGTTGCATCTAGATTTCACAAACGGATGGATTCGCATTGTGGCAGACACATGGGAATGGGAACCATGGTCGATTATTTTTCCTGATATCTGGTGGACTGAAGACATATGAAGATCATTCGACGGGCGTCCGAACGCATTTTTGAGAAGAGAGTCGATACATCTGCTGAACCAGGGGCCGGCGCGAGGGGACACTCGTAGACGAAGATGACATCGGCGACGCGACCTCGCCGGTGACGGGATTGATCAGACGCCTTTATTGTCACCACGCGGGTCGCGCTGCACCCGCATCAACACACCAGACACCCAGAGATCAGACAACCGCCCATCGACCTTGCCGACCCTATGCACCGTCCTTTTCCTTTCCGCACCACCGCGTCGATCCCCGGTCCTGGGCCGCCGGTTCTGGCGAGAAAGGCTCATTGAGGTTCTACCGCTGGTCGGTTTTGAGGAGGAGCAGGATAATGACGGAATTGACCCCCCTGGTGCCACTCGCAGGTATTCCGGGCCGCCGCTGGGCCGCGCCGCCCTTGAGTCAGGACAAGTATGATCCGGACACACTCGAACGTCTCATCCGGTATTTGGAGAGTTCTCCAATGATTCTCGCCTGGATGGGATATACCGAAGATCTCATCGGAGGAAAGTTCAGTATTCCCGGCGGGTCCGCGACCATGAGCGATGGGAAGTACTTCTGGCGCTACGAAGCGGGCATGTATCTCAGGCACTACCCGATTCGGGTGCCCGATGAGGCGATCGCCCATTTCAGATCGCGACATTGGGATCCTCCTGAATTCACTTCGGCGGAGATTGCGGAGCTCGAGAGAGTTCTGACTTCCATGTTCGAGTACTGACATGAAACATTTAGGGCCGGTCCCGTGGTGAGCACCAGCATGGTTTGCGGATTCAAGGAAGGTTGTTCAGCGGGAGTTTGAACATGCCCCTGGTGATACGGTGTGATGATGGAATTCTAGTGGAGGTTACGTCATGAAAGTGGATGAGGTCGCCGATTTTCTAATCAGGGAGGGGGTGCGCCCCAGATTCTTCGCCATCAATACGGTCGTCGCCGACGACGCCGTCGTCCTGTATCAGGAGGGTCCCGCCCGGTGGGTCGTGTTCTACACAGAGCGCGGAGTCCGTTCCAGCGAGAGGGTCTATGATTCGGAGGACGCCGCCTGTCAAGCACTGATCAAGAAGGCTCTAAACATGGAGAAGTGGATGAGGGAGCACGAGTCCAGACCGCGCAGACCGCATCCTGTGACACCGAAACCGGAACCGGTCAAGAAGGGCCCCGACTTCATTGTGGACTCCACGGGCTCGATCACGCCAGCGCGGTGACGGGTCCCGAAGACCCTCATGACGATCGCGTCCGCCCTGGTTGCACACCGATTCGCATGGGTTGTACACTGCGAGCGATTCTCGCAACCGCATCTACTCGTGGACGATGGGATTTGGCATGGTATTGACATCCCTTTTCGACGGCAGGTTGGAGCCGTTGACCTATTCGATCGGGTTCTTGAGCGCCCCGCCGGAGAGGGTGGTGCGCGCCGCGAGGTGGTTATATTTCAGGTGGCCCGATGCGTGGAGGCGGGTCGCCGTGCTGGACTGCGGCTTGGAGGAGGCCCTCCTCCAGCTCCAACCCCTAGAGGGTTTTCTTCATCCCCGCGTCCTGGTTGCCTCCACGGCTCTTAATGGATGGTCGGCTGTGTTCTATGGTCGTATCTACGGTTTAGGCGGCAGGGGGCTGTCCGTTCGTCT
>ERZ773079.1151-NODE-1151-length-16362-cov-3.721653_pt1 | contig 16362 bp, 13 predicted proteins | sample MGYA00511355_ERZ773079 | MGnify/ENA primary metagenome ERZ773079 (study PRJEB29015, sample SAMEA2737979) | human oral metagenome | biome: human oral; feature: human-associated habitat; material: dental | place: China | collected 2117 ... | reverse complement strand
GCTTGCATACTGCGGAATTTCGGAATTTCATCGGAGCGAGCATAAATTCCGTCGTGGAATTTTAAAATGGAATTTAGCCTATGGTTTGCAGGGTAGAATTTCGCGGCAGAATTTCAAATCTCAAGCGCGGCATACTTTCATCGCATGTTTCGAAAGCCGGCAAGCCGCAGGCAGAATTCCGCTATGAGATTTCTGCTCGGAATTCTGCGGCAAAATTTCACTATGGAATTTAGACCGGAATTCTATGGCAAAACCTCGATATAAAATTTTAATCAGAATTTCAAGACGGCATTTCAAGACAAAATTCTGCGATTTAAATTTCGCCCAGGACAAAAATCCCACGATTTAAAATTTCGCGCCGATTGATGAGTTGCTTTGTCGCGCCGCTACTTCACCTGCGCGCTGAAAATTTGCGTGATGCTGGGGATTTGCGCGCCTGCAACGTCAAATTTTGCCGTTTTGATCTGTACGCCGTAGAGCGAGCTAAGCGCGATTTCGGTTAAAATTTCGTTACTTGCGCCGTAGTTGTAGCTAAGATCATTTCGCAAGATTAGTGTGCGATCGGCGACTGCGAGGGCGTGGTTAGGCTGATGGGTGGTAAAAACTATGCTCGCATCGCTATTTGAGCGTAGATTTGCGATGAGGCTTAGCACGCGGTCTTGGTTTTTGATATCAAGCGCGCTGGCAGGCTCGTCCAAAAACAGCACGTCGCTGCCGCTAGCTAGGGCTCTAGCAAAGAGCACGAGCTGCCTCTGCCCGCCGCTAAGGGCGTTAAAGCTGCGCTTTTGCAGATGGGCGACGCCTAGCGTATCCAGAGCATCAAGGCAGATTTGAATATCCTTTTTGCCCGGTTTTGAAAAGAGCGAGATCTCGCGTACTCGCCCCATCAGTACGATGTCAAGCACGCTGTAATCAAACGCGACGTTAAAGCTTTGAGGCAAGAAAGCAAATTTTGCCTTGCGTACGATCTCGCCTTCTTTAGGCTGTAAAATCCCCATCATACACGACATTAGCGTACTTTTGCCTTGCCCGTTTAAGCCCAAAATCGCTAATGTTTGAGAGCTGGCAAGCTCGAAGTTTAAGTTGCGAAAGCAGAATTTTTCCGCCTCGTAGTAAAAGCCAGCATTTTTTACCTCAATTAGATTTTGCATTTTTAGCACTCCTTTTTAGAAGTAGGGCAAAGATCGGGCTTCCGATGAGAGCGGATAGAATTCCTAAAGGAATTTCGGCGCTACTTAGCGAGCGAGATAGATCGTCGATTGCCAGCATAAAGATCGCTCCTGCGATGAAGCAGGCAGGCATTAGCTTCACGTGGTCGCTGCCCGCGATGAGCCTGGTGGCGTGCGGCACTACAAGACCTACCCAGCCGATATTTCCGCTGACGCTAACTTGTACGGCGATCAGAGCAGTGCAAAGCGCTAGGATCGTGCAGCGCAGAAACTTAACATCCACGCCTAGCACGCGCAAATCATCATCATTTAGGCTGAGTAGATTAAACCGCCATCTCAGCGCGATTAAGACTGCAGAAGCGGGCAGGGCGATCGCGCACATCAAAATTACTTTATCATATCCTGCGCTTACGAAGCTTCCCAGTAGCCAAAAAACGATATTAGGCAGTACTTCCTCATCGTCTGCCAGATACTGCACCAAGCTCGTAAGTGCGGCAAATACGCCGTTAATGACTATACCTGCTAAAATGAGTGAGAAAATATCAGCGCGTGCTACGAATTTTGCCAAAAGATAGAGTAAAAATAGCGCCGCAAGTCCGAAGCAAAATGCAAACCCCGCAAGCCATAAGCCGCTCAATCCTAGCAAAATACAAAGCGCGCCGCCGAATGCCGCTGCAGTGCTAACGCCTACGATGTGCGGGCCAACGAGCGGGTTTTTAAATACCGCCTGCAAGCTCAAACCCGCGATAGCAAGCGCTCCACCGCAAAGGCTGGAGAGTAGAATGCGCGGAATTCTAACATCCAGCATCACACTTTTGGCGGCTTCATCGCCGCCTCCGCTAAAGAGAATTTTAAAAATTTCTTCTAACGGTATATGAAACTGTCCGCTAGCGAGCGAGATTAGCGCCAGCACTACCCAAAGGAGAAATAGGATTAGGTTCAGCATTATTTTTGATATTTGACGCGGTAAAATTTCTCGTAGAATTCCTCTACTTTTTTATCAAAGTTTGCGTCCTTAAAATTTTGCGGATAAAGTTTCATCGCAAGCCATTCCTCGCCAAGCGCCATCGCTTCGGCAGTCGGATGACCCCATGCTTTAACGAATTCGGGCATTAGATAAATTCTATCCTCTTTCACGGCGCTAAGACCTTTTAGCGCAGGGTTTGCCTTAAGTTCGGCAGGTACTTGAGGATAGCGGTTTTGCACTAAGATAATCTGCGGATTCCATGCTAAAATTTGCTCCGGCGAAACCTGTTTGTAGCCCTTTATATCTGCAGCAGCGACGTTCGTCGCACCCGCTCTTGCTAACATTACGCCAGTATATTTGCCGCTACCGTAGGTCGTAAGATCGGGATTTGCCATATAAACTCTAGGTCTTTTATCTACGATAAAATTGCTAAATTTGGCATTTAAATCAGCTTGCGATTTTTTAACGAAATCTATTAGTTCAGCGGCATCCTTTTCGTGATTGCTTAGTTCGCCTAGAATTTTAACTCCCTCGTAAAAGCCCTCATCGTAAGCAGCGAAGCTATCGCGCTCATCTTTAAAGGTCGGATTTAGCTTAGCTTTTTCCTCTTGTGCAGAGCTGAAAAATGAAATACCTACGACTGGGATTTTCAACTCCTCCATTTTAGCGATATATTCTTTAGGGAAGTAGTTGACCACTACGACCGCATCGGGCTTTAGACTAAGCAGAGCTTCGTAATTGACATCTTTGATATCGCCTGGATTAGGTAGGTTTTTAAAACTCGGTGCCAAACGATTATACTCTTTGCCTAGGCGCTGCTCCCAGCTTTTTAGGATGCCTACGACCTTATCTTGGGCGTTGATTTCGTTTAAGACATTGAGTGCTTCGTGGTGTAGCACGACGATGCGATTTACTTGATTTGGGATTGTGACCTTACGACCGAGCTGATCGGTAATCGTGCGATCTGCAAAAGCCAGGCTAGCGCAAAGCGCTGCACCAAGAAGGATTGAGTGAAGTTTAAGCATTTTTTCTCCTTGAAAATTCCGCAAAATATGCGGGGTTAGAATAGCGGAATTATAGCTGATCGGCATAAAATCTAGATAAATTTTTATATAAATTATTTCATTTTTTCGTGGGGGATTTCAGATGCTTTCGTAGGGCAAAATTTTGTGATTTTACGCAGAATTTTGCTAGTAAAAATTTTTGCCCTTCATATCTAGGCTAATCGGATACTGCCCGATACCCAGCGAAACCGATTGGTTTTTTGATTTATTTTGCAGGCGTCGTCCATAAGGTTTTATTCCAAAGCTCCGCGCCTGAAATTCCTTTAATCCTAATCCAGGCGATAAGTTCTAAAATTTCAGATAAAATGATTACCGTAAGTGCAGCATAACGGACAGGTGCGCTGCCATACCACGACTTATCGACGTGGAGTATTTCAAGAAGCTTAAAAAGCGCTTCCCAAATTAAAGTTATCCCGGCGCAAAGATAGAAAATTTTGCTTCCGCTTGCCTTGCCGAGCAAGTATAGTGTGGCGACCCGCTTCCAAAGAACGATGAGTGCCAGCATAATATTTGCGGTGCTCCAAAGAGCCATTATTTGAGATTTTCCGATCTCGGATAGATGCTCCAGGCCTACATAAAGCGCAGCTATCGTGCAATAAAAGGCCTCCTCGAAAGAGCTGCCGTTTTGCTGCAGAGCGTAATCCCAGCTAGCAAGACCGGTATAATTTAGCGAATAACATAGCATCGCGCCCAGCAAGGCGGCATATATCGCGTAGGCAAAAAACATAGCGCGATACGCGTTAAAGACTTTGCTAGCGGAGATATCCGAGATTATTTTGGTTGCCGAAAGCTTAAAGCTCATCGAAGTAAAAATCACGGCGACGATTGCGGTGGCTACGGCGAAAAATCCTCTCATCGTAATATCATGCAAAAGCTCACAACAAGCCCAAATGATCAGGTAGCAGCAGATCGATAAAACGCTAGAGGCTATGCCGCGGAATTTTATGGCGCTTAAAGTATCGCGCTTCATTTTTTACCTTTAGATTTTAAAATTTATGGCGAAGATTATACTTGCGGGGCTTGAAATTTAGATAAATTTTAGAAACCCCGCGTTACCAAATTTTAAAATTTAGCGCCGAGTGCGATAAATTTACTAAGAGCGATACGAGGAGGAGGGTATAAGCTAAAATTTGAATGGGAATTTTAATCCATCTCGCCTAAAAGGTTGAATTCCGAAATAGGGCAAATTATCAATCTACGAGTAAACGTAGGGCAATTTGGCTTTTGCGTTAGTAAATTATGAAATTTTATTTATCATGCGCGGCATGTCTATATCATAAAGTAATTGACTTTAAATTTAAAAGCTAAATGGAACGATAGCAAAGTAAAAAACTCATATATAGAGAAAACTCGCATTTTCGCATTTGGTCTCTTTGGGTTCTTTGAGTCGATATACGATAAATAGTGTTGAAAAGCGCTATAGTTCCCATAATTCTAGAAATTTTATATTGAAAACTATAATTTTCAAGTAAAAATTCAATACGAAATTCACGTATAATTATATGAATAATTTCATGTATTTTTGATTCATTCGGCGCTTATTTGGAAGAACTTTTCATAAATATAGATTTAGCGTGACTTCAAATGAAATCAACAGGACGAGATATGTTTTTGCAAGAATGAAATAGGAGATAAATATCTAAATTGGGCAGAAACAAAATTTTGCTTATGGTAAGGAGTTAATTTAAAATATGGAAAGTTTTGCGCCCAGAAAAGGCCCTCTTTTATTCAATAACCAGGCGCATTAGATACATATCCTCGCCGTCGATTACGCTGATTTCGGAGCTTTTGCAGCGCGGACAAGAAAAATCGTTCTGCGTCAAATCTCCGCTAAAACCGCAGTTTTTGCATTTTACGACGATTTCTTGGGTATGGATGATGAGATCCGCATTTTCGCAGACGGTGCCTGCGCGAAAGACTTCGTAGCAGTTTTGCAGATAATGCGATTCTACGCCGCTTAGCCGCCCTATTTTTACGTGCAGTTCCCTTATCTGCAGACTTTTTGCGCTAGGCGTATCACAAGACGCCTGTAGATTCGTATCCAAGTTTTCAGCAAAAACGGCGGCTTTGTCGTTCGAGTCCGTATCCGCAATGCTCGTATTTTTGGTATTCTTAGCGCCTATGTTGGTATTTGCGAAATCCGTATTTTCATTGGCGGTATCGGCGATGTCGCAGCTATTTTTACCGCCCTGCTCGGCCGCGCCTTTTTTCTTTGCTTTTTCAGCGTTTAGCGCCTTTTCACATAGCGACACAAGATCCGCTACGATCGATAGTTCATGCATTTTTTCCTCTAAATTTTACGGCCGTGCCGTATTGTATGCGAAATTTTGTTGTAAATTTAAAAATACGCCTGAAATTTAGGCTTAAATTTGCCGAATTTGCACGCAAATTTAACAAATCCGTGGCAGCAGCTCGCCTTTCGGAAGCTCCAAAAATCGCTGCGAGCCGTAGGCGTTTTGCAAAATCACTCGCCCTCTTGTTGCATACGGAGCTTGAAATTGCCCCGCCCTATTTTCTGACGCCGCGTCCGTGTCGCTCGCGCCCATAAATTCGTCTCGCGCGCTAAGCTTTGGCGCCAAAGTGCCTCCAAATTCGCCTCCGCCGCGCCCTACTTCGCATACCTCGCCGATGATCGCGGCGTTTGCATCAAATTCGCGCAGTATATCAAGCGCCCGATCCGCCTCGACGTCATCTTCTACGATCGCTACGAAAGTGCCTTCGTTTGCAAGCTCGTACGGCTCAAAGCCCAGCAGTTCGCACACACCCACTACTTCGTCTCTGATTTTGATATCCTCTTCGCGAACCAAAAATTCAAGCCCGCTGGAGCTTGCAAATTCGTTCAAAACTGCGCTGAGCCCGCCGCGCGTCGCATCTCGCATCGCCTGGATCTTCACGCCTTGCGAGATCAGCTTTTCTACCGCAGCGCAAAGCGGTTTGCAGTCGCTTTGCAGCTCGCTGCTTAGCGCGATCTCGTCGCGCGCCGCGAGTATCACCGCCCCGTGCCGCCCGATGTCGCCGCTAAGAAGGATTTTTGCGCCCGCTTTGATGTTTTGAACGCGCGCAGGTCGCAAAACACGGCCGATTCCGCTAGTGTTGATAAAAATTTTATCGCATTTGCCGCGCGGCACGACCTTCGTGTCGCCGCAAACGATGCGAACGCCGCAGCTTCGCGCGGTGCTCGCCATCGAGTCCAGGATGCGTCGCAGCTCGCTTAGGCTAAGCCCCTCCTCGATGATGAGCGCGCAGCTCAAAAACAGCGGCTTGGCGCCCACCATCGCAAGGTCGTTGACGGTGCCGCAAACGGCGATCTTGCCGATGTCGCCGCCGTTAAAAAACAGCGGCGTAACCACGAAACTATCGGTGCTGAAAGCTAGCTCACCGTCGAAACTAGCCGCCGAATTCAAAGCAGAGTTCGCCGCGCGGTCAAAACCCGCCTCTGCGTTCAAATTTAGTATCGCGCTGTCGTTGTTGGCGCGCAAAATTTCATTATCAAACACCGCAAAGATCGTCTCGTTGATAAGCTTATTCATCTCTTCGCCGCCGCCGCCGTGGCTTAAAAGTATAGTTTCGTTCAAATTTTTCCTTTTCGCTCGGTTTTAAAATTTAAAGCCCGTATTGCGCAGCCGAACAAGCCGTGCTACTATACGACGCCGCGCAAAATTTTAAAGCAAATTTAGCGCAACCATTCCGCTTCGGTTAAAATTTTAAAGTACGACTTATTTTTAAAATTTACGCTCTGCGATACCGCGCGCAAAATTTAGCCCGCGTTTTTGACGTCGCCGTATTTATAGTACGCCGCGCATGCGCCTTCGCTTGAGACCATACACGATCCTATCGGGTTTTGAGGCGTGCAGTGCTTGCCGAAAACCTTGCAATCATACGGACTTTTTTTGCCGCGCAAAATTTCGCCGCAGATACAGGCCTTGCTCTCGGGAGCGCTCTGTACGCTGCAATCAAACTGCACCCTGGCATCCAGCGCCGCGTACTGCGGGCGTAACTTCATGCCACTTTTTGGAATTTCGCCGAGCCCTCTCCACGAAAAATCATAAATTTCAAAATATTTATCTATTAAATTTTGCGCTTTTTGGTTGCCGCCCTCTTTTACGACGCGCTCGTATTCGTTGAAAACCTCGTAGGTGCCGGCGTTTTGCTGCTCCACCAAATTTAACACGCCCGCCATTATATCAAGCGGCTCAAATCCGCTTACGGCGATCGGCTTTTTATAATCGCGCGCGATACTTTCGTAGGCCTTCGCGCCGGTGATCACGCTTACGTGGCTAGGCCCTAAAAACGCGTCTATCTGCACGTCCGCGTCGTCTAAGATCGCTCGCACGGGCGCGGGCACTGTTACGTGGTTGATGTGAAAAAAGAGATTTTTTAGCCCCAGGCTTAGCGCCTTATCGATCAGCACGGCGCTCATCGGCGTCGTCGTCTCAAAGCCGATCGCAAAAAATATCACCGTTTTTTGCGGATTTTCCTGCGCGATCTTTATGCAATCAAGCGGGCTATAAAGCGCTCTGATGTCGTGCCCCTCGCTGCGCAGCTTCTGTAAGCTTGTGCGAGAGCCCGGTACGCGCAGCATGTCTGCTAGAGTGCAAAAAATACTCTGCGGCATCGCGGCGAGCTTGATCGCCTCGTCGATGCGACTGCGCGGCATCACGCACACCGGACAGCCGGGGCCGTGGATAAATTTGATATTTTCGCCGACCAGACTCGGAAGGCCGAATTTCATGATCGAGTGCGTGTGTCCGCCGCAAATCTCCATAATGTTTAGCGGCTTTTTGCTTTTAGAAATTATCAGCTTGCTAAGCGCTAAAATCAGCTCCTTATCCCTAAAATCCTTGATTAGATCCATTATTTACCTTAAATTTTACGGGTTTGCAAGCCGTTTTAATTCTCTGCGCCGGCTCTCGGCTCTATGCTTTGATATACGGAGCTCTCTTCCGCTCTCATCTGCTTTGCGATCTGCTCGTAAATTTCGATACTCTCCTTCGCTCGCTGCGTATCGATCTTCTCCATCGCAAAACCAACGTGGATCAGCACGTACTCCCCGACCGCCGCGGGCTCAGGGAGCAGATCCAAGCTCACGCCGCGGCGCACGCCCAGAGTCTCCACGGTCGCGAAATTATTTTCGTCGATCGAGATGATTTTTGAAGGGATTGAAAGGCACATTAACGAAATTCCTTCTTGTATTGTAGGAATTTCAGCCATTTCTCCACACCCTCGCCGCTTTTGCTATCAAGAGCGATGACGTCGGCTTTCGGATTGAGTTTGTGCACTTCGCGCACCACCTCCTCCATATCGAAGTCAAAATGCGGTAGCAGCGCTGTTTTGGTGATTACGACGCAGTCTGCGCGGCGAAATATCACCGGGTATTTTGCGATTTTGTCGCTGCCCTCGGGCACGCTTAGAAGCACTACGTTCAGGTGCGCGCCCACGTCAAATGCCGCTGGGCAGACGAGGTTTCCGACGTTTTCTATGAAAACCAGATCCAAATTTTTAGTATCGATGTGATGAAGCCCCTCGTGAACCATAAAGGCATCCAGATGGCAGGTCTCGCCGGTGCTGATCTGATGGGCCTGCGCGCCCGCTTTTATGATGCGATTGGCGTCGCGGTTGGTTTCCAGATCGCCCTCAATGACGCCGATTTTAAATTTGCCGCTTTTGATAGTGGCCTCAAGCAGCGTTGTTTTGCCGCTACCGGGGCTCGACATCAAATTTAAGCATAAAATTTTATCCTCGTCAAAATGGGCTCTGTTGTGAGCGGCCTCCTCGTCGTTGGCGCTTAAAATTTTACTCATCACCTCGATCGTCTTAGCATCGCTGATAGCGACATTTGCGTGGACGTGATCGTGCGCGTCGTGCTCGTGATCGATCCCCGCCTCGTGCATATGAGTGTGGGAGTGGACGGTGCCGTCCGCGTGGGTGTGGACATGCTCGTGTGTCATATCTGCGTGCGAATGGGCGCCCGCCTCGTGAGTATGGCCTACTGAACAGCCGCAATCTTTACACATTTTTTCTCCTTGGATAATAAATTTTGCGCGTAAAATACCACGTTTTTGCTTTAAATGGCGTAAATTTGATAAATTTTATATCAAGATACGAAATCTTATGAAATTTAACAGGCTTGGAAATTTATGCACTTCGGTTTTATCTAAATTTCATGCGTTGTTTGCGAAGGCTCGACGTAAAATTTTAAAGCTAGCGAGCAAAGATACTGTTTTAAATTTAATCGCCTGCTCGCAGATTGCAAAGCCGTACGCCGTAAATTTAGACCTCGCAGCTCGCAACGGCTCAAAATAAACCAGAGATCGCCGTAGACGGGAGCGCGAAATTCAGGGCTTGCGAGCGGATTTTATCCCGGCGCTCTAACAATCTCGCGCGTGCTCTCTGGCGTGCCAAACATCAATGCGGCGACCATTTTAATATCAATTTTGCGCTAGCTCGGCTTTGCAAATGCGGCACGAAAGCGGTGCTTTATAAAATTTAGTCGCGAGCTGCAGCGCCGGTTTCGTGCTAGTGCAGTAAAATTTAGACTCGCGGCAAGAATGCTTTTTGATTAAAATTTATAAAATTTTGCGCTTTCGTTTGCCGCGTAAATTTAAACAAATTTTATTTGCACGCCTTGCGCAGCCGCGCCGCCCGAATTCTCTACTCGATCGAGAATCGCGCTTCGTAACCTATAAAAATCGTGCAACCGCTGCGTTTAAATTTAAAAGCGCGTAAATTTAGCGCGACACGCTGTTTTTAAAAATGCGCAAAAGCCCTACGCTTCAGTGATGACCGCCTTTACGAGCTTGGAAAATTTCACCCCTTTTAGCGCGCCGATTTTGGCGCTGAGCCGCTCGATCTTTGAAATTTTATCTCGCATCGTGATCTCCTCGAAACAGTGGCGCTCGTCGATGTGGAAGTGGCTGGTGCTGACGATGGTGACGTTTGCGTGGTGCTCGATCTCTACGAGCTGCTCGATCAGATCGCTTTGGTGATGATCGTAAGCGATGCAAAGCACGCCCACGCAGTCATCCTCGCCATCTCCGTGAAGCACGCCCTCGACCATCTTTTCGCGTATGAGATCGCGGATAAACTCGCTGCGGCTTAGGTACTGCTTGGCGCGCACCATCTCATCGAGATCCTCAAAAAGCTTCGTCGGCAGCGAAATGCTAAATCTTACGGCGCCCTCTTTTTCCTCTTTTTTCATAGCTCCCCTCATTTCGCGTATTTTGAACGTAATTTTACCGAAATTCCGCTCAAATAGTAAGAATTTTGCGCTAATTTGGCTTATTCTTTAAAATTTAAAGCTCCAAAGCATCGTGCGTATTTTGAAATTTTGCTCGCGATTTCGCATTGTATTTTAGTGCTAGCGCGATGAAATTTACCGGTGCTACGTTATTTTAAATTCTACCGCGAGCTTGCGTCCAAATTTTAAGAGTCAGGCGCTAAATAGCGTCTTGGCTTGGGATCTGCACAGTATCTAGCCATGCGCCGCGGCAGAATTTTGTATCGGTTGCCATAGTGGTGCGCCGTGACGCTATGGCAGGAAACGGCGCGCCATTAAATTTTAAAATTTTAACGTTTCGGCTGCGACATATAAAGACAAGCAAGGCGTAAATTTGTTCGCTGATTTTGCGATTTTAGAAAAGTTAGCCGCGGTGGATTTTATCGCCCGTAGCGTATAATTCAAGAATTTACGCAAAGTACGGGCATGGCGCAGAGTTCATAAATTTAGTGGCGAGATGAAACTAATAAATTTTAAAAAGAGCGAGCTTGGCGGCTATAGTTGCGTTTTTTGTGGACAAGTTTAGCGCGAAATTTCGCTTAGATATGCCGCGAGCTGTCCGTATGCGATGCCGCTGTCGTTGCACGGGATCTCGCGATTTAGATGAAATTTGATGCCCCGCGCGCGCAGCTTTTCGCACGTAAGATTTAGAAGCGTGGCGTTTTGAAAGACCCCGCCGCTTAGCGCGACCTCGAGCCCGAAGCCCTCCGCAAACTCCGCGATGAAGTTTGCGATGGCGTTTATAAATTTCGTCGCGGCCAAGTGCGGCTCATCGCTCAAAGCCTGCAAAAACGCCTCTTCGTAATCAATCACGTAGCATTCGCCGCCAAGGCTCCACGGCGCCTCGCCATCTGAGGAATTTGCCGCGGCGTTTGATATGGAATTCGCCGTAGAATTCGCTGTGTTTATTGATAAATCATAATTTATCTCGCCCGCGGAATTTAAACTACGAGCGTTTGTCGAATTCGGCGCATAGGCAAAATTTTGCTCGGTATCGCCGATTGTGGAATTTGCCGCGGAATTTTCCGCGTCGCTAGCCGAGCCGCAAACGTTCGCGGCGTTCGCGGCTGCAAATCTTTCACCGCTATTAGAATTCGTCGCGCGGCTATCGCGATTTATCGAGCCGCTAAAATTTTCCGCTATTCGCACCGCAGCATCGATAGAATTTCCTCTGCAGACGCCGCTTTTATCCTCGCGTTCTGCACTGCGGATAGGATTTTTCGCCGCGCCAAATTTCTCGGGCATGCGCACCGCAGAGTCGATAGAGCTTTTTATCTCGTCAAAAATCCCTGCTTCGCTTGCCGCGCCCGCCTTTTTTAGCGCGAATTTATAGCTCTGCTCGCAGCCGTCGATATATAGGTTCTCAAGTCGCATGCCCGCTTCGCCGTCGAAGCTGATGGCTCGCAGGTCGCAAATGACCGCAGCAAACGCATCGAACAGCCGCCCTAGCGAGCTTGAGCGGATGGCACGAGGCGCGATTTTTTCTAAATTTGCGACTTCGCTTGCATTAAATTTTGCCAAAAACTCGCGCGCAGTGCCCTTTGCATTAAATTTAAACACGAGTGCGAGCGCAAGTTTGTAGATGTTTTTGATCGCATTCTCGCCGCCGATAAGCGCGATCTCGTCAAATTTCGCGACGCGTCGGTAGCCGCGCGGATCAAAGATCATCACCTCGCCGCCCCAGATCGTGCCGTCCGTGCCGTAGCCGGTGCCGTCGAAGCAAAAGCCGAGGTATTTTTTGCCACTAAAAAGAAGATCGTTTTGCGCTAGATTCGACACCAGATGCGCGAAATGGTGCTGGTAGCGCACCACGGGGTATCCGCGCTGCTCGAAAAATCGCGTGTGTGAAAACTGCGGGTGCAGATCCGCGATGACGGCATCGAATTTCAGCTCGTAGGCGCGCACGAACATATCCAAAAGCGCGAAAAATCGCTCATTCGTAGCGACGTTTTTAAGATCGCCGATGTAGGGCGAGATGAAAATTTGCCCGTCTTTGTAGATCGCAAACTGATTTTTCAGCTCCGCTCCGAGCGCCAGGAAAGTGCCTTTTAGCCGGAATTTGCTAGGGAAAATTTTTGGATTCATTCCGCGAGATGTTCGCAAAAACAGCGCGTGATTTAGAGCGTCCGCTTCGGCGGAAAAATTTGTGCATCTCGCTAAATTCGCGGTATTTGCCGGTTTTGTGGCATTTGCGAAATTTACGGGGCTTGTGGGATTTGCATCGTTTGCTAAATTTGCGATACCTGCCGCGCAGGCGGATTTCGTTTCGCAAACAGGTTTCGCTTCGGCGACGAAATTTGCGTCATTTTGGTTTTTTAGAGGCGCTAATTTTGTGCCGTCGCAGCTAGTTTTGGAAGTAAAATTTACGACGTCGCAATTTGTATCCGTATCGGAAGGTCTTTGCGAGTTCTCGAAATTTCGCCTATCTGCAAAATTTTCCTTAAAATTTTGCGGTGCGGTAAGGGTTTGCGCGTCCGCGGAATTTATGGCAGAATTCTGCGCCAGGATGGAATTTTTCGCGGAGCTATAAGCCGTTTTTGAACCGGGCGCCGAAGCTCGCGCTTCAAACTGCGGCAAAAAGGCGATACTATCGTCGCTCGGCGTTAAAATTTCGCGGTCGTTATCCAGGTAAAACGAGATGACGCCGCCCAGCTTCGCGCGCAACTCCTCGCTGCTAAAAATAATGGGCTCGCCGCTAATGTTGGCGCTAGTAGCGACGATCGGGCGATCAAAGTATTCAAAAAATAGCAGATGTACGCCGGTGTTGGCTAGGAAAATGCCGATTTTATTAAGGTTCGGTGCCACGCTTGGAGCGATAAAAATCGCGCCTGCTCTAAAAATCGCCGAAAAGCTTGCGGGCAAACGCACGAAATCGCCCTCGCTATCGGAATGGGCGCCGCGCGCGTCCGTCGTGTGCAGCTGAGTTAATGATGAGCCTTGCGAATTTAAGGTCTGTTGCAAACCAGACTCGTACGCAGCGCATTGTGAGTTTCTGTTATCAGCTGCAAGCTGTAAATTTGGCTCGTTAATTGTTTGCCGCGGTTCCAGCTCGCCTGCTACTTGCAGCAAGCTCGAATTCGCATCCGTGCTCTGTAGGTTCGCATTTGCAGCATGTCGCAAGCCCTGCATATTCGCCGAATTTTGCGAAATAGACTCGTCCGTTGCAAGCCAAGAATCAGGCTTCTTCGCCGCACATTGCGAGTCTTGGCTATCCGCTGCGTGTAAATTTAACTCATTAGCTGTATGTCGCAGCTTTAGCTCGCCTTCTGCTTGCGGCGAGTTAAAATTTTTAGCCGCGTACTGCGAACCAGACCCATTCGATACGCGTCCTAGCTCGTTTTCTGCGCTCCGCGAGCCGCCCGCAACCGACGCATCGCAGGTGAAATTACGGCGCGCCGTTTTGCTAAAAATTTGTGCACTATGCAACCCGCCCTGCTCCGCGCAAACTCCAATATTTTGCGTGCTAAAATTTTGCGCCGCGCAATTGCGTAAATTTTGTAGCGCAGAGCCCTGCCCTTGCGCCGATTCTTCTTGCTCACCCGCAAATTTCGGCAATATAGGATTTTTGCTTTGCGCCTTTAAATTTTGCGTGCCGAAATCCGCCGCAAAGCCCGCCTCTGTGCGCCAAACAAACTCGCGCTTTTTTAAAATCACGATCGGCTTGATGTTGCAGTCTATCAGCGCCTCTTCCTCCGCGCTTAGGTTTGCTGCGCGCCCCGCCTGCGCTGCGTCGCGACACATGATCGCAAAAGGCTTGCTTGGGCGTTTTTTGAGCGTTCGCAGCATGCGTACTGCGCGCTCGTTCGTCGCATCGCAGACGATGTGAAAGCCGCCCATCCCCTTGATCGCGCCGATCTGTCCACGCCGCAAAAGCTCCGCCGTGCGCGCTATCGCCTCCTCGCCGCTAGATAAAATTTCGCCGCCTGTGCCGCATAAAAACAGCTGCGGGCCACAGTGCGGGCAGGAGATCGGCTCGGCGTGATAGCGGCGCGTGAGCGGGTCCGTGTATTCGCCGCGGCAAAACTCGCACATCTCAAACTCCCTCATCGTGGTGTTTGCGCGGTCATACGGCAGCGCGGCGATGATGCTAAGGCGCGGGCCGCAATCGGTGCAGTTGATAAAAGGATAGTGAAAGCGTGGATTTTGCGGGTCGTAAAACTCTTTTTTGCACTGATCGCAGATCGCAAAATCGGGCAAAATCGGATTAAATTTACGCCCATCCTTGGATTGCGTGATCTTAAAATCAGTAAAATTCTGCATAAAATCTTGCGTATTTAGATCGGTGCGGATAATTTTATCGATACGACAAAGCGGCGGCGCTTCACTGCGAAGGCGCTGCTCGAAAATTTTTAAAATTTCTTCTTCGCGCGGATCTTGCTCGGCGCTTTGCGGATTGCGTTTAAAGCCCTGCAAATCCCACTTCGCATCTTGCAAGTCGCGCTTAGTATTTTGCAAGCCTTGCGACGATTCATTCTGCGACATACCGCGCTGCTGCGACGAATTTTGCACGACGAAATTTTGATCCGACGAAGCGGGCAAAATGGAGTCCTGCTCGTTTAGATCGGTCTCGAATAAGTTTAGTAAAAATTTCTCGCTCTCTGCGGCTTGAAAATCTCTCGTCAAATCATGCGGCAAGCTCATCAAATCAGGCGGATTTGCTAAATCGTTTGCTAGATCACGTAGCGAATCATTCGGTAAGTTCGGTGCGCTTTGCAGCGAAATGGAGTTCAAATTTAAATTTGAGCCCGTAAAATTTAGTGACGAGCTTGCGGTCTCGTTAGAATCCGACTTGGTAGAATTTAAAGACCGAGCAGCCGATGACGATACTTTCTGCGCTTGAATTTTGTTAGAATTTGGCTCATCTAAATTTAAAGGGGCGGAATTTTTATCAATCAAGCCTTTTTGCGGCTCGGAAAGGTCTGCGCAAACGATGATTTTAACGCCCTCGCCATCGTTATATACTTCGCCTTTCAGCCCCAAATCCACGGCTAGCTTGTAGACGAACGGGCGAAACCCGACCCCCTGCACTGCTCCGAAAATCTCAAATTTAGCCGCTTTCATGCACGTGCTTTCATAAATTGTGCGCCGCAGTAGCTATTTTGCGAGCAAGTTGCGCTCGCTGCAAGCGGACAAAACGTACCGGGCGCCTCAAAATATGCTCTAAATTTAATAAAATTTGTTCCTTCACGCTCACGTCCTTTGCCGCTTTTTTGAAATTTCGCGTGATCTCGTTTGCGCTAAGCTTAGCCCGTATGGCGCGGCTATCGGCGCCGCAATGTCCGCGCAACTCGCTGTTTTTCGGATAAGACTTAGGAGTTTTGCCAAAAATTCGCATATATGCCCGATCTAGCGAGCTTGAAGCGCTAAGCTGTCGCTAAAGCTCGCGTCAAAATTTTTGCAAAGTTTAAGCATTAAATCCGCGAATTTGCGTCCACCAAACATCGCGCCGCCGAAGATCAAAACGTCAAAATCCTCTTTGCGCTCATCCGCCAGATCGCTTAAAAAATAGCCCAAACTATCGAAAAATCCGAACGCAAACAGCTTTTCATTGGCGCCTGCGAGCGCATAGCTCATCGCCGAGCGCAAAATTTTATCCGCTTGCACGCAGCCGCGCTCGTCCGTGCAAAAATCGAGCCGCACACCTTTACCGCCCGCAAAATCCTCCGCAGCCGCGATCAAAAACGCCGCATCGCGCCCCCAGATAAGCTGCGCAGCCACGCTAAAAATACCGTAAAATCCTGCGTTTGCGCTTTTTAAAATTTCATCGATTTTTGCGGCGTTTACGTTAAATTTGGCACTGAAATTTTCAAACAGCTTTGCGCCCGTTTCGTCCGCGCAAATTTGAGCCTTAAGTTCGTCAAAACTCCGCGGCAGATTAAATTTCAG
>ERZ773079.1145-NODE-1145-length-16395-cov-5.324908_pt1 | contig 16395 bp, 17 predicted proteins | sample MGYA00511355_ERZ773079 | MGnify/ENA primary metagenome ERZ773079 (study PRJEB29015, sample SAMEA2737979) | human oral metagenome | biome: human oral; feature: human-associated habitat; material: dental | place: China | collected 2117 ... | reverse complement strand
GGTCCGGCCCGCCGCCGGGGCGGGGCGTTTCCGCGCGGCCGCTGCCCGAGCGCGGTCCGGACCGCGGACCGGACCGGGCCCCGGCGCGACCGGGGACTCGCCTGTGCCGAGGCTCATTTTCCAAGTCAAAGGGACCGTGCCCTAGGATGGCACGGATCGACGCCACCGATCGGCGTCCGTCGGGGCGCCGTCGCGCCCCGTGCGCCTCACCAGCATCCACGCATCGGAGTAGACCCCCGTGAAGAGCACTGTCGAGAACCTTGACCCCGCGCGCATCAAGCTGACCGTCGAGGTCCCCTACGAGGAGCTCAAGCCCAGCCTGGACGCCGCCTACAAGGAGATCGGCTCCCAGATCCAGGTCCCCGGCTTCCGCCGCGGGCACGTCCCCGACCAGATCATCGACCGGCGCGTGGGCCGCGCCACCGTCATCCAGGAGGCCGTCAACAAGAAGCTCGCCGACCTCTACCGCGAGGCCATCGAGGAGTCCGAGCGCACGCCGATGATCCAGCCCGAGGTGGAGATCACCGAGCTGCCCAACGTCACCGGCGCCCAGGGCGGGCGGCTCGTGTTCACCGCCGAGGTCACGGTCCGCCCCGAGATCGACCTGCCCGATCTGTCCGGCGCCGAGATCGCCATCGACGCCGTCGAGGTCTCCGACGAGGACGTCGACGCCGAGCTGCAGAACCTGCGCGCCCGCTTCGGCTCGCTCAAGTCCGTCGACCGCGAGGCCCGCACCGGCGACTTCGTCACCATCGGCCTCAAGGCCGTCATCGACGGCGAGGAGGTGGACAGCGCCTCCGGCGTCTCCTACGAGATCGGCAAGGGCAATATGCTCCAGGGGCTGGACGCGGCCCTGGAGGGGCTCAGGGCCGGGGAGTCCGCCGTGTTCACCACCACCCTGGCGGGCGGCGAGCACGAGGGCGAGGAGGCCGCGGTCACCGTCGACGTCGAGGCCGTCAAGCAGCGAGAGCTGCCCGAGGTCGACGACGACTTCGCCTCGATCGCCTCCGAGTTCGATACGGTGGAGGAGATGCTCGAGGACCTGCGCCAGCAGGTGGTCGAGCGCAGGACCGAGGACCAGGCCGTCGCCGCCCGCGACGCCCTGCTGGCGCACCTGCGGGCCGAGATCTCCTTCGACGTGCCCGCCGACGTGGTGGACAACGAGATCAAGCAGCACCTGGAGGCCGAGGGCAAGGCCGACGACGCCGCCCACGCCGATGAGATCCGCGAGGACATCACCAACGGCGTGCGCGACCAGATCATCCTCGACACCCTGGCCGAGGCCCTCGAGGTGAGCGTGGAGCAGGAGGAGCTGTTCGACTTCCTCTTCCAGACGGCGCAGCAGTACGGCATGGAGCCCGCCCAGTTCATGCAGGGCGCCCAGCGCGCCGGCCAGATCCCGGCCTTCGTCTCCGAGATCGCTCGCAACAAGTCCCTCGCCCTGGCCCTGCGCCAGGTGACGGTCAAGGACTTCAACGGCGAGGTCGTGGACCTGACGAAGTTCATCGGCTCCGACGAGCTCGACGCCGAGGCCCTGGTCTCCGAGGTCGAGGAGGCCGCTGCCGACGACGGCGGTGACGACGGCGCGCCCGCCTCCGGGGACGACGCGACCGGCGTCAGCGCCGCCGGCGGCGCCGATGACGGGCCCGCGGACGACGTCGCCTTCGTCGCCTCGGCCTTCTCCCTGGCCGACCCGGCGTCCTCCCCGGACTCCGCCGACTCCCCGGCCTCTCCGGCCTCCCCGGCCTCCGCCGACTCGGCGCCCTCCCCGGCCTCGGCCGACAGCGCCGAGTGAGAACGAGCGGACACAGACGCTTGCGCATGCGGGCCGCCGCCCTTCGGGGCCGGCGGCCCGCTCGCGCGTTGGATGATCGTTGACGCCGGACGCGCGGACGCCTACCCTGTGACTCATCAGTCATATGACTGGCGAGTCATAGGAGGTCGTCGTGCCCCGCCCCACCTTCTTCAACCTCCCCGAGGACAAGCGCGCCCGCGTCGTCGAGGCCCTCAAGGCCGAGTTCGCCGCCCGCCCCTACGCCCGGGCCTCGGTCGACCGCGTCATCGCCGCCGCCGGCGTGTCCAAGGGCAGCTTCTACCAGTACTTCGAGAACAAGGACGACGCCTACGCCCACCTGGTGCGCGAGCTCATGAGCGCGCGCGTCGGCCTGACGGGGGCGCCCGCGCCCGATGCCCCCTTCGAGGAGGTGCTCGCCGCCATCGTGCGGGGGAGCCATGACTTCCATCTGCGCGACCCGCTGGGCTGGGCGGTGCTCGCGCGCGCCCTGGCCGACGACGCCCCGCCGGTGCTCGAGTCCGATCGGTCGGTCTCCGACGGCGTCCACCGGTGGGCGGTCGCCGCTATCGCCGCGGGGCAGGCGTCCGGCGAGCTGCGCGGGGACGTCGACGCCGACACCGCCGCCTGGATGATCGAGCGCACGCTGCTGGGAGTGCCCCACTACGTCATGACCCGTTTCAATGTGGACCCCGAGCGCGCCGCCGCCGACGGCACGAACCGCTCCGAGGTCATCCGCGCCGCGATCCGCGCCTACGTTGCATGAAGGTTCACCGGTCAGCCCTCAAGCACGGTGTCACCGAAGAAGGACGTCCTTCATGCAGTCCAGCACTGTGTCTTCATCGGCACACCCGATGAGGAGATGTCCGCCAAACAGCTCTTTCTCGGCTTCGACAGCAGGGGGCTGCTTCTCGAGCTCGTGGTTCTGCGCCTCGACGACGGCGGTGAGCCGGTCGCCCATGCCATGAAGGCGCGTCGGCACTACCACGGCCTTCTCGGCTAGCCGATCGATCCGGTCGGGGCGCTCGGGGCGGGTCGGGCGGGCGGCGAGGCCCGACGTCGACTGCGGTCTGCAACGTGAACGTACCTTTCTCCCGTCCTTCTGACTTCTATCCCCAGAAGGATGGGAGAAAGGTACGTTGATGCTGCAAAGGTACGTTCCTGTTCCGTCGTGTCCTGAGCGGGCGCCCGGACGCTGCGCCCGCTCAGGCGGGATCCGCCCCTGCCGTGCGCGACGGCTCTTCTACAAGCTCTCATGCCCGCACCCCACCACCCCACCTACCGGCACAACCTCTTGCTACGCTCTTTTGCCCCTTACTACGCTCCTTCTCCTCGTACAGTAAGGAGCGAAGGGTCGTAGTAAGCGCCAAGGGTCCTCAGTAAGTCGCCGCTCTCGCTTCTTGCGATAGAACTTCTCGCGCAGGGACTCGACGCGGTCCTCCTAACTTCTACTTGCACTCCTGGCGGCGCTCCTCGTGCAGCACCCGGGCGGCCCCAAGCTCGGTGAGGACCCGGGCGGCCTCGAGCCGCAGGACCTGACCGCCCAGCGGGGCGACGTCGTCGTCGAGCACTTCGGCGGCGTACTCCTCGACCTCGGCGAGGATGGCGGTGCCCGCGGGCAGCCGCCTGCTGAGCTCGCCAATGGCGGACTCGGAGCGATCGACGCGGTTGGCGTCGGCGAAGCCGCCGATCAGGGAGCCCGCGCCCCATCCCAGCAGCACGCCCAGCGTGCCTCCCAGAATGCGGAACGGCCCACCGCCCCTCACGCGGCCGCCGGTTCGCGCCGCAGCACGGCCAATGACGTGGCCCGGCCGCTGGAGTCCGCGGTTCCCAGCATGACGCCGCTGAGGGCGGAGTCGAGCACCGTGGCCGGCAGGACCCCGGCAATGCCGCTGGGAACGCTGGGAACGCTGGGAGCGCTGGGTCCGCCGGAAGCACCGACCGCCAGAACCCACACGGCCTGGGCCGCCAGGGCCAGGAGCGAGATCGCGCTCGCCCCGCGCGCACCGAGAGCGGCCATGAGGGCGGCATGGAGCACCGTCATCGCCAACGCCCCAACCAGGAGCAGCCCACCCACGACCCACACGTTGCCGAACCGCACGCCCGCCAGCGCCAGCGCCCCAGCCAGCGCCGCCTGGACCACGGCCAGCACCTAGAAGTGTCCAAAACGGAGGGGATTAGAGCCGGGCGCTGACGCACCTTCCGGGCGAAACCGCGGATTCAAGCGCCAGAAGGACACCACCCCGATGCTCAACACCCCTGATCTCCTCCGTTTTGGACACCAACCACCCTCATCCGGGCGAGATTCCGAATTTCTCAGCGATCGGAGCGATGATCTCAACGGTCGAATGGTTGCGGACCTGGCGCCCGGTCAGGCGAATGGTGAGGTGGCCGCAGGCAGTGGACGACTGATCCCGCAACCGGTCCAGCTCCCATTGCGCGGGCCGGCAGTGATAGGTGTACCCATCAGTCTCGACGATGAGGGCTGGACGGGCGCCCGGGCGAAGCATCTGCGTGCCGGGCTGGTTGCCGAGGACGATGTCTTCCGGGTGACTCGTCAGGACCAGGTCCACCTCTCCCAAACCCTCAATGATGATCGCGGGGAACGGACGGTATCCGGCCTCCTCCAACTCGTACCTGGCGATGGTCTCCAGGATCGAGCGGGCTCCCGGATGAGCCCGGTCTACAAGAGCGCGAAGCGACATGTTCCGCTTACCGCTCAGGCAACTGCGCAGATCGTCCTTGCGCACCAGTCCGCAGCGCAGCGCCGCATCAATGGCGATCAGGGCATCGAGTTCGCTTGCGCAGCGCATGAAGCAGATCAAGGCATGCTCAACACAAGCCACGGGGGCGGCCTCCTGAGCCGGAACGGCGAGATCGTCCACCCGGTGGACGGTGGTTCGACCAAGGCCATCCGGCAGGCGACCACGGTGGGCGGGAACCGCGACATGCAGAGGACCGGGAGGCCTCTGCAGCGGAAGCCCGTAGAACTGCATGGCATGTGCACAGGTCATGACCCCGTCGATGCGGCGGCACAGGATGACGCTCGGATCCGCACCCGGCATGGCGACCACACGATTGGGATGAAGTTCAAGGCGCCCATCCTGAGCCAGCCGCCGGACGAGTCTGCGATCGGTGCGACTCTGGCACAGGGCCGCCGTACGTACGGCACCGTGGAAAGCGGCCAACCGAGACAGAAGCTGAATTTCTCTAAGATCGTCATACATACTCTAATAATGTCTAAAAGCATCATCATGCGGCAGTACTGAGTGCGGGCTTGTGGATAGGCCGTGTCCAAAACGGAGGGGATTAGAGCCGGGCGCTGACGCACCTTCCGGGCGAAACCGCGGATTCAAGCGCCAGAAGGACACCACCCCGATGCCCAACGCTCCTGATCTCCTCCGTTTTGGACACCAATCCACCCTCCAAGCACCCTCCAGGCCGCTTCAAGGGCTGCGCGAGCCGCCGTTGAGCGTAGGCTCTTCGTCATGAACCCGGTCATGAGCGCTGCAGACCTCGCCCGCCCGGTCGTCACCCTTGTCTCCTGCGCCATGGACGAGGAGGTCCGACCCTTCCTGGATGCTCTGCCCGAGCGCGAAGGCGCCGACCCCATCGCACTGCTCGGCCGTGCCAAGGCCTGGCGGCTGCAACTTCCCGGCGAGGAGGACCGCGAGCTGGTCCTGGTGCGCAGCGGCATCGGTCTGGTGGCGGCGGCGAGCGCCTTGACGGCCGCCCTCGCTCAGGTGCGGCCCGATGCCATCATCTCGGCCGGAACCACGGGCGGCCTGGGGCGCGAGATCGAGGTCGGGGATGTGTGCGCCTCGACCGCCCTGGCCTACACCGATGCCGATGCGACCGCCTTCGGCTATGCGCCCGGTCAGACGCCCGGGCAGCCGGAGTCCTTCAGCGGCGATGCCGTCCTGCTGGAGCGACTGGGGCACGTGGGGCCGCAGGCGCTGCGGGGGGCCACGGCGTCATCAGGCGCAGCCGCCTTCCACGCGGGCCGGATGCTGGCTGGAAACTCCTTCGTGACGGCGGCGAATGTGGGCGCCACGAGGGAGACGTTCCCCGACGCGCTCAGCACGGACATGGAGTCGACAGCTCTGGCGCAGGTGGCCGTGGGCGCCGGCATCCCCTTCGTCTCGGTCCGGGGCGTGTCCGACCTGTGCGGGCCCGAGGCCGGCCAGGACTTCCACATCGCCGCCGAGGAGGCGGCCGCCCGCAGCGCTGCCGTCGTACTGGCGCTCTTGAGCTGAGACGATCCGCGCCTAGCCACGGCCCGGCCTCCCGCTCCCGCTCTCGCCACCGGATGGCCGCAGGTACAAGATCCCGGAGAACAAGTCGGCTCGGTCCAGCTCCGCTCCACCGGACGGCCGCGCCGAGGCGGGCCTGGAAGCCGTTCTCGACCGCTGCCCCGTTTTCGCGGCCTGGTGGGAGGACCTCCCGAGCTGATGAGGGCGCGGTCCCCCGCGAAGCTCCTGATGACCTGACAGGGCCACGAATCGGCTGCCCTCAACGTCACAGTTCGGCCAGGACCATACAACTCCGTTCGCCGCCTTGGCCTGGGGCAGAGGTGCACGCCCGTCAACGGCGGCCTTCAATGTCACTGGCCGTACGTAGCATGCGCGCTATGGATGTTCTGCTATGGCTCGGCGTTGTGTGCAGTCTTATCGCACTCATGTTCACTGTCTTGATAATCGGGTTCGGGGCAAAATCTGCTCGTCCTCCAGAATGGGACGAAAGGCTTCGGGAAGCTGCACACGCTGAGGTGCATCGCCGAGGCCTGGATTCTCCACCGCTATCCCGGTCCGACCTCATTGCACGCACTAATCTAATCGGAACCAATAAGGTGTTCATGGATCCAGACGATGATCGCAGATTTCTTGCCGCAGTGGCGGCACTTACAGACGCGCCCGAGGAACAACTTGAATCGCTCAAAGCTCAGCGTGCTCGAATACTCGCGCACGCTTTGGAGCGTCAGACGAGTGCAGTAAAGGACATTACCGACCACCGGAGAGCTTCTTGGGTATGGCAGCTCTGTACTTGTCGCAACACAGCGGTCATGATTATCTCGGGAATCCGCTGGTTCCTCCCATTATTTTTCATTAAAGTACACCATATTGGAGATAAGTATCTATCCGCTGCAACTCTACTCGGCGTATGGATAGGGCTCTTATGGTGGGGCGCATCGCATTTTAATGGCAGGGAGTCAACGGCCGACTGGCTGGGCATAGTGAGCGCCGTCATCACACTGAGCACTGTGCTCGCACTCATGGCGATAATCGGCCGTCAACTGTACGCAATCCGCACGGCCCTATACGACCCGGCCAGTCAATTAAATCTGAAATACATCAGCGCATATGTAATTACCATTATAATTCTGCTTCTATTTTTTGTGCTTGCATTCACCGGAGTTCTGTCGAGATGGGAAGCAGCCCTCAACACGAAAACCTTGGCATGGCTCGATAACATCGAGGGCACCGTATGGACTCAGATTATCACTTTTACAATCGGCACGATTATGCTCTTCCGTGCCGTATATGGTGTGCTCCTCTGGGCGAGAACACGCGTACTGCGAATCGGCGATCGAATCGCTATGGTGCTCGTCGGTTTAACGGTCGCATGCCTGGCGCCAATATTCATTCTATTCTCAATCAACGCCCCGCGAACACTTAGTAATGCAGCGTTATGGGTTTTTTCAGTGATGCTACTAATCGACGCATCCGCGATCGTCATTATCGGGTCCGTGCGATTATTCAAACAATACTTGAAACTACGTGCACACAGTATTCATGTACCTCGAAAAGGCTTCCGACTCTGGGCGCTCGCCACATGGGTCGGGGTGGTGATCGTCGGCCCTGCCGCCCTATCCATGGTGCAAGGGTCTTCCGGAGACGAAACTAATATTGTGATCGACATACTGACACTCATCATCACACCGCTTGCGGTGATAGGTGCGTTTGCTATGCTGCCAGGGTTGGTAATTACTGGACTCTATCTCTTCAGGATTCGAAAATTTTATCGAGAAGCCTTCGCCTTCCCTTCGCAGACTCCAGTAGCAGCGCCAGATCATGATGGTGAATAAAAACCGATCCACTCCGTCCGTACGACGATGCCCGCTCGCGAGTACATCAGGGATCGGCCGGAGTCGATCCTGTCGGTACGGCTCAGCCAGCAGTCTGTCGACGTCCGCGCACGCCGCCGCTGTCCGGGCATCCAGGACAGCCATGGGACCGGCGACTCGCCGCGCTCATCAGGCTGCTCGACCCCGAGATCACCGCGAACGCCAACGAGGGCGACCTCATAGCGCCGCTCGCCTCAGCCGAACATGAGGCCGGCGTTCATCAACTCCTGGCGGCCTTAGGCTCCTGAGGCACGAAGGCCGAGACCGGGGCTTTCTCGCCCCACGCGCACATGGCGTCAAGAACCGGCTGCAGCTGCCGCCCGAGGTCAGTCAGCTCGTAGACGACCCGGGGCGGCACCTCGGCATAGGCGCGGCGGATCACGATGCCGCGGGACTCGAAGAGCCGGAGCCGGTTGGTCAGGGTGTGGGCGCTGATCCCCGGCAGGGCCTCGCGCAGCTCCCCGAAGCGCCGGGGTCCGTGGAGGAGCTCGCGCACGATCAGCGTCGCCCACGGCCCGTCGAACAGCAGCAGGAATCGGGCGACCCCGCACTCCGGAAGATCCACCTCATTCACGGGCATGCACTCTATCCCATTAGTGCAGTTGACGTAACTGGTGCTGTATATGCACCAATAGAGCCATGAGTTACATCATCCATGGCGCAACAGGCGCCCAAGGCTCACCCGTCCTGTCCGCCCTGACCGCTGCGAGCGCGCCCGCTGTGGCGGCAGTCCGCAACCCCGACACCGTTCCCGACGGCGTCCAGGCGCTGGCGGTCGACCTCTCGTCCGCCGCTTCCCTCATCCCCGCCTATGAGGGTGCCGAAGGCGTATTCGTCCACCTGCCCATGGGGCCTCCCGAGGCCGCGGGCGCTCAGGCACGGGCCGTCGTCGAGGCGGTTGAGCAGGCTCGCCCCGATCGCGTGGTGATCTCCGCCAGCGGGCAGATCGTCGACCAGTCGGACTCACCGCTGCAGGCGCCCGACGACAGCCCCATCATGACGCTCATCCATGGAGTGATGCGCAGCGGCATCCCCACCGCTGTCGTTGCCCCGCGCCTGTACCTGGAGAATCTGCTCCTGCCTGTCATCATCGGCCCTGCGCGCGAGGAGGGCGTCCTGCGCTATCCGCTGCCCGCCTCGTTCCCGGTCTCGTGGAGCTCGCACCTGGATGTCGCCGACGTCGTCGTCCGCCTACTCACCGATGCCCGCCCCATCGGCGTCACGGGCTCGGCCGGCACGGCCAGCACAGTTTCGGTAGGGCACCTGCCGGGACTGACGGGTCCCGACCTCGCCGCCGCCCTCTCCGCTCATCTGGACCGCGACGTCCGCTTCGAGGCCATCTCACCCGAGGAGTTCGGCGAGCTCATCACACCGCTCTTCGGCGCTGCCGCGATGCCGGTAGTGGAGTTATATAGAGCCCTCAACGCACAGACCGGAAGCGTCATCGACCGGAGCACCAGCGCCCAGCGACTTCTGGAGATCAGTCCGCGCCCGGTCGGGCAGTGGCTCGCAGAGCTATCGGTGTGATGCCGCCAGACCGCCAGAGGACCGCCTCGCTAAACGATTGATGCGCGGGGTGTTCGGCCAGTCCGCATAACCGGGGCACGGGTGGAACGCAGACGGAACTGCGAGGTCCGAGCCTTCGAGCCTGCCCGCCCTAGTGATGTGCATCTGGAGACTACCGGCGCAGAACTCGCCTCAGCAGGCACCGCCGTCGGCGCCTTCGCCCCGCCGCAGGCGGGTCTCGACGCGCTCGACCTTGGCGGTCATCTGGCCGGTCCAACCAGGGCGGATATCCGCCTTGAGAACGAGCGTTACGCGCGGACTCACCTGCGCCACCGCCTCACAGGCGGCCTTGACCACTGCCATGCACTCATCCCACTCGCCCTCGATGGTGGTGAACATGGAGGTCGTTTCGCACGGCAGGCCGGAGTCGCGCACCACGCGCACAGCACGCGCCACCGCCTCGGAGACCGAGCCGTCGGGCGCGTCGGAAGTGGTCGGGGAGACGGAGAAGGCCACGAGCATGCCGACAGGCTAGCGCGGGCCGAGCCCGATCGGCCGCGTGGGGCGCCCAACACGAGTGGGCGCCAACGACGCGGCAGTACCGGCCGCGCTCCTACCTGTCAGGCGCCCCGATTCGGGCCGTTGCTGTCCAAAACGGAGGAGATTAACCCTCCGCCAAGCTCGGCATTTTCAAGAAACCAAGCGCTGGCCTACTGTGTGTCGGTGCGATACATCGATCTCGCGCCCTAATCTCCTCCGTTTTGGACACGCTGGACCTTCCCACCACCCTGACGGCAGCCCAGACCCGCGTTGGCTGGCCGAGAGGGCGTCCGAACCGCCCGCTTGCCTTCGAGTGCGCTCACGCTTCTACGGTCGTGGCCATGAACGACACGAGCGGCCCGGCCGAGCCCAACGACGCGCGCCTGCGTGCAGCGCTCCGGCTCACCGCCCCGTCAGGTGACGCGACAGCCGGTCCGAACGGCTCAGCTCACTCAACCGGCTCAACCGACTCAGCCAGTGCCACCAGTACGACCAGCGCTGCGAAGACAGGTTCCGGCGCCTTCCCGCCTCCCCCACGCTCAACCGCCGTGGACGAGGAGCTGCCCGCGGACAACACCGCCTGGGACATCGCCACCACCGCCCACCATCTCGGGGTCAGCGCACACACCCTTCGCTACTACGAGCGCATCGGTCTGGTCCGAGTGGGGCGCTCCGGCTCCGGGCACCGCCGCTACGACGCCGCAGCCGTGCGACGCCTGGTGTTCCTCACTCGAATGCGCACCTCGGGCATGCCGATCCGCGATCTGCGTCGCTATGTCGATCTGGTCGAGGAGGGCGAGGGCACCGTGCCCGCGCGCCTGGCCATCCTCACCGAGCACCGGACGCGACTGCACTCCCGGATCGACGACCTCCAACTCGCGCTGGCAGCCACCGACTACAAGATCGCGCTCTACAGCCAGGACATGGACGGCACTGACGGTGGAGCCACCAACCCTGCCAAGGGCCCGGCTGACGCGGACGCCGCCAGCCGGCGGCTGAGACGCGGGTCGTGACCATGACCCATGGGACCACCCGGCACACGTGCAGGAAGCTCCCGCATGGCGGGACATCGCCGCGGGACCGACCGACAGCAGGACCGACCGACACGGCGCGCCCTCAGCCGCGACACCGCACTGAACCACACAGGCCAATCCCAACTCATCAGCACGATCAGGACACGCAACCAGCACAACCTGCATAGCAGAGGAGACACCCCGATATGACAATCAACTCTTCGAGCAACCTCTCGAGCACCGCACGCACTGACGAGAACCGCAGCACCACTACGCCCGGCACCGGCACCAACACCAGCGGCTCCGCAGGCGCCGCCCAAGCCGACAGCAGCGCCCATCCCCAGCACGACATCGACAGTCCGGAGAACCGTGCTCGGCGCAAGCACGGCCTGGAGGTGCTGGCCTCGATCGACGGCGATGCGGGCAGGGCCGTCATGGATTCGCTGGCCGACATCAGCCCGGCCCTGGCCCACCACATCGCGGCCTTCGGCTTCGGGGACGTCTACGACCGCCCCGGCCTGGACCCGCGCAGCCGCCAGCTCGTCACCATCGGCGTCCTCACGGCGCTCGGCGGCTGCGAGCCGCAGCTGAGGGTCCACCTCAACGCCGCCCTGAACGTGGGGCTCAGCCGCGAGGAGATCGTCGAGGCGATCCTCCACGCCTCCGTGTACGCGGGCTTCCCCCGAGCGCTCAACGCCACCTTGACCGCCAAGGAGGTCTTCGCGGAGCACGACGCCGTTGAGGTCTCGTGAGTGTCCCGGCCCTCCCGGTGGGTTGGAACCACCGGTCGCGCCTCCCATGCAGCCGGCCCGTCGCTCACCGGCATCGCCGCCGTAGCGGCCCAGGGCACGCCTCCGCGCGCAGCCTGGGCCTGAACGCGCATTCGCGCGCAGCCGGCCCGCCCGGCGCCCGGCGCCCGGCGCCCGCGCGAACAATGAATCTCACTTTGTTGACGATTCGTTACAGATATAAGATCTTATGCGCCAGCCACTGCAGAGCCTCCAGCACGGCTCCTAGCGAGCGGCCCGCCCCTGCAGCGGTGGCACTCCCTCACCCGACCCCACCGGCGAGGGGGCCTGGAGAACATGAGCGGAAGGAGCCCGGCGTGACCACACGCATCCCCAGCAAACCAGCAGGAAGCTACGGCGTGGATGCGATTCTCGTGCCCGTCCTGCTCAGCCTGAGTACCCTGCCGCTGCTGTTGGGCACCATCGCCAACATCGCACAGTCCGCACCCGCCTGGACCTGGCTGCTGATGGGAGCCGGGGCCCTCAGCCTGGGATATTCGGCGCTCGCCTTCTGGTACACCACCCTGCGCGGGAAGTTCCTCGTCTGGGCAAGGCTCCTGGACTCCCTGCACCTGAGGGGCGACGAGAACTCCCTGGATCTGGGCTGCGGCCGCGGCGCCGTCATCATCGCCACCGCACTGCGACTGCCCCATGGTCACGCCACGGGGATCGACCTGTGGCGCAACCAGGACCAGACGGGCAATTCGGCCGAGGCGACCCGCAAGAACACCGAGCTCAACGGCGTAGCCGATCGGATCACGCTGGATACCGGCGATATGACCCGGCTCCCCTATGAGGACGCCTCATTCGACCTGGTCACCGCCAGCGTCTCCATCCACAACATCCCCGACGCCGCAGGGCGCAAGCGCGCGGTGTCCGAAGCGCTGCGCGTCCTGCGCCCGGGCGGCCGACTCGTCATCGCGGACATGGCCAAGACCAAGGAGTACGCCGACGTACTCACAGACGCCGACGTTCCCTTCACCTCCACGGCCGCGGGCCTGCACATGCAGTGGGGAATGATGCCCACCACCATTATCAAGGCGCAGAAGAACCTCTGACTCTGACGCAGAACAAGGATCGGAGCCGCAGGACGGCCTCCCGCGGCTCATCGCCGCGCCGAAGTTCCGGCCCTCGACACCCTCGGCATCCCTCGGCACCCTCGACATGCCGCCTCGGCGCCCCCTCGATACCCTCTCAACCGACCCCGCCATTGCGCACCACCGCTCACCCATCTCCGGGAACGGTCTCGGTCGAGTCCGACAGGCCTCGTCGCAGAGCCGGAGAAAAGCACCAACGAGAGACCTATCCCACTCTCCCCGAGTTGCCCAGCCCCCTGAGGAGCACTAACCATTAAACCGACCAGCGGTCGGTTTGTGTAGCAGAGCTCTGCTCCACATCGTCCATGGGCAGGCCTCTCACGTGAATCAGCGGGGCCCCAGGGATCGGCGGCTGTGACCGACTTCGACGGAAAGAGAATCGATGATGGCGACTATGACGGGCTGGGGCTCCCCAGGCAGACGGATGCGCACAGGCGCACGGCGGAAGCAATTCGCGGCTGTGCTGGCACTGGGATGCGCGCTCCTATCAGCGGGCACGGGGGCTACCGCCGTCCCGGCCGCCGGCAACTCCAACGAGTCCTCCCAAGGCTCCACCTCCAACGAAGGGTCACCCTCCAACGACTCCGGGAGTGGATCCGTGATCCCGGAGGGCCTGGACGACTTCTACGGACAGACGGTGTCCTGGTACCCGTGCGGCGCCACCGGCGGCATGGAGAGGACAGAGGCGGAGGAGTCCAACAGCTTCTCCTGCGCCATGGTGACGGTCCCCCTGGATTACGAGGATCCAGACGGCCAGACGATCCAGATTGCCCTGAAGAAGCGTGCGGCCGACGGCGAATCCCATGGGTCCTTGTTCATCAACCCCGGAGGTCCTGGCAGTTCTGGCGTCCAGTTGGTCGAGACCGCGTCTCAGGGGATCTTCTCACAGGACTTGCTGGCGGGATACGACGTCATCGGTTTTGACCCGCGCGGCGTGGGCTCCTCAACTGCGATCGACTGCGGGCAAGCCGGGCCGGCCGGGGGCGCCGGTGCGGGGCAGCCCCAGCCCGGCCAGTCGTTCGAGGACTGGGCTCAGGGCTACTCCGCGGGCGTGACTGCGCTGGAGCAGCAGTGCGCGGAGCACTCCGAACCGGGCCTGTTGGACCATGTGGGAACGCTCTCGTCGGCGCGCGACTTGGATGTGCTCAGAGCGGTGATGGGCGAGGAGTCCTTGAACTACCTGGGATACTCCTACGGCACCGGACTGGGCTACACCTATGCCGAGCTCTTCCCTGACAACACCGGGAGAATGGTTCTCGACGGTGCCCTGGACCCCTCCTTGTCCGCCGAGGAGATCGACCTGGGCATGGCCGAGGGCAATGAGATCGCGCTGGAGAGCTATGTGGAGGCCTGCCAGGCGGGCCAGACGGGTGCCGACTGTCCGCTGAGCGGGGAGGTCGAGAACGGTGTGCAGCAGGTGCGCGATCTGATCGCCTCGGCGAACACCTCGCCAATGGGCACGTCCGAGCCCGACCAGCAGGTCACCGGCGACCAGATGAGCCAGGTCATCCGAGGGGCTCTGAGCACTGCGCGCTGGCAGGAGCTGACCGCGGCTCTCACTCCCGCCATCACGCAGGGCGACGCCTCGGTCTTCGCCCTTGCCGCCAACCAGATGACGCAGTCCGCTCCGGCGGCGAGCATGGCCACGATGATCGCCATCATGTGCCAGGATCGGCCCTCGCAAGGCGACATGAACTCCTGGGAGAACCAGTACGAGGAGGCCCAAGAGGTCTCACCGACCTTCGGCGCCGCATGGACCAACTCCGACATGACCTGCGCGGCCTGGGGACACGGCAACGAGCCGCTTCCTGCAGACATCACAGCCGAAGGGGCCTCCCCCATCCTGGTCGTCAGCACCACTGGGGACCCGGCCACGCGGTACGAGTGGGCCGAGGCTCTGGCCGAGCAGCTCGACTCGGGGCACCTGCTGACCTGGGAGGGCGAGGGCCATTGCGCTTACGGGCGCGGCAGCTCCTGCATCAGCGGGGCGGTCGATGACTTCCTCCTGAACGGCAAGCTCCCCAAGGACGACTTGGTCTGCAGCGGCTGAGGCTCGCTCTCCACTCCCCGTCGAGTCGCCTTATCCTGTGCAGCCCCGCCGAGTATCGGCGGGGCTGCACAGGATGAAGCACCGGATGGCGGCGGCGTCGTGAACGCTGTCGATCTTCTTTACTTCCCGACCGCACCCCCACCGACCGGGCGGTTGTCCTCGTAGGAACCCTCAAAGGTCTGACCGCCGGCGGTCACACTCGCGCCCAGAGTATTGACCCCTTCGATCCCGGTCACGTCCACCTGGCAGGTGACCTCCTGATCGCCGGGCACCGACGCCCCGCCGCTGGACACGCTCAGGCTCTCGGCCGGGCCCTCGGCGGTGACGACTTCGCCGCCGAAGGCGGTCAAATCGCAGCTGAGCCTGGTGAACGACGCCGAGCCCCGTTTCCGGGAGGTGGCGATAGTGAAGTCGGTCAGTGCGCTGTTCGAGTCGTTGGTCACCGTGACGGTGTAGCGTCCCGCGTCCTTCGGAGCATCCGTCAGAGCCTCAGGACTGGCGGTCACGGTCGCGTAAGTGGCGTTGATGTCCGGCTTCTTCGCGGTGGCCGTGAGATTCCTCGGTACGCCGTCCTTGGAGGAGGTGATCGTCGGGTTGAAGGTGTAGTCGCGCTCGCCGGTGCCGGGGGCCACGGCCGTCGCCCCCACATTCAGGTCGATATAGGCGGCCGCGTTGGGGAAAGTGGTCTGGTAGGTCATGCTCAGATGCTCCGGAGTGCATGTGATGCCGGTGACCGACCCTACGCTGCGTCCCTGCACGTCACGCACCTGGTCGTTCAGGCCCAGTGTGGAACTCTCCAGATGTACGAGGGACCCGTTCTTCTCGGGGTCGCGGTAGGAGTACGTGGCGCTGCCCGCAACACGATCCGCGGAGGGGCAGGCCCAGGTCCACAGACCGGGCTGAGAATCGGCCTCAATACTGAGAGTACTGCTCTCGCCCATGGCGATGCCGGATCCTGCCTTGATATTCCAGCTCAGGCAGTCATTGATGTTGTCTGTGCCGTGACAGCCCGTGCGGCCCGGAATGTAGTTCCCCGTGACATCAATGGCGCCCACGGGCTCAGCAGGAGGATCGGCGGCATATGCCGGGGAATACGCCGGAGAGAAGAGGAAGGTCGCCAGAATCAGGGGGAGGGTCAGGACGGCACCGAGAAGACGGCGGTGCAATTGAGGCGGTCGGGGTCGTAAGAGGCGCATGGCAGCCTTTCTGCAGGGATATACCAGGCGAGAAGCACTGGCACAGGAATAAGTGCATCATTACCGTATCGTTATATACGTCACCCGTAAAGCGCTGCTTCCCCTCCTCTCCATTCCTCCTTCCCCCTGCGATCGCCCCGCCTCCAGAGTCCGCATCGTGCGCGCCCGGGAAGTCGCGCACCGGTCAGGGATGACCCAGGGAAGGGCCGGGGAAGAGTCAGGGAAGGACCAGGGCGGAACCAGGGGCGTCCCCCGATGCCCGACGGCGAGCCCCCGCCGCCGGCACGCG
>ERZ773079.1141-NODE-1141-length-16425-cov-22.988027_pt1 | contig 16425 bp, 8 predicted proteins | sample MGYA00511355_ERZ773079 | MGnify/ENA primary metagenome ERZ773079 (study PRJEB29015, sample SAMEA2737979) | human oral metagenome | biome: human oral; feature: human-associated habitat; material: dental | place: China | collected 2117 ... | reverse complement strand
GTGCATATCTTTTACTAAGTTTGTGGTAGACAACTGAATCTGAAGACATCGAGTCAACGCCACAAACGTCTTACCATAACTCACGATACCATTATGAAGAAGCGAAGCCTTCATAGTCTATTCGCCTGTCTCTGCGTGAGCGCCCTCGCCTCATGCGGTAGCCAGCGGGCCCTCCACTTTGCCCAACGCACCACTCTTGACACAAGCGCCAACACGATCAAGGTCGCTGATCAGCCCGTCTTCAAGGTCGCTACCTCGGTACTGAACCTCAAGGAGAAGCAACTTGCGCTGAACAAGGAAGCGCTGCCGAAGGAGCGGGCAGCGTATATCGCCTCCATTCTCAAGGAATCCCATTCAGATCAGGACACCATCATCGCCGCTTCGCCGAGCTTCATCCTCGTGAAGAGCACGGGCACTCATAGTAAGCGTGATGTCGGCTGGATTTCCTCTACCTCTACAGCACCCCCTTTCTACCCATCCTTCCCCCTCCCTACGGACGCCCTCAAAAACGACCTACGGTAGGTCGTCAAAAAAACCTACGGTAGGTCGCATCGACGACCCACTGTGGGTCGCTGAGGCGACCTACCGTGGATCCCTTTTTGCCCCCTCCGTCAGTAGCCCCATTTTTTGCTTTATAGGCTCCTCTTCTTTGCTCTTTTGAGCAGGTAAGCTCTAGCATGAGTTAGTTCAGATATTATAGGTAAATTTGCTCTTGGAGCAATGTAGGTAAATCTTTATGGGAATAGAATCAGTACCATAGCAATCTTGTGAGGACGGGAGCCAGACGCTTAACTTGTTCCTTAGGCTAGAAAGCTGTAGAGATTTTCTTAGGATTATTATAAGCTAACTTGCTATGGAGATACTATATGGATAGAGATGTAGTATAATTAGGAATAGGAGTAGAAGGAGTTTTGTGGAAAAAACTATCGTAAACTTTAAGTGTATATGGGAAAGAAAATTGTGAGTTGCCAAGGGGATACTATAACTATTCGCAAGCTCAATTATTATGCCGTTGGTCAATTTTATGATAATATCCGTTCCCTTGTTACTGCTCGGGAGTTTGACCCTCTGTTTGTTGAGATTGCTCCGGATATTCCGATATATCCTAATCAGATCCTTCCTGTCATCGGGGTTATTGAATACTATAGAAGTCAGGGGATTCGTATCAAATTTAGAAACCTAGATTCTAGATGTATAGGGCTGATGAATATCCAAATATATTCAGGGGAGTCTAGAATGTTGGGGCGGGTTTGGAAGTTTACAAAGTCTCAGGAGGTTTCTAATATTGTTGATGGCTATCGGAAGGAGTTTGAGAGGGTAGAAGTGTTTGCTAAAGGGACTCTCTATGCAATGGAATGGGCTCTGAATGAAGTCATGGATAATGTGCTTCGACATTCTGGAGTTAGTTGTGGCTATGTAATGGCTCAGTATCATCAGGATAGCAAGCTTATCGCCCTAAGTGTTTTTGATTATGGACAAGGAATTATGAACTCATTCTCTAGCTCTGAGTACTCAGAGTCTATACAAGATGACTTAAGTGCTATTGAGCTTGCCCTAGGCGAGGGTGTTACAAGAGATAAAGTAGCAGGACAGGGGAATGGGTTGTTCGGGTTAGTTTCAATAGTTAAGGAAGGACATGGACTCCTTAATATTAGGTCCGGTCAAGGCTATTATTCAATTGACTCAAGTGGGGGATATACTTCTACCAGTCTTAAAAAGAGGAGGCATGAAAAGTGCCCAAGCAAAGATGCAAACTCCACTTTAGTGGACTTTCAGTTGAAGCAAGACAGGGAAATAAACCTCGATAATATAGACCTATTTAAGGACTATGATCCTGTAGATTTGCACCTGGAGGACTTCGAAGATGATATTAATAGCTATGCCTATGATATTGCTAAGTACTCAGAGGGAACGGGTACAAGGGAGGCAGGTAAGAGGGCTAGAAGACAGATCTTGAATCTCGTTAAACAGACTGGAACTAGTATTACATTGGATTTCTCAAACGTTGGGGTGATGAGCTCTTCTTATGCCGATAAACTTATTGTTAAGCTTCTCCTAGATGTCGGAATATTCCAGTTTAATAGGGCTATTAGATTGAAGGGGTTATCTGATACTCATAAGCGGATACTAGAAAAATCTTTCAGACAAAGGACCTCACAAGAGCAGACAGTACGAGAAAACCAAGAGGGGGCTGTCACTTCATTCTGGGGAAAGTGTATTGCTTATGTGAAAAGTTGGTTTAGAGGATGAAGTAAGAGGGGGAGGAGATAAAAGGCTTATTATCCTTTCCTGTTCTGAGGCTAGAGGAATTTGACCTTCCCCTTTGGGGTATCTCAGCTTAAATCGTTTTCAAGATCGTAGCGGTCGACCACTTTGCTGTCTCGCCTTTTGTGCTCCAGCTTCTATGGGCTTCCCTCTGTGCTGAGCCTTACAATTGAAGCTAAAGATACTCTGCGCTATACGCAGGAGAGGTGGGGGCTTAAGCCTCGTGGGGAGCTTGCTCCATTCAGCCCTTTCGTCCCCTCTGCATCCACCCTTAAACGCACCCTACGGTAGGTCATTGGAAAAACCTACTGTAGGTCGTCGCACTGGCCCACGGTAGGTCGCATCAACGACCTACCATAGGTTTCATTTCTTACCTTCTAGAGATCCTTGTTTTACTAGCTAAGCAACCATGCTTATTCATCATCTAATTGCTTGTGTCTCTTCTTCGTATGGATGTATGTGGTATTGTCTGTCTTGCCGAAAATATTGCGAGGGCTTGATGAGTGAACTTGAAGTCAAAGATCGCACAGCAAAGAAGAGTATTGCGCTTACATGAAAGAGCAGGGTGTTCTTAGGTGTGATCTGCAAGGAAACGATCAAGCCTCCAAGTCAGGGCCCATCTTTAAAGCTAATAGCGGGTTGCTGTTTCTAATAGGATGAGGTAGATTGAATGCTTAAGCGCAGGAAAGTGTAGTCACCTTGGGTACTCAGTAGGAACGCATGGAGGGTTGAGGTTAGCTAAAAGAATGAGTTGTGGTGGGGGCTGTATTGCAAGGTGAGACCATTGCGCAAGCCCACCTCTTTACAGCTCCCACCAAGGGCTGACGCATGATGTTCCTTCCAGCTAATCGAATTTGGTTGGCTTTGTTCCATCAATTACTATCGTTCAAGTTATGGAACTACCCAGCCTCATCAGTAGCCTCAGTCTGATTGACGACCGCCGTAGCAATAAAACAAACACTACCCCTTGCCTCTTTTGCTCCTTACGCCTTCTGTCCAAACATCTCTAAGCATGACTCTTCGTACACCATACAGGATTATGCCCAAGCACATGAGGCAAGTCTTAGGGAGCTTTATAAGCAGCTCTTCGGGGGGAGCTTGAGCATGCCACCCCCACCCACGATACCCTCAATCGAGCTCTTCAACTCATCCCACACCAAGTCTTCAAACAAGCCTATCAAGACTGGATCTCAGCCCTACTGCGGTGGGAGGATGAGACTCGTCAGATCTGCATCGATGGCAAGACCATGCGCGGAGTCAAGAAGCTTAGCCCTAACACCGAGTCACACATCGCATCGGCCTATAACCCTCATCTTCAGCCGGTTCTCTCTGTGGATGCAGTGCCCATCAAGTGCAACGAGCTGGAGTCCATCCGTAGGCTCTTGGATGAGCTGGATGTGTACCCCGGGGAGGACGGCTGGAGCAAGCGAGCAGGCGAAGCGGCCAAGAATATGGAGCTACTGACCAAGATAGACCTCTTCATATTGCAGCGCCTCAAGGCAAAGCTGGATAAATCAATACAGCGAGTGCAGATGCTGCTGGCCAAACTAACCCCGATGCAGTTATTCGATCTTGAGCTCTAGCAAATTGCAATTGTATATTATGCGTCAGCCCTAGGCCTAGAGGGATGGGATGCTTTCCTGCCCTTCCTTCTTGTCAAGATCAACATCCTATGGTGGCATTACGCATCAGCTGGAGCTAAACACCCAAGCCCATATAGCACCAGAATACCAAGCCCACAATAATTAACCTCTGCATCACCCCGAGTTAGGCATCTAGCCTATCCCGTTCTGCCACTTCATCATGGCTATTGGCTCGTAATCCATACTCATCTTGTAATCTCTGGAAGACTTCTGCGACATTGGGGTAGTCGCACATATGCTCTGATGCTAGAGCCCCAAAGTACTCCGCTCGTTCCCGCTCAATAACTCCACCATCGAAAGCTCCCCGAGTAGTCATTCCTCCCTTCTTGAGCATACCTACCGAATACCCCTCCTTGAGATCTTCAGTGTTGATATCTTCGATCACTTGGAATATCTTCCTCTCTGGCCAGTAGGGGGAATCCTCAGGGTGCTTTGCCAGCAGTTGCCCTATGTGCATATCTGCAACTTCTAGTCGATCACATTCGCTAGCTAAAGCCCTAGCTGACTTGATCCAATCCCTCAGCTCAGTCTCATCAATCGTACCATCCTCTAGCATTCCTGGGATCTTCTTCCAAGCCTCTAGCATCAGATAGGATCTTTCAGCTGCATTCTGTCTTTGCTCCACAGATAAGCCCTCCTGCTCCTTTCGCTGTCGATCTTTATTCTTAGGTGGATAGAGCCACTTTAGAAGCTGAACAAAAGACTCAGGATTGCTGGCTAACTCTGCCTCCAAATGAGGCACACCTACTTGAGTTCGCGCTTGTGTAAGCAGGGACAAGTACAAAGTCTCTAACTCACAATAAGTCCCCTCATCAATATCCGTCCTCTTGTTAAGCTCTTCAAATATGCCCTCGATCTCATAACCAACTGGACTTTGGGGTTCTTGAGATTCCTCTGTAGCCCATCTTCTTAATACATCAATAAGCATATCGCTAGGGATAGGAGTCAGATGGCACCGAGCAACCTCCACTGCAGAACTGAATCGTCGATACTGGAGTAGTTTACTTATGCATATGATGATCTCTTCATCCGTGAGCCCATTAAAGTAGGGTCTCATTCGTAGCCAATACTCTCGCTGTACCCCCTCGCCAAGGAAATCTATATAGTTCCACAACTCCTGCCCCAAACGTACTTCCACAAGGGCATTCGCCACAGCTTTATCGCTATATCCCTTCTCCAATAGCTCTTGCACTAGCGCCTGCATCCAGGAGAACTCCTCACATCTGAGCTTCTGCGAGATAAATCCATGAGCAAAGGCAATATAAGGAGTATCATCCTCTAGACACTGCCATACACACTGGAGATCTTGCTCATCCTCTATCACCTTAGCCAAAGCCTCCCCTAGACAGCTGGGATATTTAACCTCTCCTCTCAACTCTAAGACTCGCTCTAGCCCCAGATCTCTCAAAAGTTCTACCACAGCAGTTTTTCGTCTAGAAGCGACTTGCCCCACTATTTCTTCATACCCATCCACCTCAAAGGGAATTGCCGTAGCAGGATCTATCATTTGAGTACGATGATCCTCGTTGAACAGCCATACATTCCTTACCAGCACATCCTCTGGCTGTAATTGAATATAAAGCTGTTCAAAAGGAGATAATTCATCCCCATTCAATGCCCATTCAGCATCAGGATATTGCTTATGGTGGTTTAAAATCCTACGTAGGGTATGCCACGCTTGCCCCTTCTTATGCTCAATATTACCCAGAGTCTCTTGAGCCCACTTTAATATCCGCTCGCGATCCCTAGGTGTACAGTCTGGTGCAGCTTTGATAAGATCAGAGAATCTAGTCTCATCACCATCACATAGACTGATAAGCATACCCACTGCTTCCGAGCACATATCAAACCATTCTCGGTTAGTATAGCATAGATCTGTCGCCTCCCAGAACATTCGCCAGCGCATCCTATGTGTGAGCCAAGCTGTCCCAGAAGAAAAGCTCGGCAACAAACTCTTCAAAAGCTTCCATGAGACATCGACATTCCTAGGAAGCATCTCCTTCAGCACCTTTACTCTCTCTGCGTAGGGAGCTAACGTTTGATAATGCCAAGCTTTAAATATTTCCGTTAGGCTATTTAGGGGTCTATTAGATAATCTTCCTCCTGGATCTAGTGTCGCCAGCTTATGCAAGAGGAGGCATGCGTTCTTAAAATATAATGGCATCCAAGCTAGCTCTTCCAGGGCCCATAATAGGCCTGTATGAGACGCAACAGGGTTAAGAAGCCCTGGCTTTTCCTTAAACATATCCATAATCTCTGGAGGCCGATGAGAGAGGGAGCGACTCACAGACTGAAGGAAGACCTGAGGAGATGCTTCGGCAATAAGTGGAAGCTCCCTATCGATAGAAACCCACGTTGCACCACTAGCATTTGACAATAGGCCTCCAACAATCCTGTCTACCCAGCTCTGTGGATCTCTGAGACTAACTCCAACCTGTGGTATCGATATCAGGATCAAAGACTGAACTAAGCCCTCTCTTACCCAGCCTGAATACGTCCTCTTTTTACTGATGTAGTCTGGTAGATCGATCTGGGATTCTAGGACTGGATTCCCTGAATGATAGGCCAGAATAAAGCACTCTTCTAAAAGCTGGAAATCTCGATCAACTAAGTGGGCTGACATACTCCTCCATAAGTCTAGGGGAGAGGTTAATCTCCATGTCTCACCAATCTTCTTTAGAGGTGACTCTGGGAGATAAAGCCATTTGGCTAACGCCTCCCTATATTTAGCATAGCTCATTCCAGAGAGCTTCTCTAAAAGCTCTATATCCCCAGGGTAGCTCTCATCCCATCGACCAAGGAGAAGTGCAGGTACTATCTCTCGAATAGGCTGAGTTTTTATCCAAGTTGCGCCATAGCTAGGAAAGCCTAGGAGCTTCTTAAGGATCGTGATGTCGTGCCCCGATTCTTTCGTAAGCGTAGAGGCTTTAGATCTTGATAGCCCACTTGCTTCTAAAGCTTCAATGAGGGCATTTCTATCTACTGCTGGCAGTGTGATCGACTCTTGACTAAACACATCATCTGCGCCTAATGGGACTAAGACATGATGCCCATTCTTAGTAGCTACACCTAGAGGATCTGTACTCTCAAACTGAACAATCAGGTTCAGTGCATGCTGCGCCGATGAGCTAACACTTCGGAAACGATCCTCTTGGTCGATAATAAGTGTTGTAGAAAAGAATCGATCGGATAGCTCGGGGGCACTAGCCTTCATAGTAGCAAGGATAAAGGCAATAGCTTCACCCTTGGTAGATGCTCTTACCTCTATGATGCTTGGATCCCCCTCTAGTAGCTTTATCAACTCCACCCTTGCTACATCTCTACCAGCGAGCACACAACCTGGCTGTAGTTGCAATTGCTCTAAGCAAGACCACTCTTCCCAACACTCATCTGCCGTCATGATTCCTTCGGAAGAACATACACCAGCATACCCCTGAGATGCGAACCATCGGGATACAGCTGGAGCTTCATCAAGCCACTGCGCTAAGCTTATGCCATCATAGACGATCACATCCTTCCACTTCTTCTCCTCTTTTCTCCTCTTAACCCACGTATCTTTCCCCGTCCATGTCCTCGGGGTGACAAAGACAAATGTAGCATCCTGGGGCGTGTATCCACGAGGGTCTTTTGTACGCTTTTCATAGTCAGCATCTGCTTTCTTCTTAGGATCCCAATCTGTACCCAGCTCCCACAAGGATATTCCTTTGGGGACGTATCTAGTCTTCTCCTTACTATCTACAATACCATCCCATCCCCCTATATAGGTAGCACTACCCCAGGGAATATCAACCTTAGTATCCTTGGCGGTAGTCGCTCTTATCAGCCTCGAGATAAGATGTGGGAAGTTTGCTTTTGACTCTGGCGTATCGGCCCAAGAAGCAAGTTGATCTCTGGTAATCATCATTATATAAACTCTCAATGTAACAGGGAGAGACCACATTTGGTATCATCCCCATGCTAATTTAGCAAATCCCCTTCACCTCTGTATATTCCTATAGATGGTATAGACGCATAGTGTACTTTCCTGCCCTCCTTGAGACTGTTGCGGCAGAGTCCGACCCTCCATTTAGAGTGCTAAGGCATCGCACGCCCAGCTCCCCGATGTACCTCTCCGAAGTGATACGCAAGCCCTTCGCCTTATCGCGAGTATTCCTCTTATTCTGCGGAGGGAAAAGGGTACTTCTCGTGAAGGAAAAAGCGCCTCCACGTAGTGGTTTTCCTTTGTCTATGTACGTAGTCTTAAAGACCAGGCACGTAAATCCAAATATCCACGTACGTAGATATTAGAGCCACGTACGTAGTCCAAACTTATCTGCTACTCGTCCGCAACTTTTATCCCTACGCACCGCAACAACCTAATATAGGATGAGGGTATGAACCTATACTGATCCGTGCGACGACCATATAGGTTGACTCAGCGACCAATATAGGTTCGCCCCGCCCATCACAGACATCAGTGCCCTCCCTGCTGTAGGGGAGGCTATCAGTCGAAGGAGCACAGGCCACTCAGTGCTACATGATAATGTAGTACCTTTGCAGGCACGACCCAAAGCACGGGGAGCGTTATACGAAAAGAGGGCGCTGGGCGCTCCATCGACACAATAATTATATAAGAGCAAGTCAAGGATCGTAGGGCATGCGCCATTGGCAGGTCAATCGTCATTTCCTCAAGGTACTGAAGGTAGTAGCATGGATAGCTGCTACCCTCTTCGTCTTGCTCTATCTCCTCCCTCTCGGACTCTTCCGCATCCCTGCTGTACAGAAGGAAGCCGCCAGCCGTGTAGCAGGCCTGCTCACCGAAATCTTTGACAGTCCCGTACAGCTGGAGCGTGTCGAGCTTATGTCCTGGACGAATATCGAGGCCCATCGCGTCATCGTCCTCGACACCGCAGGGCGTCGTATGCTCACTGCTGACCGCCTCATCGGCGGGATCTCCCTGAGCGACCTCATCACCCAGCAGGAGGTACGCATCACCTCTGCCCGACTCTTCGAGGCGGATCTTCGGCTCATCCGTGACCCTAAGACAGGACGACTGAATATCCAGCACACCATCGATCACCTCTCCAAGCCCAAGAGCTCCAGCAAGTCAATCCCCGTAGACATCAATAGCATCATCATACGTGACATGCGTCTCTCCCTCAGCGAAGCCGAGCGAGAGCGCCTCGTCATCAACAAGCTCTCTACCCGCGTCCGCCGCCTGCGCTTCTCGAAGGGCTATATCGGTGGCGCTATCGATGAGCTGAGCTTCACGACAGACAAGGGCTTCACCCTCTCCTCGCTCACAGGACAAGGAGAGCTACAGGGCAGCCTCCTCACCCTATCCAATCTCCAGCTTAGCCTGCCAAAAAGCTCGCTCTCCATCCCGCTGGCGCGCCTTGAGACACAGCGCAAGGGGCTTGCCCTCCTCGAGGAGCTGGAGCTGGGCGACACGCAGCTCACGCTCTCTGACCTCAGCATCCTCTCCCCCGCCCTCAAGGATCGCAATGAACAGGCGACCCTGCAGGCGACCTATTGCCGCGAAGGGCTTGCAGCCGGACGTGCGAACTTCTCCCTACGCCTCCCCCGTCACATCATCCTCGAGGGTAGTGGCCGTGTCACGTGGGACAGCGCAGGCGAGGTCACCAGTATCTCGACTGACATCACCGATGCCGAGGTAAGCTCCGCTATCGTCGGCTTCATACGCCCTCACCTCCCCGCCTCCTCCCTCCCCCTCGTCGAGCGTCTCAGCCGCCTGCAGAGCATCCGCCATGCGGGGAAGACGCAGTTCGTCCCTGGGAAGTCCTTCTCAGGAAAGGGCTACATCGCCTCAACACAAGGACGCTGGGACTATGACCTCACGGGAAGCCTTGAAGGCAAGAGCCTGCGCAAGCTCACGGGGAAGGCTTCGACCCAAGGCTTCGACCTCGCCCCTATCATCGGCGATCTGGCACCCGTAGGCTCGGTAGCCACGACCATTGATCTCGATGCCGCAAGTAGCACCGGCACCCTTGAGGACTGGCAGGGCACGCTACAGATGGCACTCCCCTCGGTCACCTACCGCGGGCAGACCCTCCGTGGCACACAGCTCGCCGTCACCCCCGTCGGTGCACGTCGTCATAAGGTGCACCTCGAGGTCGATGACCCTGCAGCCTCCCTCACTCTCGACGGGGTGGCGACCTTCTCGGGCCGTGCCCTGCATGCCGTAGAGGCTGACCTACAGGTGCGCCATCTGCAGACCGACCTCTTCGGGCTCAATCCCAACAGCCCCCGTCAGACACTCTCGCTCACGGGGCGCTTCAACATGGACGAGCTAAACATCGACCGCGGGCAGGGACGTCTCGCTATCGATCATATCTCGCTGACCTCACCACAGCGCACCCTCTCACTGGACGAGCTGAACATCCTCTTCTCGGGCAACCCCGAGGAGACGCGTATGATTTACCTCCGCTCGCCTTATCTCTCTGCGACCCTACGGGGGCACTATGTACTGAGTGCGCTGATCCCCGACCTGCGTCGCACGCTCTATCATCACTTCCCCTCGCTCGACCTCGCGCAAAGAGGAGGCGCGCGTAGCAGCGAGATCCAAGGTACGGACTTCGACCTCTCCCTCCAGCTGCACAAGATCCCCGAGGAGTGGCAGCAGGCTCTCAAGCTTCCTATCGGCCTCGAGGAAGGTGCAGATGTACGTGCCTCCTATATCGGTGCGAGCCACTCGCTGGGTCTGCAAGCCTCCGTCCCCACCCTTCGTCTGCGTGGTCATGAGCTACGTGGAGCAGCTCTGAGCCTTGAGGACGGGGAATTCAAGCTCACGGGTGAGGCAAGACTAGCAAGTGGCGCACAAATACAGGGCTTCGCCATGATGACGAAGATCCTCACCGATAGCCTGCACGTCCAGCTTGATCTGGGGCGTGAAGTCAAGAGTAAGCTCCACAATGGCTTCCTCAATATCGGTGCGTCCCTGCACCAATACACACAGAGCGAGAACGGCCGTCCAGCACTCGGCTTCGACGTCACGCTCGCCCCCTCGACCATCCGTGTACACAGCGACACGTGGAGCGTCGCACCCGCACACCTGTCCCTCCGAGGTAAGGAGCTTCGTGTCGAAGGTCTTGATCTGGCCTCCTCAGAGCGTCGTATCAGCATCAGCGGAGCACTCAGCCCCAATCCCGAGGAGCACCTCAATATCGCCCTCAAGAAGATCAACCTCCTCTACATCCTCGAGTCAGCAGGCGTGGGCTTCAACATGATCAACACCGACCTCACGGGCTCAGCTACGGCCAGCCTTCAGGGCGGGAAGATCATCGCTACGGCAGCTGTCACCTCGCCAGCACTCCATGTCAAGGGCGTCGACGTCGGCGCACTGAAGGCTGACCTCACCTTCGACAGCGGTGTCGGAAATATCATGATCGATGGGGACGTCAACCAGAGCGAAGGCGGGCACAGCCATGTCACGGGCTACATACGCCCAGCAGGTGGCGCAGGTATCGACCTCACGTTCGAGGCGGAGCGTCTGCGCGCGGACTTCATGGGTAAGTTCATGGACACGCTCTTCAACCATGTACAAGGCCGTGCCACGGGTAAGGTACGCCTCTTCGGGGTCTTCGAAGAGGGCGTCACCGTAGAGGGTGAAGCCGACGTCGAAGATGGTAATATCGGTGTGCGCCTCCTCGGCACAAGCTACAGCTTCTCGCACCGCCTGACCTTTACCCCCACCTCGATCATCTTCTCTAAGATCCCGATGCGAGATGATGAGGGGCACACAGGTATCGTCGATGGGGTGATACGTCACCGCTTCTTCGATAACTTTGATCTTGATCTCACCGCCTCGGAGATGCGTGGAGTGAAGGTCCTACAGACCGCTACGAAGCAGGCACTGCCTATCTATGGCACAGCCTACGGCACTGGTACAGCCCAGATGAAGGGTAAGCTCCCCAAGCTCCTCCTGGATGTGAACCTCCGCAGTGCTCCTGGTACGGACGTCGTACTCGACTTCAACAAGACGGACGTACGCAAGGACGAGCGTCTCTTCACCTACCGTCCTCTACGTCCTCTCTCTACACAGGATAGCCTCGCCTTCGCAGATACCGTCGCACGCCCAGCCGTCGCAGCCGAGACGGAGGTCACGATGCGTATGGCCCTTCACGTCACACCCGATGCACGCCTCTCCCTGCGCCTCGGTAGCAGCCAGAGCATGCAGAACGATATCGTCACACGCTGCGAAGGGGACCTGACGATCGAGATGCCCCACTCGGGTTCGCCCACGACCTATGGTAGCCTGACGCTACGCGAAGGACAGTACACCTTCAACTTCGAGCAGTTCGCCCGTAAGCGCTTCACCCTCAAGGAAGGTGGACGCCTTGACTTCCGTGGCGACCCCATGGCAGCTATCATTGACCTCAAGGCCACCTATGATCTGACGGCGAATATCGCGGACTTTGATGCGGGACTCTCTACCCTCACTCAGCGCACCAGCATACCCGTGAGCTGCACCGTCCAGCTCAGCGGTGTGATCACGCGTCCAGACATCAAGCTCGGCGTCGAGCTCCCAGGCTCAGAACCCGAGATGGAGCGCCGTATCCAGTCGCTCCTCACCTCGGAGGACGAGCGTAACCGCCAGTTCCTCTACCTGATGACCCTCGGGAAGTTCTACACCACCGACACGAAGCAGGGCACGACGACGGTCTCCAACAACCTCACCTCCTTCGCGACGACGACACTCTCTGACCAGCTCTCTCGACTGCTCGGCAACTTCTCGAACGATATCCAGATCGGCGCAAACATCCGCACGGCCAATAGCGCACTCGACAACACCGACATTGAGCTACTCTTCTCGGGTAGCTGGCTGGATGATCGCCTCCTCATCAACGGGAACGTCGGCTACCACGACAATCCCTTCCTCTCAGGGAAGTACATCGGCGAATTTGACCTCGAGTACAAGCTCAATGCTGCTGGTACGCTCCGTCTCAAGGGCTACAGCCACTACAACAGCATGTACCAGTACGTGCGTCAGTCGCTGACGACGCAGGGCCTTGGCTTCATGTTCCAGCGCCGCTTTGACTCGCTTCAGGAGCTCTTCTCACGCAGGAAGAAGAAGCCCCAGCCCGACAGCACGGCACGCCCTCAAGCGGCCGATAGTCTCCGCAAATAGGACCGCCTCCTCCCTACTCCCCAGCACATGCCGTGGGAACGAGAGATGTAGGCACCCTTTCCCCCTTGGCAATCGCAGAGAAAAGGCGTACATTTGTGAGACAAGAGAAACCCTCAACCAAATCATAAATATCCAATAGTTATGAGCTTCCTCACACAAGACAAGCTGACGATCGTAGGTGCCGCTGGCATGATCGGCTCGAACATGGCCCAGACTGCAGCCATGATGTCTCTCACCCCCAACATCTGTCTCTATGACCCCTTCCCCACTGGCCTCGAAGGGGTAGCCGAAGAGATCCGCCACTGTGGCTTCGAAGGGCTCAACCTGACCTTCACCTCTGATATCAAGGAGGCACTCACTGGCGCTAAGTACATCGTATCCTCGGGTGGTGCTCCCCGTAAGGACGGTATGACTCGCGAAGACCTCCTCAAGGGTAACGCCGAGATCGCTGCTCAGCTCGGTAAGGACATCAAGGCTTACTGCCCCGATGTTCGTCACGTCGTCATCATCTTCAACCCTGCTGACATCACGGGTCTCGTGACGCTGATCCACTCTGGCCTCCGTCCTGAGCAGGTCACCACACTCGCTGCCCTTGACTCTACGCGTCTGCAGAGCGAGCTGGCTAAGCACTTCGGTGTAGCTCAGAGCGAAGTCGTCGGTGCACGCACCTACGGCGGTCATGGCGAAGCTATGGCTGTCTTCTCCAGCGGTGCTACTATCGCTGGCGAGCCTCTCTCCTCGCTCATCGGTAGCGCTAAGCTCTCCGCCGAAACGTGGGAGGACATCAAGCAGCGCGTCACCAAGGGTGGTGCCAACATCATCAAGCTCCGTGGTCGCTCTTCCTTCCAGAGCCCTGCATACGTCTCTATTGAGATGATCCGTGCTGCTATGGGTGGTGCTCCCTTCCGCTGGCCTGCTGGTTGCTATGTGAACATCCCAGGTCTCGACCACGTCGTCATGGGTATGGAGACCATCATCGATAAGGATGGTGTACACTACAGCCACGAGATCAAGGGTAGCGAAGAAGAAAAGGCTGCTCTCAAGAAGAGCTACGAGCACCTCGTGAAGATGCGCGACGAAGTCATCTCTATGGGTGTCATCCCCGCAGTAGCTGACTGGAAGACCGTCAACCCTAACCTCTAAGTCGAAGCGCGCACGCCGCACACTCCGACTAACGGAATCTAAAGCGCAAGGCGACTACTACAGCTTCTCTCACGAAGCATGTAGTAGTCGCCTTCTCTTTTGCCTCGCCATGAAGCATCGCTACATAGCCTTATTTCCCCTTGCCTTTCTCCTCCTCACGCTATCTATTTCCTCGCCCCAGCTATGGGCGCAGAGGAAGCTGCTGCGTGTGATGAGCTACAACGTGGAGAACTTCTTTGATACCGAAGATGATCCCACCCACGATGATGACAGCTTCCTCCCCACAGGCGAGCAGCACTGGACACGTGCACGCTACCAAACTAAGATCCAGCATATCGCCGAGGTCATCAGTGCCGTCGGCGGAGAAGCCTTCCCCAACCTCATCGCCCTCATGGAGGTAGAGAATGCCACCGTACTCAGCGACCTCCTCCACCGCACTGCCCTCGGGGAGAAGGCAGGCTACCGCCATATCATCACGCACGGAGAGGATAAGCGTGGCATCAATGTAGCGCTCCTCTATGCGCCCGAGACCTTCCGCCTTATCGCTTCCGAGGAGATCCCTATTCACTTCCCCTTTGATTCGCTACGTCGAACACGCTCCCTGCTTCGCGTCACAGGCGAAGTTCCCTCGGGCGACACACTCCACGTCTTCGTCTGTCACCTCCCTTCGCGCCGTGGCGGAGCACTGGCCTCAGCTCGCTACCGCAGCTACTGCTGCACGCGCCTTCGTGAGCAGGTCGATAGCTTGATGGCACAAGGCGGAGAAGGGACGCACTGCCTGCTCCTCGGCGACTTCAACGGCGATCCCGAAGAAGCCTCCACCAGCGAAGCCCTGCGTAGTCACCCCTACACAGCGGATATGGCGGTGCAAGACCTCCCGCCCGAGAGCCTTCTCTCCCTCCTTCATCGGAAGACAAAGCAAGAGCCACCAGGGAGCTACTGCTATCAGGGCGTATGGTCTCAGCTTGATCAAGCCCACCTCACCGCCTCACTCCTCCAGCAGCGGGGACGCCTTCACTTTGTGGCGGGTAGTGCTGAGACCGTTTGCCGACCGTTCTTCACGACGCAGCTCAGCGGAGGTGGTACACCGGTACCTTGGCGCACCTACGGGGGCAACTTCTATCGGGGTGGGTATAGCGATCACTTCCCCATCCGCCTACTCCTCGAGTACGAGTAACTGGGGGAAGGCGAGGGGGAATAAGCAAAACGGCATTGCTTCACTTGAAGCAATGCCGTTTTCTATTTGCTGAGCCGAAAGCCGGACTCGAACCGGCGACCTATTCATTACGAATGAATTGCTCTACCAACTGAGCTATTTCGGCGCACTATCCTGAGGGACGTCCCTCAAATGCGTTGCAAAGGTAGGGAATTATTTTAGATCTTCCAAAAGTTCGTCCAAGAAACGATCCAGCTCTTCACCTACACCATCCAGCAGGGGGGGCTCGATCTTGATGAGGTCTTCATCAAGGAAAAGGAGGTCTTCGATGACGGAGAAGTCGGGGCGGATAAGCTCGATGGAGAAGGGACGTGCGAAGCAGGGACGATCCCAGAAGCCCTTTTGCTCAAGGCGCGTCACCAGCTCACGGAGCGTCTCAATAGCGACCTCTGAGGGCTCGCTCTCTGTGCCCGTCTCTGCCCAAGCGAAGACGGAGACGTGGCTGATCTCCTTATCCTCGTCATCATAGAGATGTAGCGTGCCCGTAGCACAATCGGCTAAGAGGAAGAGATCGGTGAGTGGGCGACTGATGATCGGCGACTCTTCGCTGACCAAGGAGAGGAAGTGCTTTCTCAGGAGCTGTAGCTCACGCTCGTTGCTTTGCGACATAATGCTTCGTGTTCGATTAGGAGAGGGTCCACGCTGCGGAAGCCCCCTTGTATTAGTCACAAAGGTAAGCAGGAATCTCCATTCCCCCACATGCACGCCCGTGCGCGCTGTGCTTTTCTCTCCTCAGCCTCTCACAAGGGCGCAATGAAGCTACGCCCTGAGCGCACTAACACCGCCTTTATCAGAAGCTCCATGACGAGAGATAGCCCACACAAATAGAGGGATCTTCCCCACCCTCCTACAAGGATAGAACTACTGTACTCTATAGCCCCATGGGCGAACCTATATTGGTCACTGAGTGAACCACTATTGGTCCACACACGAAGCAATAGTGGTCGAAGCGCAGACCAATAGTGGTTTTTCCGCATCTACGCACGTAGTCTTAAAGACCAGGCACGTCAGTCCAAATATCCACGTACGTA